>Ga0207416_1004742_pt1 | contig 11454 bp, 13 predicted proteins | sample PaiPotPPM11metaG_FD_184107 | JGI IMG/M metagenome (GOLD analysis project Ga0207416, IMG submission 184107) | Iron sulfur acid spring bacterial and archeal communities from Banff, Canada, to study Microbial Dark Matter (Phase II) - Paint Pots PPM... ...
TCAGAATCGTCCGCATTTGGCAGCGGCAGGAAGCCTTGCAGAGCTTCTTTGCGATTCATCACGACTTCGCGATTGCGGCTGGTTGCCCTCACGGAATGCTGGTTCAAATGCGCCACTGGCTGCGCGGCTGGCGAAACAGGAGCTGGTCCCTCTTTGGCTAAGGGCGCGGCGGCGCTTGCGGGCTGGGCGGGCGAAGCTCCGCTCCGCCGGCGTACCATGTGCAAACCCGCCAAGCTAACCGCCAGAACCACGGCAGCAGCCGCTGCCAGTTCAACCTTCCAGAAGGCCTTTCGTGAACGGTTCTCTAACCTGGACCCTTGCTGCGATGTCCTGCGAAATGCACGTAGCAAATTCTCTTCAACAGCGGCCGGAGTCTCCAAGGAGCGGTTGGCCGCCGAAAGGGTCATCAGCGCCTCGGTCAGCAATTGTGACCGGGCGAGAACACTCGAACACGCTTCGCAAACATAGGAATGGGTAAGAGCGCGTTTGCGGGCTTCGAAGGCAACGGTTTCTCCGCGCGCCACCTGCATAAGAACGATCTGAAGTCCCCGGCAACCCATTTTTCTTAACTCCTTCAAGCTTTCCCCGAGTTAAATTTCGACTCGGCTGAGAGCAAAACGGAGAGTCTTTCCATCAGGAGCGTCCTGCCCCGGTGCAGCCTGGACCTGACCGTGCCGACGGCGCAGCCGAGAACGGACGCGGTCTCTTCGTAGCTCATCTCTTCCAGTTCGCAGAGCACCACCACTTCACGATAGATCGAGGGAAGCACTCGCACCGCGCGCCGAACTTGCTCGATCATCTGACTGCGTTCGTATTCCATGCCGGGGTCCCAGCCGGCGGACGTTTCCTTCTCGCGCCCCGGTTGGCTGCAATCACTATTGCTCGCTCCGTTCTGCCCCACGTAAGACTGCTCCGGTCCAATCCTTTGGAGTACAAGGTTCCGGGCAACTCCGAAAAGAAATGCCGCCAATGAGCCTCGGGTCGAATCGAACCGGTGCGGGCGCCGGATGAGTGTGAGGAAAGTTTCCTGCGTGATTTCCTCCGCGATTCCGGAGTTGCCCGTGATTTGCAGGGCAAAGCGGTAGATCCCGCCTTGCCGCCGACGGTAAAGCGCGGTAAAGGCATCCTCATCTCCAGCCATCATCCGCAGCAACAAGTCCTCATCGCTGAGTTCCGAGGGAATGTTCATCCGCTTTCCTGGCGACCGTTCATTCTTCACTCTATATTCCGGTTTAAAAGACGGAAAGTTCCAAAATTGTATACGGGCGCCTCCAGTCCTTGATGCCATTGATGCGGCCACGGCTGTACGAAAGTTGATAGACAAATCCATTTCGATCTTTCGTGCTCGGGTCTTCCCGCGTTTTCCGGAGCCAGTCCCTGTCTCGTCGGACAACGCCTGGATTTGGAGCGCGGTAGAAAGGGCATAGAGAATGGACAGGCCACAACTGAAGGCCGAGCTAAGGGCTCGATTCGGAGCCAACCCTGTCTTGTTGTCAGCTACGGTTGCTCAATTTCGTCTTTGAACATTGATCCTTTATTTTCAATCACATGCCCGATCCACTTTGTGATTTCAACATCATTCCCGTTTCCGCATCTCGTTTCTGAAGGCGTACTCTGGATTCCCGCTTCCGCGGGGAATGACCAGGATGGTCGCCAGAGACCCCGTCCTTCACTGTCACTCCGCGTAGGCGGTGTCCATGCTACCACGTGCCGAAGGTTATGGATTCCCGCTTCGCACTTTCACCTTCCATTCAACTGGATGAAGCCCCATCGAGGCGGGACGCGCGGACCGTTGATTCGAGACGAAGAAAGGCTCCATCCAGATATCACACATCCTGCCATTCCCTCTCCGGGCAGGGGCGAGTACAATGACCGCGTCGGTAGTGGGGCAGTTTGGTTGTTGTAGCGGCGGTCTGTGACCGCCGAACTTTATTCTTCAACAGTTTCCGGCGGTCAGAGACCGCCGCTACAGCAAGCAAATGACGCCAACGCCGCGACCCGGCATGACTTGACATCCACACCAGAGGTGTGTATTCTAGTGACGCCAAGATCGGTTTATTGCCAGCTTCCATGAACAAGCGCGTCAACATTATGTTGCCGGAAAGTACGCTGGCCGTGCTGGATCGAGTCACGAGCAAAGGCAATCGCAGCCGCTTTATCTCCCACGCCGTCCTGCATTACGTAAAAAACCGCAGTCAGCAAGTCTTGCGAGAGCAGCTCAAAGCGGGGTACCGGGCCAATGCCGAAGAAAGCGCAAAGATGGCCGTGGAGTGGTTCCCGCTTGAGGAAGAGGCATGGCAAAAATCTCACGCCGGCCGCAAAGGCAGGAAATAACCAGCATCCAGCGCGGTGAAATCTATCGGGTCTCGTTCGACCCGACAGTTGGACACGAGATCAAGAAAACCCGGCCTGCTCTGGTCATCCAAAATGACATTGGCAATCATTACAGTCCTCTGACCATTGTGGCGGCTATCACCTCCACGGTTTCCCCTGTTCCTTTTCCAGTCGAAGTCGTGATTGAAGCCTCCGGCGCCAACGGCCTCGCGATCCGCTCCGCCATACGGCTGGACCAGATCCGAACCGTGGACCGGCAAAGATTGATCAAACGACTGGGCGTGATTGACCCTGGCACTCTGGCCAAGGTCAATCGAGCCATCCAAATCAGCTTGGGCTTGATGGAGATGTAGTGTGAATCGATGCGATGCATGGCCCACCATCTGCCGGTGGCGAATGCACGGTCCCGCAGTGCGGGATGCTGGTCATGTAAAGCAAATGGATGAGACCATAAGAATCTTTCTGGCGGGGCGCTCGGTTATTATACGATCCTTAGGTGACGACAACGAACCGATCGGAAAGAAATAGGCGACGCAGCCGCGAACACGGCGCTAGAATGCAGCACCGCAGGGGTGATGGCGGGACAAGCCGCAGACCTGAAAGGCGCAGGTATGCGCTGCTTGCTTCAAGCCGAAGGCAATGAACATCATCGGCACTCAGATGGCGGACCTCGCTGCTTATCCCATTGCGCGCCACGTGCTCGTTCCGACGAAGCCGAATCCGGCATACGAGGTCATAAAGGGGAAATTCTATGTGGGTCCCGGGAACGTAAGGGGCTTGAAGGTATTCCCATAAAAACAAAAGGCCCCGACTTTCACCGTAGCCAGTTGCCGACCGGGAATCCCCAGTCCCAAATCCAACTTAATCATTCCATAGCGCGCTACGGTATGTCAAGCGGAAACACGGGATGAAATATAGCAAATGACACAGACGTAGGCGCCTACTTCGCGCGCTCTTCGCGATGTAGGCGACCCTGGGATGGGAAATGGCGCATACATGCGAAACAACGGCACGTATGCGACACCCGCGCTACCGTCTCCAATGTTTGTGATTCGGGGTTCACATCACAGGAAGCTTAGATCGGGCCGTAAGGAGTCGGGATAGTGAAGGCTCCGTCGGTCTCCGTCCCAAGCGATTAGCAACTCTCTGTCGTTTACGAGGTAGTCAACCATCCACCCCTCTTCAGCGGGTGGTGGCTGCTCGATGACCACCACTAATTTGGCGCCATCGATGTTGTGTATGTATCTGTACTCGTAAAGCTGAGAAATTGCGCGCCTAATCTGCGCCCGATGATTGTCTCCCGTCGTGGACTTTATTTCGAAAAGGTAAATCCTATTAGAGATTTGGGTGGAGAGATCAATCAGACTGTTGCACTTTGGGATGGCGCCTGCCGCCCGTATCCTGTCGGCCACCAAGTCAGTCAGCATTTTATGCGAATTGTTCGCTCTCTCCCTGGCGGCCTCATTTATGAGGGCCGTGACGTTTCCGACCTCCTCCTTGATGCGCCGCGCAGTGCTCTGGTACTCACTGAGGTCGTAGCGACGCGGAAAAAGCGGCTCATCCAGGTCCCCGTAATTGACAAGCAGAATATCTTGAGGAAGAGGTTGCAGCACGAACTTGCTACTGTGTTCCTTGACAAGCCGAAGAGCGCTCATCCAACTCACGATTGTAGAAACCCGGCGCGGTATCATTGTAGGCCCTACGGGTTGGGTTACCGTCTCTATAAACCGCTCAAGTTCCTGCTTTGACGCTCCGCGTGGCCCCTTCGATTCCAAGAACGGGATTACGCGCTGAAACAACCGCTGCCCAAGAACGGCTTCCGTTAAGATCCTCAAACGCTCGTCCTGTCCCCCATTCAACAACTTTCGGCCGAGCCCTGTCACGACCGCCCGGTTTTGTCCCGGTATGTTCCTAATAAAGCCGAGTATCTCCGCTGCTCGCCGATAATATCTTCCTTGGCGTTCGACCTTTTCTATCTCCGCAGCTATTTCCTGAAAGGTCTGGGCCCCTCGCGCCACCGCTTCGACTGCGTTCGCCACGTCGAGTATCAAGTCAGCTTGCGGAATGTCCCGACTTTGGATTCGCATCAGATCCTCCCCCTTTTACCGGGCGATGAACAGATACTCCAGCACGGAATTATTGTTGTCGCCGACCTTGTGATTGTGATTTCCGAATGAGTACCTGTGAGCGTTTTCATAGACCATCACAGAGGGCTTGACTTCCCTAAGAAGCTGGACCATCTGCTCCTTGGAGGGTATCCCATTCGAAGAATACGAAACCACGAGGATTGACTGCCGGAACTGATTGAAAAGCCTCCGGAAAGCGTCGGGCGCTCCCGCTTTGGTGCTAAACGCGGTCGGGTACGACCTGATTTTTTTTGTCTTGGTCCGACTCATTATCTCAGCATCGTGCCAGTAGGTGCACAACCCCTCGACAAAGTGATAGCGTCTTGTATAGTCACAATCCGAGTAGGGGCTAATGTATGGCGTATCGATGTAAACCAAATCATACCCTACTGGGTCAACCTCGAACACATCCCTGCACAGCGCTTTGTTGGCCAGCTTGTTTGACCAGACGGCAGCGTTGAGTTTCTGAGCCGCGATTAGGAATTGCTCCTCCATGCTGAGGCGAAGATCTCTCCTCCCGTCCCATCCCTTCCTGCCGGTAAACGTGAATATTCCTCGTGGACGCTTCTTCATCGCGGCTCGACACCCAGCCGCCAGCGCCAGTGATCGCTTGAGCGGGCCGTCTAATTCTTGAATGTTCGCCCACAGGTTATCCAGGAATGCATTATCTTCCGGCGTGAAATAAAGAGGCCCAAACGTCCTTTGAATGAAATCTCGCGCCTGCCTGTTAGGCTTTAAGAGATTGGCCAGATCTTCCTCTGTCAACCGGCTTGAGTTGTTCTCTATGGTGGCATGGGCCGTATGGAAAGCAAATCGAAGAAAGTCGTTCGCGTGCACTTCAGCTCCTAGTCGCTTGAAAGTGTACGCAACGCATCCTGAACCCGAGAATGCGTCGAGGACCCTATGGAACTTAAGCTTCGTGATGTGCTGAAAGATAAAGTGTAGGATAGCCTGCTTGCTTCCCATGTACTTCGTGTCCGGAAAGCTCATAGGCGAATAGAATGCGGATAGTTTGAGATCAGGAGCTCTTTTATCTTTCCACGGCCACTCGCCTTGCAATTGACGTAGCGGGGCACGTCGACGACTGCTTGGTGAAAATCAGCGAACATTGACACAACTCTCTCGTGAAAGGAATTGCTTAGCAGGACATAGCAGCCAGCCTCCGCCAAACTCCGAAAAACGACAGCCAGATGCTTGTGGTCAGATTCGTGGAAAGACTCTCTGGTGTACCTCTTGAAATCAGAAAACTTGCTAACAGGGAAGTACGGCGGGTCAAGATAAACGAAATCTCCTTTGGCCGCGAGTTTCAGGACGGATGTGTAGCCCCCCCACCGCAACGTAGCCCCCCGCAGAAGCCTGCTTACTCTTCGCAAGTTTTCGGGGTCGACGAGCGAAACGCGTTCGTAGCTTCCGAACGGTGTATTGAAGAGGCCCTGTTTGTTGACCCGGTAGATGCCGTTGAAGCAGGTCTTATTGAGGTATATGAACCGGGTGGCACGCATAATGCCGTCGAGAGCCTCAGGTCGGAGAGCGCGAACGCGGTAGAACTCTTCTTTGCCGACCGTGAAATTCCGAAGCGACTCTATTAGCTGCTCCGGCGAGTCCCTGACGACTTCGTAACACTGAATTAGCTCGGGGTTCAGGTCGCTCAGAATCGCCTGCACAGGACAAGTGTCAAGAAAGAGCGCCCCGCCGCCCAAGAACGGCTCAAAATAGCGATTGAAGGCATCAGGAAGACAGCGGCGCAGGATGGGTAGTAGGTGGGTCTTTCCGCCCGCCCATTTCAGGAAAGGTTTGGCTCTTTGCCGATCACGCGCTGTGAGGAAGAGCTCGGCCTGGCTCTGATCGGCGGTGCTCGCGTTTGACCTAACCGACAACTGAGAAAACGCCCCGCAGTTTCGCTGGACGGATTCAATAAAACTCTTCACGTTAGCGCTCCGAACCGATCGGACGACGCTCGCTGACTCGACCGCAAGGTTATTCGAATCTGGAGGGCCGGTCAAGAAAAAATCGAACATATAGGGGTGCACCGCCGCCACCCACGCATAGCGTAGTGTTTCTATGACCTTAACACGTTCAGCTCGATGCTGCGTGGGACCTTTCCGCTTTCCTTATGGGCGGAGTGGGCCTCAGCGGTCATGAGGACTATTGAGTCAAATCCCTTCGCCAGCGCCTCCCGCTTCATTCTTTTGTCCATTCGATGGCGCCACTTGATAGGGTCACTCACATCCGTTCCCTGCATCGGGACGACTCTACCGAAAAGCCTCATCTCGATGGTTTCTTCGTCTCCGACTAACGGATTCGAAATTCTGACACGTTCAGGTCGGTCAAGAGGCCTGCCCCAGAATTCCGCTTCCCTGAAGCTCGAGGCGTAGAACTTGCCCCGCTTTCGGTACGCCGCTGGGTCGAGAGGCGGAACGTGCCACCACGCCTTCCTGTTAATGTGCGAGATCAGTTTCGGCAAGGGATCAACGGTCGTTCTCATAGCTTTCAGGATTAAGCGTAAGCGAATATAAAGCGAAAGTCAACTCCCATCGCGGGTGGCACCTCAGTGAAAGTCTAGAATAACCGCGTGTCCCGGCAACACCACTACCACGGCAGCCATCACCTGCATGACCTCACCGCGAGCATTGATTGCCGTGTCCGGGTTTTTGACTCCGACCGCTTCAAGCTCAACTTTACCAGAACTCGGTAGTGTCGCAGTCTGCTGTAGCGGCGCTCGGAGCTTGCCCTGACAGGGAGCGCCGGAAACCGTTGAGGATCCAAGTTCGGCGCTCCCTGTCAGGGCAAGCTCCGAGCGCCGCTACAGCAAACAAACCGAGACACTGCCCAGAACTCGGGATGATTTGAGGGCCGAGTTGGGCTTCAGGATCATTGGGTACGTGCTGATGCCCGATCATTGGCATGCACTCATCGGGGTCAAGTCTCCGCTCATCATCTCGCAAGCCATTGACGATGTAAACCTAAATCACTGGCGAGGCCCACGTAGTACAGCTTTCCCCTTCGATACAGCGCGTAAACACCTTGCCTTCTTTGCACGAAGCGGCGGACAATTTGTTGATATTTTTCCAATGCGTCACGGCTGATGTTTTCTAGATGTTACGAAACCAATTGAGGCGCTTTGGACATGCTGTGGAACTCCTTACGCGGGGCGCCCTCGGCTTTCCGCATCCATTCCTGAACGAAATCCCAAATCACCTGCTCACGAGTTCTGCTCATAGAGAAACTTGCCGCCGTGAGAGGCGGGATAGGCGATTCCGCCAATCACATTTCTGGTTTCTTCAAATTGCCGGCTTTCCATGAAGAGGATTTGCAGCCTGACTGGAAGTTGAGATTGCCATTCGGATTTGATGCGATAAGCCTCTCGCCATCCCGGCGGGTCTGCCATGACCACCAGCAAATCCACGTCGCTGTCGGCGGTTGGCGCCCCGGTTGCGTAAGACCCAAACAAAATCACCCGGCAGGGCTTGAACCGCTCCACGATCTGATCCGCGAGTTTTTGAATGTCTGGAATTACCACCGACGCCGTCGCGTGGGCCATCGCTTTACCTCCCGCTCGCGTAAGATTGCGGCTGCTCCAAACTTACCACCCGTACTACCCTGTTGTCTTGAAAATCGAACATCTTGACGGCCTCTTAGCCGCAGTCAATTCGTACTTCAATTGATCCTGAGTATGTGCGTCGTTGAAAGGCCCGCGGTGAGAAAGGCACTGACTGTGGCTCCCAGCAGGGGCTTCCCCGGGTTGCTGACGAAAGCGTGAAATGTTACAGTCAGGAGGGCGTGGAATTGAATCCGGGCGAACATTGATATGCCCACGATTCTGCTGCTGCAAGGGTGGAGGCTCTTCTTCTATTCGGACGAACGAAACGAGCCTCGGCACGTTCATGCGCGCAAGGCTGAATGCGAGTGCAAGTTCTGGCTGAACCCCCAGGTCTATGAGATCGATGAGGCTTGGTCCTACAATCTCACGCCGCGCCTGCGGCGCGAGGTCCGTAAGATTATCTTTAACCATTTCGATGTGATTGCAGAAGAATGGACAAGGCATTTTGAAGGGCGGCCCAATGCAACTAACTGAACCCATCACAGCTACGGCCATCGAGACAACCCGCGATGCACTGGTTCTGGCGGTCGCGGGTCGTCGAGTGGAAATCCCGTGGGAGCGTTGCTCGAAAAAGTTGGCTTCCGCAACCGAACTCGAGCGCGCAACCGCCGAACTTTCGCCGGGCGGTTATGGCATCCATTGGCCTCTGCTTGACGAGGACTTGTCTATTGGCGGACTTGTCCGAGACGCTTGATAGAATCAAACCTACCGGTCTCCCCGGCGAACGCGTTGTATTTTTCGTCGCCCAACTCCTCGGATTCCTGCTCCGCAAAGGGCGGGCGCTTGTCGGTGTACAAGATATCGCCCTCGCGGTCATATTTGAAGATCAGTTTCGCTTCCATTCCGCTTCTCCTGGTCCCAACTTTCGGACGACGTAGGCGGTAATGACCCAGTCGTGGCGGCGCTGTCCTCAGCGCCGAAAGACGCCGGTGGGGACACCGGCGCTACAGGAAAAGCCGTCACACTATTTTGTAATTTTCAATAGTACGGAATGGGCATTTTAGGCGGCTATGAAAGATGGGTGATATTGATTCTGAACGAGTTAGCTGGTACGCCCGGGGTGATTCGAACACCCGACCCCTTGCTTCGTAGGCAAGTGCTCTATCCAGCTGAGCTACGGGCGCATCCTTAAGCCTAAAGCGTTCCGCCAACAAGGACGATCCGGGAAAGGAGAAACCCGCGCCGGAACGCTCCAACATTCAGTAGTCTTACACGCCGCCAAAATCGTGTCAACCGCAAGCGCCGCCGGGTGGTGGCGTCATTCGCTTGCTGTAGCGGCGGTCTGTGACCGCCGAACTTTATTTCTCAATGGATTCCGGCGCTCCCTGTCAGGGCAAGCTCCGAGCGCCGCTACAGCAAATTGCGCCACTACCCGCTGCCTGAAAAATTGCAGAATGCGGGCAGAACCCGAAGCGCAGCTTAAGTTTCTATACTGCCCAGAGATTTTTCAGTTGACGGCATCGGCAGTGAACTATAGATTTAGCCTCTTATCTCTTGTCGATGCCGGGGATTTGCGGAGCGTGGGGAACTTGGACTGATGCTGCTCCGGCGGTCTGCAGGCACTACAATCCTAGAAGGGAGAGTGTCCATGAAAATAGGACTTTTCACAGCACTGTTTGGCAAGCTGACTCTGGACGAAGTGATTCGCAAGATCAAGCCGCTCGGCATTCGCACCGTTGAAATTGGTACGGGCAATTACCCGGGCGATCCTCACCTGAAACTGGAATGGCTGAGCGCGCCCGCCAAGCTCAAGGAGTTCAAGCAGCGGCTGGACGATCAGGGGATTACGATCAGCGCGCTCAGTTGTCACGGGAACGCGCTGCACCCGAACAAAACCTTTGCGGAGAGCAATGCCGAGGTCAGCCGCAAGACCGTGCTTTTAGCAGAGAAGCTGGGCGTGACGCGGGTGATCGATTTTTCCGGTTGTCCTGGAGACTCCGAGCAATCGAAATTTCCCAACTGGGTCACTACGCCGTGGCCCCCGGATTATCTCGATGTGCTCAAGTGGCAATGGGAGAAGAAAGTCATCCCATATTGGAAGAAGCACGGGAAGTTCGCTGAAAATCACGGAGTCAAGATCGCGATTGAAATGCACCCGGGATTTGCCGCCTACTCTCCCGAAAGTATGCTGAAGCTGCGGGCTGAGGCCGGACCCGCGGTGGGCTGTAATTTTGACCCCAGCCATATGTTTTGGCAGGGCATCGATCCCTGTGCGGCCATCCGGCAGCTTGGCGAGGCCGTGTTCCACGTCCATGCCAAGGACACGCGCATGTACGAGATGAATTACAAGGTGAACGGCGTTCTGGATATCAAGCCCTACCGCGATGAAAAGAACCGCTCCTGGATCTTCCGCACCGTGGGTTACGGGCATGGGCCGGACTTCTGGGGCGATTTTATCTCCACCTTGCAAATGATCGGCTACGACGACGTGCTTTCCATCGAGCATGAAGACAGCCTGATGTCGGTGGACGAAGGATTGAGCAAGGCTGCCGCGTTTTTGAATCAGCTTGTGATTAAGGAAAAAGTCCAGGAAATTTGGTGGGCGTGAACGGGCGCAATCACAGGAGAACACCGGGAGGATGGTTCGATGCCCCAAGTTAACGTTGCGATGATCGGCTACAAGTTCATGGGCAAGGCGCACTCCAACGCCTACCGGCAAGTGGGGCATTTTTTCCCCGGGAAGTTCGAGCCGCGGATGAAGGTGCTCTGCGGGCGAGATCGCCAGGCGGCGGAAGCGGCGGCACGGCAGTTTGGCTGGGACGAAGTGGAAACCGATTGGAGACGAGCCGTCACCCGCGAGGACATTGACGTGGTGGACATTTGCACGCCGGGCAATCTGCACTGTCCCATCGCCGTAGCCGCTGCGGCGGCCGGGAAACACGTCATTTCTGAAAAGCCGCTGGCTAATACGCTGCCGGAATCCAAGGAAATGCTGCGGGCCGTTGAAAAGGCCGGCGTCAAACACATGGTGATGCACAACTACCGCAAGATTCCGGCCATCGCCTTTGCCAAGCAGATGATCGAAGAAGGGCGGCTGGGCCGCGTCTACCATTATCATGGCGCTTACTTGCAGGATTGGATCGTCGATCCCAACTTCCCCCTGATATGGCGGCTCGAAAAGAAAATCTCCGGCAGCGGCGCGCTGGGGGATATTGGCTCCCATGCGGTGGACTTGGCGCGCTACCTGAACGGCGACATTCAATCAGTCACGGCGCAAATGACCACCTTCATTAAGGAGCGCCCACTTCCCGGCGCGATGGGGGGGCTGAAAGCAGAGGCAAAAAAAGGTAAAGGGCGTGTGACCGTGGATGACGACACGAATTTTCTGACTACTTTCAAGAACGGCAGCGTGGGCGTGTTCGAATCGTCCCGCTTTTGCGGCGGGCGCAGGAA
>Ga0207416_1004745_pt1 | contig 11441 bp, 13 predicted proteins | sample PaiPotPPM11metaG_FD_184107 | JGI IMG/M metagenome (GOLD analysis project Ga0207416, IMG submission 184107) | Iron sulfur acid spring bacterial and archeal communities from Banff, Canada, to study Microbial Dark Matter (Phase II) - Paint Pots PPM... ...
TATACAAAGAGAGGATTTTCTTTGGCCACACCGATTCGATCTGAAGGCAATGTTGCCGTTACAGAGTTGTCATCCATGCAGCCACGTTCTGTCAATCGACGGCTCCGGCCCGTTCTCCCTTTGCCCATTAGGTTTCTTTGGGAATGTCGTTTTTACGAATGGCATTGTCGCCGAAAACGATCAGCTTACCATTTATTGTGGAGCATCAGATCAATATGTATGCAGCGCGCTGTTTTCTCTAAAGGAGATTCTTGCTTCACTAAAAGATCCTCGCTGTGAGGTACACACGGATGTGTTTGATATACTAAACAGTAAGACCTTACCCCGCAGTATGATTCTTTTTATAGTTCAAATGGTGTAAACATCGTTTTCAAAGGAGCAGAAACAGATGCAACCACTTCTGGATGATGGAGACCTTGTACTCTTTCAAGGCGATAGTATTACGGATGCTGGACGTGATTACCTCAATCCAAATCACCTTGGATACGGTTACTCACTGATGGCTTCGGCCTGGTTTCAAGCGCTCTATCCTGAAAAACAGGTGCGTTTTCTCAATCGTGGGATCAGTGGCAACCGTGCCATTGACCTCGCAGAGCGTTGGCAAGAGGATTGCCTCGATTTACGGCCCACCTGGATTTCTCTCTTGATAGGTATAAATGATACGTGGCGGAGGTATGATCAGAACGATCCTACATCGCTAGAAGCATACGAAACGACCTATCGCTCTCTGTTGCAAAAAAGTATCGTGGATTTGGGAGCCCGTCTCATCCTGTGTGAACCATTTGTCTTGTCTGTTCCGGCTGATCGCGACTTGTGGCGCGTTGACCTGGACCCTAAGATTGCTGTTGTGCGGAAACTTGCGCGTGAGTATGGGGCAATTCTAGTGCCTTTCGATGGTCTTTTTGCTCAAGCCTCCACGCGTCGGCCCCCAGAGTTCTGGGCTGAAGATGGAGTCCATCCCAGCGAAGCAGGACATGCGCTGATGGCCCAGTCCTGGCTGCGTGCTATTCAAGCTATCGTGTAGGCTCTGTTGTTCCAGGCAAACTGTCCAAGAATTGCATGTTCCGCTGATCGAGCAATTGTGAAATGTAGTGACATATCAGCCGTCTTGCGCCGTTGTCCTATTTGACATCCTCCCCACGGCTAAAGCCTGACACTTATACACAAATCATGAAGGGGGGAACTGGGTCGCGAGATGAACGCCTTCCAAGACGTTCATAACACGCATCCATCCCTTCCATAAGGTCTGCCATCCTGGTGGACCATCGCACGTACGGTCGAGGTAGCCTCCCAGGCGGGCAATGGCGTGCCACAATTGTTTGGCGGTCACGATGTCGCGATGGTGTTTATCCAAATGGATCACCACGCGAACGATTTCCTGAGAGACCACATCGGTCGCGGGAAGCTCTCTGTCTTGCTGTGCGGCTTGCCGGATCAGCAGCAAACGCAAGGCAATCGGGGTCAGCACCGCCAACAGTTTCCAGATGGCCTGTACGCTTTGCAGATAACGCTGCTCCAGGCGGCAGCCGGTCTTGAGCGCCTTATGGAAATCTTCCAGCAACCAACGCCAGCGATACCATTGCACCACCTCCCATGCATCGGCAGGGCACCGTATCGCTATGGTGGTCAGCAAGATCCATTCGAGCGGCTCTTGTCCCTGCGGTGGGTGCGTTTCCCAGACGCGCACGACCCATGCCGTCAAAGACGTCTCCTGCAGACACGCTCCGTTCGTCGGCGGTTGCACCTGCACTTGTTGGAAGCTCAGGTGCAAAAACGCTTCCCGCTTCGGGTGATGATGATGGGCGGGAATGGCCAGAAAATGAGCAGAGGTGGCAGGCAAAGCACGAGCCAGGGTTTTGAGATGCTTCTCATCGAGTTCCTGGGGAGTATCGTCTTCTGGTAGCTGCACACAACGATCTTGGGCGACGCGGATCACAAAATCATATCCCAGATTCTCACAGGTCTGCCAAAAGGTGTAGATATCGCTACCGCTATCTTCCACGTAGATCCATTGGTGGGATTGCGGGACCCGTCCGATCTGTTTCACACTGCGCTCCCAGACCTGCGATTCGCGCTCCCGTTTCTTGCGTTGTGCCTTCGTTTCCCCAACAGGAGCAAGCTTGCGAAGAAATGGTTCCTGCGTCATACATCCTAACAGTTGCTGTCTTTGCGGATCCATTGCCAGCACCGTGTGCAGACTGAACCCCAGATCTTCCCGGCTATTGCCAATCGGCCCTAATCCTTTCACCGCCTTGTGGGTTGAGAAGTCCATCTCGGTGGTGTCGCCCAACAGCAGCGTGCGAGGGCATTGGGTCGCTTCGTGATAGGTCTGGCTCCAATGGGGACTCACGATCTGTTCGTAGCTGATGGCTGGATTGTCCAGCAAACGATAGGCCCCCAGCGTCTCTCCCCACGTTTCTAGAGCGCAAGGCAACGAGGCCGATGGGTTGCTTGCCAATGCGCTTGTGACCTTGATCAAGCGAGCGGTCCGTCGCGGGTCTCCGCATTCCACGGCTCCGAATGTTTTCACGGCCCACAGCTCCACATTTTCTGGTTCTATGATGTCCATTGCCTTCTCTCCTTTGCTTCTTCTTCCACCTCTCTTTCCAACGTCTTGATTTGTGTATAAGTGTCAGGGCTAAAGCCGGGGATTCTTACCCACATCTTTTGGGGGAGGCTTGAGAAGCTGATCTCTACAGATGAGCTCTTGAAATGGTTAACGATGGCATCAAGCCTCCAAGGCCATTTCACAAAAGCGAATTGTAAAATGTGGGTAAGAATCAGCGGCTAAAGCCGGGGATCTTCCTTCACTCACCAGACTTGCTCACTGCTATTGCTACCAGAAAGGAGAGGTCCGATGTCCAGAAGCGTTTTATGCACTCGCTGGTGCATCAGTTGCCGTATGCTCCACGGAATGCAGCGAGAGCTTGTTTTCAAAATAATGCTGACTACCAAGTTCAGTGTACGCCTTGGACTGATCAGGTGTAGGTAGAAACCTGCTCAAGTGTTTTACTGGATCAACATTAAACGCCTCTGAACGTAACGGAGAAGCCCGCTTACGATAGAACAGCGTATGGCATAATGCTGGTGTCTGTCGAGAACAGAAACGTTTCAATGTCTGGTGCTCAGATATACCAGAGTATGGCATAGCGTAAGACAGCCTATGAAGCAGCGTTACGTAACGTTTAACGTAACCCATATTACACTATGATGCTTGACCCTGGTGGGCAGTATCTCCCGGAATAAAAACACGGATGGGGGTGCTGGGATGCTTGCGCAAGACCTGGGATGCACAACAATTTTCACCCATTGTCCGATGAAGTACAGTAGAGATACACGGCTTGCTGTGTGTCTCTACAAAATGGAAGTTTGTAGATTCTGAGAGCGTTTCCTAACCCTTAAAAAGCTCTTCAAGAGAGCCCAAACGCGCATGTATGTGGCTGAGTAAGGTAAGCTGACTCTTGGCGAGGCTCGTTCCCTCGTCAGGAGATCAGCTTATGATGCCTCTCGTCGTCAAAAAACAGGCCCCTATCCCACCTCCATCCTATCAGCGTGCGCAAGCCCGGCTGAGCCCTGCTTTGCATATTGATGCTCTTACTCTGGTCACGATGTTGCATTTGCTCACCTTTTGTCGTTTGGCCGTTGGTGTAGCCCATCGTCGTTGTCCGCCACCATTGCCTGCCGGTCCTGGTGGAGCACCACGTATCTACAGCGAGGAGAGCCTCTTGCTGATCAGCTTGTTGCGGACTTTGTGGCGCTTCTCCTATCAAGATATGCACGACTGGCTCAAGAGTTGGCCCGCGTTGGCCCTGGCTTGCGGATTGCCACTGGGCAAAGATGGACGCATCTGTGTCCCGAGTAAATCTCAGCAGTGTAAACGCCGCCACGCTGCTGGCGCTCCTGTGCACGAGTCGCTCTTTGTGCTGATCGTTGTGCAAGCGCTCCGACGACGACTCATCCGAGCTCGTGATCTTATCATTGACAGTGCTCCCATCCTGGCTTGGCGACGCCGTGATGCTGATGCCTCCTTTGGACATGCTCCGGTTCAGCATCCTCGTTCTCGCTTGAGAGGCTTCCGGGTGCATACCTTGATCTGTCGCGGTTCAGGGCTTCCCATCTTCTTTCTGCTTTTTCCTGCTCATGCTCACGATGCCCCTTTTGCTAAACGCTTGGTAGAGGGGGCCGTGCGTCTCTACCAGATCCGCCCCCGTATTCTTCGCTTGGACGCCGCCTATTAGGGCCTGCGCCTCATCGCCTGGATTCACGGCGTGCTTGGTGCCGTTGCTGTCATCCCTTGGAATCCCAAAAATCAGAAACGCCATTCTTGCTTGCCACCCACCTGGACGAAAGAAGAACTTGGCAAGCGGAGTGGCATCGAGCGCTTCTTTGGACGCGTTTTTCTCTTTTTTCACCTGCAACGTCCACCCCTCTCTGGCTGGTCTGAGATTGCCTCACAGGTGGCCTTGACCTACGTCGCCTCCGTCATTGTGGGGTTGGCTGCGATGCAAGCTGGTCGTCCTGATCTCATCCGTTCCCCAAACGGGTTTTAGCTCATCTTTGGGAGAGGGATTCCCAGTTATGAAACGCCCTCGATTCTTTTTAAGCATCCTCTCCCCTCGACTTTGTACAATTTTGGGGAAAGAACCAGGCATGAAAACCTTTTGAGGTAAGATAGAAGCTGACTAAAGCAAATCTTACCCAGGAGGATGTTCATGCCCCTTCCCGATCCCATTATAGAAGTTTTGACCGTCTTTCGTCCATTGTTTACGGCCCCAACGTGGAGGAAACTCATGACGTTAGTAACAGGAACGCTCCTGGCGCAGGGCCGTCGTACGGTGACCGCAGCCCTGCGTTCCACCGGCAACGATCAGGCAGGCACGTGGAGCACCTTTCATCAGGTCCTCAATCGAGCACGCTGGTCCCCATTAGCGGTGAGCCGCCAGCTACTCTTGCTCATTGTCGAGACCTTTGTGCCAGCCGGAGCGTGTGTCGACCTGGTGATTGACGAAACGCTCGAGCGGCGCTGGGGCAGCAAGATCAGCAAACGAGGGCATTACCGTGATAGTGCGCTCTCCAGCCGAAAACGCTCCGTGAGCAGCCCGGGCTTGCGATGGATCGTGATGGCTGTGGTTGTTCCCCTACCTTGGACCAAGCAACGCTGGGCCTTGCCTTTCTTGTGCGTCCTTGCGACGACCCCAGAAGTCAGTCAACAGCTCGGCAAGCGACACAAGACGGTGGGTATGTGGGCCCATCAGATGGTGAGTGTGGTCCGCCGTTGGCTGCCTCATCACTCCATCAAGCTGATGGGCGATACTGCCTACACCGTTTTGGAACTGGGTCTGCATGCACAGGCGCAACAGGTCACCTTGATCACCACTGGCCGCTTGGATGCGGTGCTCCATGAGCCACCGCCAGAACGCACCCAACATACGATTGGTCGTCCCCGTGTCGTTGGCAAACGTCTGCCGAACCTGGAAACGGTCTTACAGGAGCCACACACGCAGTGGCAGGAACTCACCTTGGACTGGTATGGTCAAGGGCAGCGAACCTTGGAGATGAGCACTGGCACAGCCCTATGGTATCGTTATGGATCTGATCCTTTGCCCATCCGTTGGGTCCTGACGCGTGATCCATCAGGCAAGCATCCCCCCAAAGCGATCTTTTCCACCGATCCCACCCAGACGGCAGAACAGATCGTCAAAGACTTCATGAAGCGCTGGAGTTTAGAGGTGACCTTTGAGGAAGGACGTGCCCATATGGGCATCGAGACCCAACGTCAATGGTCGGATCTGGCGATTGAGCGCACAACCCCTCTCCTGTTTGGCCTCTACAGTCTGGTGATCCTCTTTGGACACGCATTGCATCCTGATGGGCAGATTTCGATCACCCAAGCGGCGTGGTATCGCAAGCCAACTGCGACCTTTCGCAATGTGCTCGCGGCCGTCAGACGATCGCTGTGGGGCATGGAGACTTTTCCCACATCACGTACTGATCCTAATGTGGTTTTAGTTCCCCGCTCGACGCTTGAGCGGTGGTCTGTGGCCGTCTGTTAGTGTGTTGGAAATGTACAAAGTCGAGCTCCCATCAAAAAAGGCAAGATAGCGTGGTTTTGCCTGCTCTCGTTCCTCTGCAGTGGGAGTCATTTTCTGTCTGTCTCTGTCTCTGATGTGGAGTTGCCCCGTTTTTGAAACGTCATGCGCTGTAAGCGCACCACTCCCGATGAGGTTTCTATATGGCCTTAGAATATACCGATGGCGAACTCTCTCAAGAAGCCATAGAATTTGTCAACCCCCGGCAAGTCATCCGAAGGTCAAGCTGAGCGCGGAGGCACACCATGTCCCCCTGAAGCCACCTTGCACAAGGCCGCTAGCTGGAGCGTGATCCTGGCTCTGGGTGGGAACGACCAGCTAGTGGGCGCCCACTAGCTGGTCGTTCCCACCCAGACTTTGCTGGGATCGTAGTCCTCGCCAGTTTTCATCAGGTGAGTTGTCACCGCCACCATTTTGCGCATAACGGCCATCACCGCAGACATTTTCTTGAGTCCTCGTTCCACCAGATGGTGATAATAGGCCCCAAAGGCGGAATCTTCCTGGTGAATGCAGCGGATGGCAGCCAAGTAGAGCATCTGGCGCAGCAATCCGCTCCCCCGTTTGGAGAGCTTGGCTTTCCCTTTCCACTTCCCACTCTCTTTGATCTCGATATCCATGCCAGCGTAGGCCACCGCCTGATCAGTGCGGGCAAAGCGGTCCACCTCTCCCAGTTCGGCGCGTAAGACCGCTACCGTCTTGGGCCCGAGTTCCGGCATCTGTTGCAAGCCTTTCGTTGCTGGGTCCGTTGTGATCAACTGCTCCAGCTCCTCTTCTCGTCGTTTGAGATTGGCCTGGGTATGCTCCAACTGATCGCAGAGGATCTGCAAACTACTGACCCGTCTAGTCAAGGCGTGGCCGCTGCCTATGGACGCTTGAGCCGCTGCCACCAATTTCTTGGCGGTGGGGCGACCAAAATGGGCCGCAGGGACAGCTCGCAATACCTGATACACCGCCTCCACTCCGGCTTGCGCCACTGCCTGAGCATCTGGATACGCTTTGAGCACTGCCAAGGCACTGGGTAAGCAGGGATCAGCAAAGATCTGGCTCAACTCGGGGAAAAGCACGACCACCAGGATCTGGATCTGGTTCTGATAGCGGGCGGACTCCTCGCTCAGTTGCGCATGCAAACGTACCAATTCTCGATACGTGGCGACCTGCTCACCGGGAAGATAACCCACACGCGCCTCCCCACTGAGTAAGACGCGCGCAATAGTCACCGCATCCAGTCGATCGGTTTTAGCTCGCAAGCCCTGTTGCTGGTGATACTGATGGGTTTGTCCAGGATGTAACAGGCACATCTGGTAGCCTTGCTGTTCCAATTCGTGGTAGAGGTTCTCATGGTAGCGCGAGGTGGCCTCCATCCCGATCATGATCTGGCTGGGGGCGGCATCCAGCCGGGTCAGTTTCTCCTCTATCATCCTCCATCCCTCCTTGGTGTTCGCAAAGGTGATTGGTTTGACCATCATCCTTTTGTCTGGCCGCATGACACAGCCCGAACAGGATTGGCTTCCGATATCGATCCCACACACGTACTTGATGATCCCTTCCTCTGAGGAGGAAGATAATGATGTTGTGTTCATGCTCCACCTGTCTTTGCTTGCTCTCACCATCCCTGGACGATACTATCCGGCGCAGCCTGTCACCGGGACCGAGCTCAGCGAGAAACCCGACCATCCAAGGTGAGCGTCAGCTCATAGCGGATCGGCAATCTGGCCTTTGCAGTTCACAGATCGGAGCTGCTAGCCGTTGCAACAAGCCTCATAGACCCTTGTGACCCTGGTGGACGGGGAGCCGTCTTGAGAAGGAGGTCACTGTTGTTGAACAGGCCCCAAGCCGCTACTCAGGCTCTCCCGCTGCTTCCATCAGTATACCTCAGGCGAGGTGTTCTTTCTGGTTGCTACCAAATTATTATATGAGCCGCATCATAGAGGCGAGCAAAAGTGGAACGCCGAGTCTGAGCGCGGGGAACGCCATTGAACCATGCCAGACTGCGAACCACATTGAGAACTGCAGCCGTGGCGACGTGTTGCAGATGTGTTTTCTCTTGCCCAATGTAGCGGGAACGGCGCATGCCCATCACTCGAACCCCATGGGAGATCGTGCCCTCAATTCCGGCTCGCTTGGCGTAGACCTGGGTAAATTCCTTGGTCTTCGCTTGCGCTCGCTTGCGCTCGCTTGCGCTCGCCTCTCCTGCAAAGCAAGATAGTGTTCGTGTGGACGAATCGTCACGGTGCGACGTGTATGACGAGTTGATTGGGTACACAACGAGCGAGACGGACAGGCCTGGCAGTCTTGCGTCGAGAACTTGATCTTGATCACCTTGTTTGTCTGACTGTCAATAGCCGGGGTCCAACTACTGCTGATGTGTCCCTCCGGGCACGTGGCTTGTTGGAGTTCCCAATCCACGAGAAAGTGGTCGGTATCGAAGCCTGTGTGTTGCGTGGCTTGCCAGTGGTAGTTCTTTCGGGTTGGACCCACTAAATCAATCTGGTAGTCACGCTCACTTTCAACCAGGAGTTTTGCGTGAACATACCCTGTGTCCACGAGATGCTGGGTCGGCAAAAGCTCCTTGCGATCAAGCTCGGCGTGAATGGTTGCCGTCATGGCATCATCAGAAACTGGAGCTGATGTCGTTTCCACATGCGTAATAATCAATGGCAAATGGGCTTCACAACTTTCCGTTACATGAACCTTATAACCAACCCAAGTTGTGCTTCTTTTCTTGCTGTAGTGAGCATCTTCATCGTAAGGAGAGCTCATGTAATGAGAGCCTGGAGGCATATGCTCAGACGAACGCCAACGAACGCCAACGAACGCCAACGAACGCCAACGAACGGCATCATCGATCCGCTGATAATTTTGCACCCACACCTGTCGCGATATGTGATGTATCACACCTTACGATCAACTTTCACCCAGATCGGTTACTTACAGATGGTCATTCAGTGATTGCCGCGCTTTATGAAGAAGGAATATACCGAAGCCAGTTTGAAACCAAAATCTCTAATGGTGGACTCACTGCATTTGCTAGTGGAGACCGAGATACGTGGGAAGAAACGATGCTTGGTGGGGCGTATCAGGCTCTGGGAGTCACTGAGGCAGAACTGAGGCAGAACGTCCTAAGTAGGGGGGGTTAAAGCTTATGAACTACAGGGACGGGGCCTGCCCTCGCTTCGGTTCTTGTCATTTCCGCTTAAAGGAACACGTTTTGCAACGTGCGACACTTGTATTTATTAACGACGGTGTATACTCGGCTCTTCCTGGTTTTTGGTGAGCCATTGAAAACTGTGTATATATCTGGTACGCTCCTGTAAGAGTCTTTTGCAGGAGGTAGTATGAAATGCAGACCACGCCACTTTTCCCCTTACCAGAAGGGCTGGAAATGACCGCGATCAACGAGACCTCGGAGGAACTGCTTGTGCATGTGGTCTCGCATCGAGCCACATCGCCCTGCCCGCAGTGTTCGACCCCTTCGTCCGCCATTCACAGCTCGTACAGCAGGCATCCCCGCGATCTGCCCTGTGTCGGTCGCCCTATTCGATTGCTGTTCTCTGTCCGAAAGTTCTTTTGTCGTAATCCCGACTGCTCTCGCAAAGTGTTCACAGAACGGATCTCCGACTTCATTGAAGCCTCCTCTCGCCTGACCAAGCGACTGCGCACATCGGTGCAAGATATCGGTTTTGCCACCTGTGGCTTGGGCGGAGAGCGCCTGAGCAACAAACTGGGTATGCATATGTGCGACGCCACGGTACTCTGGTCTCTGTTTCTCGCCCCCATTCCCGAGGTTGGCCAGATACCTGTTGTGGGAGTGGATGATTGGAGCTGGAGACGCGGCAAGCGCTTCGGCAGTATCCTCGTGAACCTGGAAACCCACAAAATTGTGGATCTGCTGGCTGACCGGGAGGCAGAGAGCGTGCGAGAGTGGTTGGCGGCACACCCGGAAGTGGATGTGGTCAGTCGAGATCGTGGAGGCTGCTACATTGATGGTGCCACCCAAGGCGCCCCCCAGGCGACCCAGGTTGCAGACAGATGGCACATCCTTTCTAATTTGGGCGATGCGGTAGAGGAGTTCTTGATTCGTGCTCATATTCGTCTGGAAGACGCGAAAGCCTCACCGGAGAAGGAGCAAGTAAAAGATATGCCTCTCTCCTCTTTTTCAGCCACCCCTGCCTGCCAGCGTAAGTCGCAGGCCCGCCTCTTACGCAAATGGAAACAGTATCAACGAGTGCAAGAACTCCACGCGAACGGAATGAGCTTGCGCAAAATCGGGGAAGAGCTGGGCTTGGCTCGCAATACCGTGCGCAAATACTTCCGCCAGCCCCCAGAGCCCCCACTGCCTACCCCACGACCGTTACGGAGCAGCCAGCTTGATCCGTATGAAGACTACCTGCTCCAACGTTGGAGCCAGGGTGAGCGCAACGCTGCCCAGCTTCACCGCGAAATCCGTGAGCGTGGATATCCGGGCAGTGCATCAATGGTGCGGGCTTATGTGGGCTATTTGCGTACGACTACAGCGGATGGCTCTGCTCCTCGCTCACGCAAAGAGCGTGCTAGGGCCGTCTCGCCACGTGCCTTGCGCTGGCTGCTTTCGCGCAAGCGGGAGGATCTTGATCAAGAAGAACAAGCTAGGCTCGATCAGTTGCTCAACCTCCAACCTTCGGTAGAGACCATTTACACCTTACTGCAAGCCTTCCTCAAGATGGTGCGCGAGCGTAAGCACCAGGATTTGCGTTCTTGGATGGGACAAGCGGTAACAAGCGGTATTCCTGAACTGAAGAGCTTCGTCAATGGGATCGAGCGAGACTACGATGCCGTTCACGCGGCTCTGTGCCTGCCCTGGAGCCAAGGCATTACCGAGGGAAAGGTCAATAAATTGAAGACACTCAAAAGAGTCATGTATGGCCGTGCTGGTTTTTCCTCTCTTGCGGCAACGGCTCTTACACGCCGCCTAATACCAACTTGGTACCAATCTGATGCGAGCGGTAAAGCTTCCGCTCCAGAGTTCCCCTCGGTCGGATGAGAAAGAGCACTGAGAGCGGGTTGAAGCGAGAAGAGCATCGTCATGGGATATTCTGTCACCTCAATGATGCGTTTCTCTCGTCCATATGCAGCTCAATCATTTTTGCTCCGGGAATTGAGTTGAGGCACGGCGGTTTATCGGCACTCAAACCCTCCTGAGAACACCAGTTGGCCTCATGTCGAGGGCCTCATGGACAGAAGAGGATGGCACTTTTCAGCGGCTTCACCAAAAAGTTGGATGAGCCAAAAGTACGTTGGCGTTGACACTGCTGAGCGATAATCTCTTTCATCGCCGCTGCTGCATTTTCGTATACCCCTCTTTCCTCCTTTGGC
>Ga0207416_1004747_pt1 | contig 11439 bp, 13 predicted proteins | sample PaiPotPPM11metaG_FD_184107 | JGI IMG/M metagenome (GOLD analysis project Ga0207416, IMG submission 184107) | Iron sulfur acid spring bacterial and archeal communities from Banff, Canada, to study Microbial Dark Matter (Phase II) - Paint Pots PPM... ...
GCCGGCGCGACAGGAGGACCGGCCCCGGGTCAACCCGGCGCAAGCCGTGCCCGTACTGCCGCGACAAGATCGCTCAGGTCGACTACAAGGACATCGGGACGCTGCGGCGGTTCATCTCTGAGCGGGGCAAGATCCGCTCGCGCCGCATCACCGGTGCGTGCCGCCGGCACCAAAGCCAGATCGCGCTGGCGGTCAAGCGCGCGCGTGAACTTGCACTGCTGCCCTACGTGACGGAGTCGGGCGAGCGCCTCGGTCGCGACCGCGACCGCGATCGCGACCGCTGAGCCGCGACCATGCCTCAGGCGATCCTGCTCCAAGATGTCGAGTCGCTCGGCGAGCGTGGCACGGTTATCGATGTGTCGGCCGGGTACCTGCGCAACTACCTTGTTCCGCGCAAGCTGGCCGAGGCTGCAACGGCCGGGTCGATCGAGGCGGCCAAGCGGCGCCAGGACCGTGCCGAGCAAGCCGAGCGAGAGGCTAAGGAGCGTTCGCGTGAGAACGCGGCGATGATGTCCAAGACGGTCTTGACCATCACCCAGCAGGCGGGCGACGACGGTCGCCTGTTCGGATCGGTGACGCCGCAGGACATCGCCGACGCGATCCGCGAGGCGCGCGGGCTCCGCCTCGATCGGCGCCGGGTGCATCTTGAGGAGCCGATCCGCCACACAGGCACCTACATGGTCGACGTCGAGGTCGCGCCCGAGGTCATGGCCGCGGTCAAGACGATCGTTGTGGCGACGGCGGGCTAACCGCCTACCCTGCTCACCCGCTGACTCGACGCTGATGGCGCTCCGTTCCGCTTAGCACGCGAGGTGAGCGTGGGCAGGCAGCTAGCCCGCTCCTCAAGCAGGTCGACCGGCCTGGCGGCGGCGTCCTCCGAACTTCTCGGTGAATGCGGCAAGGCCCCATTCGTGCCGCCTCCACCGAACCTAGACTCGATTTTTCGATGGCCGTTACCGAGCAGACTGCCGTTCCGCCCCACAACCTCGAGGCCGAGAAGTCGGTCTTGGGCGCGGTGCTGCTGGACGACCGCCACATGGCTGCCCTGCTCGTCGAGGAGCAGCTCCGGCCCGAGCATTTCTACCGCGATCAGCACGGCGCGGTGTTCGCCGCGATGAAGGAGCTCTTCGAGTCCAGTCGCAAGATCGACCACCTGACGGTTGCGGAGACGCTGCGCCAGCAGGGCAAGCTCGAGACGGTCGGCGGCGCCGAGGCGATCGACGAGCTGACCGGCTGGGTTCCGGCAGCCGGCCACGCGCGCGAGTACGGACAAATCGTGCGGGAGAACGCGCAGCTGCGCGCGTTGCTGACGAGCTCGTACGAGATCCAATCGAGCGTGTTCGCGCGGGAGGCGTCAGCGCGCGAGCTGATCGAGCAGGCGGAGCGCTCGGTGCTCGAGGTGGCCCAGGATGACCGGCAGCGAAAGCTTCGTGCGATCGCCGACATCCTCGTCGAGGAGACCGAGCGTCTGCACCACCTGTCGGTCTCCAAGTCGCCCCTGACCGGGACGCCGTCGGGCTTCAAGGACCTTGATGAGCGCACGGGGGGTTTTCAGCGCGGCAACCTGATCGTGATCGCGGCGCGCCCGTCGATGGGAAAGTCGGCGCTCGTGGCCAACATCGCCGAGAACGCAGCGCTCGGCATCGGACACCCCGAGCGTCGCCAGTTCCCGGTCGTCCTCTTCTCGCTCGAGATGTCGGAATCCGAGCTTGCACAGCGCTTCGTCGCGTCGCAGTCAAAGACGCCTGGCGACGATCTCCGGCGTGGCAGGGTGTCCGAAACCAAGTGGCCCACGATCCTGAAGGCGTGCGACCGCCTCGCGCAGTCGCCGCTGTACGTCGACGACTCGAGCGACATCGGCGTGCTCGAGGTGCGGGCCAAGGCGCGGCGGCTCCACCACCAGCTCGATGGCGGGCTGGGGCTGATCATCGTCGACTACCTCCAGCTGATGCGCCACGAGGGCAGGGTCGAGAGCCGGGTTCAGCAGATCGGCCAGATCAGTCGCGGCCTCAAGGGCCTCGCCCGCGAACTGAACGTGCCGGTCATCGCCCTCTCTCAGCTCAGCCGCGCCGTCGAGCAGCGGGGCGGCGACAAGCGACCGATCCTGTCGGACCTCCGCGACAGCGGCGAGATCGAGCAGGACTCTGACCTCGTGATGTTCATCTATCGCGAGGAGTACTACCTCAAGGAAGAGTCCGAGCGGCCCGGCGAGGCGGACCTGATCATCGCCAAGCACCGCAACGGGCCCGTGGGCGACGTCTTGCTCACGTTCCAGAATCAGTACCCGAAGTTCTTCAACTACGCCGGCGAGCGGTTCGCGGCGTGAGCGACCGCTGCCCGCTTGACGCCTGCGACGGCTCCGGCTTCGTTTTCGACGAGGCGACCAACACGGCCTTTGACTGCCGCTGCCGGGCGCAGCGTATCTCCCAAGCGAAGGCCCGCAGCCTGTCGGCCGTTATTCCCCGGCGCTATCGGGACGTCGCGTTCGAACGACCGCCGGTGATCGACATCGACCCAACAGTGGTCACGACGGTCCACCGCTACATCGACTCGATCGAAGAGCACCTCGATGCTGGTCGAGGGCTGTGGTTCATGGGCCCGGTCGGGACCGGTAAGACGACGCTCGCGATGCTCGTGTCAAAGGCCGCGCTGAAAATAGGGCGATCGGTCGCGATCTACTCCCTGCCGCGCCTCTTGAACGAGATCCGTGACACCCACCGCGCCGAGCGCTCGCACATCGAGCTGCTCGACCGGCTGGCTGCGATCGACCTGCTCCACATCGACGACGTCGGCGCCGAGCGAACCAATGAATGGGTGCTCGAGGAGCTCTACTCGATCGTCAACGCCCGCTACGAAGACCAGCGCTCGATGGTGATCACGACCAACATCCTCGACCGCGCAGCGCTGCGCGAGCAGGTGACCGAACGGACCGTCTCGCGGCTTACCGAGATGTGCGACGAGGTGCCGCTGCTCGGCTACGACCGCCGGATGGATCTGCGAACGGCCTGAGGCGTGACTGCGCTGCTGGCGGAGTTGTTTCACCGTCGGTGTTCCGCAGAACACCACGCCGCGTGAGGCGGAGAGGCCGGCCGGGCGGAGCGTTCGCGGGAAAGCAGGCGTCGGCGGCCACGCCGATGCGGTGCGCACGTGTGCTTGCCGTTGGTTGCGGGCGTCGGGTCGGCGGGCAAAAGCGAGCGCCGCGGCGGCCAAAGCACAAGCTGCGGCCTCGCCTCGCGCGGGCTAGCTGACGAGCAGCGTGAAGCCGTGGTCCCAGGCGCTTCGCACGCCGCCGATCTTGACCCACGCGATGCAGATCGCCTCGAGCTCGCGGGAGCCTTCGATACCGCCGATGTCGACCACATCGGACCATCCGAAGTCGGCCAGCACGTCGCCGACGCTGCGCTTGGCGCCCTCGTCGTCTCCAGCGATCAGCATCGTCGGGGTGCCCTCGCTGAAGCTTGGGTCCACGAAGTAGGGGTTGCCGATCGTGTTGAACGCCTTGACCACCTTCGCGTCGGGCAGCGCGCGCTGGACGCGCTCGCCGAGCGAGTCCTCGCCCGTGATCGAGAGCTTGGGCGGGAACCCGCCTGAGAAGTCGAGCGGGTTCATCGCGTCGATCACGACTTTGGCGCTGAAGTTGCCGGTGCCGGCGGCCGCGATCGCCTCCTCTGAGGCATTCCCCAGCACCGCGAGCACCAGCAGCTCGCCGTGCGCGGCGGCCTCGGCTAACGTGCCGGCTTTGATGCCCGCGCCATCGCCGGACAGCCATGCGCGTAGCTCGGGCTGGTCCGGGTCGCGCGACCCGATCATTACCTGGTGGCCACGACTGGCGAACCCGGCTGCCAAGCGCCGCCCAACCTCGCCGGTCCCCAACACGCCAACCCGGCTGTGCGCCAATCGACCGTTCGCCATCTCTGCTCCTCTCGCGTTTCGGTGGACCGAAATCTAATCGGTATTGGTAATGCGCCGGCCTCGGCATGCGCAGATCGCGCCCTTTCGCCTTCACCGCGGCAGCCTCCGCGAGGCGCGCGCTCGCAATGCGACGGATTCGAGTGTTGGATCTCGATCAGAGGGGCAGTCGCTTGGTGGCTCGCCGAGTGGTGACATAGGCTCGCGGGCTGGAGACAGACGATCCGCGTGATCCGAGGACACTTCCTCTGGAGCCGCAGGGGCCTGAGCGCTCGCCGCACAGGATCGATCTCTTGGCCCAGGCCGGTGGAACCCTCGTCGGCGCAATAGTCGATGACGCATCGGGTTGGTGTGGCGTCACTCGACGCGCGGATCCGGCCACGGCGACTCGCCGTCCGGACTTGCGAGAACCACCACGTAGCCATCTGGATCGCGTAGCCAGATCTCGCGATGGGCGGGACCGCCCGGACCGTCCGGGGGGTTGCGGTGTGCAGGCAGCACGATCTCGGCCTGCAGATCGTTTGCGCGGCCGACGGCATCGTCGAAGTCATCGACCTCGAACCACAGCGCAACGCCGTTGCCGTAAGGCTGCGCCGAGGAGTCCCCGATCTTGCCGTGATGGTGCTCGACCTCGAAGGCATGCAGCTGGAGCACTAGCGTCCCATCGCGAACCAGCCGTTCGTACTCCTTGCCACCGTGTGCGCTCTCGCAGGCAAGAAGCTGTTGGTAGAAGCCGCTGCTCCGCTCGACATCCGTCACCGAGATCAGGGGCTGAGGACGCACCGGCGCTCAGTCTAGGTCGCGGAACCCGCCACGCTCGCTCCAGAGCTTGCCATTGGACGTCAAATCTCTAGCCCTAATGGTCCCAGTCTCCGCCCGTCACGCCTGGTCGCGTCGCGTATGCAAGTCGGCTCGTCGGAAGCGGGAGAGCACAAGCCCGGCGCTCGGGTGGCGCGGAGCGTGGCTGTACTACATATCAGCGCTAACTGTGATACCGTCGCCTTGAGATGCGCAGCGTTCGACTTGATGACGAAATGGAGCAGCGGGTGCGTCGCGCCGCTAAGGCTGAGGGTGTAACCGTGTCCGAGTTCATCAGGCGCGCAGCCGCCGACCGCTCGGAAAGTACGCTCTCCGCTGATGCCGAGAGCCGGCTCGCGGACGTGCTCGGCGCGATCCGCGGTCGCAGCGATCAAGCCCGGCAAACCGGCCAGGCGTTCGGCGACGCGCTGCTCGAGCACCGCGCGCGCAAGTGACACTAACCGACGCTGGCCCGTTGATCGCGCTGATCGACGCGAGCGAGCCTGATCACGAGCGCTGCAAGGGCGTGCTTGAGCAAGTCCAACTGCCGCTGTTGACGACCTGGCCAGCGTTCACCGAAGCGATGTATCTGCTCGGACGTGCCGGTGGATGGCAGGGGCAGGAAGCACTGTGGCGGCTGGTGCTCCGCGACGATCTCCAGATCGCCAACGCGTCTGCGGACTCAAACCGCCGCGCCTCGGAACTGATGCGACGCTACGCAGACCGGCCGATGGACCTAGCCGACGCGACACTGGTCGCCCTCGCCGAGGAGCGAAAGCTCACAAGGATCTTCACCCTCGACACCGACTTCCACATCTACCGACTCAAGGGTCGAAAGACCCTCAAGATCATTCCGGGATAGCCCCGGCGCGGTCGGCCGCGTTCGGCGCCGCGCGGACACCATCGCAGTGGATGAGCGATGGGCGCGCCGCGGCGCCAGATAAAAGGAGGAGCGACGGCCCGCGCACGGCGCCCTGACGCCCGTCAGTCGACCGGTGCGATCTTGCCGCCGGTGCCGAGGGTCGCCCCGCCGCTGGCGGTGACGACGAGCGCGATCGCGAGCACATCGAGTGCGCTCAGACCCTGGCCGATCACGACGAGTCCGGCGAGCGCGGCCATCGCCGGCTCGAGGCTCATCAGCACTCCGAACACCGGCGGCCGGATCCGGCGCAGGGCCTCGAGCTCGACCGAGTACGGCACCACCGAGCTCAGCAGCGCGACCCCAAGGCCGACCGCGAGGAAGCTGGGGTGCAGGAGGTTGGATCCGGCGTCGGCGATCCCGAACGGAACCAGGGGGAGCGTTCCGATCGCCATCGCGATCGCAAGCCCCCCGCCCCCGCTGAAGGTCCGTCCGACGCGCGCATTGATCAGGATGTATGCCGCCCAGCATGCCCCGGCCGCGAGCGCGAAGAACGCGCCCGTCAGGTTCACGCTCCCAAAGCCGCCCAGGAGTGCGACCCCGGCGGCGGCGAGGAGCGCCCACAGCAAATCCAGACGACTGCGCGAGCCCGCGAGCGCCACGCCCAGCGGTCCAACGAACTCGAGCGTGACCGCGATGCCGAGGTGGATTCGGTCGAGCGCCTCGTAGAAGGTGAGGTTCATCAGCGCGAGCGAGATCCCGAACAGCGCAGCCAGGCGAAGCTCGGCCGAGCCGTGGTCTCTGAGACGCGGACGCCAGATCGCGCACAGGACGACGGCGGCGAAGAGTACGCGAACCAAGACCGTTCCCCCCGGGCCCAGATGACGGAACAGCTTGGTTGCAAACGCGGCACCGACCTGGACCGAGGTGATGCCGACCAGCACGAGCCCCGGGGCGGGGACGCGGTCGAAGGCCGAACGATCGCGCGGGCTCATGGCCGCCCACGCTAGATCATCGGACCTGTCCGCCTCCTACACTCATCCAGCCGTGTCCGTCATCGCCGGAGCCAGCTAGCCATGCCCGGAATCGTCGTCGTGGGCGCCCAATGGGGCGACGAAGGCAAGGGCAAGATCACCGACCTGCTCGCCGAGCGGGCCGACGCCGTCGTGCGCTTTCAAGGCGGCAACAACGCTGGTCACACGATCGTTCGGAACGGCAAGACGTGGAAGCTGCACCTGATCCCCTCTGGGATCTTGCACCCGGGCAAGCTGTGCGTGATCGGCAACGGCGTCGTCGTCGACCCCCGGATCCTGACCGACGAGTTGGAGGCGCTCAAGCGCCGGCGCGTGGACACGAGCTCGCTGCGGATCTCGGCCAACGCCCATCTGATCATGCCCTACCACCTGATGCTCGACCACGCAGGCGAGGCCAAGCTCGGCAAGCTCCAGATCGGTACGACGCGGCGGGGAATCGGGCCGTGCTACGCGGACAAGGCGGCACGGCTCGGGATTCGGGTCCAGGACCTGCTCGACGAAAAGATCCTCAAGCAGAAGATCGTCGCCGCGCTCGAGCCCAAGCGGCTATCGCTGCGGCCGTTCGCCAAGGACCCGGCGCTTGACCTGCAGGCGATGACAGAGGAATACCTCGTCTTCGGCCACCGCCTCGAGCCCTACATCGCGGACACGATCCGCCTCGTCCACGACTGCCTGGACTCGGGCCGGGTGGTCGTGTTCGAGGGCGCCCAGGGCGCGCTGCTCGACATCGACCACGGCACGTATCCGTTTGTGACGTCGTCTAACCCGGTGGCGGGCGCGGCCTGCATCGGCGCCGGCGTTGGGCCGAAGGACATCGACGAGGTCTGGGGGGTGACCAAGGCTTACGGCACGCGCGTCGGCGCCGGACCGTTCCCGACCGAGGTCGACGGCGCCTTCGCCGAGATGCTGCGCGAGCGCGGCGGCGAGTACGGAACCACGACAGGAAGGCCGCGGCGGATCGGATGGCTCGACCTGGTCGCGTTGCGCTACGCGGCGCGGATCAACTCACTGACCGCGCTGTGCGTGACGAAGCTCGACGTCCTGTCCGGGCTCGAAAGACTCCAGGTGTGCACGCGCTATCGCGGCACCGAGGGGGCCGAGTTTGACTACTTCCCCTACCACCAGACCGTGCTTCACCACGCGACCGGCGAGTACGTCGAGCTGCCAGGCTGGAGCGAGGACCTCAGCGAGTGCCGTAGTGAATCCGATCTGCCTGATGCAGCGCGCGACTATCTGAAGTTCGTAGCCGAGTTCGTAGGTGTCCCGATCTCGCTGATCGGGGTAGGCCCGGGCGGCGAGCAGGTGATCTGGACAGAGGCGGGCGCTCACATGGCGCCGACCGTCGTTTAGGCGATCCTAGCCCGCGCGCTCGGCCGACGCGAGCCCGCGCCTCGCGAATACAGCCATCAGCGCGGCGGCGCCGGCGAGGAGGCCGAACGCGAGCGCGACCTTGATCGGCGAACCTGCCAGCAGCCCGCGACCCGCCTCGAGCACCGCCGTGACTGGGTTAAGGTTCGCGACGTCGTGTATCCAGCTCGTGAGTAGGTTGATCGGCACGAAGACCGGCGCGAGGAACAACAGCAGGAAGACCGGCATCTGGATCAGCGCGCCGGCCTGCTCGGTGCGCGTGAACATCGCGATCCCGCACGCCCACAGTGCAGCAACCAGGTTCATGATGATCCCGAGACCGATCAGCCCGACCAGCTGGACGCCGTTGCCGCTGACGTTCATGCCCGCGATCAGCGCGGCGATCGTCACGACCGTCCCCGTGATCACCCAGCGCATGAGCGCGCCGACAGCGTAACCCGCGATGATCCCGCTCCGGCGCGGAGCGCTCAGCATCAGTCGGCGCGCGAAGCCCGAGTCGAAGTCACGCGCGATTCCGAAGCCGGTGAAGACGCCTCCAAAGGCGGCCGATTGCAGGAACACGAACACGAACTGGAATGCGGTGTAGCCAGGCTTGTAGTGGAAGTTCGGCACATCTGAGATGCGCGACAGACCGCCGGCGAACGCGACCAGGAAGAACAGCGGGAATACGATCGAGGGCACGAGGATCGCCGGGTTGACGATCGTGTTGTGGATCGAGCGCCAGGCGACCCCGCGAGTCACAGACAAGAACCGTCTCATGCGCGCGCCAGCCTCGATCTCATCGCGGGCGCCGACAAGCCCACCGCGATCACTAACAGCGCCATGGCGAACCCGAACCCGAGCGCCAGCGCCTGCCCGTCCCAGCCCTTGATCACCAGGCTGCGGATTCCTTCCAGGAGATAGGAGACTGGGTTGTAGGTCGCGATCTGTTTGAACCAGTCAATCTTGATGAGGTTCCGGGGCAGGCTCGAGGAACTCAAGAAGAGCGTCACGAACAGGAGCGGGAAGATCCCCTGGATCGCCTCGCCGGTGCCGAGACGCAGCGCCAGCAGTCCGCCGAGGCTCGCGAACGCGAACGCGATCAGGATCGAGAGGGAAAGCAGCACCAGCGCACCGCCGACCCCAGCGACGAGGGTGACTCCGGTCGCGAAGCCGACGAGCAGATAGACGATCGCCTGGACGACGCCGAGCACGAACGCGCCGCCCAGCTGCCCAACGAGCATCGCCTCGGTCCGTAGCGGCGTCAGCGCGAGGCGGTTCAAGAAGCCGCTCTCGATATCCCGCGCCAGGTCGACGCCGGCCGTGATCGCCACGAACATCGCGCCCTGAATGAACGGCATTGCGATCAGGAAGTCGCGGTAGTGGTGGGTAGGAAAACCGGGAATGCGGGTCGCCGGGCTGAGTGCCGAACCGTTGATCCCGAACAGGAGCAGCGGGAAGATCAACGGGAAGATCAGTAGCCCGCGCTGGCGCAACGTTCGGACGGCCGAGCGCCTCGCGACCGCGAGTGTCTGCTCGATCAGTCCGGCTGCGCCCGAGGAGCCTCGCGCGTGCAGCCGGTCGGCCGCGAGCTCAACCGCCACGCCGCCTCCGGCCGCGACGGCCAGCCGGTGGTTGGGCGTCGGTCTCGTTCTCCTCGCCGGCACCCTCGAGCTTGCGGCCGGTCTTCGCGAGGAACACGTCATCAAGCGACGGCTGGTGAAGCTGAAGGGTCTCGACCCGTACGCCAGCCTGGTCGAGGATCCTCACGATCTCAGCGAGCTGGGTCTCGCCCCCGGGAAGCTGCACGGTGACCGTGCCGCGCCCGTTGCGATGCATCTCGCCGAAGCGCGAGAGCAGCTCGGCAACGCGGTCGCCGGCGCTCTCGTCGCACGGCGTCACCTCCACACTCGGGCTCCCGATCTCGGCCTTCAGCTGAGCCGGGGTGCCCTCGGCGACGATGTGGCCGTGGTCGATGATTCCGATCCGGTCGGCGAGCGCGTCCGCCTCCTCGAGGTATTGGGTCGTCAGGAAGACGGTCATCCCCTCGTCGTGCGCGAGCCGCTCGACCTCCTGCCACAGCGCCGCGCGGCTCTGCGGGTCAAGCCCGGTGGTCGGCTCATCGAGGAACAGGATGCGCGGTGAGTGCACGAGCGCCAGCGCGAGGTCGAGCCGCCGCTTCATGCCGCCCGAGTAACCGCCGACCCGGCGGTCGGCGGCTTCGGTCAGCCCGACGCGCTCGAGCAGCTGGTTGGAGCGGCGCTGTCGCTCATCGGACGGCAGGCCCTGGAGGGTTGCTTGGAGAAGCAGGTGCTCGCGGCCGGTGAGGATCGCGTCGAGGGCGGCCTCCTGGAGCGCTGCGCCAATCGACGCGCGCACCTGCGCGCCCTCGTGGACGATGTCGTGGCCGCCGACGCGCGCGGTGCCACTGGTCGGGGGAAGCAGCGTCGTGAGCATATGGACGGTCGTCGACTTGCCCGCGCCGTTTGGCCCGAGAAAGCCGTAGATCTCTCCGGGCGACACCGTGAGATCGATGCCGTCGACGGCACGCGGGCCTTTGCGGAACTCGCGGACGAGCTGCTCGGCCTCGATTGCGGCTGCACCAGTCACGGATCGTATGGTAGCAAACTATTTGTGGTGCGAACGATCTGGGGTGCGGCCGGCGGGGCTCGGGAGCCCGCGACTACTCGCGTCGCGATGGATGCCCGACGCCGGGCCACGGCGCCAGCACCAACACCAGCTTTGAGTCGCGCACGGCTCTCACGGCGTGGCGCGCGCCCGGCGCGAAGTGCGACAGGAGTCCGGCCCCGCCCGTGACGGTGCGGCCGTTCTCGGACACCTCGACCTCGCCGTCGGCTACGAACAGGTACGCGCGCTCGTGCACCTGGTGCTCCTGGAGCTCCTCGCCGGCGGGCAGGTGAATCGCGATAGCTCGCGTTTCCTCATCTGAGCGCAAGATCTGCGGCCGGTGCGGTTCGATGTCTAATGAGCGGATATCCCATGTCTCCATGACCGGGATTGTCTCACCGCCAGCGTTCGAGGAGGTCGGCGTCCGAAACTCCGCCGACGGCACGGGCGGGAACCCCCATCGCGACCGTGCGCGCTGGAACGTCTCGTGTCACGACCGCGCCGGCAGCGATGAACGCCTCCTCGCCGATTTCGACTCCCGGCACGATCACGACGCCGCCACCCACACGGCATGCTCGGCGCAGCACCGGGGCGCGGAGAGGCTCGCCGCGTGGGTGGCGCCCCATCGAATCGTCATTGGTGGCGATCGCGCCAGGGCCGATGAACACGTCGTCCTCGACGAGGATGCCACCGGTCAGGTAAACGCCCGTCTGGATCAGCACCCGCTCGCCGACGCGAGCATCAAAGTCGACGGCCGAGCCGCGCCCGACGACCGAATCCGCTCCGATCACGGCCCGCTCGCGCACCTGAGCTTGGTCGCCGATGATCGACCGGGCCCCGATGCGGGCGCCTGCGTACACGACC
>Ga0207416_1004749_pt1 | contig 11432 bp, 6 predicted proteins | sample PaiPotPPM11metaG_FD_184107 | JGI IMG/M metagenome (GOLD analysis project Ga0207416, IMG submission 184107) | Iron sulfur acid spring bacterial and archeal communities from Banff, Canada, to study Microbial Dark Matter (Phase II) - Paint Pots PPM... ...
ATTCCCTACTATGCTTACAATCGCAACACGCGCACCGCTACCTATCTTTTCGATAATCAACCCGAACTGAACAAATACACTCTGGCAACGATGGAGCCGGTTACATTCACTGCCAGGGATGGACTGACCGTTCATGGCTATCTCACGCTGCCGTTATGGGGTGATAGGCGCAATCTGCCGGTGGTACTCAACGTTCACGGCGGTCCGTGGGCCAGGGACAGTTGGGGCTACCGGCCCGACGCGCAGTGGTTCGCCAATCGCGGCTACGCCTGCTTGCAGGTCAACTACCGCGCCTCGACGGGCTATGGCAAAGAGTTCATGAACGCGGGCAACAAACAGTGGGGCGGCAAAATGCACGACGACCTGGTAGATGCCGTCAACTGGCTCGTCAAGCAAGGTATCGCTGACCCGCAAAAAGTAGCCATTTTCGGCGGTTCCTATGGCGGCTATGCCGCTCTGGTAGGCGCAACCTTCACCCCCGACCTCTTCCGCTGCGCCGTAGACATCGTCGGCCCCAGCAACCTCATCACGCTCATTAACAGTGTCCCTGAGTACTGGAAACCCGCCATCGCCATCTTCCACCAGCGCGTCGGCGACCCCGCCACCGAGGAAGAATTCCTGAAATCGCGCTCGCCCCTTTTCAAAGTCGACCAGATCAAGATTCCCCTGCTGATCGGGCAGGGCGCCAACGACCCCCGCGTCAAACAGGCCGAATCCGAACAAATCGTCGCAGCCATGCAAAGCAAAGGCATCCCCTACGAGTACATGCTCTTCCCCGACGAAGGACACGGTTTCGCCAAACCAGAAAACCGCCTCAAATTCTTCGCCGCCGCCGAAAAGTTCCTCGCGCAACACCTGGGAGGCCGTTACGAGGAGTAAGTAATAGTCTGTGGCAAGAGCTTTCAGCATGGCGGAGCCGTGCTGAAAGCTCTTGCCACAGACTATTACCCTTCTGCTAAGGTGTCGGCGTCACACTCGGAGTGGGTGTGGGCGTCACGCCCGGAGTGGGTGACGCCGTTACCGTAGGCGAGGGTGTGGGCGTCCCCAGGTTGATGCTGGTGTCGTCAAAGGATTGCAGCGCGATGGTCGGGGTGCTTGCGTTGGTGTTGGGGAAGTAGGTGATAGTGATGGTATCACCGGCCTGGGCAAGCGGCAGTTTGGGGGACAGGGTCAGGTTGGCGGTGAAGATGACGTGCTGACCTGCTACCTGGATGTAGTAGATGGTGTTGGTGCCTTGCTGCACGGAGGAGATGCGCGTAATCTTGCCCGTCGCGGTTTGCAACGTACCTCCGTTGGGTACCTGGCCTCCACAGGAATTTTGGATGTTATTCTGCGCCAGCCACGTTCTGTAATCGTTAAGAGCCGACGGCAGGTTAGGCTCAAACTGCACGTTGCCACCGTTCAATGCCCTGGCATCAATAATACCCACATCCTGGAAGATGCCATTACTACTGTAGATAGCTACCCAGGTAGGAATGGAGCAAATCTGGTACAGCTGGAAACTATCCACGTTGTAGTGCAGGATATTGGCTCGCGTCGAAGCGAAAGTGTTTAGCACGTTATCACCGATACCCAATCCTGCTGCCGCTGTGTAAAAGATGGCCTGGTTTTTATGCGTGTCGAAGAGGAAGACTCCCGTGCTGGAGTTGTCACTCTGCACATTTGAGGTCATAGGAACGAGCCAGACGGGCTGATCGGCATTGTTGTAAACAAGCTGCGGACCGGTAGATGCCGGCTGCTGCTGACCGGCGCCGGACGGGTTGAACCAGGGAGCCGCGTGATACAGTCCCCACCATGTCAGGTACTGGTTGACGGTATCGGATGGGATGACGCGATCAACCCAGACAGGAACGCTCTGCGGATTGTATTGAACGATTTCGCCAGTATGCGCGTTCACAATCAGTACCTTACTGAGTACCTCGCCGGTATAACCCCGCGTGGGTACCATGAGCGAGATTGTCCAATAGGGATGGAAGGTGTCATCAAGCTCAAGCGTAGGATCGGCCAGCCTGCCATAGGTATAGCCGCTCAGGTACACGTGACGCAGCAAGTCCTGGTTGAAAATGGCTCCGGGCAGGTAGGCAATCGAGTCGGTGGAGCCAACATGCAACTGAGGAGAAGCCTGCGGGTTTTCCGCGTCAACTACCACAAAACCGGGCGTCGAAGAATTGGAGAGATTGATGAAAATGTTGTTATACGAAAGCGGCGCCACGTAGTACAGGTGATGGTTGATAGATTGCAAGGTGTAGCTGTTGGGATCGATATTATATTGCGACCCCAGGTTCTGGCCGTTGGAGCCAAGCACCTGCTGCCCCTTGAAGTTGGCAACAGCAGAACTGACCAGCACGATATGGGTGGGATCGGTTGGCACCAGGGGTGTAGACGTTTTTTCGATGGTGATATTGGGAATAGCGGCCAGCGCTTTCGCGTTGCTGTCGAACCAGGTGGTGAAGACAACGATCAAACCCGCCACCACTATACCTATACCTGCGGCGATCACCAGGCCAAAGATGCCTGCTGCGATCGCGCCGCGTGAGACGCTGCCTGACAATTGTGTGGGAGTCCTGCGCGTGGAAGTCCGGCCCTGGCTGGCCGCGGAAAGGTCTTCGAGCGTACCCAGAGCGGGACGCGCATAGGCAAACAGGTTGCCGATGCTGCTAATCACCAGGGGCCACAGCACCCATTGCCAGCCCCCAAAAGGACCGGTCAGCGCAGGTTCGGAGAAGTACACAATAGCAAGACAAAGCAGGAAGTTGAAGATGGAATAGCCGATGAACCAGCGCAGGAATTTTCTCGCCACAAAGGGTTCGCGCCGTCCGAAGGCCAACCGTCCAATAGTGAGTATCGCCATGACGATAATCGCGCCAATCAGCGCCAGTAACAAAACAATCATGACTGAATCTCCTCGTTCTTAGGGGACCGCCACCTTGTAGAAGAAGATGACCGCCCAAAAGTTGTATGCTATGGCATCTCATGTGAATCGCAGATGCGTCCAGCAAGGATGGTGAATGCGTATACAATAATACCGGAATATCCTTCTTTATTGTAGTGTTGTTACACGTAATAAGCAACACTTTTATAAAATACGTTATAATAAGCTGAGAAAGCTATGCGATCAAGCGCTTAAAGGAGCGACACTCTCATGCAATTGTTTGGAAGAAAATCAAGAACACAGATAGAAAAACTGCCGGATGGACAGGACCGCCTCCCACCCGGTCAGTATTTGACCGCCAAATGGCCGGTATTGAGCTATGAACGCACCCCACAACAATTGCCCGCCAACTGGAAGCTGAAGGTCAAGGGGCTGGTAGAGCATCCGTTTGAACTGACCTGGGAAGAGCTGCTGGCCCTGCCCCGCACAACCATTACTACCGATATTCATTGTGTCACGACATGGAGCCGCTACGACAATACCTGGGAAGGTGTGCATATCCGCGAGATTTTGCAGCGCGCCAAACCCCTGCCAGAAGCAAAGTTCGTGATGGAGCATTCCTGGACCGACTACACTACCAACCTGCCATTAGCCGATCTGGACGACGACGACGTGATTATCGCCCTCAAGCACGATGGGAAAGACCTGGAAGCCGAACACGGTGGCCCCGTGCGCCTGGTCGTCCCCAAACTCTACTTCTACAAAAGCGCTAAATGGCTGGACGGCTTCGAGTTCATGGAGCAAGACCGCCCCGGCTTCTGGGAGCGGCGCGGCTATCACAACCACGCCGACCCCTGGCAAGAAGAGCGTTACTGGTAATAGACTGGCAGTAAGAGAAGCGCAGCATGTTTGATACCAGCAAGATAGGATATAGCTTCCCACCTTTCCCTGTTCATGCTGAGCGAACGAAACTGCGCGAACTGGCCCTTGCCATCCATCGGCGACCCCAATCCTATCTATCAAGACAGGGAGGGCATTGAAGAGGAAAACATTCCTTTGCTTCCGACAGCCGCGACCATCTTCCTCTTCTGGGAGAACACGCAATTCATCGAACAGCTTGTTGAACTGGGTCTCGATGTCACTCGCTTGATACACCGCGAAGAATCTTATGAATACCTGGCAGCCATACATCCCGGCGATACCCTGACGGGAGTGATGACCGTGCTTGACGGCTCGACACGCAGAGGGCGTAACAATACTACTAATGATCTTGTGACGCTGCGGCTCAGTTACACAAATCGCGAAGGGCAGACAGTGCTGGTGGCTACGACACGATTGGTCAGTAGGGAATGACCTGTGGAATCATAGCAAAGCGGGGTATTCCGCTTTTACTTCCTCCTTTGAGAATAGTAGAGTGTATCTACTTGCAAAACGACAAAAGGAGAAGAGAGATGCATCCAATCATTCCCTTCAGCGAAATTCAGATCAACAGCACCGCGTATCGCTTTGAAGGCGGGAAATACGGTGATATTGCTGCCTCATTCTTCCTGGTCCATACTGAGCCAGGCAAAGGTGTCGCGCTGCATATGCATCCCTACGAAGAAGTTTTTATAGTCCAGGAAGGCGAAGTCACATTTGTCGTCGGTATTGAAACCTTGACTGTCAATGGCGGAAACGTCGTCATCGTTCCTCCTGAAACGCCCCACAAGTTCACCAACTCAGGCACAGTACCACTGCGTCAACTCAGCATCCAGCCGACCAGAGAGATCATCACCACCTGGCTTGAAGAAGAATAGAGTGAAAAATGATCTCATCAACTTTGACCAATGCGGAAGAGTAGCTGCCAGAAGGAATTTCTATTACTTTTCCAGCGAACTTTTCGTATTCCGCTCCCCATCATAGCTCAGCAATATCTTCTTGCCCTCGTACACGGTTTCGATATGCACCGGGCGGCCCCACAGGGTGTAGACATGCTGGAGCGTCTTCTCGGCGTAGAGCATGTCGAGTTCCTGGCCCTCGAAGAGGTGCATGATGTAGAGTTCGCGGTTGCCCCGGTAGTCGCCGTTGTCCACGACGAGGTAGGGGCTGCCGAAGTTGGTCATGCTGGCAACGATGCCGTCGCGCACCTTCTCCCAGTTCTTTTCGACGATGACCCACTCGTCGCCCTCTTTTTTGTAGAGGTAGAGGTCAAGGTCTTTAATCAGATCTTCCGTGAGGTAGTTGCGCAGGAACGAAACGTCGTTGTCCAGTTCACGCACCTCGAAGATCTTCTGGCGACCCTGGCCGGGCTTGCGACCCAGCCGCTCTTGCTCTTCTTTCGTGGGATTATCCCAGCGCCGCTCAATGTCCTCGAATATCTTAAAGCCCACATAATAGGGATTCAGGTACGTTTTTGAGGGTGAGAGGACACCTGAGTGCAGTGTGGCAAATTCCAGGATGTCGGAGTCGGAGATGTAGCCTTTGTCGCCCATAGAACGCATGATACGCGAGTGCCAGATGCTATTGTGATGCAGCATCCCATTGGCAACATAGCGATGCGAGCGATCAACCGTAATATCGTACACATCGGCTTCATCATGTTCGATGCTTACGACCTCATCGGTTGGGTCTTCTTTGACGAACCAGCGATGGCCGGTCAGGTACTGTTCAAGGTTGGTTTGCTTACGCACCAGATTGAAGCCGATTTCGCGCGCGTAGACCTCCGCCGATTTCCCACTGATCCAGACGTTGACGCCCCGGCGCCGTGAAAGAATGCCGTAGTTCAACAGCAAAATCTGGAGGGTCTGGGCGATATCATCACTGAAGGTAGAGAGAATCACGCCTTGTTTGACCGAAGCGCAGCCATCGCAGTCGAAGTAAGCGCGCAGGAAGGCACTGACAACTGACCTGGGCGACTGCAAGATGCAGTCAGGGATGCGTTTCGCGCGAGCCTTCGCACGCAGGTCGATGCCGAGCGATTGCAGCAGGTCAAGCACATTGGCAGAGTAAAAGACGACGCGCCATCTGCCGCCTTTACCGTTAAGCGTTTTGCTATCCCATATCGGGGTAGCTTCGATAGAGAACATTTGCAGGACGAGAGCGGCATAGCGGTCGGCTAGCTCGCGATCGCCAGTAGTGTAGCCGATGGCGTTTTTCGAGACGTGGATATTGCCGTCTCCGATGAGGTAGCCAAGAAATTCAGCGAATGCCTCGGTGACATGCGTTGGCGCGACGAGCGGGAAACGAGTGCTATAAAGCGGCTTGCCCCCGTTGCCAGGCGTATAGCCAGTGCTTTGAATGGCAGCACTGATGCGATCTCTGGCATATTGCGTTTTGCCGGTGAGCGAGCGATAGACAGTATGTATTCCAACACCCGCTGCAAGGGCCACATCCTCGATCGTTGGCAAGATAATTTTCACCGGTCGCGCAACTTCCACGAGTCGTTTCGCCCAGATATTATCACCAACGCTCAAAGGAACGCGCTGCCCGACCTGCACATCTTTCAGAGCGATCCATTGATCTGGTCCAATGCTCAGCTTATGCTCCTCGGCGCCTTCGAGGACAAGGCCGCGCCGCATGCGCAGGCGAATAGTGGCAGCCTTGCGAGTAATATGCCTGTTACTGATGTTGTCCTGCTCTCCACTACCGCTCGCTACATTGCAGTTCTGACCTTTTGCAAGTATATCGTGCAATGCATCGTAGCGCAGCAATCCATGCTCGGTCAGCACGAGGCTACCTGCAACGAGGCAGGCCCAGCCCTCGTTCATGGTCTTAGTTTGCATCTGCGGCACAAAGTAGAGCATTTCTGTGCGCACGATGTCGATGATGTCGCGCTGCCAGGGTTCCAGGTGCGGCGCGTGGCGCATCAGGAAGAGCAGGAGGTCTTTTTCGGGTTGTTCGGGGAATTTGGGCGGCTTGCCACGCTTGCGTTCGCGTGCCTCCTCGGCCCTTTTTGACCGAGTGTCGAGTCCCCACAGGTCATCGTATGGACCGGGTACGATGTTGGCTCCATTGTCCTCTTTTTTATCTTTTTCCGGCTCGTTCTGGCGGATCAACAGGTTATAGTCTACATGTTCCTGAATGGAGAGGACGGCGTCCAGGAAACGTTCGACCTCGGCTTTGCCGTGATCGAACTCGTATTTAGCGATGCGCTCGGCATGGAAGCTGACCTTGTCGATCATGCGGCGCGAGGTGTGCTGGAAGTAGGCATTGTTCTTGAAAAAGTCGGTATGCCCGAAAACATGGGCCGCCACAAAAGTATTCTGGAGCAGGTCGTTCATATCCATCAGAAAGGCGTAGCTGGGATTGGTGTTGACGACCATCTCGTAGATTTTACTCAATCCAAAGTCGTACTGCATTTTTTGCCGGTGGTAGGCTTTGCCGTGCGTCCAGTGACTGAAGCGCCCTGGCAGACTGTAGGAGGCAAATTCGTACATGATGGATGCTGGCACCAGCTCAAAGTGCGTCGGAAACGGGTCAAGCCCGAAATTGCGAGCCTCTTCCCAGGCATGGTCGATGCCATCGCGCAGTCGTTCAATATCGCTACCGGACATAGGAAACTCCTATCTAGCGTGAGGGGACGGGATCGCGCAGCGCGAAGAACTTCCTCAGCGCGGGATAGACCTCTTTTTTGTCAGAGATGGTGACGGAGTTGAATTTCTTATCGTTGATTTTGTTGTAGGCAGACATCAGCGTGCTGGGCGAGCGATAATGCCCCTCGCGAATTTCTCCGTAGCCAAAGATGTTGCACAGTTCCATCAGCTTCGTCACCAATTGCACGCAGCGGTCGTTGTCCCAGGGCAGGTTATCGCCATCGGAGAAGTGGAACGGGTAGATATTCCAGTCGTCCGGGTTGAAGCGCTCCTTGATGATTTGCAGGGCCAACTCATAAGCCGACGAGACCTGCGTGCCGCCGCTTTCTCCCTTGTGGAAGAACTCGTCCTCGGTGACTTCTTTGGCCTCGGTGTGGTGACTGATGAAGACGATCTGCACGTTGTTGTACTTGGTGCGCAGGAAACGCACCATCCAGAAGTAAAAGCTGCGCGCGATATACTTCTCAAATTCGCCCATACTGCCTGAAACGTCCATCATGGCTATCACGACCGCGTTGGATTGATATTTAATGGTGGGCTCCCACACCTTGAAGCGCAGGTCATCGGACTTGATATCCTTGAATTTGGCTTCGCCTCTGGCGGCGTTGCGTTTCAGGTTCTCCATGATGGTACGCTTCTTGTCCAGGTTGGTCAGGGGACCTTTTTTGCGTACATCGGTGAAGCGCACGGCCTCGGTCTGGAGTTCCTGCTGGCGCTTCTGTTCCAGGTTGGGCAGACCGAGGTCCTCGAAGATCATCGCGGCCAGTTCGTCCATGGTGATTTCGGCTTCGTAATAGTCATAGCCAGCCTCTTTGCCAGCATCGCCCTTCTTGCCTCTACCGGGGCGCGGCTCCTGGGCGATGACATCGCCAACCTTGCTTTTGCCATTGCCCTCGCCCGCGTGGGTCTGGCGACCTGGATCGTAGCGGAAACGGTACTCATCCAGCGAGCGTATGGGCACGCGCACCATTTTCTTGCCATCGGATAGGATGATATTCTCTTCGCTGACGATATCACTGAGGTTCTTCTTGATGGCCTCGCGAATTTTCTCTTTATGGCGCTCCTGGTCTACCTGCCCCTTGCGGTGCAATGACCAGTCATGTTGTGAGACAGACATGGAGAATACTCCTTATCTAGCCAGGGCGACCGCAAGGGTCGCCACTACCCTTGAATTACCAGGGCGGGGACAAGCCCCGCCCCTACCCTGTAAGAAAGTCCGTTACGCTTTTTCATTTGCCGTACAGGGTAGGGGCGACCCTTGCGGTCGCCCTGGTTGCTACCTATTCAGCAAACTACCAGTATAGCGTAAGATTTCATTGGCGCATACATGGCAGTACCCATGCTCTGTCATGAGGCGGTTCACTACTTCGTTAATCTTGCGCAGCTGCTCTTTATCAGGCGTGCGCGCCGATGTGGTGATCTTCACAACGTCGCGCAGGTCGGCGAAGAGTTTCTTCTCGATGGCCTCCTTCAGGCGTTCGTGGCTGGTGTAGTCAAAGGTCATGCCTTTGCGTGCCAGCGACGAGATGCGGATCAGGATCTCCTCGCGGAAGCCCTTCTTGGCGTTTTCGCTGATGCCAATCTGCTCTTCGATGGAGCGCATTAACTGCTCGTCCGGCTCCATATCCTCCTCGGTGATGGGGTCGCGCAGGCGCGTCTTATTGCAGAAGGCTTCGACATTGTCCAGGTAGTTGTTGAGCAGGGTATGCGCCGACTCTTCGTAGGAGTAGACGAAGGCCCGCTGCACCTCTTTCCTCGCCATGTCGTCGTATTCTTTACGCGCTTCCTGAATGAAGTTCAGGTAGCGTTCGCGTTCTTCGCGTGTAATGCTGGTATGCTGATCGAGACCATCGCGCAGGGCGCGCAGGGCGTCGATAGGATTAATGCAGGTGGTATTCTGCTTGACCAGCGCGCTCGAGAGGCGGTTAATGACGTAGCGCGGCGAGATGCCATCCATGCCCTCGCGCACCGCTTCATCCTGCAGCTCCTTGATGTCCTTCTGCTTGAAGTCTTCGATATCCTCGCCATCGTACAGCTTGAGCTTTTTCATAATGCTCATGCCCGCCTTCTTAGATGGCTCAAGGCGCGTGAGTACCGCGAAAATGCTGGCGATGCGCAGTGTGTACGGCGCGATATGCACATTTTGCAACGCGCTCTGCTTGAGTAACTTTTCGTAGATCTTGACTTCGTCCGAGGCGCGCAAGTTGTACGGCACCTTAACGAGGATAATGCGATCTTGCAGGGCTTCCGATTTCTTGTTGCCTACAAACGCCTGGTATTCATGCTCATTGGTATGGCTGACGACCACTTCATCGGCATAGATCATGCTGAAACGCCCGGTCTTGATGTTCTGTTCCTGGCTGAGTGTGAGCAACACATACAGAAATTTTTCATCGGTTTTGAGCATTTCTACAAATTCCATGATTCCGCGATTTGCGATATTAAGTTCACCGTCGAATCGATATGCGCGAGGATCGCTTTCAACGCCGACTTCGCCAATGGTGGAGAGGTCGATACCTCCAACCAACTCACTGATGTCCTGGCTGTTGTGTTGCATGAAACCATCGGCCACAAAGGAATGTGTTCCCGGCACAAGCAGATCATAGACAGGCTCGATACCGGCGGCGCGTATCTCGCGTACTGTCAGCCAGAGATAGTTCTGTTTGACCAGCGTAGCAAGCGAGGCGTGCGCCAACTCTGGCTGTTCTAATAGAACGGCACGCGCGCGGTTGAAAGAGAGCTGGCGATTACCGGAGATGATGCGTGCCAGATAGCCATCGCCTCCATGTCCATTCAACAGAGTTGTGCCATGTGGCAGGTGGTCATAGTTGGTCTTGTTGCTGCGTGTCTCGCGTAATGGAGATGTTGCTTTATCTCGCAATGATGGGATGAGTTCGACAAGATCAAGTACCTGATCGCCGCGCAAAGTGACATTGTAGTACAATTCGCCATCATCTTCATGGCTCCAGAAAGAGCCGATGACGCCCAGATTGAGCAAAGCGATATGCACCTGCCGGGCAAGCTGGCGCGACTTGGAGGTATATTTGAAGGTATTTGATCCTTGTTTGTTACCACGAATAGTAGCATCGCCCCAGAAAAGACCTTCCAGGAAAGCGAGCATATCCTGTTCGCTACTAGCGAGGACGCTAGCCGGAATGCTCTTGGCGTGTGAACCACGAGCAATGCCCAGTTCGCCCTGCAACCATGAACAAAGAGCCTTGTTACTAATCGAAATGTTGTAGTTGTACGTTTCCGCTTTACGATGTGGCACGGCTTCTAGCCCGAAGAGATCGCGCGTCAGCTCGACAAATCGGTTAATAAGCGTCTGGCTGCTATTAACGAACCATGTCTCGTAATGGGTTACACTGCCCTCTGCTGTTAGTAGACCAAGCCAGTAGGCCAGTTCAGGTGTCATCCGGCGCGGCTGATGTGGCATGGGATAGAAGCTCTGCGCTAGCTCCGCGCTCTGTCCGAAGATGCGGCTGCCGCGTGCCAGGGCAACATAATTATCTGGCTTGAGATCGCCGATTTTGGTCCAGGCTAGTTCGCCACCTGATTGTAAAGTAAGCAGAGGGTGATTAGCTGTGCCACGAATCGTATACCCAAGATTGGTCTCAACTTCGTAGATGGGCTGGAAACCGCCGCAGTAGAATTTGGCAGCTTTTTCTGGGCCATCAATACCCAGGATAGTTGTTTCAAACGGCACAAACTCGTCTTCACGCGGCTTGTTGGGCAGTTGGAGGTAAATATCCTCCATCGTTTGTAGCCCCTGATCGGTGAGTACAAGCGTATCACCAGTCACACATTTCGGGTCGGACGGCGTGAAGGTTCCGACTCCCACTCGATATTTTTCGCTGAATGCGATGCGTTTGACGGGAACGTCTTCGATATGGCCTTTGAACTGTGTATCGATCATATAGCGGCAATGGGGGCACAGGTCGCCCTCGACATAGAGGCCAAATTCTTTTTCGACATCGGCGCGTAGATCA
>Ga0207416_1004752_pt1 | contig 11429 bp, 9 predicted proteins | sample PaiPotPPM11metaG_FD_184107 | JGI IMG/M metagenome (GOLD analysis project Ga0207416, IMG submission 184107) | Iron sulfur acid spring bacterial and archeal communities from Banff, Canada, to study Microbial Dark Matter (Phase II) - Paint Pots PPM... ...
CCCCAGGGGGTTACGCCTCCGGGGGCGGGGTCCCTTCCTGGATCGCCGTCCAGACCTTTTCCGCGGTGAGCGGCATGTCCAGGTGCTTGACGCCGTAGGGGGCCAGGGCGTCCATGACCGCGTTGACGAGGGCCGGGGTGACGCCGATCGTGCCCGACTCGCCCATGCCCTTGACGCCAAGGGGGTTGATGGTGGACGGGGTGACGACCGTGTAGGACTCGATGCCCGGGAGCGTCGCGGCGAAGGGCACCGCGTAGTCCATCAGCGACGCCGACATGGGCTGGCCGTTTTCGTCGTAGACGATCTGTTCGGTCAGCGCCTGGCCGACGCCCTGGGCGACTGCGCCGTGCACCTGGCCCTCCACGAGCAGCGGGTTGACGACCACGCCGCAGTCGTCGACCGCGACCACGCGCAGCAGCGTGACCTGGCCGGTATCCGGGTCGACGGCGACGTCGCACCCGTACGCGCCCGAGGCGTAGGTCTCCTGCGGCGCGCCCGAGGAGCCGGTGGCCGAGACGCCCCCGAGGCGGGCGGCCGCCTCGGCGACCGGCATAGGGGCGTCGACCCTGCGCGCCGCCTCCATGACCGCCTGGCAGGCCCGGTAGATCGCCGTGCCGCCCGCCGCCAGGGACCGCGAGCCGAACGTGCCGTAGCCGAAGGGCGCGGTGTCCGTGTCACCGAATACCACGGTCACGTCGTCGTACGCCACGCCGAGCAGGTCGGAGGCCAGCTGGGCGAAGGCGGTCTCGTGGCCCTGGCCGTGGCCGCTCGTGCCGACCGCGACGGTGACCTTGCCGTCCGGGCCGACGGTGACCGTGGCCTTGTCGCCGATCGTGCCGTCCGGGCCTGGGGCCTTCGGCACGATGCCGCCGGGCTCCACGAACGTCGCGATGCCCCGGCCGATCAGGTGGCCTTCTGGAGCAGGCCGATTTCGTTCTGGCGCGGGGGTGTTGAATTTTTCCTGCAGCAGGTCAAGGCCGGCCTGGTAGTCGCCGCTCTCGTAGGTGAGGCCGGTGGCCGTGGTGTACGGGAAGGCGTCCGGCGGTATGAAGTTGCGGCGGCGCAGCTCCGCGGGGTCGGTCCGCATCTCCCTGGCGAGCATGTCCACGAGTCGCTCGGTGAAGTAGGCGGCCTCGGGGCGGCCCGCGCCGCGGTACGGGCCGATCGGCGTCGTGTTGGCGAAGACGCCGACGAGTTCGACGTCGAAGTGCCTGATGCGGTAGGCCTGCGGGAGCATCGGGCCGAGGCGGCCGAGCAGCGAACCCGGGCCGTTCGGGGTGAAGTACGCGCCGAAGCTCGCGTGCACGGTACCGCGGATCGCGGTGATGTTCCCGTCCGCGTCCGCGGCGAGGGCCAGGTCGGCGACCTGGTCGCGGCCGTGGGTGGTCGCGCTGAACGACTCGCTGCGCTCCTCGATCCACTTCACCGGCCGGCCGAGTGCCCTGGCGGCGGCGATCACCGCGACCTGGTCGGGGTAGAGCGGGCCCTTGGCGCCGAACCCGCCGCCCACGTCGCCGGTCATCACGTGGATCTCGGCGGGTGGCAGGCCGAGGATCTTGGCGAGCCAGTTGCGCGAGCCGTGGGCGCGCTGGGTGGGGAGGCGGATCTCCAGGCGGCCGTCTGGTGCCGGGTAGGCGAGGACGCCGCGCGGCTCCATCGCGACCGGGGCGATCCGCTGGCTGGTCATCCGCTGGCGGACCGTGTAGGCGGCGTTCCTGAACGCGGTCTCCGCGTCGCCCGCGGTGAGGCGCTTACGGAAGGCCACGTTTGTCTTCGTGCCGTCGTGCAACAGCGGCGCGTCTTCGGCCGCGGCGTCCGGGGCGGTGGTAACCGCGGGAAGGTCGTCGTAGTCGATGAGGACGAGCTCCGCGGCGTCGGCGGCCCGCTCCGGGGTGTCGGCGACCACCAGGGCGACCGGCTGGCCGGCCCACAGCACCTTGTCGCCGGCGAGCACCGGGTGCGCGGGGTTCAGCGAGCCCGGTGGCAGGCCCTCGCCGCCGGGCAGCGGGCCGACCGTGTCCGCCAGGTCCGCCGCCGTGAAGACGGCCGCGACACCCGGAGCCTCGCTTGCCTCGGTGACGTCGACGGCCGTGATCCGCGCGTGGGCGAGGGGGCTGCGGACGACGAAGGCATGCAGCGCGCCCGCCGGCGCGACGTCGTCGACGTACTGGCCGCGGCCGGTGAGCAGCGGTGGGTCCTCGCGTCGGGTGAGCGGCTTTCCGATGAAGTTCACGGCTTGCCTCCGATTGGTGACGCGGCCCCCGCGCGGGTGATCGCTCGCGACAGGGCGCGGCGGGTGAGGACCTCGGCCAGGTGGGCGCGGTACGGGGCGCTGGCGAGCTGGTCACCGAGGAGGCTCAGTTCCGCGCCGTCCGGGGTTCTCGCGACCTGCGCGGCGGCCGCGGCCAGGGTGTCCGCGGTGGGGAAGGCATCTTTGAGCACGGCCTCGGCCGCGCGGGCACGGTAGGGGCGGGGTGAGATTCCCGTCACGGCGATCGCGGCGTGGGCGATGCTGCCGTCGTCGAGCGAGGTGACGCGGCCGTCCGCGTCGGTCAGCGGGCCCGATTTGAAGGTCACGACGACCGCGACGCCCGCGAGCGGCAGGTGGCTCGCCGGGTGCGGGAACTTCTCGTACGCGCTGCCCCCGGCGCCCGCCTTGCGGAAGCGCACGTGGGTGATGATCTCGTCCTCGGCCAGGTCCGTCGCGTAGATGCCCTGGAGGAAGTCATCGAGGAGCATCGTCTGCCGGTCGACGGTGGGCTCAGGGCCCGGACGGCGCGGGATGTGGTCGAACGGGGCGGGCTTGTGCTCGTGCCTGCCCGGCCGGGCGGCGATGACCACCTCCGCGTCGAGAGCGAGCAGGACCGCCGGGAGGTCGGCGGCCGGGTCGCCGTGGGCCACCGCGCCGCCGACGGTGCCGCGCGCGCGGACCTGCGGGTCGGCCAGGACCGCGAGGGCGTCCCCGAGGGCCGGAACCTCGTCGGCCAGGCCCGCCGACCCGTTGACGAGGGCGGGCGTCCCGTCCCTGGAGGCGTACCGCTGCCGGGCGAGCTGGCGGTAGGTGGTGAGCGCGCCGATGGTATGGCTGGACCCGGTCCAGCCTGTCCGCTTGAGTTCGTCGAGGTCGGCGATGTCGATGACGACCTCGGGGACGGCGAGGCGGAGCTTCATCATCGGCAGCAGGGACTGGCCGCCGGCGATGAGCTTGGCCTCCTGCCCGGCCTCGGCCGCCTCGTCAAGCAGGTCGAGGGCCTCGTCCAGGGACCGCGCGCGGGCGTAGGCGAAATCGATGGGAAACATTCTTGCTGTTATCCCTCTCGCTTGGCGGCGCTGAGGGCGGCGGCCACGATGTTGTGGTAGCCGGTGCAGCGGCAGATGTTGCCGTCGAGGGCGTGCCTGACCTCGTCTTCCGTCGGGCTGGGGTGGTCCGCGAGTAGTTGGCGGACGGCCATGACCATGCCGGGGGTGCAGTAGCCGCACTGGAGGGCGTGCTCGTCCTGGAAGGCCTGCTGCACCGCGTGCAGCCGGCCGCAGCCTCCGTCTTGGCCGATGTCCTGGCTGGCGTCCTGGCCGGTCCCGGGCTGGCTCGTGAGCCCCTCGATCGTCGTCACCTCGTGGCCGTCGGCCTGGGCCGCGAGGACCGTGCAGGACTTCACCGCGACGCCGTCGAGCGCCACCGTGCAGGCGCCGCACTGCGTGGTGTCGCAGCCGACGTGCGTGCCGGTGAGGCGCAGGTGATCGCGGAGGAAGTGGACGAGGAGGGTGCGGGCCGGGACGGTGGCGGCGCGCGTGGCACCGTTGACCGTGAGCTGGACGGATACGTCGCGCGCGGCGGGCACGGGCACCACTCCCGTTCTGCTAGCTGACCAGACGACTGCGGCAACTCATGTATACAACGGTGCCGAGCGGTTCGCGGCGGCCTTTGCCGTGGGTCGATGCGAACGATTGCAGCATAGCCTTACCCCGGTTGCCGTCAGTCTCCTGACCCCGTTGATGTCAGTATCCCGATCGGGAAGCTGCATAATGGCGAACATGCGACTGTCCGCACGCGCCGACTACGCGCTGCGCGCCGCCATCGAGCTTGCCGCGGCGCCAGACGGCCACGTCACGGCCGAGCAGCTCGCCCAGGCGCAAAACATACCAGGCAAATTCCTCGAAACGATCTTGACCCACCTGCGGCGCAGCAACATCGTGCGCAGCCAGCGGGGGCCCGACGGCGGCTTCTGGCTGGCCCGGCCGGCGTCGGAGATCTCGCTCGCGGATATCATCCGCGCCATCGACGGCCAGCTTCTCGGCGTGCGCGGCGAGCGCCCGGAGAACGTGACCTACCCGGGCGCGGCCGGACCGCTGCAGCGGGTGTGGATCGCCCTGCGCGCGAACGAGCGGGCGGTGCTCGAGACCGTGACGCTCGCGGACATCGTGTCCGGCGAGCTGCCTCCCGCGGTGGACGTGCTCACCAACAGCCCGCAGGCCTGGGTATAACAAGACGCGGGCGGCGCCATCGGTGCCGCCCGCGTCTGGCTACGTTTGGTACTTAGACCCCTACTACCGAGGGGAGCTGGTCGAGGCCGTCCAGGCCGTCGTCCAGCGGGCCAGCCGCCCCCGGTACGTCCACGCCGCGCTCGACGGGCAGACGCTCGCCAGGGATCCGCAGCCCTGGCTCGCGGAGGGCGCCGGCCAGGACCGGCTCGTTTTGCAGCTCGGCCAGGGCAAAGTTGTCGGAAACCTCGCGGAAGACCTGTGAGAGCGGTGTTTCGAGCGCCGCGCAGATCGCAGCGAGGAGCTCGGAGGACGCCTCCTTGCGGCCGCGCTCCACCTCTGACAGGTATCCAAGAGACACTCGCGCGGACGCCGAGACCTCGCGCAGAGTGCGACCCTGCCTGACGCGCAGCCGACGCAGCACGTCGCCGAGCAGTTGACGAAGCAGTACCATCGTCGCACTCCCTTCCTAATGCGCAACCGCTTGCCGGGGGTTCACTGCGAAGTTACCGGATCGCGACCATTGCTAACTCCACCGTACCTGGCAGTACGGTACATTCGCGAGGCCGCTACCCGGTGTGTTCACTCTCGACGTAACACTGTAATCACGGACACTCTTCCCTAAGCCTGCCTAGTAGCAATCCAAGTACCCGTTCCACCGTCAGTCTACGTACCTCATCCCTGGTTCCTTCCAGCGCCATCGTTCGCACGACCGTGTCGCCGGCCAGGCTGACGGCGATGTGTACGGTGCCCGCCGGGTGGCCGTCCTGCGGGCCGGGGCCCGCCACGCCGGTGGTGGCGACGCCGATGGTCGCGCCGAGGCGCTCACGGACGCCGTCCGCCATGGCCGCCGCCACCGGGGCGTAGACCGGGCCGTGGCGCTTGAGCATGCCCACGTCGACGCCGAGCACCTGGGCCTTGAGTTCGGTCGCGTAGGCGACGACGCCGCCGCGGAACGCGTTGGACGAGCCCGGCACGTCGGTCAGGGCGGCCGCGACCAGACCGCCCGTCAGCGACTCGGCGGCGGCAACGGTCTCGCCTGCCTCGGTCAGCATCCGGATGATCTCCCCGGCAAGCTCGCGGGCAGCCTGGCCCGCGACACCGTCTGGCATCCGTCGCCCTTCCGTAGTTGACCCTTGCAGAGTTATCACGCGGCTCTAGTCCGCGTGGGGCGGCCGGATGAAATCGTGGTCTTTGCGATCAGGTTGCGCCACGTGGACTTCGGGGGGTACGGGGGAACTGCCCGGGTTCGGCTGGTTGTCGCCCGGTGGCTTACTCATCCGCACCGCGCGTACCACGTAGTCGGCTCCAGTCACAAGCGTTACCACGAGGGCCGCGCCCATGACAACCTCCTTGAGCAGGGCGGGCAGGCCGAACGAGGCGGGCAGCACGTACAGGCAGATCGCGATGATCTGCAGCAGCGTCTTGAGCTTGCCACCCTGGCTCGCCGCGATCACGCCGCGCCTGATGACGGCGAAGCGCAGCGCCGTGATGCCGAGCTCGCGGGCGAGGATCAGCCCGGTCACCCAGGCGGGCAGCTCCCCGAGCACCGACAGCGTGATCAGCGCCGCCCCGGTCAGCGCCTTGTCCGCGATCGGGTCCGCGATCTTGCCGAAGTCGGTCACCAGGCCGCGCTTGCGCGCCAGCTGGCCGTCGAGGAAGTCGGTGAACGACGCTCCGCCGAACGCCGCGAGCGCGCCGAGCCGCCAGGCCGTGCCGCCGTGCACGAGGCAGACCACGAAGACCGGGACGAGGAAGATCCGCACCACCGTCAGCACGTTCGCCACGTTGACGATGCCCACGGGCGGCGGCACCGTCTCTGGGGCTGTTCCCTGTGCGTCGTTCACGGGGGCAACCAGGTTACGCGCGGGCGACCAGATCGGCGCCCAATGACTCCACGACTTGCGCGGTCACCAGGTCCCCCGGAGCAAGCGGCCGATCGGCGAGCACGGTCGTCGACCCGTCGACGTCCGGCGCCTGGTGTGCCGCGCGGCCTTCGTACCGGCCGTCGCCGATCGCCTCCTCGATGAGCACCTCGACCGTCTCGCCCACGCGGTCGGCCGCCCGCTGAGCCATGACTTCCTCGGCGAGGTCGGCGAACTCGCCGACCCGGCGGGCTACCTCGTCCTGGTCAAGCTTGATCTCGTCGGCGAACGTAGCGGCCTCGGTGCCGTCCTCGTCGGAATAGCCGAAGATCCCGATCGCGTCCAGCCGTGCCTCGCTGAGGAACAGCTCAAGCTCGCGCAGGTCCTCCTCCGTTTCGCCGGGGAAGCCGACGATGAAATTGGAACGCACGCCCGCTTCCGGTGCGAGCTCCCTGATCCGCTCGACCAGTTCGGTGAACCTGGCCCGATCGCCGAACCGGCGCATCCGGCGCAGCAGAGGCCCGCTGGCGTGCTGGAACGAGAGGTCGAAGTAAGGCGCCACGCCGGGAGTCCCGGCGATCGCCTCAATCAGGCCCGGCCTTACCTCGGCCGGCTGGAGGTAGCTGACCCGGACCCGCGCGATGTTGTCGACCTTGGCCAGCTCGGGCAAGACGGTCTCAAGCAGCCGCAGGTCGCCGAGGTCCTTGCCGTACGAGGTCGAATTCTCGCTGACGAGCACCAGCTCTCGCACGCCCTGGCGGGCCAGCCACTCGGCCTCTTTCAGTAGCTCATGCGGGCGCCTGGACACGAACGAACCGCGGAAGGAAGGAATTGCGCAGAACGAGCAACGCCGGTCACAGCCGGAAGCGATCTTGAGCGGGGCGGCCACGCCGCCCGCTAGGCGCTGGCGGAGCACCAGCGGCCCAGAGGCGGGAGCGACACCCGGCGGGAGGTCAGTGAGGTCGACGGCGGCCTCGCGGGTCTGCTGACGGCTCGCGGGGCTCACCGGGAGCAGCTTACGCCGGTCCCTGGCGACGTGCGCCTCGCGCTTGCGGCCCGCCAGGACGTCGTCGAGGCGAGCGGAGATGTCGGTGTAGTCGTCGAAGCTGAGCACCTGGGCGTTGACGTCCTCGCCGTCCAGGGCCGTAGCAAGCTCGCTGCCGTACCGCTCGGCCAGGCAACCCACGGCCGCGACCCTGGCGCCGGAGTCGGCCGCTTCCATGACGGTGTCGATGGATTCCTTCTTGGCCGCCTCGATGAAGCCGCAGGTGTTGACCAGGACGACGTCCGCGTCTTCCCCTTCGCCGCGCAGCGTCCAGCCGCCCGCCGCGAGACGGGCGGCGAGCTCTTCGGAGTCCACTTCGTTGCGCGCGCAACCAAGCGTGACCAGGCTCACGGAACGGGAATTAGACACGAACTGAGGGTACGTGATCGCACGCCGCACCGCGTCCTCCGGGGTAGGACCCTAACCCACCGTCACGGGGTTGCTGTGTGACGGGTTGATGTTCAGCGTGACCACGTTGATCGTGTGCATGTGCTGGGCCTTGCCGTTCACCGTCAGCTTCACGCCGGGCGGGTTGCCGATCACCATCGACACGGGGTGCTTCTCGTGCCAGGTCATGGTCTGGCCGGCGGCGACGGTGCCCTGGTAAAGGGACTGGCCGTTGGGGCTGTTAAAGCCCACCCAGCAGTCGGTGACCGCCGTCAGCTTGATGATCGTCTCGCCCTTGGGGACCGTGGCGTGCGCGGCGGGCTTGGCGGTCACCTTCGGCTTCGGTGTCGTGACCGGCCGGACCGTGGCGGCCGCGTTCGCCGCCGGCTGCTGGCTGCGGTTCGTTGATACCAGGTGATAGACGCCGAAGCCGATCACGGCGAGTAGCGCCACGGCCAGCACCCGGCCGAAGTGGAAGTTCCTCGGCTCGCGGATCTTGATCGGCGTCGCGGGCTCGAAGATCTGCGACGCGCGCATGCTGCCGGGCGGGTGCTCCTCGTCGTACTCCCTGACCAGCGGCACGGGATCGACTCCGACCACTTCCGCGATCGACCGGATGTGCCCGCGGGCGTAGAAGTCGCCGCCGCACGGGGAGAAGTCGCCCTGTTCGATCGCGCGAACGATCGATTCTCGGATCCGTGTCTGCTGGCTTACTTGGGAAATAGTGAGACCGGCCTGACGTCGCGCCTCCGCCAAGGTGTCACCGATGCTCACGTCGCGCCTCCAGGAAGATCTCGTCCCTGAACTCTTCTTACCCAGTGAACTGTACTAGTCACTCAAAGTAACGTCTCACGGGGTCGACTGCCCGCGAATTGCCCTTGGCACGCCCAAAATTTATTGGTCCCGCTACCCGCCACGAAGAGAGGTCAGCACCTCGTCGAGGTCATCCGGCCGCTTCAGGACGTCCCGCGCTTTGGAACCTTCGCTGGGCCCGACAATACCCCTGCTCTCCAGAAGGTCCATCAGCCGGCCCGCCTTCGCGAAGCCGACCCTGAGCTTGCGCTGCAGCATGGACGTCGAGCCGAACTGGCTGGTGATGATCAGCTCCGCCGCGGCGGTAAGCAGCTCGAGGTCGTCGCCGATGTCGCCGTCGATTTCCTTGGTCTTCTCCGGCGCCGCCGCGACGTCCTGACGGTACTCGACCTGCTGCTGCGCCTTGCAGTACTCGACGACTTCCCTGATCTCCCTCTCGTCGACGTACGCGTTCTGCAGCCGCAGTGGCTTGGACGCGCCCATCGGCAGGAACAGCGCGTCGCCCTGGCCGACCAGTTTCTCCGCGCCCGGCTGGTCGAGGATGACCCGCGAGTCGGCGAGGCTGGAAGTCGCGAACGCGAGCCGACTGGGCACGTTGGCCTTGATCAGCCCCGTGACCACGTCCACGCTCGGGCGCTGGGTGGCGATCACCAGGTGGATGCCCGCCGCCCGGGCCAGCTGGGTGATCCTGACGATGCTGTCTTCGACGTCGCGGGGCGCGACCATCATCAGGTCGGCGAGCTCGTCGACCACGGCCACCAGGTACGGGTAAGGGCGCAGCTCGCGCTCGGAGCCCGGCGGAAGTTTGATCTTGCCCGCCCGCACCGCCTTGTTGAAGTCGTCCACGTGCCTGAAGCCGAACGCGGCCAGGTCGTCGTAGCGGGTGTCCATCTCGCCGACTATCCACTCGAGGGCCTCCGCGGCCTTCTTCGGGTTGGTGATGATCGGCGTCATCAGGTGCGGTATGCCCTCGTAGATGCTCAGCTCGACCCGCTTGGGGTCGATGAGGATCATCTTCACCTCGTCCGGCGTAGCGCGCATCAGCAGGCTGGTGATGAGGCCGTTGAGGCAGACCGACTTGCCGGATCCGGTGGCGCCCGCGACAAGGACGTGCGGCATCTTCGCCAGGTTGGCCAGGACCGTCTTGCCCTCGACGTCCTTGCCGAGCCCGACGACCATCGGGTGGTGGTCGGCCAGGGCGACGTCGGAGCGGAGCATGTCGCCGAGGCTGACGGTTTCCTTGTCGATGTTCGGGATCTCGACGCCGATCGCGCTCTTGCCGGGGATGACCGGCAGGATGCGGACTTCGGCGGACTTAACGGCGTAGGAGATGTTCTTCGACAGCCCGGTGACCCGCTCGACCTTGACGCCGTCACCGAGCTCGATCTCGTACCTGGTAACCGTTGGCCCCCGGGTGAAGCCCGACACCGTCGCGTCGACCTTGAACTGCTCGAACACGTCCTGGAGGTCGGCGACGACCTTGTCGTTGGCCTTGGTCCTCGCCTTGTGCGGGGTGCCCTCGCGCAGCATCGTGGCGGGCGGAAGCATGTATACGCCCGCGGCCGCGCCGTTGAGCGTCAGCTGCTCGCCCGGCAGCACGGGGCTCTGCCGCACAGTCCGCGGCGGCGCGGGCTTGAGCGGTTCCTCGACCGGCTGGAACGCCGGGGGCCGCTCATCGACCGGAGGCGGGGGCGCCTCCGTTTCCGTGGTGAAGCCCAGGTCGTCGAGCAGGCCGTCGCCGATCCTCGCTTCCGGCAGCTTCGACGCGTCGGCGGGCGCCTTGCCCTTGGCGTTGGTCACCAGGACCTGCGGGTCATAGGGCTTGCGCTGGTCGCCCGACTCGAGCGCGCCCTTCAGCCGGATCGCGCCGCGGGCGATCTCGCCGCGCCGCGGCCCGCCCTCGACGGCTTCGTCGCCTTCCTCGTCGTTGAGTGGCTCGTCGTTCCACTCGTCGACCGGGTAGCCGAAGAGCGCCCGCAGTTCCCGCAGCCGCTCAGGCACATCGCGGATCGGCGTGCCCGTGATCACGAGCAGCCCGTAGCCGGCGAGCAGGCCGAGCAGCGGCGTCGCCACCCAGGCCGTCAGCCCCTTATCGAGCGGCCAGGACGCGACCATGCCGATCAGGCCGCCCGCGGTCCTGACCGCGGGCCAGCCGCCGCCGAGGCGGGACAGCGTCGGCACGCCCTTCGCGATGTGCAGCAGGCCGAGCGCCCCTGCCATCAGGGCGGTCCAGCCGATCTCCGCGGGCGGCAGCGCCGCGTTCCTGTCGGGGTGGCGCATGAACCGCCAGCCGACCAGGCCCAACATGATGGGGACCATGAAGGCGCCGTCGCCCATGACGGAGCTGGTGAGGGTGTACAGGCCCTCGAACGCCGTGTTGTGCATGCGGGCCCAGACCGCGGCGGCGAACACGATCGCGAGCCCGAGGAAGACCAGGCCAAGGCCGTCGCGCTGGTGATCCGGGTGCAGTTCCTTCGCGTTGCGGCCGAAGCGGCGGACGAGACCGCCGACGATCCCCGCGACCAGGAGCCAGGCCACCGCGATCGCGCGGAACAGCCACCCGGTGAGCACGATCAGAACGTTCTGCGAGGCCGGAGACGGATTCCTGGCCGCCGCGGTCCTTCCCCGCGCCGACGACCCCTTACCCGACGCGCGGCCGCCCGTCTTGCCACGGCTGGCGTTACCGCCGCGCGTGCTCCCCGACCGGCTTCCCTGCTTGCCACCGGACTTGGCGGCGCCTTTGCCCGCCGACGTCCCGCCGGACCGTCCGCTTCCCGTGGCGCGGCCGCCGCCGGACTTCGCACCGCCACGACTGGCGCCGCCGCCCGCCCGGGAGGCGC
>Ga0207416_1004753_pt1 | contig 11429 bp, 9 predicted proteins | sample PaiPotPPM11metaG_FD_184107 | JGI IMG/M metagenome (GOLD analysis project Ga0207416, IMG submission 184107) | Iron sulfur acid spring bacterial and archeal communities from Banff, Canada, to study Microbial Dark Matter (Phase II) - Paint Pots PPM... ...
CGCGAAATCGGTGGGATTGCTGAAGGCATAGGTGCCACGGAAGTTGCCAAACTCGAAGTCTGCAATATGGGTGCGGTCATAGTCAAATCCGAACTTGGCATTGTTTCTGCCTTTGATAAAAGTCGCGCTGTCATTCGCCTCCCACTGGAACTCGTGGGTGGTGCCCAATGCGAATCCAGGGTTGCCCAGTTCGAAGAACTGCGGTGAAAAGATCTCAATGGTTGGAAGGGCCGGATTCGCCAGACCGCTGGGCGTTTCAATCTGGTCGTCACGCAGGAAGCTGATGTGGAAATCGTTCAAAAGGTTTGGGCGCAGCGACCGCGTCCACTGGACAGTCGCATGATGATCGTGGACGTCATTGTTAGAGAGCGCCTGAATGCCGGCAAAGGCTTCGGGATTAAAGGTGATTTCGCCGCCCGGCGAAGTAAACTTGTTGTAGTTGTAAGAAAAGGTGATGTGGTCTGTCAGATCCGGTTGCCAGTCAAGCTTTGGAAAGAACGTCAGATCGTCCCGCCGCCGGTTGCGCAACCCAATGTTCGACTGAATGGCGTTCAGCGCATTCGAGACCTGCTGCAGGTAAAGAGGATTCGTAGGGTCTGGCGCGCTGACGCCGGAGGGGACAGGCAATGGGGCGTTGGGAGATGGCAGCGCCGTCCCCGCCGGTACGCCAAAGCTGGTTTCGTTCAAGCTCTGCATGCCAGGGTTGATGACTGAGATGGGATCGAGCTGGCGTTGCTGCTCGTAATCCATAAAGAACCATGCCTTGTCGTGCTTCACCGGACCGCCCAGGCTCCCACCGAACTGTTGCAGGTCATTGAGCGGCCTCGAGACGCCGTTGGCCTTATCGATAGCATCGTTTGAACCGGTGGCGCTGTTGCGGTTGTAGTAGAAAGCGTCGCCGTGAAACTGATCGCCGCCGGACTTGGTGACGGTATTGATGAAGCCCGCGCCTGCGCCGCCATAGGCCGCTGAATAGGGGCTGTCCGACACTTGGAACTCTTGAACCGAGTTCTCACCGAAAATGTAGGGCACGCGCGTGCGGCCGCGAGCGTCACCGTAAAAGTTGCTGGTGAAGTTGGCGCCGTCCACCGTGTAGGAGCTCGCGCCGTTGCCATTAGCGTAGCCGGAGTCTCCGCCACCCTGTTGTCCGCCGAAGCTGACCAATCCGAATTCGCCGTCAGCGTTGGCATTGGGCGTGAGCAGAACAAAATCCGTATACCGGCGGCCGTTGAGCGGGAGGGCTTGGATCAGAGATTGATTGACCACCGTGCTGGATGTTGATTGATCTGGCTTCAGAAGAGGGCTGCTTCCCGTCACCGTCACGGTGGTGCCCAGGGAGCCCACCTTGAGCTGAGCGTTTTGCGTTACCGTCTGGCCAATTTGCACGTCCAGCGGCCGCACTTTAACCGCTTCGAAGCCGCTCTTGGAGATGTCGAGCGAGTAGCGGCCGACCTTCATGATCGGAAAGATGAAAAAGCCGTCGCTTCGGGTCTTGGTGGTGGATTTGACTCCTGTATCCAGATCAGTGGCCACCACTTTGGCGCCGGGCACGACTGCGCCAGAGGGGTCCGTCACCCGTCCCGTGATTGCGCCCTGGGAAATGGAATTCTGTGCTTTGAGTGAACCAACGGAAACAATGAACGCCGTTAGAATGACGAGGAGAGAACGCCTTCTCATTGAATCCTCCGATTACGAAAATGAATTAGACCCAGCCCGAAATCCGGATTCGCGTCCCGGTGTTCGTTCGGCGAATCCCAATGCAGCATTCTGGCTTCTCAGCGAAGAATTTCATGATAACTGATAAAAAGTTAGACAGGTTGGCGAATGGTTTTTCCGATTTCCACCGGGCGAAGGTTGCTCGCCCCCATTGGCCGGCGCAGGCGCGGCAATATTGAATCTCGCCGCTATTCTTATAAGTCGCACCACCCAATACCCTGAAATGCAGTATCTCACGCAAGGCCGGTTTTTAAGTTAAGCCAATGTTAAGTTCCCAAAGGCCCGCAGCCGAGGGTCCAGCTTACGCTGGATTCGACGCGATGACCTTCCCATAGTATGATTTTACCTTTTTTAGAAATATACCCATCCCACTTTTTGTGAGGTAGCCTTCGTGATCTGCCACATTGTGTTCTATAAGATGAAATCCGAAAAGAACGCGAATCAGGAAACATGGCTGGTGGAGGAAGCGCGAAAACAATTGGCGGTGTTGCCGGGAGTCCTGAACCTGCGAGTGGGAAAGAATATTGATCCCGCGAAAGGCAGTTATGCCGTGGCGCTGGCGATGGACTTTGAGGATCGAGCCGCTCTTGAAACTTATCGCGTCCATCCCGATCATCAGAGATTTGTAAAGGAGACTGCCGGTCCATTGGTAGAGGAAATCTTTCGCTACGATTTTGAATGGGTGTGAAGATTGGAGAGCCGAGCCATTTCCCGGTTTTCGATCAAAGAATCTGCGCTCAAAGGATATGCGCGATCAGAGGAGTTCCGTCCTCATCAAATGGATCGCTGATCACCTGCCGAAGCAGAGGAATGAAGGCGGTGTAGAGCGCAAGCGCCACTTTTCGCGCCTTCGGGTCCCGGGCATCAATGAAATCGGCGTCACGGTCCCGGAAAAGAGGTTGTTCATCGAGCTGTGCCGTGAAGTCTTCAAGGCTCGGCCAGAGAAGGGTGACATCCGGCCGCTTCGAGGGCCTTCGGCTGAATTCAAGCCGCCCCCGATCGATCAAAACCGTCCAGGAGAAGCCCCAATCCTCAATCTTCCATAGGGTCTCGACCTCGGCCGTGCGGATGTGATCTCGCAAGGAGCGGTTTCGCCCCGCCAGCACGAAAGCCCGCTGGATCACGCGCCGCGCCGCGCGGTGTGAAAGGTCTTGAAACCTGAAGCCGCCTTCACTTTGTTCCATGCCGATTCAATCTTCATCCCGAACGCCACAACCAGATTTTGGGTAGTGTCTCAGTTTGAATTTTCTGGGTCTTGACTCACGGGGCAAGCCTGCCATAATAGGGGCATGGCAAAACGTCCACGCGACCCGAACCAACTCGCAAAAATGATTGTGGATATTGCGACCGGAGAAGTCGAGGATACGGTTAGCGAGTCCAAGCGGCATCCTATCCGAAAGGGCCGAGCTGGCGGATTGACCGGTGGGAAGGTCCGAGCTGCTCATCTGACTCCAGAACAGCGCCAGGACATTGCTAGGCTTGCAGCGCAGGCACGTTGGAAGAAGCGCGGTTAGGCCGCGTTTATCCGACCCTTCCGCATTTTCATGAATTCCAACCGCTCGGCTACGTCATCCGAATAATCCAAAACAAGCTGAATCTCCGGCCACTTCCCGCGGTTTATGTTGTTGTACACATCAACATCAATCCTAAGCTGAACGTTCTCTCCAATAATCTGCTCACGGCGCTGGGTAAACGCCTTCTCCATATGATCGTGATGGGCGAACCCCATGATAGCCCAAAACGTGTACTGGACTCCCGCTTTTGTCACGCGAACCGCATGATTAACACGGTAGCGGCGACCATCAGCGTCAGTATCATATTCCTCGCGGAGAGCATGGGCCATTTCTCCAGCGAGAACATCCAGAGGGTCAATTTCGGGAGGCTCAAGCAATCCCTCGGAAATAGCCCACTCCACAGCCTCTCTTGCGCTGGAAGGCTTGTGCTCGCGCTCAGCTTCGTACTTGTGCCAAATTTCCTGCAAACGCTCGAATTTATTCGCCATTTGTTCTCCTCGTCACAATGATACTGGTATTACCTGGCCCCATCCGTCAACGATTGCCCCAGGAAGGACGAATTGCTTTATCCTGACCAAATAGCGGGTCAGATAATCGTATTTGTTCAATCGATGGCGCAATTGGCCGACGACGATGCCAGGATGTCTGTTGAGAATCCGAGAGAACGCTATCACATCTTTCTCATAGTAAAAGGGGCGCTTCCTGCTTATGAAAGATTCTAGTTTGTCGGAAGGAGCGCAGAAATTCTGTGCCGCTGCATTGGCGACCCTCTCCTCTTCTGAAATGGAAATCCCTGGATTGTCCAAATCGGAATCGATCATCTCGTGGTCTTGGCCGTGGCCTTGGATCACGTGTTCGATCTCATGTCTCAGGACAAACCAAAAGTTGTCGATCCTGTCGTACTGCATCGACATGCCAATAACTGGAGAAGAGTGGTCGAGCCAGAAGCAAACACCGTCAATTTTAGCACTCGGGAGCTTCTCGACAATTACGTACCGAACGCCAACTTCAGCAAGGATTCTTGGGACGTTGCGGGCCTCCTCTGGAGCAAGGAGCAACTGCTCCATATCAATCAATGAGCTTCGGAGTTTCCTATCGGAAAATTGTGGCACGCTGACTGACTTGGCTATTTGCTTAACCCGAAAAAGCCAAGCCAACTGTGCCGGAGGAATCTCGCGCTCTTCGTAGCAACTTTTCTTGGCGGCATAGGCCATATACGGAATGTCGCTAGTTCCGAAAAATCGAACAAGCTGAGCTTCGAGCATTGAAACGTCGGAAGGCTCGACCCATCCCCTTCTGATCATTTCTCGAACGGGATACGCGCTCTGCATATTTCGGCGGGCGGCGACTCCGGGGTCTGGAGAGCGAGCTTGAGCCAGATCATACGCTTGTTGCAGGTTTGCAAAGAACTCAGCAGGAACGTCAAAGGCTTCTCCGAAGGTCTTTGCCATATCGGGACTGATGCCGCGCTTACCGTTCAGAATCGGATTGATCACCTGTTCAGAGCACCCCAAAATGAAGGCAAGATCGCGCTGTGACCAGCCGCGCTCCTCCATTTCCTCCTTAATGCAGAATCCAGGGTGCATGATCCAGCTCCCCTTCGTTGTTTGCATAGCAACCCTCCTTCCCTTCAGTCGTGATCCCAAATTCTGAGAATGGTTATCTTGTTTGGTTTGCATTCCGTGTCCAATGTAAAAATTAGCCTGTACTGGTCGTTCAATCGTATCGACCTTTCATTGCCCTCCATGCGTTCGTAGTGCAGACTCTTCCAATTCCTCAGCGTTCTCTCGTCCGGAGCAGCGCGAATCACCACCAGTTTCCGACGCAGCGAGTTGATTACGGAGATCGGTAGACGAGTTTGCGTTGCCTTGTCTGTTTCTACCAAGGCCAGACTCTTGTCTTTGAACTCTATGTCCATTCAACATTTCCCGACCCGCAAAGCCATATTAGCGCCAGGAACTGAAAATGTCAACAACTATTTAACTTAATCTGTTAAACTGCATTTTATGCTTGACATGTCTTATTTCTTCAACCATAATATTCAGTATGAACAGGCTACCTATTGAAGAGCGGGCACGGATTGTAGGGATGTTGATTGAGGGCATGAGCCTTCGGGCGACCAGCCGACTTGCGGATGTTTCGATCAACACCGTTACTAAACTCCTGGTGGAGGTTGGCTCCGCGTGCGCCGATTACCAGGACCGCGTGTTCCGCAACCTCAAGTGCAAGCGGATTCAGTGCGATGAAATCTGGGCGTTCGTCTATGCGAAGCAAAAGAATATCCCGGCCGAGAAGCGCGGACAGTTCGGCTATGGCGACGTGTGGACCTGGACGGCCATCGACGCAGATACGAAGCTGGTCCCGTCGTTCATGGTGGGCAACCGTGATGCACAGAGCGCCCGCACTTTCATTGACGATCTCGCGGGGCGACTGAGGAACCGCATCCAGCTTACCACGGACGGTCTCAGGGTTTACCTGGAAGCGGTTGAGGGCGCTTTCGGAGCCGCCATCGACTACGCGCAGCTTCACAAAATTTACGCAAGCGCCCAAGAGGAAACGCGGTACAGTCCGGCTGAGTGCATTGGATGTGATGTAAAGCCGGTCATGGGGAACCCAGACCCGACGCACATCTCCACAAGCTTCATAGAACGCCAGAACCTAACCATGCGGCTGAGTATGCGAAGGTTCACGCGCCTGACGAATGCGTTCTCAAAGAAAGTCGAAAACCATGCCTATCAAGTGGCACTTCACTTCATGCATTACAATTTCGCTAGAATCCACAAGACACTCAGAGTTACACCTGCAATGGAAGCTGGTGTTTCGGACTATGTTTGGAGTCTTGAGGAAATCGCGGCACTATTGCCAGAGCCAACCTTTGGAGCGCGCGGCCCATATCGCAAGAAAAATTCAAACTGAGACACCACCCGAGTTTGGCATTTCTTGACAGAATTCGAAAACAAATTCAGAATGTTTTAACTGGCGCCGCGGTAGCTCAGGTGGTAGAGCGCAGCCCTGAAAAGGCTGGCGTCGGCGGTTCAACTCCGTCCCGCGGCACCATCTTTTCAAGCACTTAGCGTCACTCACTCCACGCTTCTGCTTCCGTTTGCTTCCAATTCAGTTGACCAACTGCGATAGAGTGCTCAGCCGTTCCACGACTCGCTTCTGCGATTCGGGAACGAACTGCTGGTAGATATCGAGGGTTGTGCCCGCCCGGGAGTGCCGCATCTGCGCTTGCGCGTCCTTCACGTCAGCCCCAACCATCTTCAGCTAGGTCGCATGAGATGTGCGCAAGCACCGCCAGTTCACACATGGCATTCCGAGTGTCCATCCAGCAGGCTTGAGGAACCGCGACAGAACGTTGTTGTCACGGAGCTCCAACCCCTTCTGGACTGACTGGAAGACCAAATCTTCCGGGCCGTCTGATTTGACCACCTTGTACCTGCGGACCGCCCGGCCGGCTCTGACCTCGACGGTCAGCAGCTTTAGCCTGTGGATTCGCTCGATGACACAGTGGTTGACCCCAATGGTGGCGTTCGAGGCTTCGCTTTTCGGCGCGCCCCAGTCACCACGGCAATACCGCTCATCAATGGTGATTGAGTCGGGGTGAATGTCGTTCCACCGCAGTCCGGCCAACTCGCTTACTCAGAGTCCCGTATAGGTCGCAACGTAGACCATCGTGGCATAGGGCTCCGCTATGCGAGCACTTAGCTGGTCAAACTGCCCTGGTGAAACGAACGGTTTAGATTTACGACGACCGATTCTCTCGGTCGGCAGCTTTACGCCCTCCATCGGATTTTTGACCAGCAGTCCGTACTGCACTGCCGAACCGAGAATGCTCGAAAGCACGTCCCGAACCTTGTCCTTGGACTCGTGCGAGAGTTCAGAACCCGCCATATTTGAGAAATACCGCTGAACCGCCAATGTCGTCAGGTCCCGCAGACAGAGCTTGCCGAATGTAGGCAGAAGGTAATTCCCAATCGCGCCCCGACAGCGGTCCTGCGTGCTCTTGGCCATTAGCGGCATCACAACTGGAATGTAAGTTTCATCCACGTACTTGGTGAAATTCGTTGCCGACCCGATGCTTTCAAGTCCTTGGTTAAGTGGCCGAAGCAGTTCGGCCGCGATTTTCCTTACTTCCCGCTCTGGCATGGACGTCGGTGCCAGCTTCACCCAGGCCTTCTTGCGCTTGGGATTGCCCTCGCTGAAATCGTCCCGCCAGTACTGAAGACACCACCACCCCCCACGCCTGAAAGGCTTGGGGTCCTGAAATCTCCGGCGTGCCATCCGCTCAAAGTCTCCTTTCAGCGGGGTGCCGGTGTTTGCCTCGGCTCGAACGATACCACAGTCCGCTTCATCAAGGCGGACTTTCTGGCTTTGCGGGGGTAATCCAGCGGGAACGTTATCTGAACACCCGGCGGGGATTACATCGCTGACAGGTTGAGTGGACTGCGGACCCTTTTCAGATTGCGCAGCCACGGGAGAGGTCGCGTCGTCTTTTTTCAGGAAGCGGCTATTATGGCTGTCGTCTCTGGCCATCAGCCGCGATCTCTTTCGGGCTCGGGCAGCCGCTACGAAGGGATGCCTGGGACGTTTCCCGTCTTCAGTGTCCTTGTTCAAATTGTCTCGACTCAATGGGAGCGCCATCAGGATTTTGTGCCTTTGCGTTGAAGTCGGCTTAGGCGTTCGTTAGTGTGTGCTGGCCTTGCCCGGGCGCAGATATTTGACTTGTCATGGGACGTTGCTGGAAGGCAAAGGAATTGTTCCCGATGAAGAGATCGAGTTGTCTCGGGAGATGCTGGCCGAGTGACTTGCTGTAGGTATAGCTCGCGAGCAAAGTCAGCGGCCCGGTGGTCCGCTTCCAGGTCAGTTCCAGGCCGTGGTAGTTGGTATTGCCCATGTTTTCGTAATAGGCGTCGGTTCCGATCGAATTGACGAACGGACCGCGAGTTCCATTGACGACGGAGCCATCGCGCCGCGTGTAGACCTGGTTTTCCCCGAAGGGTCCACATGTCGGCGTCCCGGGAGCGACGTCTTACGGCTGGCTCAGGCTGAGACAGAGAGCGGGCACTCCTGGGTTCGCTCCGTGAACCGTCAGCAGATTCAGGCTCAGCGGGCATTGCTAGGGCTGCGCGCCTCCGAACAAGCCGGGCAGGTCAGAGACTTGAACCTTTTCGATCAGGTGCCGGCGGAGCATGGCGACCTTCTCCTGGGGGGTGAAATTCCTCCGTTTGTCGTTGTTCACAGATCCTCTCCGTTGTCGCTATCCTAACAGTTGGACTCTCCATTTCCGACTGAAGTAAGACAGGTGGCGGACTTCACCGGCGGCAAAGTCTCCAGGGTGCGAGTTTACTGAATTGTCGATTTTGGATTTACGGTCCGGCTTTTTTGATTTGGAATTTGCGATCTTGGGAATCGCGTGCACGCGTCGCACATAGCCGAGTCTCACCCGGAATCGACATAAGCAGGCGGACGAGTTGAGATTGCCGGTGAGTTCCGGTTTTCTGAAAGATAATTTTCAACATGAAACGGGCAGTATTGACAGTGACGCGCATCCGCTCGGCCGCCCTGCGCAATTCAAGCTCTTCCAGCATCAAATCGGCCAGGCGGCATTCAGCGGGCGTGAGCCCGTAAAGGGCGGAGAAGACGGCGCCGCGCGACGCAGGCTTCGCCGCCGGGTCGCTGATGAACACTAGAGCGCAAGGACTCTCTTCGGTGAGGACGTGGCTCGAATGGAAAGGCGTCACCGTGATAGGCAAGGGCTGCCCCGACCCGCCGTCGCAGTGGAGGAGCATCGCGCCGCCGCTGTTCACGCCTCGGCCAGCGCCCGTAATGGCTGCGGATTTCACCAGTTGCTCAAGTCGGCTCATTTGGGAAGCATCCGTCGCCGTCAGCCTCCGGTGCCGCAGCGTCAGGCCATTGTTCCGCTCGAGCAGCGCCTCGGCGTGCCGACTCATATTCACTACCATGCCGTCGCCGCTACGTTCCGCAGGAACCGGGCATGTGGAGAAGATTTGTCCACCCTTCCAGGTCTGATGTTGCGTAAGGAGATTACTTGACGAAATCAGGGCCGGTACCGGAGGCAGGGCGATGTGCCGGACCGAGGGCTCTCGAAACGATGCGTGGTGAGGGAGCCGGTCTTCCTGCGGCGGATCACGGATTCGGGAGATGGAACCGGCGCCGGATCCCCTCGAATCGTGGATCGGAACGTAACGGGTCCAGGTCACGGTCGGTGTTGATTTCCGCCACCGTACAGGAGTGGTCGTCAATCGATTTTTGCAGCCAGCGGAAAGCTTCGTCCTTCTCTCCAAGCGTGGCGTAGGCGCGCGCGAACGATAGGGGTGATGCTTCGGCCCACTTGGGGTCAGCGAGCAAGCTCCGCAGGACAACCTGTGCTTTCGATGCCCGCCCCTCCATTGCATAGACGTGCGCCACTTCGACGGCGTAGGGCGAGTAGCCGCCGCTCAGGCGTTGTGCGGTTTCGAACTCACTTACGGCCCGCTCAAAGAGCCTCTTGCGCTCGTAGACGACGGCCAAGCCGCCGTGGGTCATCGCGTTGTTCGGATCAATTTCCAGAGCTCTTTGCAATTGAACGGCGGCTTCGTCGTAACGTCCCGCCTGAGTCAGGATGGAGCCCGCGCCGTAATTGTTGGCGACGGAAAGTGGATCAAGGTCCAGCGCCCGGCGGATCTCGCGAAGGGCCTCGGCCTGGCGCAGCATGGCGGCGAGATACAAGGCGTACCAATGGTGCGCCGTGGCGTAACCCGGGTCCAAGCTGATGGCGCGCTGATAGTCTTCATCGGCGCCCTGCCAATCCCGTTCATTCACATACTTCTCGTAGGCAAGCGAACAATAGGCTTCGGCCAGCGTGGGGTCTAGTTCAAGCGCCCGCAGTGCAGCCGCTTTTCCTTTATCATAGGATTCCTGGTCAGGCAGGTAGCCGCCGCCAAGCACCAGGTAAGCGTCAGCCAGCCCGGCATAAGCGCGGGCATAGTCTGGATCGCGCTCGATGGCTTGCTGGAAATACTCGACGGACTGCAAGAGACCCTCCCGGCTGCGCTGGTTCCAGTAGAAGCGGCCCAGCAGGTAGCTTCGATAAGCCTCGGCGTCAACGGCAGGCTCGTGCTGGGCGCCGGAAGCGGGACCGAGCGTGAGTTCGATTTCCCGCGCAATGGAAATCGCCACAGCCTGCTGCGCGCTGAGCACGTCTTTGAAATCGCGGTCGTACTCACCCGTCCAGACGTGGCCGGCATCGGCAGCGCGTACAAGCTGAGTTGTCACTCGAACCCGTCTTCCCGACTCGCGCACGCTGCTTTCCAGCACGTAACCGACTCCTAATTCCCTTCCAATCTCCGGCACCGCTTTGTTGCTGTGCTTGTATTGCATCGCTGAGGTGCGCGCGATCACGTCCAAATGGCCGGGACTCACGCGGCTCAGCTCGGAAATCATGGCTTCCGTCAATCCATCGCACACGTATTCCTGCTGTTCATCGCCGGTAAGGTTGACGAACGGAAGCACCGCGATCCGTACCGGACCCGCCCCAGGCTGCGGACTTCTCGGGGACTCGCCCACCTTGCGGTAACCGAGGTAAGCGCCGGCGGCGAGCACCATCGCCAAGGCCACCCATGCGGCCCTGGGTAGCCGGCGTGAAGGGCTGCGCGGAGCGGTGGGGTCTCCCGGTACGGTTTCAGATCTGAGACTCTCCGGCGGGACACTTGATGCTCCCAAATGGGGTGCGTCCGGCGGGGAGGCCGGCTCGGGCATGGGCGGAGAGCTGGCCGGGATTTGCGTGACCTCCAAAGCCAGCCGGTACCCAAACTTCGGCAGCGTCTGGATGACATCATCGCCCAGCAGCTTCCGCAGCACGGAGATGTTGCGGGTCAGGCTGCTGTCACTGACGAAAGTGTCCGGCCACACGCGGCTGATAATGGCTTCCTTGCCCACCAACTTACCGCCGCTTTCCACCAGCACCAGCAACGTCTCGAATTCCTTGGGGCTGAGCGGTAGATGATCGCCATTCCGCCACACGATTCGCTGGCCGACGTGCAGACGAAAGGGGCCAAACAAAAAAATCTTCCCGCCTAAGTTGTTCATGGGATTAAACCCGTTGTATTTTACGAAATTCTTAAGAATTCCGTAAGGACAAATCGTGACAACTGCGCTTAACGTTGGGGCGAGACGCAGCTTCGCAAACCTTAACCT
>Ga0207416_1004755_pt1 | contig 11421 bp, 7 predicted proteins | sample PaiPotPPM11metaG_FD_184107 | JGI IMG/M metagenome (GOLD analysis project Ga0207416, IMG submission 184107) | Iron sulfur acid spring bacterial and archeal communities from Banff, Canada, to study Microbial Dark Matter (Phase II) - Paint Pots PPM... ...
AGCCGCCGCCGACTATCTGCGCATCGCGCACGAGTATCACACGGTCATCATCGACCATATTCCGGTGATAAAATTCGACACCCGCAACGCCGCCAAACGCTTCATCATCTTGATCGACACGTTCTACGATATGAACGTGAAGCTGATCGCCTCGGCCGCCGCCGAGCCGGATGCGCTCTATCAGGCCGACGAAGGTTTCGAGGTACAGGAATTCAAGCGTACAGCGTCGCGTCTCATCGAAATGGGTTCGCGAGCCTATCTGGCGCGGCCGCACGGCGCCGCCCATTCGCAGACTGCCAGCTTGTCAGCCGGAATCGTTGAAACGTGATTTGCCGCGCGCCTAACTGCCGCCGCTCGTGAGCAGCATCGCGGCGACGACGACGGCCATCAGCGCAGTCGCGCCCCAGCCGAAAATCATCAGTGCGTGCGATGCGGCGAACTTTCCCATAATCTTGTAGCTGCCGACAACCAGCATCATGGCCACCATCAGCGGCACTGCGACGACACCGTTGACGACGGCGCTCCAGAACAACATCCGGATCGGATCGAGCGGGCTGAGCGCCGCGCCCAATCCCGCAAGCGTCGACGCGGCGACCACGAGATAAAAGCCCGGCGCGCCGCGCGCCGAAAGCTCGAGGCTGCCTTCCCAACCGAAACTCTCCGCCACCGCGTAGGCTGCGGAACCTGCGAGCACCGGCACGGCGAGAAGTCCGGTGCCGATAATCCCGAGGGCGAACAGAAAAAACGCCAACGGGCCGGCCAGCGGCCGCAAGGCTTCGGCGGCTTGCTCGGCGGTGCCGATCTGCGTGATGCCGTGCGTGTGTAGCGTGGCGCCGGTGGTGACGATGATGAAGAAAGCAATCACATTCGACAACAGCATGCCCGTGATGGTGTCAAACTCGATGCGAATGGACTCTCTATGCGCCAGACGATTGGGCAGGGCGGCGGCAGCCACGGCGGTTACCGCTTTGCTGCGCAGCTTACGTCCCTCCGCTTCAAGCGAAGCCTGCCAGAAGAACATGTACGGACTGATCGTAGTCCCTAAGATCGCCACCAGCATGAGCATGTAATCGCGATCCCACGACAGGCGCGGAATGAAGGTCGCGACGAGCACCTGGCCCCATGGAATCCGGATGGTGAATGCCGTGGCGACATAGGCAAACAGCACGAGCGTCAGCGTTTTCAGGTATCCCGAATAGGTGTGATATGGGATCAGGATCTCAGCGGCGAGGCAGCCGATCCCGAACAGCGCGATGTAAATGAGCAGCGGACCACCGGCGACGAGGCGCAGTGCATCGCCCATCGCCGCGATGTCGGCCGCGAGGTTGAGCGTATTGGCGATAAGCAGAAGCCCGACGATGCCGTGCAGCATGCTACGGGGCATCGCTTTGTCCAAATTAGCCGCGAGGCCCTGGCCGGTGACAGCGCCGATGCGGGCGCTGACCAGCTGAATGGCAATCATGAAAGGCGTGGTGAGAAACATAGTCCAGCCGAGAGCGTAGCCGAATTGCGCGCCGCCCTGGGAATAGGTTGCAATGCCGCTCGGATCGTCGTCGGCGGCACCGGTAACAAGACCGGGACCAAGCATCCGATACAGGCGCTTCGCCGCCTTGGTGTTGCCGGTGGTCATCGCCGTGCTTTGCTCTCGTCGTGGTGCGGCTGTCGCAGCAGATTCCCCAACAATGGTGATAGAACCATATTCGTTCCCGTCCGGTCGATCGGGACTTTTAAAGGGGCGCCTCTTTCAGAAAATCGGCTTGTGTTTTTGCGAATCATGCCCTGCTCTCTGTATCATCCCCTGCCGACTTGAACGTGTCACCCGAAAGGGCTAATGACGCCGTCAGCCGGGCCTTTCCCACCAATCAAGGATATTTGTCTGATGGCGCGAAGTAAAATCGCATTGATCGGCTCCGGTCAAATCGGCGGCACGCTGGCGCACCTGATCGGGCTGAAGGAGCTCGGCGACGTCGTCATGTTCGACATCGCCGAGGGTGTACCGCAGGGCAAGGCGCTCGATCTCGTCCAGTCGTCGCCGATCGACGGGTTTGATGCCAAGTTTTCCGGCGCCAATTCCTATGAGGCGATCGAGGGCGCGGCGGTGTGCATCGTCACCGCGGGCGTACCGCGCAAGCCCGGCATGAGCCGCGACGATCTGCTCAGCATCAACCTGAAGGTAATGGAGCAGGTCGGCGCCGGTCTCAAAAAGTATGCGCCGAACGCCTTCGTCATCTGCATCACCAATCCGCTCGACGCCATGGTCTGGGCGCTGCAGAAGTGCTGCGGGCTGCCGAAGCAGATGGTCGTCGGCATGGCCGGCGTGCTCGATTCCTCGCGCTTCCGTTATTTTCTCGCCGACGAGTTCAATGTCTCGGTCGAAGACGTCACCGCCTTCGTGCTCGGCGGTCACGGCGACAGCATGGTGCCGCTGGTGCGCTATTCGGCCGTCGCCGGCATTCCGCTGCCCGACCTTATCAAGATGGGCTGGACCACGCAGGCCCGCGTCGAGGAGATCGTCGATCGCACCCGCAACGGCGGCGGCGAGATCGTCAGCCTGCTGCGCACCGGCTCCGCGTTCTACGCACCCGCAGCTTCCGCGATCGCGATGGCGGAAAGCTATCTGCGTGACAAGAAGCGCGTGCTGCCGGCGGCGGCGTGGCTGAACGGCGAGTATGGCATCAAGGATCTCTATGTCGGCGTGCCGGTGGTGCTCGGCAACAAAGGCGTCGAGCGCATCGTCGAGATCGAGCTCAATGGCGCCGAACGCGGCATGTTCGAAAAATCGGCGCAAGCTGTCGAAGGCTTAGTCGAGGCCTGCAAGAAGATCGCACCCGATCTCGGCAAGTAGTGGCTGTCATGCTCCGCGAAGGCGGAGCATCTAGTAATCACCGTGGGCCGGATGAGGCACTGTCGCGTAACTGCTTGGGGACCTGCGGTTACTGGATTGCCCGCCTGCGCGGGCAATGACGAGAAGTGGGGCTGCGAATGAATATCCACGAATACCAAGCCAAAGCCGTGCTGCGTGAGTTCGGCGTGCCAGTGCCACGCGGCATTGCGGCGTTCAGCGCCGCTGAGGCCGAAAGGGCCGCCAACGAACTCGGCGGACCGGTCTGGGTGGTGAAAGCGCAGATCCATGCCGGCGGACGCGGCAAGGCGGGCGGCGTAAAGGTGGTCAAGTCGGTTGCCGACGTGAAGCGCGAAGCCGAACGGCTTTTGGGCTCGACGCTGGTGACGCACCAGACCGGGCCGCACGGCAAGGAAGTGCGCCGCCTCTATATCGAGGAAGGCTCGGCCATCGAGCGCGAGTATTATTTGTCCGCGCTGATCGACCGCACGACGTCGCGCGTCGCTTTCGTCGCCTCGACCGAAGGCGGCATGGATATCGAAGAGGTCGCCCGCACTCAGCCGGATAAAATCACGAGCTTCTCGGTCGATCCGGCAACCGGCTTCATGCCGCATTACGCACGCCACGTGTCACGCGTTCTCGGATTGAGCGGCGCGGCCGCCAAGCAGGCCGAGAGCGTGCTGCCCAAGCTCTACCAGGCGTTTCTTGCCAAGGACATGAGCCTGCTCGAAATCAATCCGCTGGTCGTCACCAAATCCGGCGACGTAATCTGCCTCGACGCCAAGATCGGTTTCGACGACAACGCGCTCTATCGCCACCCGGACATCGTGGCGCTGCGCGACGTCGCCGAAGAAGATGAAAAGGAGATCGAAGCGTCACGCTACGATCTCAATTACGTCGCCCTCGACGGCACCATCGGCTGCATGGTCAATGGCGCAGGCCTCGCCATGGCGACCATGGACATCATCAAGCTCTACGGCATGGCGCCGGCCAACTTCCTCGATGTCGGCGGCAGCGCGACCAAGGAAAAGGTGGCGGCGGCGTTCAAGATCATCACGTCCGATCACAACGTGAAGGGCATTCTGGTCAACATCTTCGGCGGCATCATGAAATGCGATGTCATTGCCGAAGGCGTGGTCGCTGCCGTGAAGGACGTTGGCTTGCGCGTGCCGCTCGTCGTGCGGCTGGAAGGCACCAATGTCGCGCTGGGCAAAGACATCATCGCCAAGTCCAACCTCAACGTCACGTCAGGCGACGACCTCGACGATGCTGCGCAGAAGATCGTCAAAGCGGTGAAGGCGGTAGCCTGATGTCCATTCTCATCGGCAAAAATACCAAAGTGATCTGCCAGGGCTTTACCGGCAAGAACGGCACGTTCCATTCCGAGCAGGCGATCGCCTATGGCACCAAGATGGTCGGCGGCACGTCGCCAGGCAAAGGCGGCGCCATCCACCTCAACCTCCCGGTGTTCGACACGGTGTCAGAGGCGCGTGACAAGACCGGCTGCGACGCCAGCGTGATTTACGTGCCGCCGCCTGGCGCGGCGGATGCGATCTGCGAAGCGATCGATGCCGAGATTCCGCTGATCGTGTGCATCACTGAGGGCATCCCCGTCATTGACATGGTGAAGGTCAAGCGCGCGCTGTCCGGCTCGAAATCGCGCCTGATCGGTCCGAACTGTCCGGGCGTCATGACTGCTGGCGAATGCAAGATCGGCATCATGCCCGGAAATATTTTCAAGCCGGGCAAAGTCGGCATTCTGTCGCGCTCGGGCACGCTCACTTATGAAGCCGTGTTTCAGACCACAAAGGAGGGTCTCGGCCAGACCACCGCGGTCGGCATCGGCGGCGATCCGGTGAAGGGCACCGACTTCATCGAAGTGCTGGAAATGTTTCTCTCCGACAAAACCACCGAGGCGATCGTGATGATCGGTGAGATCGGCGGCTCGTCGGAAGAGGACGCCGCGCAGTTCCTCAAGGACGAGGCCAAGCGTGGCCGCAAGAAGCCGGTGGTGGGCTTCATCGCCGGAAGGACTGCTCCGCCCGGCAGGCGAATGGGGCATGCGGGAGCCATCATCGCCGGCGGCAAAGGCGGAGCGGAATCAAAGATTTCCGCCATGGAGTCGGCGGGGATCAAGGTTTCGCCGTCGCCGGCGCGGCTAGGTCACACGCTTGCAGAAGTATTAAAATCTTAATTCATTTCTATCGTCTTTTGCCTGCCGCATCGCGTTATTAAATAGGGTACAAAGAGAAATTCCCTGCGCCGGGCCGGGCTACTTCGCGTCTTACCGCATTTCGTTCGGTTTTCCCCGATTGCGCGTCGTTTCTCACCGACTAGCTCGACGCTGGCCCGAAAACCGGCCCAGCCCACCGCCTGAGGAAAGGCTCCCAGGAATCACCCCATGTCTCGCCAGGACGCCAACGCCGCCTTTGCTCTGACCTCGTTCCTGTACGGCAGCAATGCGCCGTACATCGAGGATCTCCATGCGCGTTATGAGGCCGATCCGAAGGCGGTCGACGCCGAGTGGCAATCGTTCTTCCAGAGCCTGAAGGACAACGCCGCCGATGTGACCAAGAACGCGCGCGGCGCGACGTGGGGCCGGCCCGATTGGCCGCCGCTGCCGGGCGGCGAGCTAGTTGCCGCGCTCGACGGCAATTGGGCGGAGGTCACTAAGGGCGTCGGCGGCAAGTTCAAGGCGCAGGCGCAAACCCGCGGCGCCGATCTCGCCAATGCCGATATCGAACGCGCAACGCGCGACTCGGTGCGCGCGCTGATGCTGATCCGCGCCTATCGCGCGCGCGGACATTTCCACGCCAATCTCGATCCGCTCGGGCTTGAGCCGCCGAAGAACGAAGAGGAGCTCGATCCGCGCACCTACGGCTTCGGCGAAGCTGATCTCGACCGTCCGATCTTTCTCGACAAGGTGCTCGGCCTTGAATTCGGCACCATCCGCCAGATCGTCGCCATCCTGCGGCGCGCCTATTGCCAGACGCTCGGCGTTGAATTCCTGCACATCTCCAACGGCGCGCAGAAGGGCTGGATCCAGGAGCGCATCGAGGGGCCGGACAAGGAGATCACGTTCACCCGCGAGGGCAAGCGCGCCATCCTCAACAAATTGGTCGAGGCCGAAGGCTTTGAAAAATTCTGCGACCTGAAATTCACCGGCACCAAGCGCTTCGGCCTCGACGGCGGCGAATCGATGATCCCGGCGCTCGAGCAGATCATCAAGCGCGGCGGCGCGCTCGGCGTGCGCGAGATCGTGATCGGCATGCCGCACCGCGGCCGGCTCAACGTTTTGGCCCAGGTCATGGCCAAGCCGCAGCGCGCCATCTTCCACGAATTCAAGGGCGGCTCCTCGACACCCAACGAGATCGAAGGCTCCGGCGACGTGAAATATCACCTTGGCGCCTCCTCGGACCGCGAGTTCGATCAGAACAAAGTGCATCTGTCGCTCACCGCCAATCCGTCGCATCTCGAAATCGTCGATCCCGTGGTGCTCGGCAAGGTGCGCGCCAAGCAAGATCAACTCGGTGGCACGCCTGACGATCGCACCATGGTGATGCCGCTGCTGATCCACGGCGATGCGTCGTTTGCCGGGCAGGGCGTGATCGCGGAGTGCCTCGGGCTTTCCGGATTGCGCGGCCATCGCACCGGCGGCTCGGTGCATTTCATCGTCAACAACCAGATCGGCTTTACGACCAATCCGCGCTATTCACGGTCTTCGCCGTATCCTTCCGATGTCGCCAAGATGATCGATGCGCCGATTTTCCACGTCAACGGCGACGATCCGGAAGCCTGCGTTTTCGCCGCCAAGATCGCGACTGAGTTCCGGCAGAAATTCCAGAAGCCGGTCGTCATCGACATGTTCTGTTATCGCCGCCACGGCCATAACGAGGGCGACGAGCCGTCGTTCACCCAGCCGCTGATGTACAAGGCGATCGCGGCGCACCCGACCACGCTCGAGATCTATGGCAACAAGCTGGTCGGCGAAGGAGTCGTCACCGCGGGCGAAGTCGAGAAGATGAAGGCGGATTGGCGCGGCCGGCTCGATGCCGAGCTCGAAGCCGCGCAGAGCTACCGCGCCAACAAGGCCGATTGGCTCGACGGCCGCTGGGCCGGCTTCAAGCGGGCCGAAACCGACGACGATCCGCGCCGCGGCCACACCGGCGTCGAGATCGCAAAGCTCAAAGAGATCGGCGAGAAGATCACCACGCTGCCGCCGGGTTTCCATCTGCATCGCACGCTCAAGCGGTTTTTTGAGAGCCGCCGCAAATCGATCGAGACCGGCGCGAACATCGACTGGTCGACCGGCGAGGCGCTCGCCTTCTGCTCGTTGCTGAGCGAAGGTCATCGGGTGCGGCTGTCCGGTCAGGACTCCGAGCGCGGCACGTTCTCGCAGCGCCATTCGGTGCTGCACGACCAGGAGACCGACAACCGCTATACGCCGTTCAACCAGCTCGGCGATGGGCAGGGCCGCTTCGAGGTCATCAACTCGATGCTGTCGGAAGAGGCCGTGCTCGGCTTCGAATACGGCTACTCGCTCTCCGAGCCGAACGCTCTTACGCTATGGGAAGCGCAATTCGGCGATTTCGCCAACGGCGCGCAGGTGCTGTTCGATCAGCTCATCTCGTCGGGCGAGCGCAAATGGCTGCGCATGTCGGGTCTCGTCTGCCTGTTGCCGCACGGCTACGAAGGGCAGGGGCCGGAACACTCCTCGGCGCGTCTCGAACGCTTCCTGCAAATGTGCGCCGAGGACAACATGCAGGTCGCCAACTGCACGACGCCGGCGAACTACTTCCACATCCTGCGCCGGCAGCTCAAGCGCGAATTCCGCAAGCCGCTGATCCTGATGACGCCGAAATCGCTGTTGCGCCACAAGCGCGCGGTGTCGCGGCTCGACGAAATGGGCCCGAATACGTCATTCCACCGGCTGCTCTGGGACGACGCGGAGATGCTGCCCGATGAGAAGATAAAACTGGTCGCCGACGACAAGATCCGCCGCGTCGTCATCTCGTCCGGCAAGGTTTATTACGACCTCTACGACGACCGCGAAAAGCGCGGCAGCAACGATATCTACCTGTTGCGCATCGAGCAGCTCTATCCGTTCCCCACCAAGGCGCTGGTGACGGAGCTGTCGCGCTTCAAGCAGGCCGAGATCGTCTGGTGCCAGGAGGAGCCGCGCAATATGGGCGGCTGGGTGTTCGTCGATATTTTCCTCGAATGGGTGCTCAACCAAATCGGCGCCAAGCATCGCCGCGCGCGCTATGCCGGCCGGCCGGCGTCAGCATCCACGGCGGTCGGGCAGATGTCGCTTCATCTCAATCAGCTCAAGCAGTTTCTGGAAGACGCGTTGGGATAGCGGACGACGGAGGACAGACGACAGACGACAGACGACAGATAAGAGATTTCTTCTTCCGTCCTCTGTCGTCCGTCCTCCGTCATCCATGCGTGGCGGTTCCGCGAATGAGGAATAAAACCCATGGCTGAAATACGCGTGCCTACGCTCGGGGAATCGGTCACCGAAGCGACCATCGGCAAATGGTTCAAGAAGCCGGGCGATGCCGTCGCCGTCGACGAGCCGCTGGTTGAGCTTGAAACCGACAAGGTGACCATCGAGGTGCCGGCGCCGGCCGCTGGCGTGCTGAGCGACATCGCCGCCAAGGATGGCGACACGGTTGCCGTCGGCGCTGTGCTCGGCCAGATCAAGGAGGGCGCCGGCGCCGCAGCCGCGAAGCCGGCAGAACCGGCGCCGAAAGCAGCGCCGCCGCCCGCGCCGCCAAAACCGGCCGCGGCGCCGCCCGCCGCCATGCCGCTGGCGCCGTCGGTGCGAAAGATCGCCGCCGAAACCGGCATGGACGTTGCCGCCGTGCCCGGCACCGGCAAGGACGGCCGCGTCACCAAGGGCGACATGCTTGCGGCGATCGAGCGCGCCGCCGCGCAACCGACGCCGGTTGCTCAGTCCGCCGCCGCGATGCAAGTCCGCGCGCCATCGCCGGCCGATGACGCCGCCCGCGAGGAGCGCGTGAAGATGACGCGGCTGCGCCAGACCATCGCGCGGCGGCTCAAGGACGCGCAGAACACCGCCGCCATGCTGACGACCTTCAACGAGGTCGACATGGGCCACGTCATGGCGCTGCGCACGCAATACCGCGACCTGTTCGAGAAGAAGCACGGCGTAAAACTCGGCTTCATGGGCTTCTTCGTGCGCGCCTGCGTGCAGGCGCTCAAGGAAATCCCCGCCGTCAACGCCGAGATCGACGGCGCCGATATCATCTACAAGAATTACTATCACCTCGGCATTGCGGTCGGCACCGAACGCGGCCTGGTCGTGCCGGTGGTGCGCGACTGCGACACCAAATCGCTCGCCGAGATCGAAAAGACCATCGCCGATTTCGGCCGCCGCGCCCGCGACGGCGCGCTCAAGATCGACGAGCTGCAGGGCGGCACCTTCACCATCACCAACGGCGGCATCTACGGCTCGCTGATGTCGACGCCGATTCTCAACGCGCCGCAATCCGGCATCCTCGGCATGCACAAGATCCAGGAGCGGCCGATAGTAGTCGGCGGCAAGATCGAGGTGCGGCCGATGATGTATCTGGCGCTGTCCTACGACCACCGCATCGTCGACGGCCGCGAGGCGGTGACGTTCCTCGTTCGCGTGAAAGAGTGTCTGGAGGAGCCGGCGCGGCTGGTGCTGGATTTGTAGTTTCTCATTCCGTCATGGCCGGGCTTGACCCGGCCATCCCGCTTAAGCTGGCACCGCATTGCCATTTGATCGGGATTGCCGGGACAAGCCCGGCAATGACAATCGATAGGTGATTGTCATGGCTTCGTACGACCTCATCGTCATTGGCACCGGCCCGGGCGGCTATGTTTGCGCCATTCGCGCCGCGCAGCTCGGCATGAAAACCGCCGCGGTCGAAAAACGCGCCACCCACGGCGGCACCTGCCTCAATGTCGGCTGCATTCCGTCGAAGGCGATGCTGAATGCGTCGGAGCTTTACGAGGAGGCGGCGCACAAGTTCGGCGATATGGGCATCAAGGTCGGACAGCCGAGCGTCGATCTCGCCGCGATGCTCAAATACAAGGAGAAGGGCGTCGACGGCAACGTCAAGGGCGTCGAGTATCTGCTCAAGAAGAACAAGATCGACGCCTTTCGCGGCACGGCGCGCATCGCCGCGCCCGGCAAGGTCGAGCTGAAGGGCGACGACGGCAAGACGCAGACGCTGGAGACGAAGAATATTGTCATCGCCACCGGCTCGGAGGTGGCGCGGCTCAACGGCATCGACATCGACGAGAAGCGCATCGTGTCGTCAACCGGGGCGCTCGAATTGCCGAACGTGCCGAACAAGCTGCTCATCGTCGGCGCCGGCATTATCGGGCTCGAGCTCGGCTCGGTGTGGCGGCGGCTCGGCGCCGAGGTGACGATCGTCGAATTCCTCGATCACATCCTGCCCGGCATCGATCGCGAGATCGCCAACCAATTCCACCGCATGCTGCAAAAGCAGGGGCTGGCGTTCAAGCTGTCGTCCAAGGTCACGGCGGTCGATGCGTCCGGCAAGACGCTCAAGGTCAAGGTCGAGCCGGCGGCGGGCGGCGGCACGGCGGAAGCGATCGAAGCGGATATCGTCCTGGTGGCGATCGGCCGCGTGCCCTACACCGAGGGCCTCGGTCTCGAAGGCATCGGCGTGACGAAGGACAATCGCGGCCGCGTCATTGTCGATCAGCACTTCTGCACCAGCGTCGCCGGCATCTATGCCATCGGCGATGTCATCGCCGGCCCGATGCTGGCGCACAAGGCCGAGGAGGAAGGCGTCGCGGTTGCCGAGCTGCTCGCCGGCCAAGCCGGCCATGTGAACTACGACGTGATCCCGAATGTGGTCTACACCTATCCGGAGATCGCCTCGGTCGGCAAAACCGAGGAGGAGCTGAAAACCGCCGGCATCGCCTACCACGTCGGCAAGTTTCCGTTCACCGCCAACGCCCGCGCCAAGGTCAACCTGACGCCCGACGGTTTCGTCAAAATCCTGGCCGACGCCAAGACCGATCGCGTGCTCGGCGTGCACATTCTCGGGCCCGACGCCGGCAACATGATCGGCGAGGCCGCCATTGCCATGGAATTCGGTGCGTCGTCCGAAGACATCGCCCGCACCTGCCACGCGCACCCGACTTTGAGCGAAGCGGTGAAAGAGGCGGCGCTCGCCGTCGCCAAGCGCGCGATTAATTTTTGATCGTCATTCCGGGGCCGAGCGCAGCGAGGAGCCCGGAATCCATAACCCCGGCGCTGGGGATATGGATTCCGGACTTGCCGCTTCGCGGCAATCCGGAATGACGAGGGGTCTACAGCGTCGCCAGTATCGGCACCGCGTGCGGCGCGAACAGCCCGAGCGCCAGCAGAACAACGCCCGCTACGCCGAGCGCGCCGGCAAGCCACGCCAGCGCCACCATGCCGGTGATCACCGCCGCCGAGGCGAGCACGATGCCGACCTGGAACGCCGCCGATGATAATTCGTAGTGGTGATATTTCGCCATCGAGAGGTCGCGTTCTTCTTCTTCGCCTTTGGCGCGCTCGGCGTAGC
>Ga0207416_1004759_pt1 | contig 11417 bp, 8 predicted proteins | sample PaiPotPPM11metaG_FD_184107 | JGI IMG/M metagenome (GOLD analysis project Ga0207416, IMG submission 184107) | Iron sulfur acid spring bacterial and archeal communities from Banff, Canada, to study Microbial Dark Matter (Phase II) - Paint Pots PPM... ...
CGGAAGATAGCGGAATAAGCGGAAAACTATTCATCCTAGAATCCTTATTTTATCGCGCTTGTCAGGATTTGTCGGACGAGTCGCATGGCGTGTGAAGCGAGTGCTCTACCGCTGAGCTATTCGCCCGAGCCTTTTATTTGTAAGGTTTGTCCGCCTTTAGTAACCACCGCCTGCCGGGACGTGTACCAATCCCCAAAAATATCTGACCGTTTATCGCACGATCGCAGAGCACGACGCGCACAGATATTCGCCACTAGGCTTGAGCGTGTACTCGTCTTCTCCAAGGCGAATTCTTGACTTGCATGAAGCGCACAGTGTCGCCTCATAGGCTGGTGGGTTCTCCAATTTCTGGAAGTTGTATTCGTTCGTCCCGTACCACACGTACATTTCCGTCTCGAACTCCTCGCGGCACGACCCACAGGTCTTCCACTCCCCAGAGTGACTCTCGTTGTTGTGATACGAGCACAGTGTGTAGCGAGTGTGGTTGTGATCGCAGCTATTTCGGGCGTAAGAGAAGAGTTTGTACGTGTGTCGATCGTCGCAAATAAGGTTGCCGCAACACGCGGTTCTGGTCAGCGCCCCCGACTTCCCGCACAGCCCGCAGCGTGGACTATTTCTCCGGGGCTCCGGACTCGTCTTATGTTTTTTCGCGTTGCCTGCTTTAATCACTCGCCACAGTTCTCGACCCGCACTGCTCTTCTACTTTGCGGCTATCGCAGTTTTGCGGGTACTTACTGGCATGCCTCCTCGATGAGCGTTCGCGTTGGTCCCGGGCTCGTATAGTTGCCGGTTCCATATTGGCCGACTGCCCACACGTGAGAAAGCGTTGCCGCGATCGGTGCTGCCGCGACGCCTGCGAGATCGCTGGCCAAGCTACCCACGTTTGGACTTGGCAGAATGTTCCACCGCGCGCCATTCCAACGCTCGACGAGCGTCTGATCAAATGGCGTTGTTGGCGTCGTCTGTTGGCCGACCGCCCACGCTTGTGTGCGCGAAAGCGCTGCCGCCGCAAAGTAGTTCCCTTGATAGGGGAGGAGGAGCGGGTTGGATACGATTGTCCACCGTGCCCCGCTCCACATCTCAGAGAGTGGTTGTGTGCTGCGTGCACCGCCCGCCGAGGATGTCACATCGAGCACGGCGGCGCCCACCGCCCAAACGTCCGCAGTTCCGGGAACGGCGGCAGTGCGGTAAAGGAAGTTGTTATCTTGGCCGTACTGCGTGTCTAGATTCGGGCTCGGCACGACGCTCCATGCTATGCCATTAAAGTGCTCCACCAGAGTGCGAAATTGGTCAAACGAATCAACATACGCTCCCGTCGCCCAAACGTTGGTGGCTGAGAGGGCGGCGACGCTGAAGAGTTGACTTCCGGTCGGGCCGACGTTTGGGCTGGCGACGACGCTCCAGCGAGAGCCGTTCCAGAAATCGATCAGCGTCGCGTACTTGTTGCTGAAGTCCTGATAGTATCCGACCGCCCACGCAGTCGTTGTGCCGGGCACCACCGAAACTCCGAACAGCTCGTCGTCGAGCCCGCGGGCGACGGGTGTCTGGATGAGGTTCCATGCAAGCCCGTTCCAGTGCAGCGCGAGCGTGTTCGTCCCGCCGGTGTTCCCATTGTAGAAGTTGCCTACCGCCCAGATGTCGCTTGCGGAGCGGGCCGAGACGCTGAAGAGATCATCGGTAATCGAGCCTGCGGCGTTCGCGCTCGCTATGACGCTCCAGCCCGTGCCGTTGTAGTGCTCCACGAGCGTCCGGTGCACCGACCCGACAACGGCCGGAGCGGAAAAATACCCAACAGCCCATGCGTTGGTGGCCGAGACGGCTGCGGCCGCCGTGAGGCCGTTGTCGTAGATGCCGACGTTTGGGCTGGGCACCACGTGAAAGGACGTCAGACATGTTGCTCTCGAGGGCTGAGGAACTATCGACAAAGCGATCGCGAAACCGAGAGCCACGCCTCTTGCCATCTTGCCGTACATCGCTAACCTCCGAGCTTGGCCGACCGAGACGCGGCCTTGCCCAGAGTGTACAGAGCGGAGCAGGGCCGCCACATCCGTGGTCTGTACGGAGATTACGATCGATGGGTACGGACCGTGGCCGCGAGGTTTAGCTTTGCTCGGGTTCCCGCTCATTGAGGCGGCCCGCGACCTCTGCGCGCGACTGGACGCCCAGCTTATTTAGTATCGCAGTGACGTGAGCTTCTACGGTGCGTTCGCCGATGATGAGCATCTCGGCGATGTCGCGGTTGCCCTTGCCCGCCGTGACCAGCGCGGCGACCTCGCGCTCCCGCGCTGTGAGCTGGTCCTTCGGGCGCCCGCGGCGGTTGACCGGCGTCAACGCCGTTTGGAGTCGACGAGCGTCGATCGTCGCATCGATCCGTCGGTAAAGGGCCAAGGCATCTGTACGACGTTCGGCGAGTTCGAGAGCCTGCGCTTCGTGCAGCGGCCAATGCAGCTCGTGAAAGAGGCTGGCGGCTCGCTCTGCTGTCTCGGTGGAGTCTCCACGCCGGCCTTCTCGCCGAGCCACGAAACTGTTGACTAATCCGGAGTATGCGTCTCGGACGCGGCCGACAGCGACTGTGTTCTGCATGCGATTGAGTGCGGGCGACAGGTCTTCCGCATCGCCGTATCGCGCGATGCGGACGAACATTTCGAATTCTTCCGGGTCAACGGGTGGGGCGCAGACGACGAGGGCCTTGTGGAGCAGCGCGGCAGCTTCGTTACGCCGGCTACCCGCGGCGTAATAATCGGCAAACGCTGCCGCGATGAGGAACACCATGTCTTGACTCAGAGTGAAAGCCTCTTCAATGAGGCGCTCCTGCGCGCACCGCTCGATAAGTTCATGATCGCCCAACCGCAAACCGACCATTAGCCCAATGGATGCGGCATTGATACGGAAGCGGCTCTCGTCGATCACTTGGTCGAGGGCGCCCATGATGAGTTCCCGAGCTCGCTGTAGTTCGCCGAAGAGCAGGCACGTGAACGCATATTGTGCGAGCTTCACGCCAGCCATGCGGCCGCCCACTTTTTCCGCATCCATAATGGCGAGCGAACGGTCGATGGCGCTACGCGCCGCCTGGCGGTCGCCCAGGGTTGCCATCGCGAGCACGTAGCCACCGTAGCAAGCGACGACCTCGCTTGGGTTCCCGCTTTCTACTGCGAGCTGGATCGCTTTCTCGTAGGCCTGGCGCGCGTCTGCAGCGCGATCGAGTGCGGTCAGAGCACCGGCGCGGTAGACGTACAATCGGTGAAGGTCTTCGGGGTAGCGCTCATCCGTGAACCTCTCCGCCGCATCCAATTCGGCAAGACCGCTGCGCGGGTTGCCTCGGACGCATAGGATGCCTCCCAGGAGAACCTGCGCAGCGAATCGCTCCGGGCCTGAAGGTCTGCCCTCCATTTCGTTTCTCAAAGCGAGACTCAGCGCTCGCTCGGCGAGTGTCTGCGCAGCCTGTGCGTCGCCCATATTCCACATCAGCCGACACAGTGCTAGGCACGCGAACACCGCGTTCGCAAAATCGCCTGACGATTCGTATGCGGAGATAGCGGTGTGGTATTCGTGTACCGCTCGAGGCCCAAAACCAGCGTTCGAAAGTGCGGCGGCAAGCTTGCGGTGCAGGGCGGGAGGTGGATTCCCGGCATCCTCCAGCGCGGCGAGGGCGCGATCGTAGAATATGGCGGCATCGTCGAAAGCGTACACGGCCACTGCGTTGTCGCCAGCGCTCTCGTTGAAGGCAGCTGCTTTCTGGAGATCGCGCGCTTCAAAGGTATGGTATGCGAGCTCGCTTAAGCGGTCTCTTGCATCCGGTATCATCTCAAGCGCAGCGGCTATTTGTGCATGCATATGCCGACGTTCTGCCGCGAGCGACTCGCCGGCAATCACGTCGCGAGTCAGTGCGTGGCGGAAGGCGTAGTGATCGCCCTTCTCTGCGTCCTCGATGACTATCTGGAGTGCAATGGCCTTCTTGAGAGCAGCGATCACGGCGTCACGCGGAAAACCGGCGGTTTGCGCCAGGAAGTCAACATCGAAGCTCCGGCCGACGGCAGCCGCCGTGGCGAGTACCGTGCGCGCTGCGCCGCGGAGGCGTTCGAATCGATCGAGCACCGCTTCGCGGTATGACGGCGGGAGTGATTCCCCGGCACTCTTCGGGCTTTGCTCGACCGCACTGCGGAGCAGCTCCTCGGCGTTCAACGGATTCCCCTCGGCGCGCTTGCGGATGACTTCTAGGATGTCGAGCGCAGGTACAGAGCGGCCATCAAGCGCGATGCGAAGCAACTCCCGCATTTCAGTGTCGTTGAGCGGTTCGAGATTACATTGCACAATCGAGGGATAGCGGTTCAATTTTGCGGCGAACGAACGAACTGGGCGACTGGCCTCGAGTTCATCGTTGCGTGCGGTCGCCACGAGGAACAGCCGCATGCCGGAGATGGCGGCGGCGACATGCAGCAGCATTTCGAACGTACCGGGATCGGCCCAATGCACGTCTTCGATGACGAGGCACAGCGGCTTGGCCACCACGAAGCAGCGGAGTGTTTCAACCACCGCGTTCATTTGCGTGAGCTTGTCGGCGGCCGGGTTAGCTTGGCGGTTGTCGCTCGTCTCTTCAGATTCAGGGAGCAAGCGGGCCAGCGCTCGACGCAAATCTGGCCGCGCCAAGAGCAATGACGGATCGGCATCTCTTAGGGGTCGCAAGATTTCGATGAATGGCGCGAACGGCGCCGACGCGTATTCGAAACAATGCCCGACCATCGTTCGAACGCTGCTCGTGTCGGGTCTTGTGGTGAACTCGGTGATGAGGCGAGTCTTGCCCATACCCGCTTCGCCGGTGATGAGCGCGATCGAACCTGCTCCGGCCGCAGCCGCAGCCAGTCGTTCTCGAAGCATAGTAAGATTTGCTTGCCGGCCGATGAAGCGCCGGCAAATGACCGGTGAAGAGATCATTCGGGTTTGGCCGATCCTCGGCGCTGGTGTTCGCCGAGCTCGCCTTGCCTGCTTGCCGTCTCCGTTTTCCGAGTTATCCTGGGAATTCCACCTATTGAAAGGGGTGGAGAAGTTGCGGAAATGCTCCAACTATCGGTACTCAGCACGGATGCCACTGACGTGGCGCCCGACTACTATGTTTCCATAAGTCGGCGTTTCGGCTTTGAGTCGGAGGCAACCCATGAACGTCCGCGCCCCTGTGCGGTTCTCAATCCTCAGTGCGCTGTTTGCGATGACGATAGCGCCGGTCTCAGCTGCCAACGGTCATCTGCACCTCGTGCACGCGCACAGACTTGTGACGCTCCACGCACCCGACGGCACATTTAGCGTGGGCGTGCCGGACTCAACTTGGCGCATTCGCATCGTCAACATCGATGCGGCGACGCGTGAAATCGTGATGAGCCCCAACGGTAAGGACGCACCTTCAGCCTACATTTGGGAAATGCTGCCCATCGTTGATATGGCGACCCTCTTTGGCGAGCGGCTTGATCAATGTTTTGCGGACCGCAGCCCCCTCTACAGCCCTGTGAGCTGCGTGCTGCAAACGATCGAGCTGCAAGCCAGGTTGGAAACCAAAAAGTGGAGCGCCGCGGATTCTATGCCGGTCATCTCCAATTACGCCCGGCGGTATGGCGTGGCGCTCAATGCGACTTCCCAGCGGGCACGCTCCAAATCCGAGCTCGATATGACGATCGCGGAGCACACGTCAAGCGGCGATTTCGATCATCGCGCGATCTTGCGCGTCATTCACATCGAAAACCCCTATCTGAGCGCATTCAGCGGAGTAGCGGAGTGGTCCACGATAGGATTCCTCACGGGCTGCAAGGCGCCGGCCGGATCGCTTAGCGCCGCCGAGCCGGATTGCAAAGCTGTGCTGAGCTCCTTTCGCCCATCGCCGGGATGGCTGAATGAGCCCGTGTTAGCCGCGATGCGGATCTACCAGGATCAGGTGAGTACGAGCGTCGGCATCATACGACAGGCGCTCGCCAACGATGCTGCGCGCTTGGCCGCGATCAACGGAGCGATACAGCAAGTCGGACAGCAGCAGCTGCACAACGAGATGGACTGGATCCAAACCGACATCAAGGTCGGCCACGATTGGAGCAACGTGCTTGGCAATGAGGCGGACGTCGGCACGCCCGGCACCGATCACTTCTGGCGTGTGGACGACAACTACGACTACTACTGCGAAGATGGCACGCATCGCGTATGGGGCACGAATGTCGACAGTGAGCGAAACAATCTTAACTGCCCGATCAAACTACCCATCTACAGTCCACGGTGAAATGGTACCGAGGACGTCATCGAACGTCCAGTATGTGCCCGCATTGCTGACGTTGCTGTTGACTTGTGCTGTGGGCCGACCAGCGAACCAAACATAATCGTAATCGATTTGTGGTGAGCTGGTTGCAACGGCGGATTCGGAAAGCATTTCGAGATCCCGGCTGTAAAAAGTGTCGCGGGTACCGCTAGCGTTTGTCGAAGTCGTGCGTATGTTCATGCCGTTGTATCCGTACGTAACGCCCTCACCACTCTTGAGGAGATTACGGGGTGAGTAAGTGTAGCTCGCCGCTGACACCCTGCGACAGCGCTGACCAACCCTCCGGAAGAGTGATCGAGGCAAACGACTCTGCGGCAGCGTAAGAAGGCTGCTCTTAAGGGACCAGCTTGAAGGTCCCAACACTCGTCAGCGTCGTTGACCCGATCTTCACGATGAGCTTGGCCGTTAGCGGCCCAAGGTAGCGTTTGTCGTTGGAATCCCAACGAATGTCCTGATAGACGACGTCGGCTCCGTTCGGGTCTTTTCCGACTATTGCAGAGTATGTTGCAATCGTGCTTCCGTTGCGAATGAGTTGAAGCTTGGCCGAAATGGACTGCTTATCGACCCCGGCCCCTCGATACTGCACCTGAAAGACACCATCATTGGAAAGGGGCAACGTGCTCGTCCTGATGAACTCGGCACCATCCTTCTTATATATCTCCAACGGTGCGATGCCAGGTGGGTCTTGGCTTCCGCTAGCTGTGACGATGTCAGCCGTCCATTTGCAATCGCTCGCCGAGGCAATGTGGAAAATGTAGGTCCCGGCCGGTAATGTCAGGGTCGGCGCGTAGTGAAACGGCATCATATCCGCTGACAACTCCACCAGCCTCCCAATGCTGACCGTTTGATATGTTCCGCTCCGTTCTTCAAGGAGACCGCTGAACAGGCACGACGCGCTGGAAGTATCGAGGTAGGGGTAGCGAGCCCACACATCCATGAAGTATCGTCCACCTAAGAGGTAGAACGGGCCTGCGGTTCCTCCACCTTGCCCGCTAAAGAAGTACCCTTCCTCAGCGTTTGCTTGGGCAATCACCGCGAAGGATGCTATCGCGCAAACTGCAGCTGCGATGAGGATCGTGCGAAGAACCTTACAATTCATGGCTCATTTTGCCCCCGAGCAGTCCGTCAAGCCGATGACCCGCAAAGCTTCCTCGACTGTGCTGCCGCGATTGTTTTTGGCTTTGACGTCCTTCCAGCGCTCGTTGAGGACAAGCGTCGCTTTGAAACGCGTTTGCGAGCCGGGACCAGTCGTCATCATTTTCTCTAGATAGTCGTCGACCTTGGTGAAGCGCAAGTCGAAATCAGACGTGGTCTTTAACGGTTGATGAACAGCGGTCTTGCGCTCACCATGCGTATTGATGCAATCGAGTTGGCCGATCAGATCACCCTGATCGGTTTCCAGTGTCGGCGTGAACTCATGTTCCATCGTTCCCGTTATTGTAAATGATATGGCCATTTCCGCTGTGGTATCCGTCCTTCCAGGCGAAGGCTGGGAGACGGCGTCGCACGCGGTCACTTTGCTCGTGTCGGTCATGACGACTTTGATGCCGCCCGAACCTTTGCCACTCACGTTGCCTGCATTGAGTTGCAGAGGGATTAGGATGAATGGCTGATTCTTGGAGTCGTGCAGCAACCAATCTTGAGTCTGATGGTCTACTGGGGTCGGGTAGTCGAGCGTATCGTGTCGTTCAAATTTCACGGCGTAGTAGTCGCAATTGCAGAGCAGTCGCTGGCGTTCGTCCTGCAAGAACTTTGCCTCGGTCGAGTAAGAGCTTGGTTACCGCCTAGACTCATCCGATTCTGCTCATCCGCGACTGATTGTCAGAAAGCATGGCTTCGACGGCCCGGCTCTAGTGGTGGGTGAGGAGATCAGGCTTCAGCCATAAACGGCTGCTGGCAATGCGTCGATAGCAAGCGAGCCCGCCTTAGTTTTTCACGGGCCCTTGACCGGCGACGCTGATGGGGCTCGAACCCACGACTCTCCTGCGTGACAGGCATGTTCAGATCAAGTTCACAGTTGTCCGTGGACGTCTACAAGCGTTCGTCGCTGTAGGCTCTTCCTGGCAGTGCATCTTCTGCCGACGTCGCTAGATGTCCACCGATGTACGCCCATTATGCTACACTTATGCTACACCAAAGCGCATCCGTTGGCCCTCGACCTTCGCCTTAGATCTTCAGCGCTTCTTCGACCGCCTGATCTTCCGACCACGCGGCGCCTTCGGCCGCGAGCTTTTCTGTCTCGGCTTCGCTCAGTTGCTCGCGCAGTGCGGCCATGAGCTTCTCGTTGGCCCACCTTTCGGTGGACTCACGCTCCAACCCGAGTTCTTTATGAAGTAGATTGACATAGCCCATGAGTCGTGCTGCATTGTGTGCTTGCCGTAGCACGCCTAGCAGTGCGAAATGTTGTAGCGTGCACGCGACGAGAAATTTATCTTGCCCTTGGCGCGCCAAACGCAGCCCCTCGCGCGCGGCCTCACGCGCTCTATCCAAGTATCCCAGCGCAATGCAATATGCTGCAGTGTTGATGTAGGCAGTCGCCAGGAGCGTCGTGTCCCTTCCACGCGCGTAGATCTCGAGGGTCTCGCCCGCCAGGCGCAGCGCCTCCTCAACACGACCATCCGCGAATTCTCCCTCCGCAAGATCTGTCATCACAGCTGCCATGGAGGCCTCTTCTCCGAGGATTTTGAACGCCTCAAGCGCTTGCGCAAATAACTCGCGACTCCCAGCCGTATCACCGCGATAGCGATGGAAGTTTGCCTCACGTCGGAGACACTGAGCCATTCCCCGTTTATCTCCGCACTCGCGCATCGCTGCAAGTGCGCGTGAGTTTGCTTCACTTGCCTCTGCGAGGCGCCCCATTTGTAAGAGACCGAACGAAAGGTACAGAAGCGCCCAGCGCGCCCCATCAGTATCGCCCACGGAGCGATACAGCGCAAGGGCTCGTTTCGCGCAGTCGTGCTTGGGCTTGCCGGAGGAAAGCAGGGCTAGCGCACGCCACAGCCGAGCCGCTACCTGCGGTTGCGTTGATTCATCCAGGGCCGCTTGCGCAAGACCAATCCAATAGCGCCCTTCTACTGTTAGTCCGCCGTCTCGCCAGAGCTGCTCCAGCGCCCCAGCCACGGTACCACCTAGCACCACGTCCCGTTTGCCCGTAAGCGCCCACTCCAGCGTTGCCCGGTAGTTATCGAGTTCAAGTTCCGCGTGTGCCCACCACGCTGCTGTTGATTCCTTGCCCCAGCGAATATCCGCCGCCTGAGCCTGGTCCAAGAAGTACCCAGCGTGGTGGCATGCCAGGCGCTCGCGCTCGCCCGCCGCAGTAAGCTTCTCTAAGGCATAGGCCCGAGTGGATTCAAGCAGACGGTAGCGTTCCTGCTCATCGCCCGTGTCAGCCACTACCAGCGACTTGTCAGTCAACGATGATAGCAAGTCCAAGATGTCGATCTCATCAATGCCCTCGCCTGCACACACCGCCGTGGCCGCGTCCAAACTGAAACCTCCGGCGAAGATGCCCACCCGACTTAAGAGCGTTTGCTCCTGTGGAGTGAGCAGGTTGTAACTCCAGTCGATGAGCGCGCTCAAAGTCTTTTGACGCGGTAAGGCGGTGCGGCTTCCGCCGGTTAGAAGCTTGAAGCGCTCATTGAGCCGTTGCGCAAGGTTGGGTATGGAAAGTACTTTGACGCGCGCAGCAGCTAGCTCGATTGCCAGTGGAATACCATCAAGACGCCGACAGATCTCGGCCACGATGGGCGCTGTGTCGTCGCTGAGCGAGAAGCGAGTGTCAGCTGCCTTCGCTCGGTCCACGAAGAGCGCGATTGCACCGTACTGCAGTGCGTCAGTCGTCTCCAAGCCCGCGACTTTGTCGGGAATCGCAAGCGACGGAAGCCTGTGTACCACTTCACCGCCGATGCCCAGAGCTTGTCGTGACGTGGTCAGCATCTTTACATCTGGCGCTGTCGCGAGAATCCAGTCGGCGATTTTCGCGACAATTTCCAAGACATGTTCGCAGTTATCGAGAATGAGTAGTAGCTTCTTGCGCTTGAGCCAAGGCGCAATCGACTCGTCGACTCGACGCCCTTCCGCTTGTGTCATCCCCAAGACTTTCGCAAGCACACTTGCTACCAATTCCGGATCGGTGATCGGCGCGAAGTCTGCAAACCACACGCCATCGGGATAGTGATCGAGCAGTTCGGCGCCGACTTGCAGCACGAGTCTCGTCTTGCCAACCCCTCCGGCACCAAAGAGAGTGAGCAAGCGGTGATGGCTGACAAGCTCTTTGACTTCAGCGACGTCCCGATCGCGGCCAATAAACGTGGTCTTTTGAACCGGCAGGTTGTTGGGGAGTGTATCGAGCGACTTCAGAGGCGGAAATTCTACAGGCAGGCCCGCGATATTCAGCTGCCATACTTGTTCTGATTCGGTGAGGTCCTTGAACCGATGGAAGCCTAGGTCAATGAGTGACACGCCTTTGGGAAGATCGTTATGGGCCAGGTCGCGTGTGACACCTGATAAGAGCACCTGCCCGCCGTGGCCAATCGACATTAACCGTGCGACGCGGTTCACCGCCGGACCGAAATAGTCGCCATTGCGTTCCGACGCCTCGCCGGCATGCAATCCCATGCGTACGCGCAGGCCTTCGACGGCCGAGAAGTCTTCCGCGTTAAACTTTCGCTGTGCATCAATAGCCGCAGCTATAGTGTCCGACACGCGCGCAAACGCCACGCAGAAAGCATCGCCCACAGTCTTAAAGACATAGCCGTTGTGCTGCTCTACCGCAGACCGCATTAACGCATCGTGGCGTTTTACCGCAGCATCCATTGCGGTACGGTGCTGCTCCCAGCGTTGCGTGCTGCCTTCGATGTCGGAGAATAAAAAAGTTACCGTACCCGTAGGTAGAGTAACGAGGCCTTCACCTTTAGGCTCAGCCCCACTCTCGGGTGGCATTGTACGTGATTTCGCTGGGCCCTTAGGGGAACCTAGCCGACAGACCCTGACTCCACGTCATTTCGGGAGCGAGACAAACACAAAAGAGCCCGCGAGCATTTGCTTCGCGGGCTTGACTGGCGGCGCTGATGGGGCTCGAACCCACGACACTCCTGCGTGACAGGCATGTTCAGATTAATTTCAC
>Ga0207416_1004761_pt1 | contig 11405 bp, 11 predicted proteins | sample PaiPotPPM11metaG_FD_184107 | JGI IMG/M metagenome (GOLD analysis project Ga0207416, IMG submission 184107) | Iron sulfur acid spring bacterial and archeal communities from Banff, Canada, to study Microbial Dark Matter (Phase II) - Paint Pots PPM... ...
TCTTCGATTCTCTTTTTTTCACGGGCATATGTTACGAATGAGTCCTTTTAACGATCAAGCGAATCTCGGTTCGCGTGGTCGGGAGGTAAGCTGTCGCTGCAATCGGGAGAGCGATCACGAGCACGCCATCGGTGTAGCTCGCAACCACCTCGCCGTAATCGACCGCGACCGGGAGGGCGATCCGCTTGGCGAAATCGCCGTACGAAATCTCTTTTTGAACGAACGAGCCGCGGTGCAGGCGATTCGCCGCCGAACGGCGCCCACTGATGAGCAGATAGCGCTCGTCGACCGAAACGTGGAGGCTCTGCGGGTCGGCGCCGGCGACTTCAATCGCGACGACGACCTGCCCACGCTCCTCGTCGACGACGACGTCGGCGTTCGGCTCGAAATGCCCCAATCGAGGCCGCAGTACGAAATCCATGTATTAAGCTGAAACCCATACTTTTAGCACTCGGATGCGCACAGTGCTAGTGTATCCCGAAGGCGCCGCGGCGTCTACATCGAGGGGTCGGGTAGCGCTCGCCCGGCCGGCCAGGCCACACACGGGTCGAGCCGGATATCCAGGCCGCCCAGGGCTACCGCAGGGATATTGACTCGGAAAAATTGCTGGTACTTCGTGGCTACCCCGAGCTTCATCTCAGGCGGGAACGCCTTGACGTCCTGATTGGGCAGGTGCGTCGAGGAGAGCACCTGGTTGATCGCGGTGGCGTCGGCCGCCGACATATAATCGCTCGTCCGCTGCCCGAGCCACGTGGTACCGTCCTGCAGCGTGTAGAGGTAGCCGATCACCTCGTCCTGCAGCATGCTGCTGGTCGAGACGACCTTATCGATCCGCACGATTTGCATCGACCGGACGGCCGGCGGCTGGAGGGCCAGCGGCACCGCCCGCGGCGAGTCCATGCAGGCCCCGTTATTCAGAATATCCGCCGGTAGCGGCGCGCTAGCCGCAGCCGGCGGCGCGATCGGCGGCGCGGCCTGAGCGAGCGTCAAGTTGCCAAGGACCGCTGAAAGAAGCAGAGCAAAAACATGCATGCCTCCCTCTTTCGCAACGCGCCGAAGAATTCCGCGCCGTCAGGTTATCCTCAATGTCTCACGGCCAGCATCCAGGTGTTCAAAGCCCCAATATGCCCTGCACCGGTTCAGGATCGATAGCGGTAGGAAAAAAGACGCCCAAGAGCCATCCACAGTGGGACGACGCTTAGCATGGCTCCCTCCGCTATCACCTTATATGGCCAAATTAGAAATGAAAGCAACAGGCCAGCCGTCAACGCAGTTGCTCCGCAATAGGAGAGAATCGCTCGTACCGGCCTGCGCCCCTGAAGCACCATCACGAGCGAGGCGACGAGTCCCGCTATCAAGCAGACAGAAACGGTGGCGATCCACCAAATAGGCATTCTTTTCTAGCCCCCGTTTAATTGTGATTCGCATTTAATCCAAAGATAGATTGCGGCCAACGTGAGAGCTGCAGTTGCCATCAATATTACCAGATCAACGGCTGGAACAGTTGCCAGGACTACCGCGATAAATTCGAGCCCTGTGACCGAGCCCGCGATACCGGCAGCGGCGCGCTAGCCGCAGCCGGAGACGCGATCGGCGGCGCGGCCTGAGCGAGCGTCAAGTTGCCAAGGACCCCTGAAAGAAGCAGAGCAACAACATGCATGCACCCCTCTTTCGCAACGCGCCGAAGAATTCCGCGCAAGGTCTTGGATGCCGTACGGCTATTTGGGCACCTGGCTTCGCATGAGGATTGCAAGCCGTAAGGACGGGATACGCCTCTACTGGGTGCCCCAATGGTGGGCGGCGTATTCGCTATCGGCTACGGTTCGCGCAGAACGAGAAAGGCGCTGAATCCTAAGTTTAAGGCAAGCGGCTTTGTCCGTTCTCGAATATCGTCAAACGCTATCGTTACGTTTTTGTATGTTTTACCGGAGTATTCGTAAGGCTCTTCCGACCTTTCGGAACTGATGTATTCGCCGCCGTCAAAATGAATAAAATCGACAATCCACGGGACCAACGTTCCCGGGCCGTCGACGAAATTCAGCGCTATCCTCGCTCGCATGGTTTCGTCGTTTTTCTCATCGATCCAGAGGTCGCGTATCCGATACTTCCCGGGATTCCTCAGCGGCGTGAGCGCCAAATGGTAGCACGTTTTACCGCGAATTGGGTCGCTCCCAAGGACCTTGACGAAATACGTCCGCTCATACACCAACACGGTCGCGATCTCCGGGAGCGCGGGAGCCGATGTGTGAATAACCTTAGGCGTTGCATTGCTATCGCCAAATTCGCGCCTGATCTCCCTCACCAATTCGTCAGACGAGACCGCGCTCTTTACCCGCAGCTTCGGTTGCCCCAGTCCGAACGAATACGCCGGAGAAAGCAGAGGAACGCCGATAAAATCTTGATTTGGGGCAGGCTTGTTCAGCATGTTGCACTCGCCAATCCCAACGGTGCATAAATCTACGCCGCGGCCGCTCGCCGGATGCGAACGCTCGTAGTCGCTGACGGGATCGACCCACAGCTCGCCGCTCCGAGCGTCGTAAGCGGATCGGTAGCGTTCCGTCTTGCGCGAGCGTTCGTCCGTTACGCTCACGCTTACCGTATAGTTCGTGCGCGCGGGGTAGACTTGCCCATCCCAATACTGGCGAGCCGCGCTCAGTATTTGATATCCCAGCGAGAGGGCTAGAAGCATGTGAACGCCACGCGGATAATAGATCTCGCCAGAATACCCACCCTCAACATGACCCGATTATATCCTCGCGACCGAGGCTAAGCAAGCTGGCCGAGCATCGTGTCCCCGGATGAAACCAGTTCGGATGCGCGGCCGGTTACTATCCTCGATGAAAGCTACCGTGTATCATGGGGCGCGCGACGTGCGGCTCGAGAATGTGCCCGATCCTGCGATCAAGGAGCCGCTCGATGCGATCGTTCGCGTCGTCCGAGCTGCGATTTGCGGATCCGATCTGTGGTTCTATCGCGGCGTGACCGAGTGGACGCCGGGCGAGCGAACCGGCCACGAGTTCGTCGGCGTGGTCGAAGAGGTGGGCGCCGGCGTTCGCAGCCTCAAGCCGGGCGACTACGTCATCGCGCCGTTTGTATCGAGCGACGGAACGTGCGAGTACTGTCACCGAGGGCTGCAAACGTCGTGCGTACACATGAGCAACTTCGGCGACGACGCGAACGGCGGGCAAGCCGAATTCGTGCGCGTTCCGTATGCCGATGGGACCCTGGTGAAGATGGCCGACGGCATGGCGTCGGATCCGCAAAAATTGGCCGCATCCGCAGCCCTTACGGACGTAATGGCGACGGGGCACCACGGCGTCGTGACCGCGGGGGCGCAGCGCGGCGGAACCGTGGTTGTCGTCGGCGACGGCGCGGTCGGCTTGTGCGGTATATTATCGGCAGCGCATGTGATCGGTGCGGAGCACGTCATCGCCGTCGGCCACAACGATACGCGGCTCGCGCTTGCGCGCGAATTCGGCGCGACGCGCACGTTCAACTCGCATGCCGAAGGCGTCGGCGCGGAGATTCTCGAGCTCACGCGTGGCGGATCGCTCACCGTGGTCGAAGCGGTCGGCAATCAAGAATCGATGGAACTCGCGCTCGAAATCGCGCGACCGGGCGGCATCGTGAGCTTCGTCGGCGTGCCGCATAACGTGAAGCTAGTGCCGCTACGGTCGCTCTTCCTCAAGAACGTCTCGTTGCGCGGGGCGCTCGCTCCCGTGCGAGCGTACATCGATACGTTGATGGCACACGTGATGGACGGATCGATCGATCCGTCGCGCGTCTTCGATTTGCACCTTCCGCTCGACGACGTCGCGCAGGGATACCAAGCGATGGACGAGCGGCGCGCGATCAAAGTGTTGCTTGAAGTCGGCGCGTAGCACTTGGTGGATATCGAGCGCGCATTCACCCAATACGGCGACCCCGCGAATCCCGCCATCGTCATGGTGCACGGCATCCGCCTGGGCCGCGCGATGTGGGAGCCGCACGCTCGTGCGTTAGCGCGGCGATTCCACGTCATCACGCTCGACCTGCCGGGACACGGCGCACTAGTGGATGTATCATTTACGGCCGAGCATGTCGGCGCCGTGCTCGACCACGCAATCGCGCGCATCGCCACATCGCCGCCGCTGCTGGTCGGCTATTCGCTCGGCGGTTTCGCCGGCATGCAGTATGCCGCCGCGCGCCCCGAGCGCACGAGCGGCCTCATCTTGGCGGGTTGCACGCTCGATTTCGATGCGTGGAAGAGCTGGCCGTACGAAGCCGGCGTCGGCTTCTCGAGCCTGCTGCCGCAATCGTGGTTCGATTATGCGCTGGATCTCTCGCTGCATATGGTGTTGCCGCGCGAGTGGGCCGATACGATCGCGCGCATTCCGTTCAATCGCGACGTGCTGAACCGCACGAATGCCTACACGCGCGACCACGCGCGCTTCAGCACCTCGCTCGCCGGCTACCCGGCGCCGATTCTCTTTATCAACGGCGAACACGACCTCGTCTTCCGCCTCGACGAACGCCGATATCGGGACTCGGTTCCAAAGGCGGCGTTCCACTTGATTCGCGGCACCGACCACACTGCGCCGATGCGCAAGCATCGCGAGTTCGCCGCAGCGATCGAAGGCTTCGCGAACGGGGTCTTCGCCCAAGAGGTGTTTGCCTAACCGCCGCCAACCGCGCCAACACGGATGTCGACGCTACTGCGCCGTTTGGGCGTTCGCGATGCCGCTCTGATCGTGATGGGCGGTATTATCGGTTCGGGCATTTTCATGAACCCGTCCGTGGTTGCGCGCCACGTGCACAGCGTGTGGGCGATCATGCTCGCATGGATCATCGGCGGTGCCGTCGCCCTTTTGGGCGGCGGCCTTTTTGCAGAATTGGCGGCGCGGCGCCCGCACGACGGCGGCCTCTACGCCTACATTCGCGACGCGTTTCATCCGTCGCTGGCCTTCCTCTACGGCTGGACGCTGCTGATCGTTTCGCAGAGCGGCGGCATGGCGGCGTCGGCGGTGACGTTCGCCGCGTACTTCGCACCGCTTACCGGCCTACACGTCGATCCGCGCATTCTTGCGGTGCTCACGATCGGCGGCTTCACGCTGATCAACTGCTTGGGCGTGCGCGAAGGCGCATCGACGCAGAATGTGTTCATGGCCGTGAAGATCGCTGCGATCGCGGCGTTCGTATTGGTCGGCTTGTTCGCACCGCACGCCGCGCCCGTCGCTGCCGTGGCGACCGCCTATCCGTCGGGCGGCGTGCTCGCCGCGATGGGGTTGGCGCTGGTTCCGGTGCTGTTCGCGTACAGCGGGTGGCAGACGTCGAGTTTTATGACGGCGGAGATGAAAGACCCGGCGCGCACGCTCCCGCGCGGATTGATCGTCGGCGTCGTCGGCGTGGTCGTGCTCTATCTCGCGGTAAACGCGGTGAGCGTGATGGCGCTCGGAACGGGCGGCCTTGCTGCGACCGATACGCCCGCCTCCGCAATCGCGCAGCTCGCGTTCGGGCCGATCGGCGCGCGCATTATGGCCGCCGTCGTAGCGCTTTCGACGCTGGGATTTTTGAGCAATCAAATGCTGGTCTCGCCGCGCGTATACTTTCAAATGGCCTCCGACGGGATTTTTTTTCGCCAGCTCGCGTGGGTCAACGCGCGGACGCGCGTACCGGTCTTGGCAATCGCGCTGCAAGGCTCCATCGCGATTGCCGTCGCGGTCTCAAATCGCTATGGCGCGATCCTCAATTACGTCACCAGCATCGACTACGTGTTCTTCGGGCTCGCTGCGATCGCGCTCTTCGTCTTTCGAGCGCGGGACGCGCGCGATCCGCAAGCCCCGGCCCCCGCCTTTCGCATGCCGGGGCACCCGTATAGCACAGCGCTCTTTCTAGCGGTTGCTTGGGGGGTCGTGGCCGACGTGCTCTTCAAGGCACCCCGCGACGGAGCGATCGGCTTGGGCATCCTGCTCAGCGGCCTGCCCGTCTATGCGATCTTCACGCGGCGTCGCCGTACTTCGACGTAAGTAGAACGCGAAGGGCTCTCGCTTAACCATCGGGCGGATGCCGGCGGCGGCCGGATACGATAACGTCCCTCTATGGAGAAGCTGAATGCGGGCGATACGGCCTGGGTTTTAATAAGCGCAGCGCTGGTCATGCTGATGACCCCGGGGCTGGGCTTTTTCTACGGCGGCCTCGTTCGGCAAAAGAACGTCCTCTCGACGCTCATGCACAGCTTTTTTGCGCTCTGCGTGATCTCGGTGCAGTGGGTGCTCTGGGGATATACGCTCGCGTTCGGCCCGGATTGGCATGGTGTTATCGGCACCTTCGCGTTTCTCGGATTCAACGGCGTGGGCGCGGCGCCGAACCCCGATTACGCTGCGACGATCCCTCACGCGGCTTTCGCGCTATTTCAAATGATGTTCGCGGTGATTACGCCGGCGCTGATTACCGGCGCGTTCGCGGAGCGCAAGCGTTTCGCGGCGTTCGTGCTCTTCACGATTCTCTGGGCGACGCTGGTGTACGATCCCATCGCGCATTGGGTGTGGGGGCATGGCGGTTGGCTTGCGTCGCTCGGCGCGCTCGATTTCGCCGGCGGCACCGTCGTGCACATTTCCTCCGGCGTCGCGGCGCTGGTCGCAGCGTGGGTCCTCGGCCCGCGCATCGGGAGCGGTAAGGAACACGCACCGCACGACCGCACGATGATGCTGCTGGGCGCGTCGCTCGTATGGTTTGGATGGTTCGGCTTCAACGCCGGCAGCGCGCTTGCGGCCAACGGCCTTGCGGCGATCGCCTTCGTGAACACTAATGTGGCGGCCGCCATGGGCGCGCTTGCGTGGATGACGATCGCGTGGTGGCGCGAAGGCGCACCGAGCGTCACCAGCGTCGCCGCCGGCTCCATCGCGGGCCTCATCGCGATCACGCCCGCAGCGGGTTACGTGACGCCGGCCGCGGCGATTCTCATCGGCGGCATCGCCGCAGTCGGTTGCTATATCGCGGTGCGCTTTCGCGAGCGCATGCACGTCGATGACGCGCTCGACGTCTTTCCGGTGCACGGTATCGGCGGAACGATCGGCGCGCTGCTCACCGGAGTTTTCGCAACCACCGCCATCAACGCCGCAGGCTCGAACGGCCTCCTATACGGCAACCCGCGCCAACTGCTGATCCAACTGCTTGCAGTGGCGGTCGTATGGGTCTACACCGGCGTCATGACCTACGCGGTCCTCAAAATCGTCACGTCGATCATGCCCCTGCGCGTGACGGAACGCGAAGAGCAACTCGGCCTCGACGTCTCTCAGCACGCAGAAGCCGCATACGCCAGATAACCTCGAAAGGGTGATTATACCGTGGATATCGTCCTCGCACTCGGCAGCTTTCTCGCACTGGTCGCCACGTGGGTCGCCATCGGGCGCCGCGCGGAGCCGTTGCAACTCGTCACCGCCCTCGAAGAAGAACGGCTCGACGCTGCCTAGCTAATCGGCTCGGAACGGCCGTGCCGTTTCTGGCCGTCTCGCGGGCGTCGTCGAAGACGTTGCTTGGGGCTCACCCAGGGATACGCTCGCAGGCTTGGGTATACTGCTCCTAAGGTTACCACGGCTGTATCGTAGGAGAGAGACATCATGATCGACTCTACAGCGCCCTCGGCGAACGACCGCGTAGCTGCAATGCTCACGCACCTCGGCGGAATCTTTTTCGGATTCATTCCCTCGCTCGTCGTGTTACTGGTGGCGAAGGATTCCACGCCGTGGCTGGTCGCGCAGGTGAAGGAAGCGCTAAATTTTCAATTGACGATGCTCGTCGCGCTCATCGTCTCCCTCATCTTGATCTTCGTGGTCGTCGGCGCCTTTCTGATCTGGGCGGTCGGTATCGCCATCTTCGTCTTTAGCATCATCGCCGCCGTGAAAGCCAATCAGGGCGAGGCGTACAGCTATCCGCTCGCGATCCGCATGGTGAAATAGGGCGGTTTATACCGCCATCATTTTCGCCCACTCGTCACGCCCGATGCGCAGTTCCTCTTCTTTGAGCTGCGCTAGCGGCATTTGGGGTAAATGTTCGCGTTCGCAGAGATCCGGCACGCCGGTATCGACGTACAGCAAGCCGGTGACGAGCTCGCCCCGGGCGCGCGTCTCGCCAATCGTGCGCAACGCCCCGATGCGATCGGTCACGTCGTACTCGCGCTCGAGCTTACGCAACACGATGTGCGAGCCGTCTTCGAATTCGATGTCCTGCACCGTCCCGGGCTCGTAATCGACCACGATCTCTTCGCTGCCGCGAATGAAATCCGGCGTGTGCAGTAAGAAGCCGTGCTCCTTCACGTACGAGTAGCTCTTGGTCGAACCGACGTGATCGTTGAACGTCACACACGGGCTCACGATATCGAGAACCGCCGTGCCGCGATGCGAGAGTGCCGCTTCTAACAGCGGTACGAGTTGTTTGCCGTCACCCGAGAACGAGCGCGCGACGAACGTCGCGCCCAGTTCCACCGCCAGGCCGCACACGTCGATCGTCGCGTATTCGTTCACCGCGCCGTTCTTCTGCTTCGATCCGGTGTCGGCGGTGGCCGAGAACTGCCCTTTGGTCAAGCCGTATACGCCGTTATTTTCGACGATATACGTCAGATCGACGTTGCGACGCAGCATGTGGACGTACTGGCCGAGGCCGATGCTGGCCGTGTCGCCGTCGCCACTGATGCCGAGCACGATCAAGTCGCGGTTCGCCAGCTTCGCGCCGGTCGCGGCCGAGGGCATGCGGCCGTGCACGCCGTTGAATCCGTGGGCTTGTTCCACGAAGTATGCCGGCGTTTTCGACGAGCAGCCGATCCCGCTCATTTTGGCAAGCATGTGCGGCGCTACGCCGTATTCGTACAGTGCCTTGATGAGGTGATTGGTGATCGAGTTATGCCCGCAACCCGCGCAGAGTGTGGTTGGGAGGCCTTTGTAGACCTCGCGCGTGAGGCCGATCAGGTTGACGTTGGTGGCCGTCATATCAGCAGTTCCTTACTCCGCCGCGACGGCGGGTGCGCGTTCGGCGGCGAGCAGCGGGTCGACAACCGCATAGGCATCGATCGGTACGCCGTTGTAGTGCCGCACCGAGTGCAGCTTTGCGAGCAGATGCGTCGGCAATTCCTGGCGCAAAATGCCGTAGAGTTGGCCGTCGCGGTTCTGTTCGATAACGTACACGCGCTCGTGCCGGGCGATAAAGCTCGCCAAATCGGCGGAAAACGGTAGCGCGCGCAACCGCAGGTAATCGAAATCGATCCCTTTCTCGTGCAAGATATCACGCGCTTCGACGACGGCATGGTGGGTGGTTCCGTAGGCGATAATGCCGACGGGTTGCCCGCCCTCCTCGACGATCGGTGCGGGAACGTACGTGCGGGCCGTGTCGTGCTTGCGCACCAACCGATCGAGATTGCGCAGCCAAACGTCGGGTAGTTCGGAGTAGCGCGCTTCCTCGTCGTGGCCCGTGCCGCGGGTAAAGAATCCCGCATTCGGGTGATTGGTACCCGGGAGCGTGCGATAGGGGATGCCGTCGTGATCGATGTCGCGGTAGCGGCCCCACGATTGCACCTTGTTCAAATCCTCTGCGTCGAGCACCTTACCGCGGTCGAAGGGCTTCTCGGGATACGGCAGCGGCTGCGTCATCCAGGCGTTCATGCCGAGATCCAAATCGCTGAGCACGAAGACAGGCGTTTGAAAGCGATCCGCCAGATCGAAGGCGTCCATCGCGCAGTCGTACGCTTCGCGCACCGTCGCCGGAAGCAGCACGATATGTTTGGTATCGCCGTGCGAGAGCGTGTAGGCAAACGCGACGTCGCCCTGCATGGTGCGCGTCGGCAGCCCGGTTGACGGGCCCGCGCGCTGCACGTCGAAAATGACGGCCGGCAGTTCGGCATAGTATCCGTACCCGACGTACTCCGCCATCAGCGAAATGCCGGGGCCGGAGGTGGAAGTCATCGCGCGCGCGCCGGCCCACGTGGCGCCGAGCACCATGCCGATCGCCGCGAGCTCGTCTTCGGCCTGGATGATGGCCGCGCGCCGTTCGCCCGTCGCCGGATCGGTGCGATAGCGATCGGCGAGCGCGATGAACGATTCGCAGAGCGACGACGACGGCGTAATGGGATACCACGCCGCAACCGTGCAGCCGCCCATGACGCATCCGAGCGCCGCCGCGCGGTTGCCGTCCATAAACAGCGTGCCGTCGGTCTTTCCGCTCATCGGCTCGAGGCGATACGGGTCGCGCTTGGTGAGATGTTCGCGCGCATACTCCATGCCGAGCACGGCCGCTTGCATATTCGTCGCCACGGCCGCCGGTTTGCTGCGAAACTGCGTGCCGATTGCGGCTTCGATTGTGGGCGCATCGATATCGAGCAGCGTCGCGACGACGCCCACGTAAATCATGTTCAGCAAGTACTTGCGCAGCGCGCCGTTTTCGATGTGCGCCTTCGCGAGTTCGTTAAACGGCACCGCGTAGTAGGTGATGTCGTCGCGTAGCGTTTCGCCCGCTACCGGATAAGCGGCCTCGTGAATAACGACGCCGCCCGGTTTAATGCTCGCAATATCGGTCCGCCACGTCGCGGTATTGAGCGCGACGAGGATGTCGACCTCGCGCGTTCGGCACTGATAGCCCTTCGCGCTGACGCGAACGTCGAACCACGTCGGCAAGCCTTCGATGTTCGAAGGGAACACGTTCTTCGGCGCAACCGGAATGCCGAGGCGAAAGATGGCGTTGGTGAGCACGAGATTCGACGACTGGCTGCCCGAGCCGTTGACCGTCGCTACTCTGATCGTAAAATCGTTGACCGCGCGGTGCTGCATAAAGACGAGGTTACACGAAGCAGCCCGCTATCCTCGAAGCGTGGGCACCGCTCCGGCAAAGACGATCCGAACCGCGAACGCCAGAACGAGGGTCAGCGCTGCCAGCACGCCCCCCAGGCTTGCCACCATTGTCGCACCCCCTAGCACGCACGTGGCGCGGGCTCCCAATCGACGCATCATCGGCGCGGTGAGCGGCCCCGCGATCACCGTGGTCGCAAGCGCCGACGGCATGAACGCCATGCCCGCCAGCAACGAATATCCGTAACGGACCAGCGGCGCATGCGAGCGCAGTTCCGACGTAACGAACCCGCCCGACAGCGCCGCCGCTACAGAGCGAAGCCACGATCGCCCAGCGCGCACGGCGTCACGATGGCCGCTGCCATAAAAACAAGCCCCGCATCTGCGAGGCTCGTTCTATTTTGCCATGCGGCTTGGCCCAAAGGGCCAAACGCGATGGATTTGGGGCGGCCTGTCGTGGCCGCCCCAATCCCTACATCATGTCGTAGCCGCCCATGCCGCCCGGCATTCCGCCGCCGGCACCGCCGCCGTCCTTCTTCGGTTCCGGCTTATCGGCGATAAGCGTTTCCGTCGTGAGGACGAGGGCTCCGATCG
>Ga0207416_1004763_pt1 | contig 11403 bp, 8 predicted proteins | sample PaiPotPPM11metaG_FD_184107 | JGI IMG/M metagenome (GOLD analysis project Ga0207416, IMG submission 184107) | Iron sulfur acid spring bacterial and archeal communities from Banff, Canada, to study Microbial Dark Matter (Phase II) - Paint Pots PPM... ...
GTCACCGACCGCATGGGTACCGCGAGCCCGCCCGCGGCGAATCCGCGGTCAGGAGCGCCCACGCCGCCGCTGTGGTCGCGCGAATCGCCGCCGGGGCCGCCGCCTGTGACCGGGCCGCCGCCCGTGACCGGGCCGCCGCCCGTGACCGCGCCGCCGCCCGTGACCGGGCCGATGCCGTGGGTCGGAGAAGGGTCGGTGGCCGGGGAACGCGCCGAGTGCCGCCCGCCCGCGGCGGGCGGCCAGGTTGACGCGGACGCTCCGGGGCGGGAATGCGCCGCGGCGCCGCCGTTTCCGCCCCAGGCGCCCTCCACGTGCGTGCCCGGAGCCACTTGGAGGCCCTCGATCTGCGCGCTCAGCGCATCCTGCTGCGCCTGGATCACGGTGGCGACGGCCGACGGCCAGAAGACGGCGGGCGACAGGCCGAGCCGCTCGGCGGTCGCCGTGCTGTGCGCCGCGACCCGAGCCAGGTCCGGTCGCTGCCGCGGGTCCTTGGCCAGGCAGGCCTCGACGAGCCCGCGGATATCAGCGGGAACCGCCCCGAGGTCCGGCTCCCCGTGCACGATGCGGAACATCACCGCCGCCGACGGCGCGCCCGCTGCCACCCGGAACGGCTCGGCCCCGGACGCGGCGTAGGCGAGGACGGAGCCAAGCGAGAACGTGTCGCTCGCCGGCCCGGTCTCCAGCGCCTGCACCTGCTCGGGGGACATGTAGCTGAGGGTCCCGATGATGGCGCCGGTGGCGGTGAGCCGGGTGTCGGTGACCGCCCGGGAGATGCCGAAGTCGATGACCCGGGGTCCGTCCAGCGCCAGCAACACGTTGGCCGGCTTGAGGTCGCGGTGCACCAGTCCGGCCCCGTGGACGGCGCGCAGCGCCTCGGCCAGCCCGGCGGCGAGCCGCCACACCGCGGGGAGCGGCAGCGGACCGTACCGGGTGACGATGTCGTCCAGTGACGGCCCGGGAACGAACGCGGTCGCCAGCCAGGGCGGGTTGTCGTCGACCCCCGCCGCCACGACGGGCGCGGTGTACCAGCCGCTGACCTTCTGCGCGGCCTCCACCTCGTTGCGGAACCGCCGCAGGAAATCCGCGTCCCGGCAGAGTTCCGCGTGAATGACCTTGACCGCGACCATCCGGCCCGCCAGCGAAGACGCCAGGAAGACCTGTCCCATGCCGCCCGCTCCGAGCCGTGCGAGCAGCCGGAACTCCCCGACCGAGCGCGGGTCAGTCGCACTCAACGAGTCCATCTCGGTTCAGCTCCCGTAGCGGTCCGCCGGCACGAGAAGAGACTATTGCGACGATGAGCCAGAAATTCGGGAAACGGCTTTACCGTCAGTCCCGTTGTACAGAGGCCACTACCCGAAGTCGGCCATGGCATCGACAGCGGAAGCCCGGGCGGCCCGCCGGGCGGGCAGCACGGCGGCGAGCAGCGCCGCGACGGCGCCGACTACGACGAACACCCCGATCTCAGCGAACGGGATCGATATCACGCCGCCGCCGTAATGCTTGATGAACGAGTCCACCAGGGTCCAGGCGAACGCGGCACCGAGGCCGACGCCAAGCACCGCCGCGAGCAGGGCCATGTAGAGCGCTTCGGTCATCAGCATCCGACGGAGCTGGCCGCGGGTCAGGCCGAGCGCGCGCAACAGCGCCGACTCCCTGGTCCGTTCGATCACGGACAGGGTGAGCGTGTTAGAGATGCCGAACAGGGCGATCAGGAGCGCCAGTCCCAGCAGGATGCCGAACAACGCGAGGATCTCGTTGATTGCGCTGGATACCGCTGCCCGGTAGTCGGCCAAAGTGGTGACGGTCAGCAGCGGATCGTTGGCGATCGCCGTGTCGACCGCGTTCCGTGACGCGGCGGTGCTCACGCCGGAAGCCCCGTTGATCAACACCGACTGCGCGCCATCCGGCCGGAACCCGCGGGTGAAGTCGGGCACCGACAGCAGGACCCCGGGCAGTAGGCCGCCCGCGCGCTTGTAGACGGCCGCGACCCGCAGCCGCTCGGCGCCGCCGTCGGGTGTGGTGACGACTATCGTGCCGCCCTGGCCCGCGTGCAGCCGCGTGACCTGGCTGCTCTCGATCGCGGCCGCGCCTGGGCCGATTGCCGTGATCGACCCGGAGACCATCGTCGGCGTGACGTTCACCCCGAACGCGTTCTGGCCGATCGCGCCGACGTCAGTTCCTCCGGCCCCGTTCACCGTGGCCTGCAGGTCGTAGGTGGGCGCCACGACGCCGAGCGCGGGCGAGGCGGTCAGCGCACTGACCACCCGCTGCGGTACGAGCTGACTGCCGCCGTCGTTGATACTGCCGACGGGTCCGGCCTGGACCACGTAATCGAACGGGTACTGCTGGGTGATCTTCTCGTTGCTGGTGGCTTGCGCCGACGAGATCACGGAGGTGAATGCGGTCATCAGCGTGAGGCCGATGGTCAGCGCGGCGGTGGTCGCCGCCACCCGTTGCGGGTTGCGCCGGGCGTTGGCGGTGGCCAGCCGCACCGCGGGGCCCGCGAACTTTCCTGGCAGCCACCCGAAGAACGCGATCATCGGCGCGACGATCAGCGGCCCGAGCGCGAGCACGGCCACGAAACACAGGAGTCCGCCGACCGTGATCTCGACGTACCCGGCGTGCCGCGTTCCTTCAGCCGTGACGAGCAGGCCGGCGACGGCGAAGACCGCGGCGACCGCCGCGCGCAGCCCGCCGATCCGCCCGCTGTCGGGCTGCTCGTGCTGGCTGCTGAGCGCCGCGACGGGCGCGACGCGGGTGGCCGACCGCGCTGGGAGCACGGCTGCCACCAGGGTGACGGCGGTCCCGGTGATCATGGCGATCGCCACCGTCGACGGGGCCAGCACGAGCGGACCGGACGGGATGGCAGCGCCGAAGGCGGCGAACAGCCGCTGCAAGCCCCAGCCCAGGCCAAAACCCGCGACGACGCCTGCCGCCGAGGCGATCAGCCCCACGATCAGGGACTCAAGCAGCATCCCGCCGAACACCTGGCGGCGCGTCGCCCCCACGCACCGCTCGAGCGCCAGTTCCCGGCCGCGCTGGGTGACGAGGATCGTGAACGTGTTGTAGATGACGATGCAGGAGACGACAACCGCGATGATCGCGAAGGCCAGGATGGCATCCGTGAGGCTCTGGGTGTTGGCCCCCGCCGCACTGGCCTCCGCGGTGGTCAGTTGAGCGCCGGTCTGCACGACGTAGCCGGACACCCCGGCCAGCGCGCCGATCCTGGCGGTCAGCGCGGCCTGCGAGACGCCAGGCGCGGCCCGCGCGACGATCTGGTCGTAGCCGGGCCTGCTGGTGACGCTGAACGCCGTGGCCGTCTCGAAAACGGTCACCGTGGAGTTGCCTGCCCCAGGGTTCACGCCCAGGTCAACCGTGCCGACGAGGCGGAACTCGCGCACCCGGCCGCCGTGGTCGACAACGCGCACGACCTGGCCGAGCCGGAAGTTCTCGTCGGCCGCGGTGGCCTTGTCCACGGCCACCTGGTTCGCCGACTCGGGAACGTGCCCGGACGCGACCGTGAAGCCGCGCAGCGCGGGATCGGCCGCGAGGTTGATGCCGAGGCCCGGCAATCCGCCATTCTCGATGGCCTTTCCGTTGCCGCCGAGCAGCGCCGCCTGGCCGATCAGTCGCCCGGCGGCGGACGCGACGCCAGGTACCGAGCTGATCTGGGCTAGCACGGACGTCGGCACCGTCGGGTCGTTGACGCTGCCGGGCTGGTTGCTGGCGGATGTCCGCGGGGTCACGGCGACGTCCACGTTCTTCGCGCCCGCGGCGAAGCCGCCGAGAAAAGCCGCGTTTATCGAGGCGCCCATGACCAGGGTGCCGGTCACGAACGCGACGCCCGCCGCGATGGCGAGCGAGGACAGCGCGAGCCGCGCCTTTCGGTACCGCAGGCTGGCCAGGGCGTTGCGCAGCATCTGACTCACTCCCCGGTCTGCTTGAGGAAGTCGAGCACGGACTCCGGCGTCGGGGCACGCATCTCGCCGCGGACCCGGCCGTCCGCCAGGAACAGGACTCGGCCGGCATAGCTGGCCGCCACCGGATCGTGCGTGACCATGACCACCGTCTGGCCGAATTCGCGGACGGACGCGCGCAGGAAGCCGAGGACTTCCGCTCCGCTCTTGGAGTCGAGGTTGCCGGTCGGCTCGTCCCCGAACACCACGTCCGGCTTGGTGATCAGCGCGCGGGCGCAGGCGACCCGCTGCTGCTGACCGCCGGACAGCTGGCTCGGCCGGTGATGCAGCCGGTCCTCGAGTCCCAGCGACCGGATGACGGCATCCCACCACGCGGGATCCGGCTTGCGTCCGGCCAGTTCCAGGGGAAGCAGGATGTTCTGCTCGGCGGTCAGGGTCGGCAGCAGGTTGAACGACTGGAAAATGAACCCGATCCGGCGTCGTCGCAGCAGGGTAAGCGCGCGGTCACCCAGGCCGGAGATCTCGGTGCCCCCTATCCGCACCGATCCGCTCGTCGGGGTGTCCAGTCCGGCCAGGCAGTGCATCAGCGTGGACTTGCCGGACCCGGACGGTCCCATGATCGCGGTGAACTCGCCGACGCCGAAGGTTGCCGTCACGCCGTCGAGCGCACGGACGGCGGTGCCGCCGGAACCGTACGTTTTCACGAGGTCAGTCGCTTCGAGCGCGGCGCGCGGCGGGGCCAGTACGGGAGGCTCCATGGCTGGTCTCTCCTCATTCAGAGGGCCGTATAACGGCGGCGCATCGCCGCCCGCCCCGAACGTTATGGGCCGCGCCCGCCGCGCCGCGTCGTCCGCAAGGACGAACAAGGGCGGGCACGGAAGCCGCGCCTCCTCCGGAAGGAGGAACGAGGCGGCGCGACGCTCAGGACCCGTGCGGCCGCACCAGTCCGGCATCGTAGGCGGCGACCGCGGCCTGAAGGCGATCGCGCACGCCGAGCTTGCCCAGCATGCTCTGCACGTGGCTTTTCACCGTGGTCTCGGCCAGGTGGAGCTTGGCGCCGATCTCGGCGTTTGACAGTCCGCGGGCGACGAGCAGCAGCACATCGGCCTCGCGCGCGGACAGCAGGTCCCTGATCTGCTGTCCGCCGTCCCTGGTCGCGGCGGGGTCCTCGGCCATCGTCTCCAGGAGTCGCCGGGTGACCGACGGCGCGAGGATGGCCTCGCCCGCGGCGATCACCCGCACCGCCTCGATCAGCTGGTCGGCGGTTGCCTCTTTCAGCAGGAAGCCGGACGCGCCGGCTCTCAGCGCCTCGGTGACGTACGCGTCGAGGTGGAAGGTGGTCAGGATCAGGACCTTGGTGGGCACCGGGACGGTGCCGCGAAGCAACGCCCTGGTGGCCGCGACGCCGTCCAGCAGCGGCATCCTGATGTCCATCAGCGCCACGTGCGGGCGCAGCCGCCGCACGGCCTCGACCGCGTCGGCGCCGTCGCCGGCCTCGCCGACGACCTCCAGGCCCGGCTCGGACTCGATGATGGCGCGCAGGCCCGAGCGGACCAGCGCCTGATCGTCGGCGATCAGGACGGTGATGGTCACGGCGCCTCCTGCCCGGGCAGGGGGATCGACGCCTCGACCTCGAACCCGCCGCCCGGCCGGGCACCAGTGCGCAGGGTGCCGCCGTAGGCGGCTACCCGCTCGCGCATCCCGACAATCCCGTGGGCCGCGCTCGAGGCCGGGCCGCTGGGTCCCGTGCCGTCGTCGTGTACCGAGACCCGCACCGTTCCCCGGCTTCCGTTGATGGTCACGCCGGCCTTCGCGCCCGCCCCGGCGTGCTTGAGCACGTTGGTCAGCGACTCCTGCACGATCCGGTAGACCGCCAGCGCTATCCCGGGCGGCAGGTGCATCGGCTCCGCCTCGAGCCGTGTCTCCAGGCCGCCCGCGCGCAGGCTCGCGACGAGCTCGCCCACCTGCTCGAGCCCGGGCTGCGGGCTCAGATCTGCTTCGGCGTCCGGGCGCAGCACGGCCAGCACGCCGCGCATCTCCGCGAGCACCTGCCGGCTCGCGGCCGAGATCCCGCTCAAAAAGACCGGGACAGCGTCCGGGTTCGACCGGGTCGAGCGGGCCGCGGCCTCCGATTGGATCGCGATCAGGCTGATCGAGTGGCCGATGACGTCGTGCAGCTCGCGGGCGATGCGCAGCCGTTCGTCCATGACCGCCCGCGCGGCACGCTCGCCCTCCTCCGCCTCGAGCCGCGCCGCGCGGTCCCTCAGCTCCGCCACGTAGTTGTGCCGCGTTACGACGTAGTCGCGCCGCGTGCGGAGTGCGTACCCCAGAACCCAGCACGCGGCGACCAGCGCCCCGAAGGTGAACGGGCCCCAGGGGCCACTCGGGTTGCGCGCGTCCGGAGCCACGGCGGCCACGGCCAATGCGGTCGCGGCGACCAGCACGGCGGCTGCGCCCTGCAGCGTCCGGCCGAGCTCGGCCCCCTCGCCGCCGCGCCCGTAGAAGCCGAGAGCGTAGGCGGCGCAGTACATGCCGACGCTCGCCGAGCCGGACGGATAGCCGACGGCGAGCATGAACACGCCAAGCAGCGTCACCCCGGCGAGCACCGCGGTCGGCGCCTGCCGCCGGGCGAACAGGAGAAGTCCCTGCCCGACGGCGAGCGGCACGATGACGCTGTGGGGCAGCCATGGGGCGACCCGGTCCCAGGACCCGGAGGCGGTGGCGAGCCCCGCGGCCACGCAGACGGTCGCGTCCACGGCAAACTGGGTCGGTCTCCACACCCGCACAGCCACCATCATGCCCTCGATCAGGAGGCCAGGACGAGGAGCCACTTCGCGCATGTCAACGACGCTAAGATCCACCCGAGCCCGTCGGCCTCGGCCGAACGGAGGAAACCAGGCGCCGCGCCGCGCCGACGCTCCTCCTTAAGGAGGAGACGAGGACCGCTCGTCCTCACCGAGCAGGAGGCGCAACCTGGCCAGCGCCCGCATGCTCTGCACCTTCACCACCCCCGGCGACAGGTCCAGCAGCTCCGACACCGTCTTGACGCTGTGATCCTCCCAGTAGCGCAAGACGATGATGGCGCGGTCCCGCGGGCTGAGCTGCCCGAGCGCGTCCAGCAGCGTGAGGCGGAGCTCCGCGGCGTCGGCCGCCGCAGGCCGTTCCGGCACCGCATCGGTCCGCACCTCGGCCGAGCTCTTGAGCCGTTTGTGATCAAGATAGGCCCGTAGCAGCACCTTCTTGCTGTAGTGGTAGGGGTCGTCGTGCCTGATGCGCCGCCATGACCGGTAAACCTTGATGAAGGTGATCTGCGTGAGATCCTGCGCGAGATTCCAGTCCCGGCACAGCAGAAAAGCGGTCTCGCACAGCCGGCCCCCCGACCTTTCCACGAAAGCGACGAACTCGCCGTCGTCTCGCACTGCCACCTCCCGTGCTTACGCCTGCCTGCCTTCGCCTCACCAGCGGCGGCGGGCCTGCCCCGGTAGCGGGGCAGGCCCACGCGATCAGGTTCCGGCCGGTACGTGGTTGAACCGATGGGCCGCGTCGTTGACCACGGCCGCGTTCATCTGCGTCGCCCCCCAAGCGGGGTTCGCGGCGATCTGCTCTGCCTGAGCGGCGGTGATCGCCATGGGCGTCGGCGGGTTGGTCTGACCGTTCCAGGCCAGGCAGGTGGGCACGTCGATCTGGACGGCGGTGCCGTCCCCGTGGTCGACGTCGATCGACAGCGCCTCGACGCAGTTGCCGGGAATCTTCGTGACAATTTCGGGTGCGCCGCCCGGCAGCGTGCCGCAGACCACGGTGAAGTCCGACGCGTCGGAGCTATGGCACGCATCCATGTTCAGTGAGTTGTTGTAGAGAAAGATCCGGATCATTCCCAGCCCCGCCGGGCCATCCAGGTAGACCTGCGCCCCCGTCTGGTACTGGTCGTGGTAGAGGGCGTAGTTGCTCGTGGTTCCCGGGGGCAGCAGCTTCAGCAGCTCATCCAGGACAGCTGCGGCCGTCGTGGGCGCCTTGGGGCCCGGCGGCTGCGGGATGTGGACCAGCGGGGTCGCGCTGGTCAGCATCACCGCCGCCGATGCGGGGGTTCCGCCCCCGGTGGGCGTGGTCTGCGGGTCAGGCGTTGTGACCGGCTTGGTAACCGGATGGCTCGGATGGGCGGACTTAGCCGCCGTCCCCAGATGCGTCGCGGCGGCATGACCCGGCCCGGCCGTCGGCACCACTACCGCGACAGCGACGACGCCGACGGCCACCGCCGCGAACACCGTTGACGCGATTTTCGCATTGCGTGCGCGCCGGGCCCGCCGCCCCTTGGCCAGTACCACCTCAGGCATACCGTCAAGGGACGGCCTTGCCTCGGCGGACATTTCGTTCCTGAACATGGAATGCAACCTCTCGTCCATCTTCCGCCCTTCGATTTCTGGGAGATCGTGCGCTCTCTACCTATACAGACGGGTCAGGGGGAGACCCCGGTAACGGCCGTCACGCCGGGACAGAAAAAACGGCCCGCATAGCCGGGCATTCCCCGCTAGCGAGCCGTTTCCGCAGGTGGTCGCAGGTGTTGGGTTCGACCCACAAAGGCCGAGCCGACGGTTTACAGCCCCCCGGTCAGCGTCACGCCGCCGTCGAGCACCACGGTCTGGCCGGTGAGCCAGCTCGCCTGGTCGGACAGCAGGAACGCGACCACGCCCGCGACGTCCTCCGGCACGCCGAGGCGCTTGAGCGGGTAGGCGGCGGACACCTGCTCCTCGCGGCCCTCGTACAGCGCGGTGGCGAACTTCGTCTTCACCACGGCCGGCGCGACCGCGTTCACCCGGATGAGCGGCCCAAGTTCGACGGCGAGCTCCACCGTGAGCCGCATCAGCGCGGCTTTGCTGACGCCGTACATGCCGATCCCCGGGCTGGCCCGCAGGCCGGCGACGGAGGAGACGTTCACCACCGAACCGCCGTGCTCGCCCATCCACGCGTCCCTCGCGAGCCGCGTCCACGCGATCGGCGCGAGGACGTTGACGGCGAGGATCTTGGCGGCGGCCGCCGGATCGATGTCGATGAGCGGACCGTAGACGGGGTTGATCCCCGCGTTGTTCACCAGCATGTCCAGCCGGCCGAACGCCTCCACGGTCCTCGCCACGGCCTCCGCCTGGTGGTCGGCGTCGTCGGCCTTGCCGGCCACGGCGATGGCCACGTCCGGCCCGCCGAGTTCGGCCACGGCCGCCTCAAGCGCCTCGGGCTTGCGCGCGGTGACGCACACCTTCGCGCCCTGCCGCACGAGCTCCGATGCGATCCCCAGGCCGATGCCCCGGCTGGCGCCGGTGACGACGGCGACGCGATCCTTCAGCGATTCCATATGCCTCTTCCCAGCCGTGCTGCTCACTCACGGCCGACCGTATCAGGACACAGTATTTCCCGCGCTCGCCTCCGGCGCGCTGGACCCGCCGTGTCCTCCCTCGTCGGTCATCCACTCCTGCTCCGCTTCCCCGGTTCTCCTCCGGGCGCCCGAAGCCGGCGTTTTTCCCCTCGTCACTCAGTCGCTCGTTCCTCGCTCCCTCGCTCCTCAGTCCAAAAACGTCGGCGCGCGCCTTTGGCTCGCGTTCAGAAAGCCGCATCCGTTCGGGATAAAGACTTCGATTATCCCGAACGGATGCGGCTTTCCTGCACCCCGAACTATGAATTTGTCGGCCGTCGCCCGGCCTTGGCGGTGTGCCTAACGCGGGGGGACCCTATGGCAGGCCGACGAACCCGTCGGTGTTGCCCGCGGCGTCCGTGTAGAAGCCGACGATGTCGCCCTCGTCGTTCACGCCGTTGACCGAGGTGGAGCTGGCCGCCGGGTAGTTGACGGTCGTGAACTTGCCGTTCCACCAGGTGAAGCCGTGGGTCACGGCGTTGTTGCCGGTCCCGACGGTGTAGGTGCCGACGACCTCGCCCCGGTCGTTGATGCCAGTCGCCTGGGTCATTGCCGCGCCTGGCGCCGCCAGGGTGACGACATGGCCGTTTACCCACTTGACGAAGCCGTCGACGGTGCCCTTCGCGTTCGTGAAGAAGCCGGCGATCGTGCTGGAGTTGTTGACCGCGGCGGCGGTCAGCGAGGTCGCGCCGTTGACGGTGATCCGCTTGAACCAGCCCTCGTTGATGTTGTACGCGTAGCCGTGGGAGTTGCCCTTGCTGTCGTTGTAGAACCCGACCGCCCAGCCGCTGTCGTTGACGCCGAGCAACTGGTTGACCGGCGGGTTGGAGTTGTTCCCGGTCGGGAAGTCGACCTTGTGGAAGCGCCCGCGCTCGTTCACGAACCCGAAGTTGTTGTCGGCCGCCGGGGTGGCGCCGTTCTGGGTGGAGAAGAAGCCGACGGTGACGCCGTTGTCGTTGAGCCCGGTCACCTGCGTCTGCCACGAGTGCGGGAAGTTCTCGTTGATGAAGTTGTCCTGGGAGAAGGGTGGGGTGAGCACGTACCCCTTGTTCGGGTGGCCGGCGTTGCCGCTGCCGAAGTAGCCGGCGATCTCGCCCTCGTTGTTAATGCCGAGAAGTTGGTTAAACGTGATGTCGCGCTGGTCGTTCAGAGTCAGGACCTGAAAGCCGCCGGCCTTGCCGCTAGCAATCTGCGCGGCATTGCTGCTGGTCGACCCGGAAAGCGACACGCTCTCATTGGCGTTGCCGCTCGCGGAGCTGCCGCCAATCGCGGAACAGCCGGCGGCCGCCAGTGCCGCGGTCACCACAACGGCACCGGAAAGGAGCGCACGGGGGCGGAACTTGCCGGGGTTGAATCCAGCGGCCTTGCCTTGCGTCCTGAACGCGATCTTCATACCGAGGTCCTTTCGGTTGGCTAGTACGGCAAACAGAAAGGCCCCGCCCAACGCAGCCATTCATGACTTGCCGGGAGTGAGCCTAACCAGCCCGCGGGGTGCAACCGCATGTTCAGACGACCGCTTAATGAGCACGTAAGTTCCGCGGAGGCAAATACTAAGAACTGGTAAGCCTCCCTAGTCAGGCCGTACTTTCCCGCAACACTTACGCAAGCCCCCTTACAGACCGGTGATGCGGATGCCCCCGCGGGCCGGCTGCGGGACTCCACGCGGCCAACCGCTTCGCCCCGCGTGCCCGTCTAGCTATCCGAGCGTGCGTCGTCCACGGGCCGACGGCCACCAGTGGTGCCCGCCGGCAGGCGCCGGAGCGATTTCTCGGGGATCGACGCGTGCAACCAGTTCGCTTACGTCGCGACCTGGCGAGCGCGGTCACGATCGTCAAGCCACCCTGGGCGGCTCGTTTAGCCGGAATCTCCCCGAGCGATTTCATGATCGCGAAGGATTTTCCTTTCGCGAAGGATTTTCATCGCATGAGATGAAAATCCTTCGCGATCATTAACCTGAGCTGCCGGGATGCGCGACAAATCAGACAAACGGAACGGCCGCCGCGTCCGCGGACCGGCGCCCGTTTAGGGCGCCACAGGAATGCCGGCCACCCCCACCGACTCACCCGAACCGGACCAGCCCAAGGC
>Ga0207416_1004764_pt1 | contig 11402 bp, 15 predicted proteins | sample PaiPotPPM11metaG_FD_184107 | JGI IMG/M metagenome (GOLD analysis project Ga0207416, IMG submission 184107) | Iron sulfur acid spring bacterial and archeal communities from Banff, Canada, to study Microbial Dark Matter (Phase II) - Paint Pots PPM... ...
ACCTCGAGCTGCTCGGGCTCAAGACGATCGGCAACCGCGCCAGGAAGGCACGCGTCTGTTCTGGTTCCACGGTCATGGGTGCGGCAGCCGTCGCGCGCTCGGCGGCGACCTTGCTGACGAACATCGACGATGCGACGCCGATTGCCGGTCTGACGCGGATCGCGGCGTCGACCGCACGGCTGATGGCGGCCAGCAATTGCGCGCGGTCGGGCCAGCGCAGGGCCAGCCGGTCGAGACGGAGGAAGGCACCGCCAGGATCCGCACCGGCAGCCACGTCGGGAGTGAAGTGGTGCAGGGTCAGGAGCAGGGACTGGCGGACCCTGGCGGTGGCCTCCTCGTCGACCGGTTGAAAGGTAGCGTCCGGCGCAAACTGCTGAGCCTGGTTGAGACTCATCCCCTCGACCACGCCCTGCGCTCGCGCTTCCATCGACGCCGTGGTCACCGAACCGCGCTCATGCGCGAGTCCGCCGAGGATCAGCGGCCGGCCGCGCAACGCTGGCGTCTGGAGCCAGGCGGCGACCAGCGATGGATGCGGGGTGCGAACGCAGCAGATGTCAGGGTCACGGGATTTCCCGTGTGTCATGGGATGGGATAGGGAACGATCCACTGCTTCTTGAGACCGGGGGGCGCCAGCCGATTCTTGACGACGGCGGCATCGACCTGCAGGCCTTCGAGGTCACCGTCGCGGCGGAAGATCCAGGCGCTGCGCTCGAAGCTCAGGATCAGGCTGGCGTAATAGCGGATCGCGTCATCGGCATCGGCGTCGTGCACCAGCAGCAGCGTGCACTCGGCTTCGGCGGCACGGTGCAGCAGATGCGGCAGCTCGGCATCGAGTCCCGCGGATCGAGTGCGCGACAGGTCGATGCAGATCAGGTCGACCCCGGCCCGTGCCAGCACGCGGACGCTCGCCATCCCTTCTCGCAGCGATTTCGGTCGCACCACCAGCAGCTGATCCAGCCGGGCGTCGAAGTGGCTGAGAAACTCGGGATCGAGCCGGCTCGGAAAGTCGACGTAGGCGACCGGGCCCTCGCGGCTGGCGGCGGCGACGCTGCGCTGGGCCAGCGTCCGTTTGCCCGAGCCCCGGGGCCCGGCCAGCAAACTCAACCGGCCGACCGGCCACCCCCCGATGCCGGTCAGCGCATCGAGCTCCGGGATCCCGGAGGGCCTGACCGGACAGGGCGGGGCCGCCGGGCGCGGCGCGGCGCTCCCGAAGCGGGTCTGGAGCACCGTAATGGCTTGTTGGAGACGATCTGGCATCTGGGCAGCCCCAAAGGAGAGATGACGACAACCGCCGCGACATCAGGCCTCCCCGGGGACGCAGGAGCAGATCGCTGAGGCTGGTCAGATCTTATCGAACAAATGTTCGGTCGTCAAGCGGCCGCCCGATTCTTAGCGGGCTTCCTGCAATCCGACACTGAACATCGCCTCGAGGTCGTGCTTCGAGTAGACCTTGAAGGCGACGTGGGTGTGGGTCTTTGTGATCCCCGGGACCTGCGAGAGCTTTGAGGTGACGATGTCGGCAATCTCTTCGTGATTCTTGACGCGGAGGATGGCCACGAAGTCGAACTCGCCGGTGACCGAGTAAACCTCGGCGACGCCGGGCACGTCGGCCAGGGCCGGCCCCAGCTTGGCGATGGCAGAACGCTCGGCCTCGATCAACACGATCGCGGTAACCACGTGTGGATTCTCTCACCGCTCGAAAGCCCTTGACACTACGAACATATGTTCGTATAATGTTCTCGGGATTGTATACTTGACACAGGGCTGAATACGTGCCATACTCACTCTTGGATGGGCTTCTTAGGCGGTTTTGAACTCGATTTCGGGGGCGTTTCGGGCGGCGGCTCGTCCGTCCCAGCTACCCGTTTTAGGTGCCTAACCCCCGGTTTGCCGAATAGCTTGTGTATGGCTTCATGGCTCGTCAATTCGTGTGCTTTACGCTTGGGCTTGGGCAATGACTAGACCTCGCTCCGTAAAGCCCGCCATGACGCTGACGGCGCTGGTTGACAGGTTCCGCAGTGAGGAGAAGTGTCGCGCCTACCTTGAGGAGCTTCGCTGGCCCGACGGCGTCCACTGCCCACGCTGCCAGTCCGAGAAAATCTCCCGCATCGTAAAGCGCAACCAGTTTGACTGCGACTCATGCCGCTACCAGTTCTCCGTCACGGCTGGCACGATCTTTGCCGATAGCCACCTGCCGCTCTGGAAGTGGTTCGCCGCTGCCTACTTGATTGGCGAATCCCGCAAGGGCGTCTCGGCCAACCAACTCAAGCGCGAATTGGGCACCACCTACAAAACCGCGTTCTACCTGACCCATCGTATCCGCGCTGCCATGAAGGACGAGAACCCGATCCCACTCTCCGGCATCGTCGAAGTGGACGAGACGTGGATCGGCGGCAAGCGGCGGCATGTTGGCGGTGGCTACAAGGACAACAAGACGATGGTCCTGGGGGCCGTCGAGCGCGGCGGCAGAATCCGCTTGCGCGTCGAGAAGCACAATGCCCGCCGCGATCTGACCAAGTTCATACAGGAGACGATTGACCCCGACGCACCACGCATCATGACGGACGGCTGGAAGGGCTACGTCACGGCTGACATTGCCGATCACAACACGACCCATGAGACGGTCGATCACCGGGCGCATGAGTGGGTCCGGGCGGACGTGCATACCAACACGGTAGAGGGCGTCTGGTCGCTTCTCAAGCGCTCTATCGTCGGCTCCTACCACCAGCTCAGCGTCAAGCATTTGCCCGCCTACCTTGACGAGATGGCTTTCCGATTCAATAACCGGGAAAACCCCTTCCTGTTCCGAGACACTATCCTGAGGCTGCTGGACGGGAAGACGCTGCCATACAGGCGGCTGGTCGGAGAGGGCTAACTTGGACATAATCAGGCTGGTTGACAAGGTCGGAATCAACTCCGCCATCGAGAACGCCACCTTCGAAAATGCCCTGATCGTGGGACCCGCCGTCATTGCCCCCATCGACAAGACGACGATTATCGACTGCACTTTCGACGGCGACCCAGACACCATCTTCATTGAAGTCCCGGAGGGCAGGCGGGTTACTGGCATTATCGGGCTGATAAACACCACCTTCCGGAAATGCGAGTTCCGCAACATCGCCATCATGGGTACAGCCCAAGCAATCCAGGAGTTTCGCAAGGGGTTCAAGAATCCTCCGCCGCAGGTGGCTCCCCCGTCTGAACGGCCTGCTGGTTTTCGCCCGCAGAACTAGCCGCATTCCCGGAGGTTGTCAGGCTACCAGGCGTCCTTATTAGTGAAGCCGTCGCGCCCTGTGCATCGGTGTACCGGGCCTCAATCGTGGCTTCGCTGTTCGGCGGCAGGCTGACCATTACCTGTTCCGCGTGCTTGAATATGTCCGTCGCAGGGTTTTGGAGCGTTGCCACTTGTGCCGCAGTACTGTTTCCCTCGGTAACCGCCGCTCGCCAGAGTCGATACGGGGCGCGCAGCGCAGCAATCAGCATGGCGAGCGCCAACAGGGCAACAACGACCACGGCACTAATGAGTACGTTCTCCCAAAAGTCGGCTTGGAGCTTGTCCCACGTAGAGCGTGAGGTTCCGCTGAAAAAGGGGAGTAACCGAAGCACCGGTGGGCCAAATAGCGCCGCTGCCACTAGCCCGACCACGCTTCTGACGTGGCCGCCGATCTCGCTCTTGATGACGCTCCACGTTTCCCGCCAGCGCGCAGCCCAATAATCCCCGACGCCAGTCGGACGCCCATCCATCGGGCGGATGCTACGCCCTCGGACCCAGCGTCAGAGCCATTGCCAACCCACATTGGAAGGCGTATACCCAGAAGCAGTAGCCAACCAGCGGTTTTTAGGAGGGCATCTGTCATGGCGCAGAAGAAGGGTCGGGTCGTGTCGAATCTGACTGGACGTTCGATCATGAAGCAGCCACCAGGAGGCACCAAGATCGCCTTCATCAAGGGTCCGGGCGGCGACGATATCGTTTGCCATAAGTGCGGCTTTGTCCTACTCACAGGTATCGCTCCGGGAATGGTTCAGAACATCGTTTTCATCTGCCCCAACTGCGAGACCCCCAACGACGTGACCGTCTGACACGCCCACAAACCTGACGTTCGTGGCAATGGCCGTGGCACCCCAAACATAGATCCCCGGCTTGAATTCGATGCGTCCTTGCATGGCATGCTTCGCCACTATATCACCCACCCTGTATCAAGTATATAATCCCGAATGTTCTCGTGAAGATGGGGGTTGGGGGGATGTTGCCGGAGACCAGAGCGTTAGGGCAAAGGCTGGCAGCGTGGGCCGATGAGTCCATCCGGCAGTACGAAGGGATCTCGGTGAGGCCGTTGACCAGGAAATCGCGCTGCTTCGTCGTGCGCGCGGTCGGCTCGAGCTGCGGTTGTGGCAGACATCTCCACTGTTCCGTAGGCATTGATGAGCGCCACCGGAACCAGCCATCCTGCGCCGGATTTCGCTAAGCCACCGATTTCGGGCAATGTGGAACGATTCCTGTCGAGGATCGTCGCAGACCTGCCACACGATGACATCCCCGGCAGGCTCAAGCGGCGACAATACGTGATCGATCGGCTCAAACTCGAATTTTCGAAGGACGCCGCACGGTTGGCGGCGGAGTTTGAGACGGACGATGCCGGGGACCGACTCGACGCGCCGACCGCGGGCGAGTGGATCCGGCACAACTGCAAGATGACGCGTAGCGCCGCGTACGACTGCATCAACGTTGGTGAGCAGCTGTATCGACTCCCTAATTGCGCCGATGCGGTTGTCACTGGCGCGATCGGGTTCGCCCACCTTTCGGTGCTTGCGCGTACAGCGAGCGCTCTCGCAGAATCGGCCCCGGAGTCCGCATTCCTGAAGCTGAACTTCTGGAAGGCGCTCGAGAGTCCTCCGCCGGGCGTCTCTGGCATTACTGCATGCGGCTGCGTCATGCGCTCGATCCTGAAGCGGTAGTGAGAGACCAGCGAATCGCGGTCGAGGAGCGTCGACTTCAGTTCAGCGTGTGGGACGATGGGTCGGTTCTCATCAGCGGCCAGCTGGACCCGATTGGTGGAGCGGCCGTGCGCACCGCGCTCGAGCCACTCGCGCGACCGATGGGCGAAAGCGATGACCGCTGCCTCGAGCGGCGCCAGGCCGACGCCGTTGTCGAGCTGGCGATGCATTCGCTCGATGCCGGGCTGCTACCCCAGCATGCAAGCCAGCGCCCGCACCTGCAGGTCACGACCTCGCTCGAAACGCTGCAAGGATTGCCAGGATCGCCCGCTGCGGACATGGAGTTCTCGACTCCGATCTCATCAGTGACCGTGCAGCGGCTGGCGTGCGATGGCAACATTGCGCGGGTGGTCTTTGGTCCGGATTCCGTGGTGGTCGACGTCGGCCGGGCGGCGCGAGTGGTCTCCGGCGCGACCCGCCGCGCGCTGAACGCCCGCGACCAGCACTGCCGCTGGCCGGGGTGCGAACGCACCGCCTCCTGGAGTGCCGCTCATCACGTGGTTCACTGGACGCAGGGCGGCAACACCGACCTATCAAATCTGCTCCTCATGTGTCATCGTCACCACTGGATGGTGCACGAGGGCGGATGGAAACTAGCCCGCTCGGACGACGATCAGGTGCTGGCGATTCCACCTGTATACGATTACCGCCAGGCGCGCGCGCCCGACACTATCCCCGTCGCCTGACCCCGACAATCTTCCCCAGAATGATCATCAGTGGCAGGCGATATCCGCATCGGCTGTTCAGGCTGGTCCTACCCTCACTGGAAAAGAGTGTTCTATCCGGACAAGCTGCCGGCGCGAGAGCACTTTGCCTTCTACGCCAAGCACTTCAACACGGTCGAGCTCAATAACTCCTTTTATCGGCAGCCGACGCAGGCGCGCTTCACCGCCTGGCGAGAGCAGGCTCCGCACGGCTTCCTGTTCGCCGTCAAGGGCAGCCGCTACATCACGCACATCAAGCGGCTGGCGGTCGAGCCGAAGTCAATCGACCTGGTCGTCGATGCGGCCCGCGGGCTCGGCGAAAAGCTCGGCCCGATCCTCTTCCAGCTCCAGGCGAACTTCCATCTGGACCTGGAGCGCCTGGAACGATTCGTCGCTATGCTGCCGACGGATGTGCGCTTCACGCTCGAGTTCCGGCACGACTCCTGGTTCGTGCCCGCCGTGTTCGACCTGCTGCGGGCGCACCGCATCGCCCTCGGTATTCCCGACCACCCCAAGATGCCGAAGTCGTTCGAGATCACGAGCGACTTCACATATATAAGGATGCATGTGCCTCAGCACGGCCTGGCCTATGGCGAGCGAGCTCTGCAGCCGTGGGCGCAACGAGCGCTCGATTGGAGCACTCAGAATCTCGACGTCTTCGTCTATTTCAACAATGACATGGAGGCGCACGCCATCAAGGACGCGCAGACCCTGCTCTCACTCGTCGCCGCTAAAGTAGGAGAGAAGTGACCACCAAACTGCAGAATGTCGCACCGTTCTACGAAGGGTGGCAATTCACCAATCAGCGCATGATCGAAAGGATCGGCGCCCTTTCCCCCGAGCAACTCGGGCTCCGAGCCTCACCCGACCTCTGGCCGATCTGGGCCATCGCCGCACACGCTGCGGGTGTTCGTGCGTACTGGCTCTGCCAGGTTTGCCAGGAACCCGGGCTCGAACGCACCCCGTTTACGGATCCAGCCAATGAGGGCTGGGAAGACGACCTCAGTCACCCGCGCCAGGCGAGCGAGCTCGTGTCCGCGCTCGAATCGACATGGACGATCGTCGCAGATTGTCTGACAAACTGGACGCCAGCGATGCTCCAGGACGAATTTTTTCGAGAGAAGGACGGCGAGGTCCAGATTCATACGCGCCAGTCCGTCCTGATGCGCCTGCTCACGCACGACGCCTATCACTCCGGTGAGATCGCCCAGGTCCTCGGAATGCACGGGCTCGAGGAGCTCGACATTTGGAGCGGTCGAGCTCCAACCCTAACGGCTCGCTAGGCTGGCGGCGCGCCTCCGGTGTGGGCGAAGACCTTGTTCACGATCGTCCATGATCCGTCGATGCGCGCAAGCGAAAAGTAGTCGACAAAAGAGACGGTCCCCCAGCAACCTTCCTCCACCAGGGTCGCCACGGCGACATCGCCAACCTGCTCCACCGCTGTGACGCGCGCGCGGTACCGCCCGTCGGTGTCCATCGGTGTGGCGGCCGACATCTTGAATAGCTCCTCGATCGGAACATCGTAGCGGTGGCCGCCCAGCGCGCAGGGTATGAGGAACGGGAAGGCCGGGATTCGAACCCGGGGAGCGGAAACACCCGCTCAAGCGCTTAGCAGGCGCTCGCATTCGACCACTCTGCCACCTCCCCGCGGAGGCGGTAGCCAGTTTACCCTGTTTCCATGAAAGCTTCTGTCGATGCGCAATGGGAACGTTACGGAAGGGCGCTCATCAGCTCGATGAGCGAGGTGCTGGACGAAACACCGGATCATATCCACTCGAACCTGCTGGAAACCGCTGACTATTGGCTCTCGGTCGGCCTGGTGCTCGGACTGCGCCAGCCGGACCAGGCACAACAACTGCTCCAGGTGATCGAAGCCTATGAGGCGGAGCGTGGCGAGCTCGCGCGCGATGCGAAAAGCCTGATCGGCCAGGTGTTCGAGTGAGGCGCCGCGGGCTGGTCTCGCAGATGTACGCGGCCGCCCGCCTGGCGAACGACGTCTCGACGCTGGCTTCGGGCGATCCCCGCCGGATCGCACGTCGAGCCAAGAACAAGATCGTGGGCCGGGCACTCGGCCGCGCCGGCCTCTGGCGGATGCTCTGGCGCTGACCCAACGCTTCGATCAGCTGATCCGGGAGGCGCGGCTGGGTTCGAGTGGGAGGGTTAACGTGAATTCGCTCCCCTGGCCCGGGGTCGACGTCACGGTGATGTCACCGCCGTGCAGGCGGGCCAACTCGCGAGCGAGGTAGAGGCCGAGCCCGGTGCCAGGCACGTCGCTCAGCTGGCCGAGTCGGCTGAAGCGAACGAAAAGACGGCTCATGTCCTCAGCGGCGATCCCAATCCCGTGGTCTGCGACCGCAACCAGGGCAAGCGTGCCGTCGGTCGATAGCGCGGTGACGACATCGCCCCCACGGGGCGAATACTTGATCGCGTTGTCGATCAGGTTGTTGACGACGATTTCCAGCCGCATCAAGTCACCAAGCACCCACAGCTCGCGGCCAACGGCATCGTCGAACCGAACCCGGTGCTTTGAACTGGCGGTGGCCCCGGCCATGAGCATCGTCCGCCTCACGACCTCGCGCAGATCGATTCGCTTGCGCCTGAGCTGCGGCCGCTTGTCCTCGAGCCGCGCCGCCTCCACCATCTCGTTGGCGAGCAGACTGATCTGCTGGGCCTTGGCCTTCAACACCGGTACGATCGACCGCAAGCGCTGCGGGAGCGGTCCCAACGACCCGTCTTCGATCATCGAGAGGTAGCCGTTGAGCGTCGCCGCCGGTCCGCGAAGCTCGTGCGACGCGAGACGGAGGAACTCCGACTTCGCCTTTTCGAGCTCGGCGAGATGCTCGGCTTTCTGTCGCAGGCGTTCGGCTTCCAGTTCGTGCCGGTGCCGCGCTTCCAGCTTTTCCTGCGTTTGCTCGGCGAGAACCAGGACGTGGCTCACACCCCCGGCATCGAGGACTGGGTAGGCATCGATGTTCCAGATCTCGTTGGTGCTATCGTGCTCGCCTTCGGCCGAAAAGTAACTGTGCGGCTCGCCGCTGAGACGGACCATCTGGAAGAGCTCAATGACCGCATCGTGCTCGCCACGATTGAAGATCTCACCCAGCGTGAGGCCCTCCGACGGGATTCGCTCCAGCCTCAGCACCCGCGCAAACTCGCGGTTCCCGTATCGGAAGGTGAACTCATCGCGGCGGAGTTCGAACAACCCAATGCCAACCGGCAGCGCCTCGAGCACGTGCGGCAGCAACTCGACCGCCTGGCGGTCGGCGTAAGGGTGCTTCGGGGTTGGCGACGCGGGCCCAAGTTCAATCATGGAAGCTAAAAGAGTTATATACGGACTGACTGCATTGAGTATAGCTTGGGACTCAATTCTGTCAGGCTGGGTAACAATGCGAACGACGCACGGCAATACGGACGCTCGGTACACTGTCGACACATGTCCGACCCTTCGGCCCCAGTTCGGCTTGCGCCAACCGCGGATGGCGGGCCGGTGGGCCCGGTCATGGTGATTGGGGGCGCGGAAGACAAGCTGGGCGAGCGCGTCATCCTTTCACGCTTCGTCCAGCTCGCCGGAGCCGACCAGGCGCACATCGCGGTGATCAGCACCGCCTCCTCCCTGGGGGAAGCGGCCACCGATCTCTACCGGCACATCTTCTCGAGGCTGGGTGTCGCCAGGGTGACAGGCCTTCGGCCGGAGACGCGTGAGGAGGCGAATGACCCGACCACCGTCGACGCCCTCAAAAACGTCACCGGCATCTTCATGACCGGCGGCAACCAGCTCCGCCTCTCCTCGGTGATCGGCGGCACGAAGCTGGGCAGCGCGATCCTCGAAGCCCACGGACGTGGGATCGTCGTGGCCGGCACCTCGGCCGGTGCGAGCGCGGTCGCCACCCACATGATGGCGTTCGGCAGCTCCGGCGCCACGCCCAAGAATCGGATGGCGCATGTTTCCGTCGGGCTCGGGTTGCTCGTCAACGTCGTCGTCGATCAGCACTTCGAGCAGCGGACGCGCCTCGGCCGGCTGCTCGCCGTGGTGGCGCAATCGCCCTCGCTGATCGGTCTCGGGCTCGACGAGGACACCGCCGCCGTCATCGATGCCCATGACATCCTCGAAGTCATCGGGCGCGGCGCCGTCACGATCGTCGACGGCTCGGACGTCATCACCGACGCCTTCCAGACCAGCGGCCACAAGCCGATCATGGTGTCGAACGCGCGCCTGCATTCGTTGCCCGCGGGCTACCGATTCGACCTACGGGCGCGCCGCGTGCTGCCACGCGACAACGCTCGGCAGGAGCACATCGCCCAGCTGGCGCAAGGTCGCGTGGCCAAGATGGTGCGCCAGTCAGCGGCCGAGGGCGCCAACGATCGGGCATTGGAGCGGCGGCGCCGGCGCCAAGAGGAACGAAAGGCCTCAGAGTGAGCAGTTCGCGCACGGACACGCGGGTCGAGCGCGACGAAGACGCCAAGCACGAACCCGTCGCCAACAAGCCGCCCGCCAAACCCGACCTCAAGATCCTCGAAAGCCAGATCCTTCGCGGGCCCAACTTCTGGTCCTATGAGCCAACCATCCGTCTGCTCGTCGATCTGGGCTCGCTCGAGCACTGGCCCTCGAACACGCTGCCGGCCTTCACGGACGCGCTGGTCGACCTGCTGCCGGGGTTGCAGGACCACGGGTGTTCGCTCCATCGGCCCGGCGGCTTCATCGAGCGGCTTCGGGAGGGGACCTGGATGGGTCATGTCGCCGAGCACGTCGCTCTCGAGCTGCAACGGGAAGCCGGCGGCACGACGACCCGCGGCAAGACGCGGCGCGCGGGAACTCCAGGCACCTACAACGTGGTCTACGGCTACAACGAGGAGCAGGTCGGGCTGGCCGCCGGAAAGCTCGCCGTCCGCCTACTCAACCACCTGGTCCAGGCCAATCCCACCTTCGACTTCATCGGCGAGCTGGAGAGTCTCGTCCTCCTGGCCGACCGCGCCGCATTCGGGCCCTCGACGCAGGCCATCCTCGACGAGGCGGCGCGCCGCGACATCCCCTACATCCGGCTGAATGAGCAGTCATTCGTCCAGCTGGGGCAGGGCAAATACCAGCAGCGGATCCGCGCCACCATGACCTCGCGCACTTCCGCGCTCGGCGTCGACATCGCCAGCGACAAGAAGCTGACCACGTCGCTGCTGGCGTCGGCCGGCTTACCCGTGCCGAGGAGCGACATGGTCCGGTCCGCCGACGAGGCCGTCGCCGCGGCCGCACGCATCGGGTATCCGGTCGTCACCAAGCCGCTGGACGGCAACCATGGGCGGGGCGTCGGACTCGACCTGCGCACCGAGGACGACGTGCGGCGCGGCTTTGAGCGCGCCTTGCGCCAGACACGCAGTGGGGTCGTGGTCGTCGAGAGCTTCATTCAGGGCAACGACTACCGGGTGCTCGTTATCGACGGTCACATGGTGGCGGTGGCGGAACGGGTCCCCGCCCACGTGGTCGGCGATGGCCAGCACACCGTGCGCGAGCTGGTCGACATCACCAACAAGGACCCGCGGCGCGGCATTGGTCATGAAAAGGTGCTGACCCGGATCAAGATCGACGATGCGGCCGAAGAGCTCGTCGGAAAGCAGGGCTTCACCCTCGACCAGGTGCCGCCCAAGGATACCGTCGTCAAGCTGGCCGCGACGGCAAACATGTCGACGGGCGGCATCTCGATCGATCGCACC
>Ga0207416_1004768_pt1 | contig 11388 bp, 11 predicted proteins | sample PaiPotPPM11metaG_FD_184107 | JGI IMG/M metagenome (GOLD analysis project Ga0207416, IMG submission 184107) | Iron sulfur acid spring bacterial and archeal communities from Banff, Canada, to study Microbial Dark Matter (Phase II) - Paint Pots PPM... ...
TGTACAGCTCGGAGCCCAGCACGGGCGTGACGCCCTGGAGCTGGCACTCCTTGTAGAAGTCCAGGATCCCGTACATGTTCCCGTGGTCGGTGATCCCGATCGCGGGCATCCCGTCGGCGACCGCTTTGGCGATGACGTCGCCGACCCGCGCCGCGCCGTCGAGCATCGAGAACTCGGTGTGGGTGTGGAGATGGACGAACGACCTGGTCATGGCCCCTCCGCGGCCGTCCCCGGCAGCTTCTCCCCAGGCCACGTCGATACCTGTGGGCAACCCTGTGGATGAACTACACCGACGTGATTTCCACCGTACCGCACCTGATCGGGGGCTGCCGCGCCCCCGTCGAGGTACCTACAGGCCCGCCGAGGTACCTACAGATAGGTCCCGGGCCGGGCGTCGCCGGGCCGCTCGGGCTCGCCGGAGGGCAGGCCGCGCTGGCGGATCTGCTGGAGTTGGCTCTGCGCCGCAACCTGCTGGGCGAAGAGGGTGGCCTGGATGCCATGGAACAGCCCTTCCAGCCAGCCGACGAGCTGGGCCTGGGCGACGCGGAGCTCGGCCTCGCTCGGCACCCCCTCGGTCAAGGGCATCGAGAGGCGGCTCAGCTCGTCTCGCAGGTCGGGGGACAGCCCGTCCGCGAGCTCGCGGACGGAGGTCTCATAGATCTCGCCCAACCGGGTGCGGCCGGCCTCGTCGAGCGGCGCCTGCCGTACCTCCTCGAGCAGCTGTTTGATCATCGACCCGATCCGCATGACCTTGGCCGGCTGCTCAACGACCTCGCGGGCCTCTTCGGGCTGCTGCGGCTCGGCGTCGGGTATCACGATGAGCTTGGCGCCGTCGGGGTCCGGGCTGGACTGGCCGACGGCAGGGTGGGGGGAATCGATCGGATCCGGCACCTCCTGATCCTGCCCCACCGGGGGCCTCATCCGCCCCGCGGGCCTAGCACCTCAGGGCGAAAGCCCTGCGGGCTAGCGCCGCAGGGCGAGGAGCGGGACGAACATCTCCGCCGGCGTCGATGACCCGTGCCGGCAGCACAGGGTGAACTCGCCGCTATCGGCGGGGTCGGTGATGGCGATCGGCTCGAACGGGATGACGGCCACGTCGCCCAGCCGGAGGCGGCCGGCGTCGGTCAGCGGGCCTCCGTACCAGCCCTCCCGTTCGAGGGCTCCGACGGTGCGGACCCAGGCCACATCACCGAAGGCCTCGCACGTCGCACCGAAGAGCTCGTCCACACACCCCGGACGGGCATGGAGCCAACGAAAGCGGCCCTCACCGGAGACCATCTCGACGAACCGGGCGACGTCAGGCGCAATCGGGACGGTCGCGTCGCCAACCTCCACCTGCCCGTGATCGGCGGTGACGACCAGGGCGGCACCGGCCGGCAACTGGTCGGCGACGTCACTGACGAGACGGTCGGCGGTGCGCAGCTCCGCGTCGTAGAACGGCCCGAACCCCCGCTCGTGGGCGATCTTGTCGATCCCGTCGTAGTACGCATAGACGAAGGTCTCTCCCGCCCGGAGCGCGTCGCCGATGGCCACGGGCAGCGACGAAGCCGTCCTCCAGCCGCGGAGCCGAACGCCCGGCAGGTGGGCGAGGGTGAAGCCGGTCGGCCCGAACTCGGTGCGGGTCACCACGATCGGCGCCCGTCCACCGAACACCGGTTGGTGCTGGAACTGCGCCGGGTCAACCTGCTCCCGGGCGTCGCCGGCGTCGGTGCGCCACCGCAGGACGTTCAACACGTCGGAGGTGTCGACGCGAACGCGGTACCCGACCACCTCGTGGCGCGCCGGGGGAAGCCCGGTCGTAATCGAGGTCAAGGCGGTGGCGGTGGTCGTCGGGGCCACCGAGGTGATCGGCCCCCCGGTCATCGACGACAGGAAGGGGGTGAGCTCCGGGCGCTCGCGCAGCTGCTGCCAGCCCAGCCCGTCGAGAACGAACAGCACGACCTGCGGGGCCTGGGCCGCCGGCTCCGGAAGCCACGGCGGGGCGGCGCGGTCCCGGTACCCGAGCGCGCCCGCCACGTTCGCGATGCAGGCGCCGTCGTAGTCAGGCATGCACGGCGCTGGGATGAGGGAGCCCGCAGCCGACCCGGCGCCTTCGGCGGCCGAGGTCGTTGCTGCGGGTTCGGATGCGGCCCCGTCCACTCCTCGCAGCCTAGGGGAGCACGGCTCCGCGCAGCCCGGCGAGGGTCGTCGGTCCCCGCGGTAGCCTCGAGGTCGCAATGGTTGATTTCGCCGACGATACGAGCACCGAGCTCGAGCGAAAGCTCGGGCCGCTGAAGGTGTTCTCCCTGGTCGAGGCCGGGATGTGGTTCGCCGCGGCCGCGTTCTGGCTGACCGGCAACCGGATCGCCCAGCTCCTGCTCTGGTCGGTGCACGGGACGGTCGCGATGTGCTTCGCCGGCATGGTGATCCTGATCTACCGCAAGCTCGGCTGGTCGGCCCCCTACGCCGCGCTGTGCGTGCTCACCGGGCCGATGGGCGCCCTGCTGGTCTATGAGCGCCTCCGGCGAGAGGAGCCCGAGATCCGGGCCCGGGAGCGCAGCCGGCTCCAGCGGGCCTGAGTCCGGGCTGAACGACAGCCCGTCAGAGGAGCGGGTGGGCGGCGACTGGGGCCGCGGTGCCTACCATGGTCGGTCGTGAAGGTGTCCACCCGGGGTGATTACGCGAGTCGGGCACTGCTGTCGCTCGCCCTGCACCATCCGATGGCGGGTCCGACCTCGGTGCGAGACCTCGCGGAGCGCACCGCCCTGCCCCAGCCGTACCTCGAGCAGATCCTGCTCGCGCTGAAAGGAGCCGGCTTGGTCCGCTCCAAGCGCGGCGTCGGGGGTGGCTACATCCTGGCCCGCGATCCGGGCGAGATCACCCTGGGCCAGATCGTGAGCGCCGTCGACGGGCCGATCACCGCCGGGGACTTCGGCGAGCCGCACACCAACGGGGCGTGCGACCACGAGGGTCAGTGCGTGCTGTTGGACCTGTGGTCCGAGGTCGGCCAGCACATGCGGGCCCGGCTCGACTCCTACACCCTCGCGGACATGGTCGACCGCGCCCGAGGCCTGCGGGCGGCGACTCCCTCGCTCACCTGAGCCTCCTGGTGGACCGCCGCGACCTGGCGCGCTGGGAGGCCGACGTCATCTTGTCCGACGGGGGCACGGTCCACGTACGCCCGATCCGCCCCGATGACGCGCCCCGCATCGCCGCACTGCACAACCGTCTGTCCAAGGAGTCGCGATACCTGCGGTTCTTCTCGCCGATGCCGAACCTCGCGCCGGGTCTGCTCGAACGGTTCGTCAACGTCGATTACGTCGACCGATTCGCCCTCGTCGCCCTCCTCGGCGACGACATCGTGGGGGTCGCCCGCTACGACACGTTCCCGGACGACCCGAGCCAGGCGGAGGTGGCGTTCACCGTGGACGACACCCACCAGGGACGGGGCCTCGGGTCCGTGCTCCTCGAGCACCTCGCGGCCGTCGCGCAGGATCGCGGATTGACCCGATTCGTCGCCGACACCCTGCCGAACAACAACAAGATGCTGGGGGTGTTCCGAGCCGCCGGCTTCGCCGACGAGCGCCACTTCGCCGACGGGGTCGTGCGGGTCAGCTTCCCGATCCAGCCGACGCCGGACTCGATCGGGGTCGTGCACCAACGGGAACGGCACGCCGCGGCTGCGTCCGTCGGGCGGTTGTTGAAGCCGGCCTCGGTCGCGGTGATCGGGGCCGGCCGCCAGCCTCGGACCATCGGCTACGAGGTCTTCCGCAACATCTTGCGGTCCGGCTTCACCGGCCCCGTGTACCCAGTGAACCGAAGCGCGACGTCGGTGGCCGGCGTCCGGGCCTACCCGACACTGGCCGCGATCGGCGCGCCGGTCGACCTCGCGGTGATCGCCGTCCCGGCGGACGAGGTGCCGGAGGTGATCGCCGCATGCGGCGATCACGGGGTGTCCGGTCTGGTGGTGATGAGCTCGGGCTTCGCCGATGCCGGAGCGCAAGGCGCGGCGGCGCAGCGGGTCCTCGTCGAGGAAGCCCGTCGGCACGGGATGCGACTGCTAGGGCCCAACTCGATGGGGGTGGCCAACGCCGGCGCCGGATTCCGGCTCAATGCCACCCTCGCTCCGCTGCTTCCCGAGCCCGGGCGGGTCGGTTTCATGTCCCAGTCGGGGACGCTGGGGGTGGCGATCTTCGAGGAGGCGCAGCGACGCGGCATCGGGGTCAGCTCGTTCGTGTCGGCCGGCAACAAGGCCGACGTCAGCGGCAACGACGTCATTCAGTACTGGGACGAGGACCCCGACACCGACGTCGTCCTCCTCTACCTCGAGTCGTTCGGCAACCCTCGAACCTTCGCCCGCGTCGCGACGCGGCTGTCGCGGCGAAAGCCGGTCGTCGCGGTGAAGGGCGGCCGAGCCGCCAGCGGGCTCATCGTGGCGGGCACGCCCTGGTCGATCCCGCCGGGCAGCGACGAGATCGTCGACGCCCTCTTCCGCCACACCGGCGTGGTCCGAGTGGACAGCCTGAGCCAGCTCTTCGACGTCGCTGAGGTTCTCGCCCACCAGCCCCTGCCGTCGGGGCGGCGGGTCGGGATCGTGGCCAACGAGGGTGGCGCCGGCGTTCTCGCCGCCGACGCCTGCGAGGCTGCCGGCCTCAGCGTCGTGTCGCTCTCCGCCGAGACCCAGGAGTCGCTGCGGGCCAGGCTGGGCTCCCGTGCCGCCGTCGCCAACCCGGTGACCGTGGCCGGCACGGAGAGCGCCGACGCCTACGAGCGGGCCGTGGCCGCGGTTCTCGCCGACGACGCGGTTGACGCCGTGATCGTGGCCTTTCTCCATCCGCTCGCGACCCCGGCGGCCGAGGTCGCGTCTGCGGTGCTGCGGGCCGCGGCCAGCCGGTCGGCGACCGACCGACCCAAGCCCCTGGTCGCGAACTTCATGGCTGCGGACGAGGCGCTGGTCGTCTTCCGGGACGCGCCGATCCGGGTGCCGGTCTTCCCGTTTCCGGAGTCCGCGGCCCAGGCCCTCGCGCGGGTGGCCAGCCTGGCGGCGTGGCGAGCCCGGCCCGAGGGCGAACTTTCGGACTTCGCCGACATCGACCACGTCGCGGCTCGAATGATCGTCGACACCGTGTTGGCCGAGGCCCCCGTAGGGACCGATCTGGACCTGACCACCGCAATCGATCTTCTCAGCTGCTACGGCATCTCGGTCGCTGCGACCCGTCCCGCGGCGACGCTCGAGGAGGCGCACGAGCAGGCCGGAGTCGTCGGCTATCCCGTCGCGCTCAAGGCGGCCGGTGAGCCCGCAACCGAGACGCCTGCCGTCCGAATCGCGCTCCGCGATGCCGGGGGGCTGGCCGAGGCGTGGGCCAGCCTCGACCGGGTCGGAGGGCCGAGCTCGGCTCGCGTCGTGCAAGCGATGATCCCGCCGGGGGTGGACACCGTCGTTGAGGTCGAGTCCCATCCTTCGTTCGGCCCCATCCTGTCGTTCGGCACCGGGGGCGCCGTAGCCGAGATCCTCGGGGACCGGGTGCTCCGGGTCCTGCCGATCACCGACGTCGATGCGGCCGAGATCCTCGACGAGGTGCGCGGCGCCCCCCTCCTGCGGGGCTGGCGGGGTGGGCCCGCGGCCGACCTGGCCTCGCTCCGATCGCTGCTGCTGCGAGTGAGCCGCCTGGTCTCCGATGTGCCCGAGGTAGCCCATCTCGTGCTGGATCCGGTGCTTGCCACGCCCGAGGGCGCAGTCGCCGTGGACGCCAGGATCAGCCTCGGCCGATACCACGCCCGACCCGAGCTGGCCCTGCGGCGCCTCCGCTGACGCCCCACGTCTCCCGGTCTGTCACTCAGATCCGACGGCGCTCAGGGGCCGAGGCGGCTCCCCCACATAGCTGGCGGTGGGGCGGATCAACTTGCCGAGCCGCTTCTGCTCCATTCGGCCCCGGTGCTCGCCACGACCCGGGCCGTGAACGTGGACGCGTTCATGCCGTGCTCCGCCGCGGTCACCCAGTACGCATCGACGGCCCGCACGTGCACGGGATCGGGCTCGCCCCGCCAGCGGATCATGAACCGCTCGGCGATGCTCGCCGCTTCGTCGACCCGGCGTTGCGGTACCGCCGGCTGGCCCTGCCCCCGGGCAGCCTGGGCGACGAACGACAACGCCATCACGCTCGCCCGGGCGAGGTCGTCGCGCGCTTGGCGGTCGTCGAGATCGAGGAGTTGGCGGAACCCCCAGGCGGGCGCCAGCATTGCGAGCGCGCTCTGGACGTCCACCCGGATGTCACCGGAGTGGACCGGCACGGGGAACGGCTCCGCCGGCGGGAGACCCGGTTCCATCGTGCCGTCGACCAGCAAACCCCACGCCCGTTCGTAGGGGACGTGGCCGACCAGCTCGTCGATGTCGACGCCCCGATACCGCAGCGCGCTGCCCTCCTTGTCGGGCTCAGCGATCTCGGTCTCGAATGCGACGACCCCTTCCAGACCGGGTTTGAAATCGCTCATGGCTCGACTCTGCCAGCTCGCGGTGGCGACCGCGATCACCCACATCGGGGCCGCCACGCTTCGCTACAGAGGTCACGATGCCGTGGTCCTCAGCCGGACGGTCTCCTTCGAGGACGTCTGTTACCTGCTCTGGACCGGCGAAGCCCCAAGCCGGCCCGACCGCCGAGCGGCTGGGTCGGGGGCAGCCGAGTTCGGTGCGCCCCCCGCACGGTGGATCTGGTCCACCGAGCGGCGTCCGCGCTCGCCCCCCAGGCCCGGTTGGTCGACCGCCTCGCCGTGGCCGTTCCCGTGGCGGCGTCAGCCGACCCACTCCGCTTCGACCTGAGCCCGCCATCGGTGGCCGACTCGGGCCGCACCCTGATCGCGGCGATGGTGGACGGGTTGCCCGCGCACCCCGGCCCGGTCCCTGTTCTCCGGCTCCCGGGCCGGACTGCGCTTCGGAAGACGGTCGCCGGGCGCCTCTGGCGCGCGTTGGCACCGGGTCCGGTCGCCCGGGGCGTGGAGGCGCTGAACTCGATCCTGGTCCTGCTGGCCGACCACGAGCTCGCCACCTCCACCCTCGCGGCTCGCGTGGCGGCGTCGACCCGGGCCAATCCCTACGCGGTCGTGGGGGCCGCCCTCGGCGCGTTCGAGGGCCCGCTGCACGGCACCGTCAGCGAGGAGGTCATCGCCCTCCTCGATGACGCGGAAGCCGGGGCGGCTGCCGCGATTGCCTCTCGTTTGCGGCGGGGGCACCTACTGCCCGGCTTCGGCCATCGCATCTATGAGGGTCCGGACCCTCGCGGGGTGGCGATGCTCGAGCTTCTCGATGCGCTCGCGGCTCGGGGCGACCGCCGGTCACGCAAGCGGGCTGGCGTGGCCCACGCGGTCTTCGACGCGGCCGGCACCAAGTCCCACGCCGCTCCAAACTGCGACTTCGGCCTCGGGGCCTTCGTCTACGTGACGGGCATGGCCCGAGACGCGGGCGAGGCCATCTTCGCCATCGCCCGCACCGCGGGATGGATCGCGCACGCCCTCGAGGAGTACGACGCCACCCCACTCCGATTCCGGGGTCGCGCGCTCTATGTCGGCCCTCAAGGCCCGCCGGGCGGCCCGTGAGCGCAGTCGGTCAGACCGCGGCTTTCTCCAGGATGTGGACACCGCACGCCGACCCGAGACCGATGACGTGGGCCAGGCCGACCTTGGCTCCCTCGATCTGGCGCTCCCCGCCCTCCCCGCGCAGGTGGGTGGCGACCTCCCAGATGTTGGCGATGCCCGTGGCGGCGATGGGGTGACCCTTGGACTCCAGGCCGCCGGACACGTTGACGGGCGTCGACCCGTCACGCCACGAGGCTCCCGATTCGAAGAAGTCGACGGCCCCGCCCTCGGGGCAGAGCATCAAGTTGTCGTAGTGCACCAGCTCGGCGGTGGCGAAGCAGTCATGGAGCTCGACGAGGTCAAGGTCCTGGGGTGACACCCCGGCGGCTTCATAGGCCTGGGTCGCGGCCATGCGGGTGAGGGTGTTGACGTCGGGCAGCACCTGGCAGGACTCCTGCCAGGGGTCGGAGGTCAGCACCGAGGCCGAGACCTTGAGCGCCCGGCGCTGCTGCTCGAGGGACAGGGTCTTGAGCTTCGTCCCTGACACGACCACCGCAGCCGCGGCGCCGTCGCAGTTGGCAGAGCACATCGGCCGGGTGTTGGGGTAGGCGATCATCACGTCGCCCATGATCTGCTCGAGGCTCATCTTCTTCTGGTACGCCGCCATCGGGTTCAGGGTCGAGTGGGCGTGGTTCTTCTCCGAGATCCGGGCGAACAGCTCGAAGCTCGTCCCGCCGTACTTGTGGCCGTATTCCATGCCGATCTGGGCGAACGTGCCCGGCATCGTCTCGGTGCCGATGCGCCCGTCGACGGGCAGTACCGCGCCGAAGCGGCCCTGCGGGGCGTAGGTGTCGCCCGCGTCCCTCCGACTGCCCCCGGCGAGCAACCCCGCACCCGAGAGCTTCTCGACCCCCACCGCGAGGCCCATGTCGCACTCACCAGCCTTGATCGCCATGATCGCGGTGCGCAGGGCGGTTGCCCCGGTCGCACACGCGTTGGCCACGTTGAACACCGGGATGCCGGTCTGACCGATCTGCTTCTGGAGCTGCTGACCAAGGCCTGCCCCGGCGTTCATCAAGTTGCCGGCGGCGAGCACGCCCATGTCCTTCATCGTCACCTGCCCGTCGCGCAGCGCCCCCAGGGCCGCTTCGGACGCCAGGTCGACGGTGTCCTTGTCAGGATGCTTGCCGAATTTGGTCATGTGGATCCCGAGGATCCAGATGTCATCGGACGCCATGGTCACTCCTCACGTGAGGGGCTCGAAACCGAACCCGATCGCCTCAACTCCAGCGCTGTCGACACCCAGCGGGTAGGTGGCCAGCCGCACCTTCATCCCGAGCGTGACGTGGTCGGGGTCGGGCTCGACGTTGATCACGTTCGCCCGCACGCTCGTACCCGCACAGTCGACGACGCCGGCCACGAACGGCACCGGCACGCCCGGCGCGGCGAACGCCACGATCGTGAACGACCGCAGCTCGCCCGTCGTGGCCACATCGACCTTTGTGAACTCGGACCCGCCGCAGGACGCACATGCGTTGCGGCGATCGAAGAACCTGGCGCCGCATCCGGTGCACTCGTTGGCGACCAGGTGCGGGTCGTCGCCCAGCACCAGGTAATCGACCATCGGGATTTGTTCGCTCATCCCACCCCTCCACGAAACCGGACGCACGCCAGGCTACATGACGCATTCGTCAGTTCGCCCCTTCGGGCGACTGCCCCGAACCGGCTCCCTCTGGGCCGCTCCTCAGCTGACCCAACGTTGCCATCAGGTCCGCCGGCAGCGGCGACTCGAACCGCAGCGGCTCTCCCCGGCTCGGGTGGGTGAAGCCGAGCAACGCGGCATGGAGGAACGGACGCCCGGGTGCGAGCCCGGGGGCTACGACCGCCCCCCGCTTGTGGTTGCGAGCCCGATGGGCACCGTCGGGGCCGATCTCGAGCGCCGGGGCGGGCCGCCGCGGCCCGCTCGAGAGGTACCGGTCGTCGCCCACCACTGGATGACCGATCGCGGCCAGGTGGACCCGGATCTGGTGGGTCCGGCCCGTCTCGAGGGTGCAACGCAGGAGCGTGGTCGGCTGTGGCTCGGACCAGTGTTGGACCGTCTCGTAGCGGGTGACCGCCCGCCTTCCGTCCGCCTTGACGGTCACCTTGGTGGGGTCGGCCGCCGAGCGGCCCAACGGTGCGTCGACCACGCCGACGGCAGGGGCCACCGTCCCCCACACCAGTGCGAGGTAACGCCGCTCCACCAGGCGGGCCTCGAGCTGGCCCGCGAGCGCGACACCAGCGGCCGGCGTCCGGGCCACCATCAACAGGCCCGAGGTGCCCTTGTCGATGCGGTGCACGATCCCAGGGCGGGTCGGATCCGGCCACTCCTGGGCCGCGATGTCGGGGAACAGGGCGAGCAGCCCGTTGACCAGTGTGCCTGCCTGGTTTCCGGCGCCGGGGTGCACGACGAGGCCGGGGGGCTTGTCGACCACGATGACCTCGGCGTCGACGTAGACGACGTCGAGCACGACCGAGGGGTCCGGGCCGGGCGGGGCCGCGGGCGGCCGGACATCCACTTCGAGCCGGTCTCCTGCCCGCACCCGCGCGCTGCGGACGTTGATCACCTTGCCCCGCAGCCTCACGCCGCCCGCGGCGAGGAGCGCGGCGGCGTCGGCTCGGGCCAGGCCGGTGAGCAGGGACACGACGCGATCGACCCGTTCCCCGTCGAGCGCGGCCGGGGCCTCGACGACCAGCGGCGCGCCTGCGGGCTCGTCAGTCATTCCGGGCGCCGAAGGGGCAGCACCGACCGGATGAGGACCAAGACGAGCCCGACGCTGATCGCGGCGTCCGCCACGTTGAAGACAGGCCACCAGCGCAGGTCGATCCAGTCGATGACCGAGCCGGCGTGATGACGCAGCAGTCGGTCCGAGAGGTTGCCGGCGGCACCGCCCATCACCAGACCGAGGATGACCGCAGTGAAGGTCCCCGTGGTCCGAGCTGCGATCACAACGAGCACGGCGAGGACGCCAACCGCGACCACGGTCACGATCGCGGTCGCTCCCGTCACCTGGCTGAACGCGATGCCGGAGTTGAACTGGACCACGAGCTGCAAGGTCCACACGACGTGACGGGGCGCCGTCGCGAACGACCGCAGAGCCCAGGTCTTGGTCGTCTGGTCCACGGCGACGACCACCGCCGCCACCCCGGCGATGAGCAGAGCCCGGGCCGTGCCACCGCGACGGGCGAGACCGGCCACGCCGGTCGGCGCCGCGGTCATGGCCGCCGGGACAGGCCCCCGCTTTTGCAGGCCACGCACAGCGGCGCGTGCGGGATGATCTTGAGGCGGGCCCGCGGGATCTCCTTCCCGCATTTCTCGCAGAACCCGTACGTTCCGTGCGCGATCTTGGCCAGCGCCCGGTCGATCTCGTCGACCGCGGCCTTGGCCTGGGCCGACAGGACCAGGTCGAGCTCGCGCTCCACCGACAGGTTGCCGCCTTCGCCGCCCTCCTCCCCGAACTCGCTCTCGCCCGGCTCCATCTCGGCCGCCAGGGTGTCGGCCTCCTCCTTCAGGGCCTCAGCCTGGCGAACGTGGCTGTCGCGCTCGGCCATGAGCAGCTCCCTGGCCTCGGCGAGGAACTTGTCGTCGAGCACGTGGCGGGTCGGCGCGACCGCGGGAGCCGGGGCCTTCACCGGAGGAGCCGGAGGAGCCGCCGGAGTTGGCGCGGCGGCAGGAGCCGGAGTCTTGGCCGCAGGCGCCGGCGCGGCGGCAGGAGCCGGAGTCTTGGCCGCAGGAGCGGGCGCCTTGGCTGCAACCGCGCCCTTGACCGGGGCGGGGCCCTTGCCCGCAACAGCCACCGG
>Ga0207416_1004769_pt1 | contig 11383 bp, 11 predicted proteins | sample PaiPotPPM11metaG_FD_184107 | JGI IMG/M metagenome (GOLD analysis project Ga0207416, IMG submission 184107) | Iron sulfur acid spring bacterial and archeal communities from Banff, Canada, to study Microbial Dark Matter (Phase II) - Paint Pots PPM... ...
GGCCTTGGGCGTCACCCTTCCGGCCATGTAGTCAGGCGGTCACACACACCGCCGAAAGCACAACCGCCTTCCTCCCAAGCAGTTCCACAGGAAATCCCGCCTGCAACAGAAAGGAAGATCCGTCTGAAGGCTATGTGCCCTATCCTGAATGAGAGGAACTCCGCGACCGCATCCTCCAGGGCATCGCGGAAATTAATGCCTGCCCGGTCGTCCATCGTTAGAAGAAATTCGAGGGGCTCACGGCCCTTACTCAATAGCCAAAAGTCGGAGCACGGGGACCCTACAAGAAAAGAAATTCAAACTGCACCACTACCGATTGCCAGGTTACCTTGACAAGCGGCTCGTGCTTCCCTATCATCTTACAAAGGGGAACAGTAAACTTGTTCAGCGGTGACTTTGCGGAAATCGGGTTCATTGTCTTTATTGCGTTCTTGCTTTTCGGTCCCAAGAAGCTCCCCGAAATTGCCAGAGTGCTCGGTAAAGGTCTGGGAGAGTTGCGCCGCGCTTCCTACGATCTGAGGAGTTCTTTGGAAGAGGAAATTCGCAACATGGACCAGCAAAACGAAGAAAAGCCCGAGGCCACCCCAACCTATGTCTACGACCATCCAGAACCTTCCCGCGAAGAATCCGAACCCTGATCCTGAAGAAGAACCGCTGAGCGGAAGGCAGATGTCGTTCTTCGAGCACCTCGAAGAACTCCGTCAGCGCCTGCTGCGGGCCATTGTTTCGGTCTTCGTCGGCTTTGGGATTTGTTTTTACTTCCGTGACGCCATTTATGGCTACATGGCCAAGCCGCTCACGGATACCCTCCGCAGCCTGCACCTGACGGACAGGCTGGTGTACACCAACCCCACCGATCCATTTAACCTTTACATCAAGCTTTCCGTGATCGGAGGGATCTTTATCGCATCACCCTACATCCTTCTGCAGCTCTGGCTGTTTATCTCGCCCGGGCTTTACCGCAATGAGAAGAAATACGTCTGGCCGTTTGTGTCACTCACCAGCTCATTGTTCATCGCCGGCGGGTTTTTTGCTTACAAGCTGGCATTTCCCGCCGCCCTGCGCTTTCTTGTGGAATTCGGCCATCAGTTCACGCCGATGATCACGATTAATGAGTATTGGGGTCTGGCCACCACTTTGATCCTGGGTGTGGGCGTGGTGTTCGAAATGCCGGTTTTGATCCTGTTGCTTTCGCTTTTTGGAATTGTCACTCCCAAGTTTCTGCTCAAGCATTTCCGCTATGCGGTGCTGGGAACCGCCATTATCGCGGCAGCGCTGGCGCCCACGCCTGACATTACCCAGCTCTTCATTTTTTGGATTCCGATGGTGGGACTTTACGTGCTGAGCATTGGCCTTTCCTGGTTGGTGTGGCGTCGCAAGAATAGGCGCCAGAAATTAGCCCAGCCTTAAGTCCGGCTGAAATCTTTCCCAAGGAAACCCGTCCCCGGTGCTGCTGACATCGAAGAAGATCTTCCTGATTGCTGTCCTGACGCTTGTTTGCGTGGGGCTTCTTGCGCCGGGCACATTGGCAGGGCGGGCGCCTTTGCCGCCGGCGGTACCATTCAATGGGAATCGCGCCTTCCAGGACCTGAAGCATCTTGTCGCCTTTGGTCCGCGCCCGGCGGGATCTGCGGCGCTTGCCAAATCCCGGCAATGGATCATTCAACAACTGAAAGATTCGGGGTGCGAAGTGGAGCAGGACGCCTTTACCGCCTCCACGCCAGACGGCGAAATCCCGATGGTCAATCTGATTGCGAAGATTCCCGGAAGCCGTCCGGCGGTGGTGATGATTGCGGGCCACTACGATACGAAACGATTTGCGGACTTCAAATTCGTCGGAGCTAATGATGGAGCTTCCAGTGCCGCGTTTCTCTTGGAGACCGCGCGCCAATTGTGCCGCCGGGAGAGTGCGGTGACCTACTGGCTGGTTTTCTTTGACGGCGAAGAAGCAGTCCAACACTGGACGGACACGGACAGCGTTTACGGCAGCCGCCACCTGGAAGCGAAGTTGGCGGCAGACGGCGAGTTAAGCCGGATCAAGGCTATGATCCTGGTGGATATGATTGGCGACGCCCACCTGGATATTCGTCGTGATATGGCCTCCACGCCTTGGCTCACTCATCTGGTTTTCGATACGGCGGACCGGCTGGGCTACTCCCGATATTTCCTAAACCAAAAGACGGCGATTGCAGATGATCACATCCCGTTCGTAAATGCCGGTGTTTCCGCCGTGGACATCATCGATCTGGATTATGGTCCCAATGATGGTCCCAATGGCAGATACTGGCACACCGCCCAAGACACGGTCGCGCATTGCAGCCCCGCCAGCCTCACCATCGTGGGCCGTGTGGTGATGGAAACCCTCCGCGAGCTTGAACAATCGCCGCGCCTTCAATGAAGATGGGATTCGAAGCTTCTTCGACAACCTTCCTGTCCCAGGGCTCCCGACGGCTTATCCCACGACTCTTCTTCTGCCGCGAAGATTTCTCATGCGGCGCTTGTGGTTAAGGACTCACAGACGCTTGCCGGGCGGCCACCCTCTCATTCTCGGAGCCCGTCGCTTGTCATCCTGAGCGTTCACAGCCTTGCGGCTGCCCAAAATTGTCAGAAACTCGACGCGTCGCCAGAGGAGAGCTAATGCTGAATCTAAATGACTTACGCGTCGAGTTACTGCAGAGCGAAGCGAAGGATCGCGGTATTTCCGCTCAGAGTAAACTTCGCGAAGGGTCTCCAGTTCGCTGCCGGGGAAGAGATCAAATACAGTGATCCTTCGCTTCGCTCAGGATGACAGCGAGGCGCTCCGAATGACAGCACGGGAGGATTGGCTGAAACTCCCAGACTCCGGAGATGTAGGAACTCCCGGCGCCGCTCGGAGCTTGCCCTGGCAAGGAGCGGCGAAATCAGCCGGTCACAGACCGGCGCTACAGAACCAAGCACCGCCGACTTAGGACCGTGTGTCTAGCAGTAACCGGACTGCACTACCACCCGGCTTCCGGGTAGTCGCGCAGTTTGTTCGCTCCACTACCGGCTTTCGTCCTTCCACCGCGTGCTTTCGCGGCTATGATAATCTATCCAACCTGGGTGTTCTCTCCATGAATCGGGATATTACAGCGCTTTGCGGCTCAACTTTCGATCTGGTGGTGATCGGTGGTGGGATCAACGGAGCCGCCACGGCGCGGGAAGCGGCGCTTCGTGGGATGAAAGTGGCTTTGGTGGAGGCTCAGGACTTCGCCAGCGGCACATCCAGCCGGTCTTCCAAGCTCATTCACGGCGGCCTGCGTTATCTCGAGCAGCGCGATTTCAAGTTGGTCCGCGAGTCCCGCTTGGAGCGGCGGCTGCTTCTGAAGCTTGCTCCGCACTTGGCTCAGCCTCTTCCTTTTCTGCTACCCATTTATCAGGAAGATCCGTACTCACGCTTCAAGATTGGGTTGGGTCTTTCGATCTATGACTTGCTCGGCAACCTGGGACCTTCCGACCGCCACCGAATGCTCTCTGCCAAGGAAACCTTGCGAAGCATCCCGCGGTTGCGGGGCGAGGGCCTGGTGGCCGGCGCCGTCTATTACGATTCGGAAACCGATGACGCCCGTCTCTGCCTGGAAAACATCCTGGATGCAACCGCCCACGGCGCCATTGCTGCTAACTACATTTCTATAGAAAGGCTTGCCTTGGCAAATGCGACGGGACGCCCGTCGATTGTGTCCGCGGAAGTCAGGGATCAGATTTCCGGCCGAAGTTTCGAAATCTCCAGCCGCTTCTGGGTGAACGCCACCGGTCCTTGGGTTGACCGCTTCCGCGCCCACATACCCGGTTATGACGGCACGCGGACAATCCGGCTGACCAAGGGAACCCACGTGGTGCTACCTTCGATCTCAGACGGCTATGCGTTATTTGCCGCCATCCTGCCCGGTGATCGCATCTTTGTCATGATGCCGTGGCGGGGCTATTCACTGCTCGGTACCACTGACACGGATTTTGAAGGCGACCCGGCTACCGTCCAACCGGACTCGGAGGATGTGGACTATCTGCTTCGCGCCGTCAATCGCGTCCTCGGCGAGCCGGTGAAGCCGGAAAGCGTCATCGGGGCCTTCGCCGGGTTGCGGGCGCTTGCCATGCAGCCTGGCCGCGGCCCGTCTGAAAATACCCGGGAGTACCGGTTCCATGAGGACCCCTGGGCCCCCAATCTGGTCTCGATCTGCGGCGGCAAACTGACCACGGCGCGCGCGCTGGGAGAAAAGCTGGTGGACGCGATTGCGGCCCGCTTAAACACAAGGCCGGCTTTGTCTCCCCATCATGACTCCAACTCGCGCCTGGATCGGCACCCCCAGAAGATCATCGCCACCCATCCTTCACGCTGCGCTCCGCTGCCGGGCGGAAGCACGGGGCCATGGGAAACGTTTGTCAAGGCTGCTGAGGCAGAAGCCAGGCGCGAATTTCCCATTCCCGCTGAAGTTGCAGAGCGCATCGTCCGGACCTATGGCAGCCGGTGGCGGGAGGTTCTCACCCCCATCTGCCAACATAAGCAACTCGCCGAATTGCTGCCCGGCTCGCCCTCATTGCTCGCGGCGGAAGTTGAGTTCTCCATCCAAAAGGAAATGGCGATCCGTATTGAGGATTTTCTGCTTCGCCGCTCTGGATTGAGCTGGTCTTCATGCAATCTGAGCGAGTCCGTCCCGGCAGTCGCCGCGATCTTTGCCGAACATTTTGGATGGACAGCAGAGGAACGTGAATCAGCTACCTCGCGCTTTCTGAATGATGCCGCCGCGTTGCGGTTCAAGTCTGCAAAGCCTGGTCATGCCGCTCAGCCCTCTCCTGTCTCGCCGCCCACCCCAAGCTTGCAGACGCCGTCTCCAGCCGTTACGGAAAAATTAATGTGAAGATCTCAATTATGGCAGCGGCCGGCTGAAGCGGCGTGTCACGGCCGCCCAAAGGATGGCATTTGGGCCGTAGCGATTGCCTGGCAGAGCCTGCGCAGGTAGAATGCCTGTATCCGTAGCGCGAACCCATCCCCCACAGCGTTGCGGGAATGCTGATGAATGGAAGGAAGGCGCCACAAAGAATAAGCCCCCCGGCCATATTCGGCGACCGGGGGGCCCCACGAGAAGGAGGTACTTCCCGGCTCGGGCCGCAACGCGAAGATTGGGGGCAAGAGCTTCCAGATGCGGTTCCGGTAGTTGCCGGGATATGAACCCATTGTCAAACCCGGATGAGGACAAGTCCAATTGAAAATATTTATGCGAAGGATTAAGGCTTTGCTAAGCGCTCACCAGAGTGTCATCCTGAAAGGGCGAAGAATCGCAAGGCCAGAGAAATGGGAATAGAAACGAGAGACAAGGGTGTCCCGGAAAAGCGCTGCTGAAGGGACATATTCATGGCTACTGAAACATCTTCCGAGCAAATCTTCGAACGCCTGGCCGCGCAGGACGAGACTGCCCTCGCCGAACTTTACGATGACTTGGCCCCCCCGTTGCTAGGGTTGATCCTTCGAATCCTTGACACACGGGAAGAGGCAGAGGAAGTGCTACAATCAGTCTTCTTGAAGGTATGGCGCGAAGCCGCGGGAGGACTTCCATTCCCGGCGAGCGTGACCGCTTACCTGACCCAAATGGCGCGGGATACCGCGATCCGACGCTGCCACGCCTCGAAACCGGGCGCCAAGCCATCCGCCGGCGCGGACCGCCTCCCTTTGGACTTGCGCTGGTTACCGTCCTCCGCACAAGTGACCCTCACGGAAAGCCGGAAGGAGCTTCTTTACAAGCTTCTCCGCAATCTACCGGAGCCCCAACGCGAGGTCATTGACCGCGTGGTTTTTGAAGGCTTGACCGAACAGGAAATTGCCATTTTCCGCGCCGCCCCGCTGGGCCGCGCCCAGGACGAACTACGCGCCGGACTGGCCTTTCTACGGCAACGGCTTTTGACATTGGTGGGCACATGGACTGCAGGAATCTGAGCGGGGCCTACGAGCTTTACCTTTTGGGCGGCCTCACCCGTGAGGATGCCGCGCACATTAAGGACCATCTGGGACGCGGTTGCTCCTGTTGTCAAGCTCAGCTTCGCGAAGCCGCACTCACCATCTACTTCTTGTGCCGCACCCCGCCGCCCGCACGACCCACTCCGAAAACGAAGAATGCTCTGATGCGCCGCCTCAAGGAAAGGCCAAAACATTGAGATCCCTCGTCTGCTCCGGCGGACGTTCCATCCCGGTCCGGTGGCCGCATCGCCCTGATGTCCTTCGTGTCTCGAGAAAATCAGGCAAAAGAACCCATTAAAATCCATTGACAGATATCACGGGACGGAACAGAGTCTAAATTTGCGCCAGCGGGGCGCCCGTGCGGACGATGCGGCCTACTGGTGAAATTTTTTCCCTCCATGACCAACCCAACAAAGAAGCCCGAGCTGCGTCGTGAGCTAGGATTGATGCAAGCCACGGCGCTCGCCATTACGGACATGGTGGGCATTGGCCCATACATTACCATTCCCCTGCTACTCGCCACCATGGGCGGCCCGCAAGCCATGACCGGGTGGTTTGTTGGCGCCGTGCTGGCTTTCTGTGACGGACTGGTGTGGGCAGAGCTGGGCGCGGCGCTTCCCAAGGCGGGCGGCAGTTACAATTATCTGCGGGAGGCTTTCGGCCCTGCACGTTGGGGACGATGGCTTTCTTTCCTGATGGTCTGGCAGATCATGTTTTCCGCGCCGTTGTCGGTGGCAAGCGGCAGCATCGGTTTTGCGGACTACATGCATTACATTCTGCCAGGGCTTTCCGAAGGGGGCATTCGGGCGCTGGCGGCGCTGTTTCCACTTCTGCTCGTGGCGCTGCTCTACCGCAGGATCGGCGCCATCGGCAACATATCCGTGGTCCTGGTTGCGGGCGTGCTCGGTGGATGTTTGTGGATCATTTTGTCCGGTGCGCCACACTTCAACAGCACTCGCCTCTTGGATTTTCCGCCGCACGCTTTCCATTTGAACTGGATCTTCTGGGCGGGACTCGGCCATGCCACGCTTTACGCGCTCTACGACTATTTCGGATATTACAACGTTTGTTATCTGGCCGAAGAAATCCGTGACCCGGGCCGGGTGATTCCGCGCGCCATTCTGCTTTCCATCGCCACCGTCGGCACGCTCTATGTGTTGATGACTGCGTCTTTTCTCAGCGTCATTCCCTGGCGCGAGGTGATGCACAGCCGCTACATTGCTTCGCTCTACATCGAGCGGCTGGAAGGCAGCAGGGCTGGGCATTTGATGGCGGCACTGCTACTCTGGATAGCATTTTCCTCGGTTTTCTCACTGCTCCTCGGCTATTCCCGCATTCCCTATGCCGCAGCGGTGGACGGAAATTTCTTTCGTATTTTCGGACGTCTTCATCCTAAAGGCGCATTTCCCTACGTCTCGCTGATAGTTCTGGGTGTGTTGGCCTCATTCTTCAGCCTGGGACGCCTGAATGAGGTCATTGGCAGCCTCATCGCCACGCGCGTGCTCATTCAATACCTGCCGCAAACCATCGGTTTCTTTCTTCTCCGCAAGCGCGCTCCCGATCTGCCGCGGCCTTTCCGGATGTGGTTCTATCCCCTCCCTGGGATCATTTCGACTTTCGGTTGGATTTACGTGCTCTCTACGGTGGCGCCCCGTTCGCTCATCTTTGCCTTCGCAGTGTTCCTGGTGGGAAGCATAGCTTACGCTATCCGAGCAAGGCGCACGGACGAGTGGCCTTTTGAGAATCGCGCTACTGTAAAGACCGTTCCATAAAGTCTCGGGCGTAGAATACTGCATTTTTTTTGGCAGGTAATTCGGAGCCATTGCGTGCCCGTCATTCCCGCGAAAGCGTGGATTCGCCGCCCGGGCGCATGACCAGGAACATACCCTCGTTGTGAGTAATCAGAATGTCCTCGCCGTGGGGCTTGGGCGAAAAGCCGGCCCGGTCACCGCGCTCGGAGGATTGCATCAGCCGGCGTGCCTCCGCGTAGCGTTTGTCAGAGAAATCCAATCCGGCGCGAAGCATCCAGTCGTTGAAGGACCGCTCGCGACGCAGAAGTTTTTGCCGCATCACCTCAAGTCCCAACGCCTCAAAGCTGGCAAGGAACGAAGTCAGCCGAAGCGAAGCGGTGTGTGAGGGGTCGCGCAAAACTTCAATCTCCTGGTGCAATTCCCACTTCTCATCGCTTTCCGGACCCAGGGTGTCCACCACCATCATTCGGCCCGCAGGTTTCATGACGCGCAGCATTTCCCGCAAAATGGCCTGCGGTTTCTGCATGTGGTGGAGCGAAAACTGGCAGGTGACAAGATCGAAAGTGCCATCGGCAAAAGGAAGCCTCCCCGCCTCGCCGCAGGTAAACGCCGTATTCTGAATCTGCCTCTCCCTTTGGAATTCTCGCGCATGGGTCAGCATTGCCGGCGTCAGATCAATTCCGAAAGCCCTTCGCACCCAGGGGGCAAGCGCCAGGACCAGTGTTCCGCCTCCACAGGCTACGTCCAGTGCCAGATCTTCCGGTTGCGGCTTTACAAATCCGGCTCTCTCGGCCAGCATTTCCTGGGTATCACGAGGATGGCGCTTGATGAAAGCTTCGGCCGTTTTAGTAAATTGCCTCTGGGTTGTTTGAAGATGCTTCTTTGACATGGCTTCTCCCGGTCCACCCCGGCGGTGCGGCTGAAAAAATTCTTCCCCTCTCCGCACGGACTCAGTCCACGAGGCGCCTCGTTTCGAGTAAACTTGAATCTTAAGGAATTTGTTGCGCCTCGCACAACCCAAAATGAGTTGAGCGTTGCAATGTCTTCCACACCACGGGACATGTTGGCGGCATTAGGATGGAAATGAACGAGACAATCCAGGCATCCGTATCCACCCATTCTCTGCCCCAAGAGATTATGGATCCGGAATGCGTGCGTATTCCTGCTGGCGACTTCCTGATGGGTTGCGGCGAGGGCCGCGACGAGGAGAAGCCTGTCCATCGAGTGTGGGTGGATGAATTTGAATTGGCTGTCTTCCAGGTTCGTAACCGGGACTATGCCGCGTTTCTCTCGGCCACCGGATATCCACCGCCGCCCCAGTGGACCCACCCGGATTTCAATCAACCCCGCCAGCCGGTAGTGGCCGTGAACTGGTTCGAAGCGGTAAAATACTGCGAGTGGCTCAGCGGGCTGACGGGCCGCCATTACCGGCTGCCCACTGAGGCTGAATGGGAGCGCGCGGCTCGCGGTGGCCGAGAGGAGTTATTGTACGTGTGGGGAAATGAGTTGCCGGAGGCGTGGCCTTCGTATAGCCGCCGGTGGAAAGGCGAAGCGCGAGGACCGTTGCCCGTGGGCCTTGACGCGCCCAATCCCTATGGACTTTTTGACATGGGGGAAAACGTTCACGAATGGTGCGCCGATTGGTTTGACAGGATTTACTACGCGGCTTCTCCTCAACGCAACCCGCGCGGCCCTGAGCAAGGTGACCGGCGGGCATCGCGGGGCGGTTCGTGGCGGCATCACGTGAAGGTCAGCCGCTGCGCTGCTCGCTCCAGCATTCCCCCAAGTTTCCAATATGCCGATTACGGCTTTCGCGTGGCTCGGGACGTGGCGCCGGGAATCTAGCGTAGTTTCCAGGAATTGGGTGGACCGTATAGCGCCGGCGTCCCGGTGGCTTTGGCCGGCAATATTCCGGCGCTACGGGCGCGCGCATCCTCCAATTATTTCGGGAACACTCGACAAGCCGGTTTCAGCCGCTCGATCCACCGCCCCGATTCCAGCGGCTCCGCTCCCCTGCAAATTCCCGCTCATCTCTCCATCCTTCCCCTTGTAATATTCTTGGCCCAGTCCTTGCGCCCAAGCGATTCCGCCTGAACCGCAGCGGCACCGTGATCGTAAGGCACGCGATGGAAAGAAACCATCCATCCTGCGGCAATCTTTTCCAAAATTGCATAGGAAGCATGCGGGGCAAAGGTTTCCATCCGATGGGGAACGGGTTCGCCCACTTCGTAGGCAGGAACGCCGACGCTTCCCGGGTTCACCACCAACTGTCCGGTTGAAAGTTCAACCAGCCTCGGAAGGTGGCTATGCCCGCATAGGATGACGGGCTGGTGGACGCCCCGCAACTGCTCAACGATGCAAATGTCCTCCTTCACCAACGGGTGGCCGGAGGTAGTCGCTTCCAGCAGGTAGACCTCATCACTGGAAGGTGTTCCGTGGCACAGCAGAATCTCATTCGCAAAGACGGCGGTTTTGGGAAGCTGGGCAAGCCAGCGAACGGGTTCTTCTCCCAGGTCCCGAAGGACAAACGAGAGGGTGGGGTTGGTGCGAAGATTATTCGCGGTGGCCCCAGAAATCAGACGGTCCTGATTGCCGCAGACCGTTATCGCCACATTTTCAGATTGCAGACGGTCGTAAGTCTGGCGGGGGCGCAACGGCCCATACAAGATGTCTCCGAGATTCAGGAAGGTATTTACCTTGCGCTTTTCTGCGTCTTCGAGCACCGCATCCAGCGCCCAGATATTGGCGTGAATATCCGCGAGGACTCCAATGGGTTCGGTCACGGCATCGCTCCAGTGAGATTTGATAAAACTTTGACCCACGCATTATGAGTGACGGGAGCACGAAGAGGGCGACGGTTTTTGTTGTAGCATCGGCCCATCCGGTCGCAGGGCAAATCTCTCAGCTCTGGGCGCTCGCCGCATCGCCAATAAGCTTGAGTATTTCCGTTGGCCTGTGCGCCACGAAGTATTTCCAGGCACCGTGCGTCCCGTCCGCGTTCACTGCTGCCACCCACCTTTCGGCGGCGGCACGCTTCACCTCTTCCAGCGGATCGTAACCCTTGGTTTCGAGGATCAAGAATTTCGGCGTGTCAGCCTTGAGCCGCACGATGAAATCCGGCATGTAATCGTGCATCTGCCCGTTGTGCAGGTAGGGGATAGCGAAACCCAGTCCAGAGTTCTTGACAAACGCATCCGTGAGGCCGTGCGTGTCGATGTAATAAGCCGCTGATTGTTCCCATTTCGCCGTATCCGCAACGCAATAATTCAAATGGCAGTGGACCACTTCGCGCACGTCGCGGCCGGTCCATAAGTCCACATCCGCCGTCGAGCCCGGCCCACGGCTCGATTCATACCTGGGAACCTCGGGCGCTTCACCCTGCGACGTATCGGGCCGAATCGCTTCGAGCAACCGTTCAACCACCCAACCATAGTACGGCGCCAGCAATAGGTCGATCACTTCCGCCGGCGGGTGCACCCGCACCTTTTCGCGAATATAGCGCCGAACAATAGCGGCCAACTGTGGAAAGAGCGCATGTGCCGGGACCGTGCAATGACCCTGAGCGGTATAGTCGCGGGTTAGCGCGCGTGCGAGATCAAAAACCAATTCCTGCTCGCGGTGTTTGGCGCGGAACTCAGCCAGGCTCACGCCGCTCAGCCGCCCC
>Ga0207416_1004770_pt1 | contig 11375 bp, 8 predicted proteins | sample PaiPotPPM11metaG_FD_184107 | JGI IMG/M metagenome (GOLD analysis project Ga0207416, IMG submission 184107) | Iron sulfur acid spring bacterial and archeal communities from Banff, Canada, to study Microbial Dark Matter (Phase II) - Paint Pots PPM... ...
GGAATATCTCGACGCATCCAGCCCCCGAAGCCAGCAAATTCGTGAATACCTCGAACGAACGGGCCGCTCGGGGAAGGAAGCTGCCGAGATTGCTGCGCACTCGACCCGTGACCGCAAGGAAATTCATTCACCGGGCGAGGTGATGGCCGCACACCGAAAGCTGGCTGCAGACTTTGGACACCAAGCGGACGCCGTTGTACGCGCGGCGCGTGAACGGTCTCAACATCAGGAGAGGCCAGTCAACTTTTTTTACCGCGTTCGAGAATCTCTGACCTTTGCTCGCGACAAGAACTTTGAGCGTGAGGCGGTTGTTGATGAACGTGCGCTAATCCGCGACGGGCTTCGACGCGGTATGGGCGAGATCACCCATGTCCAAGTCCGCGCCAATCTTGACGCTCGCCTAGCCTCCGGAGAATTTCAAGTCGTTGAGCGCTCTCAGAGCATTCCTGGCCGTCAGTTCACGACTGCCGAAACCATCGAGGCGGAACATGAAATTATCCGCAGAGTCCGTGAGGGACAAAACGATATCCAGCCGGTTCTTCCGCGTCCGCAGGCCATCGCCCTTGCCGATCAGCACGGGCACCTCAACCCGGCACAAAAGAGCGTAGTGGAAGACGTGCTCAGTTCCCCGGACCGCATTCAAGGAATCCAAGGCTTCGCCGGCTCGGGCAAGACAACCACCCTCGCAGTCATCCGCAACGCCGCTGAAAGCCAGGGTTATCAGGTTGAGGGTTTCGCCCCGACCTCCCGCGCCGCGCGCCAACTGAACGACGCAGGAATTGAATCGGGAACCCTGCAAGGCTTCCTCGCTCGTACTCCAAATCCCGCCCTACGCGAGCAGAGGCATTTCTACCTTGTCGATGAATCGAGCCTTACCAGCACCAACCAGATGCGCGAGTTTCTTTCCCGGCTTGGTTCCGATGACCGCGTGCTTCTGATCGGCGATATCCGCCAGCATCAGGGCGTCGAAGCGGGCCGCCCCTTCGAACAACTGCAGGATGCGGGAATGCGCACCGCGACGCTGGATGACATCGTTCGGCAGAGGGACCCAGCCCTGAAATCTGCCGTCGAGCTGCTGGCGACGGGCCAAGTCTCCGCTGCGCTCGACATACTCCAACAACAAGGTAGCGTGAAGGAAATTCCTAACCGGGAAGAGAGAGTTCGTGCCATCGCCAAGAGCTACGTGGAATCGCCCCAGAACACTCTCATCGTTTCACCGGACAATGCTTCCCGCCGGGAACTGAATCTCGCAGTTCGCCAGGAGTTGAAGGCCACGGGCGCCGTTGCCCCGGAAGATCGTAGTTTCCGTGTGTTGGTTCAACGTCAGGACATGACCGGAGCCGAACGATCCTGGGCTAGGCACTATGAGATCGACGATGTAGTTCGCTACACACGCGGCAGCAAAGCCGTCGGAATCGGAGCTGCCGCCTACGCATCGGTCATCGCGATCAACCCAACCGCAAACCAGCTCACGGTCGAAAAAGCGAACGGAGAGCTTGCGATCTACGATCCCCGCCGCCTTACAGGCGTCAGCGTCTACCAAGAGATCCAACGGGAGTTCGCCGTTGGCGACCGCATCCAGTTTACTGCCCCCGACAAATCGCTCGGCGTTGCAAATCGCGATATGGCCACGATTGAGGAGATCCGCGCTGATGATCGCCTATCCATCCGCCTCGACAACAACCGCCAGATCGAATTCAACCCCAACGATCATCGTCATCTCGATCACGGCTACGCCGTTACCAGTCACAGCTCGCAAGGCCTTACCGCCGAACGCGTCCTCGTTCACGGCGATACCAGCGTCCACCCGGACCTACTCAACTCCCGCTTCGCCTACGTTTCCATCTCGCGCGCTAGCCATGAGGCGATGCTCTTCACCGACGACATGGCAAAACTCGGCCCCCAACTAGGAACAGATGTGTCAAAGACGTCGGCCCTGGAAATCAATCGAGATTCATCGATCACTCAAGGAATTGGGCTAGGGCTGTGAAAATGCCGACCATTGGGATAGCCGGAATCCGTCCATTTTGGCGGGCGTCCCCTGATCAGTCCCCAGATTCTATTTGTCTCTGATATGTTTTATGCGACTGTTTCGCCTGATCCGTTTGAGTCCGAATTTTGCATGAGAGGGACGTTGCGCTGGACCAGCCTGAATGTGAGAAATGTGGGAGAGACAAAGCCGGACTTGGATGGTTGCAAAGCGATTTCAAGAAAGCTTTTGTAAGGGCACAGAGGTCTTGCAAAAAAACACCAAAACACGATCGAGATCTCTTGCTGCTGAACCGCTTAGGGGGCGCAGCAAGGGGGTTAAGTCGCCCGAGCCCATTCTGAAACGGTTAACCATCAGAGAATTCCTGGGCCAGCTAGCACCGCGCTTTAATCCATGCCCGCCCGCAGCGCCGAATTGTCAGGCCCCTAAGTGGCCGCCCGACATGTTTGCCTTCTGTATGTCACTGCTATTGAAAGGAGGGGCATATTGCGCGGTTTTGAAGAATTGGCCACCTAGAGATCGAGGCAAGCGAGTATCGATTCGGGCGTGGGTCAAGCGGGTTCGAAATGTCGGAAGCGCGTGGCACATCAGCTGGGTTGAAGGTAAAGTCCCGAGCGAGGTTTCCGACGGGTGGGATGTAGTGTTGGAGAACTTGGATAGTTTGGTCAGTTCACTTGCGGGCAATATCCGGCTGTCGCAAAAACTGCTTGAGCTATGCGCGATGGCAGACGAGGCGTGTTCGGGTATCGGACTGCCTCAAGGAGGCCATGGAAGTGGCCACTTATCCAAAGCGGAGCGTGCGGAGGCGCGATTCCACGCCGAGGTGCGACGGAAATTGCGGCTGTTTTCGTCAGCATGCGAGGAAATTTCATCAGATCGCGTACGTACGTTGCCCAAAATGCGGACCGCTCAGAAGGGACTGACTATCCGTTCTCTCTCCCACAACATCGCATTGTGGACGGGCGGGGATGAAGTGCGACCGCGGTGGAATCCCGCTGGACCTTATGTGGGAGAGACGTCATCCATAAATCTCCTACTGATACCCTGGCCGACATCAGTGATGCCGTCACAGTTTTCCGAAACCGAGGGCTTGCCCTCGGAAATGATGAACATGGCAAAAAAGGAGTTTGGTTTCTTCACTTTTGAGCAAAGGCAAAATGACCGTGAACTGCTGAGCTTGGTGCAAAAACTGCATAAGGAGGCTACCAAAGTTGTAGGAAAAATCGATGGAGTGGTTTTACCCGAAGCGGCACTAACGCAGGTTCAGCATGTTAAATTGCGCACCAAAATCCTAAAGAAGAACGCATTCCTCATCTCGGGGATCGGGCGGCCCTCGGAGCCGAGGATTCGACACGGCGAAAACTACATAAGTATAGACCTCCCTCCGAATCTAAGTTTCGTACAAAAAAAGCACCATCGGTGGAAGGTGGATGAATCGCAGATTCAGCAGTATGGGAGTCGACTAGATCCCGGACGCGTGTGGTGGGAGCACATTGACATCTCAGAGCGCGAACTAACTTTTCTGGCGATGCAGGCTTGGTTGGTCATGACGGTGCTTATTTGCGAAGATCTGGCCCGGCCTGATCCAGTCGGCGATCTGGTAAGGGCCGTGGGGCCGAATCTTGTAATCGCTTTACTGATGGATGGACCTCAGCTGAAAGCAAGGTGGGGAGCGCGTTATGCGACTACTTTGGCAGATGATCCCGGTTGTTCTGTCCTCACTCTTACCAGCCTTGGAATGTCCACCCTCAGCCGACCAGAGGGGGTGACAAAGCCATCGCGAATAGTGGCGTTGTGGAAAGATGCAAAAAGCGCTGCGCCGAGGGAGATTGAGTTGCCAGAAGGTTCCGACGGTGTTGTTATCTGCCTGACAGTGAAGTACTTAACCGAGTGGACCGCTGACGGACGCAGTGACGAAGGCACAGCCGGATATCCATTACTTTCGGGTATCCATCCGATCCAACTGTCATCTAATAAACCGTAGAGGAAGTGCCGAGTGGTGGTACGATAGGGGAGGTATGGGTATCTTCGACGAAAAAGACGCAGTGATTCTCGCAGAGGTCGCGCAAAGTGATGTCCTCCCTGATCACGAGAGAGAGGACATTTTGCGGGAAGCGAGCCCACGCGCGAAGAGAATTGGCCGGGTTTTGATTGGTTCAGCCAAGGGCAGCCCCGCTGATCGTCATGTTGCGGATACATTCAGGAAATGGGCACAAACAAACGGTATGTTTGTACGCAACCGCAAGGCAGCACGCGCGGCAGGATGAGAGTTCTCGACTTTCCAGAGTTTGCGAATGAGCGGAACTCATGTTCCGCTCATTTTTTTGCTCTGGACTTTTTTCCGGTGCGCTTCTGAGGCACAGCACCGCTCGTTGAGTGGACGCTCGATAGTCCATTCAGGACGGAACTAACGGTTCGTAGAGTCTTCGAGGGTGCCCACGTCTTTCTCATGTACAGCCGAATGAGCGTCTTTGGATCGGCTTCCTTGATGCGAGTCGCTGGTACTGCCTTTCCATTTCCTGTGTTCCACGCTCCCATCCAAACTGCGCGTAGTGTTTGCACGCCATCGGCCAGCACACGGATCGTTCGATCACCGAATTGTGCCCACAAGTCTGCATCGGCGTTGCTGGCGTAAGCGTCGACAATTTCCATCGGGGGGATGGTTGTAAAGGTTCGCCTCATCAGATCGACAATCGCGACCGCAGCAGCATGACCGTCTTTAGGAATGCTTGGTGTTCCGTTGTTCTTGTTCAATTGCGTTTGCAGGCGCGTGAGCAGTTCCGGCGCATTCTGTCGCAGCATGGCCTCTTCATACGCGGAGTGGACCCCCTTACCTCTGGGAGGTTTACCTTTCCCTTGGGGCTCGCCGTCATGCAGGTAAGAGCAATGCAGAGGTTGACAGGCATCGCCAACATAATGAGCGCAAATCCCAGCGGCCGCTACATATCGATTTACGTCCTTATGACTTGCGGCGTCGGCCATTTCATCGAAGAACTGCCACACGCGGAAAGGGAGAAGGCCTCGACCACCGTCGCCCACATTTTTGTAATACTCAAGCCAGAAATCTGGAGTTATGTTCGAAGGGTCGATGCATAATTGCAGTAACGTCTTGCCTCCATGCTGCGGATCTTTCTGATCCATATCGGCGAAATGGTTTGGCTTGTCAGCTCCGCCACGAATCATTTTTCCGTGAGCCCATAACCGGTCCGGTACGTCGGCTAGAGGAACAAAACCTCCAGGGCCACGTTCATTGATTTTGGTTTTAGACCGAATCGAGTCCAATGGGTAAGAGACAATTTCCTGATTGAGCTTCATCAATTTTCCGAGGTTCGCTGGGAGCTTATCGCAGGCAAAGAAACCGATAGTGTAGTGCCCTACGGGGCCCCAGTATTCCGGTAAGCCCGTATTCCAATCGCGCAACAGCGTCACATCAAGTTCCCGACAAATCGTGCTGAGTGAAGTTGCGAGCGCGAAGCGGCCCGTGCGCTTGCATTGACCGTCTTCAATCCAAGTATGGCCACCCCACTGCATCGCAAACGGCCGAAGAACTGGTTCTTGCGCAGACATATGTTTTCGATGGCGTCCTTTATTGTTGGACGACGGCTGCTCTTCCCAAAACCATAGCGTTCCGGAGTCGCCACGTAGGGTGCCTTGCTGATCGAGTGACTGCGGGCGGATCAAAAAATCGGTTACGTAATCAGTGCCGCCGGCAGCCGAGTAGCGATAGAACAGCGCGGCGATTTTTCCAAAAAGTTCTCCTGATGCCGCCCCAAAAGCACGTACTCTAGTGTCAATCAGGTCCAGAGTTAAATTGTCCGTAGTTAAATCCAGCCAGTCAGCGAGAGGGCCCATGCCTGCGACTTGCGTTGTCCAATCAGCAATGTCGTGGATTCGGATCAGTCCCGCGTCCAGGTGAAGTTGGACATTCTCTCCAGCCCATCCTCGGTACATTTTCCCGAAAGGCCTGCTAGTAAGTTGCTTCTCGTCCGAAATTCCGATGGGCACCCTTTTTCCACTAAAGACAGTGAACAACTCACGCCCCGGAGATCCAACCACGTGTCGATTTGTGAGCGCGTACGTGAGGTCACCGTCGGTGACCAGACAGCCGATCGATCCGACATGTACGCGACCTTGTACGTCGGCGAATGTCACGTATCCCCCACCGATGAAGCTGTTGCTGAACGATAGATGTTGTTGTCCGGTTGTATCAGGGCTCTGGTTCTGGGTAAGGACCGTGCAAGTGGGTACGACCCGGCCATCTGGGAGAAAGAGCGCTCGGGGCACCATCAAATCGGGGTCCTTCCCGAAGGCAGTGCGCGGCTGCCACTCATTCACAAAGACGAGCACACAAGGCCAGGACCAGTCTCTAACCACTGAGTTGAACAGAGTTCTGGCGCCAGCGGGCTTTGGATGGTGTTTGTGGTCTTTATCGTTTGGGCGATGCTTGGCATACCAATCTTCGTCGCGAATCAAATAGCGACCGACGGCGGTACCGACAACGTTACGCAAATGTGTGAGATGAACATGATAGTGATCGCGTGCATCGAGCAGGTCCTTGAGGGTCAGAAGGCTGTAATTTCGAGATGGCGGAAACGTGTCCATAGTTCACCGGCCTCTAAACAAGGGTAGGCGCAACAATTCTTCTCGGGGAAGAGCCGGCGAGTAGAAGCCCCCTCGGATGAGTAGCTCGACATCGCTTCATCCTTCGTCTCGCCGATTCTCGATAACGATAGGCGTTGGACGGCTCAAAGTCAACGAACCTACCGAAGTGTCCGAGAATGCGATCTTCAAAAGGGTCGAGGGGCTGGCCTGCAGAGAAACATTCTGAAAAATACAAGGCTCTGGGAGAGTCGACCCAACCTAGGGTGATGGAGACCCCGCGGTGGAGCCTTGCTGCATATTCCATTTTTTCAGCGATTCAATCATTTTGCAAAGATGAACCTCGTCGTAGTAGTGGCTGGCGGCGCGGGTTTTGCCCATCATCTTCACGAAGGACTTGCGGACTGGCCTGGCGGGATCGTGCACGCGGTTGAGGTGGAACTTGCCGAATTCGTATGAAACCAGATCGGCCGCCTGAAAAAGAACGAACGCTTCCTTCGGCGCAAACACCGGTGTAGGCATCAGCCTCTGGCCCAGCGGCGTGAGATGAACCAGGGCGTAATATGCGCCCTCCGCCGGATGTCTGTATTCCTTCTGAAGTTCAACGATGCAGGTGACCTTTTCATCCTTCGGCAAGAGAGCCTTTTCCGCCTCGCGCGCAGTGGCAATCATGCAGGCCGTGAAGGCCAGCGTGTAGGGCGACTCCGTTGTCGCATCGAATCCCTCGGCGAGGCGGCGGTATGCCAGCAGATCAATCACACAACTGATGTGGGTGAGCTTGTGCCTTGCGACAAGCTGGGAAAAGCTCTTGTAAAGCGCCAGACGCTTCGGCTTGGGCCACTCCAGAAATATTCCGCCGCCCGTCTCGCAATCGGAGGCGTGAAAGGCGTCAATCCCGGCCAATTCCAAGGCCTTGATCCACTGGCGCTCAACGGCTTCCCAGCGATGCTCCGACGCAAAACAACCTGACATGCCGAACACCTTGGCCTTGGGATCTCGCGGATGTCCGGTTTCGTCAAAGAATCCTTTGAGATCCAGCATACCGATTGTCCTCCGTGTGCCTCACAGACTGGATGTCGTGGTTACGGACCAACACGCTTTCAAGCCCCGTTCCAGGACACTTCTAGTCTTTGTTTTCATTGTCCCTTTAGAACCTTCAACGGAACTTGAGGTTCCTGCCAGAAAACGATGACTTTCAGGTCCAAGCCGAACTTGGCGAATAATTCCTCGATTGCCTTTTCAATGTGCTCAGGCACTCCTTCATCCACCAGAAAGTCTGGCGGTTCCCAGTGAACGATAATAACGTTGAGCGGAACTTTTTCGACGCCCTTCGAGAAGAACTTCGGAGTCGCTTCGGCTATGACTCTCAAAGCTTTAAGGAAAAGGGCCTGGAAGCCCACCACATCAAACCGCATATTGTCAGCGCCGATTCCGGTGATCACCGAAAGGTACCCAGAAACTTGCGGGCCAGCGAGATATCTTTCGTGGGTCTTTTGCTCTAGAAATCCTTCGGGTACGGTGGCCAGCTCCTGCTTCTCGAACCGGATGTGAATGTCTCCGTCGAGGACCTCTTCGAAGGGCGTATTGATTCCTGGAAGCTGATCGACAATGGTCTTAAGCCGTGTGACGGCGGCTTCGCTCGCAGAGCCTCTATGGTTATGTCGCAGAACAGCTCTGAATTTATATTTGTCTGGTGCCTCATGAGTGCGCTCTCTCCACCTCTCCTGCGCAGCTTTCGTGATCCAATCCTCCGGTTCGTTCAGATTTTTAACTTCGATGCGTGCCCTCTTCTCCTGTAGTTCAGCATGGAAGTCGGGGCTGGAACGTTCGTTTGGCACTACGGCTTCAAAGTTCTTATAGCCGATCTTTGCGAGGTGCAAAACAGAGAGGACCTCAGCGAGCACGGCTTTGGTCTTGATCTCGGCATCGCCTTTGCCCGCCTTGAGGTCCGATTTAACCTTCTCGCGAAAGACTTCCGGATTAACCACAAGTTTTCGGCATTCGTCTATCCACCAGTTCAGTTGCCTCACCACGTCTTCTTGTGCGTTGGCAAGGAGGCGGAGCAGGAAATGTACAGGGCCCGGGACCTGTGCCTGCGAGCGCAAGAAATCCCCGAGCAACCAATTCAATGGTTCGTTGTCCACGTGTGCCAAATTGGAAAGAGCTCGATCGGATGCATTCATTAGAGGACCACAAAAACTACATTAAGAAAACGCGGAGACTACTTAGGATGGCGGGCTTTCTCTCTCATCCGCTTGAACATCTCAGCCTGCTCGACCGCGTCATCTAGCGCATTGTGGGTGTGCGGGGATGGCCCCTTAAGCTCCGACCTGATGCGGCTCGAACGCGTATCTTCCCATGCGCAACCGGTCATGCCCATGTAATAGGACTTGATGTCGATACCGCCGAATCCGAAGGGGTTTTTGCCCAGGTACTGGTGAAAATAATAATTAATGAAGGCCCAGTCAAACGTCGCATTGAATCCCACGAATACAGGCTTCTTCGCCTTCGCAAAATGAGAAAGCCAGTCCCGGAAATCGGCCATCGCTTCTTTTGGGGCCCGGCCTCTATCCGCGAAATCGCGTAGTGACCTGCCAACGACCTTCATCGCGTCCGGGACGAAGTTATCATTCACGGGTTTGAACTCAGCGTAGAAAGTTTGGGTAAGTTCATCGACCTCCACGGCCCCGAGCGAAAGCATGCTGTAAGTGGCCGGAACCGGCCCAGCAGCTTCGATATCAACCGATATGTAGACTTCTTTCACAGTGTCCCCGCTGACGGCTATTCCGCTTTCACAATTGGCGGTCTGTTTATGTTCTTTTGCCAAAAATCAACCAAAGCCTTTTTCTTGTCGGCAACGGAGTCTCCGGGCTTCCAGAAATGACACGGTATCATTTCCTGGTCAAACGGGAGCTTGGTCCCGTCCTCCGCGGTCACGAGAACACGCCCCCCCCGTAGGGCATAGCCGAGTTCAATGAAGCAGTTTGGCCGTTCGCCAGTTACATCGACAATCGCTACCGAGGAAAAATGCACGCTCTCGAAAATGGCCACGTTCATGAAGGCATACTCGTTCTTGTCAGCACCCATCTCGACACGGCGCATTCCTGCTTCATCGACAACCGGATCGACGACATTCCGAAAAAATGATTCAACAATTTTGAATTTCGGATGATCGGGATTGAGAAGCCGGACATAAAACGCAGTTGGCCGCGCGATCTTGGAGAGGAGGCTTACGGTACGGGCTGCGACATCGGATGCCGCGGTAGCACCGTTCCGGGTGGCGATTTCTGCGAGCGCCGCCCCCTCCGTGTTTGCGTAAGCGGCGCTGAAGCGCAAGAATCTGGCGGGTTCCGCTCTTGCTTCCTTTGCCAGCCGCATTGAACCTCCTGTGCCGTCCTCTCTGCTGGCTCCCAGCGCCAAGTCGAGAGGCACCACCGGCTTCCGGCGTGCTAGGTACTGGTCCGCTAAATGCTCAACACCGGTGCCGCCTCCGAGAATAACCAAAGTATCGCCGAACATCGCCTGGCGATGACGCAGAAAGGCGGCAGCACGCGAGCCGGGCATTATCGACTCGACGTGAACGAGGCCGCTCCGCAATAACTCCTCGTATAAGGACCGGCGGTTGTCAGGAATCTCCATCACTGCCTTCTCGGAAGAGGCGATGACGATAGGCAGTCCTGACTCGGCGGGCCACGCGGGACAACCGTACTTCAGGCATTCCGCCGCTGTTTCAAGCGCCGTCCAATCGAATAGGAGACTCGGTGCATCTGGGGCAGCCCCCTCCGGGCGAGGTTCTTTCCCGATCCCAACGACAATTCCACCGCCCGCCGCCATTATGTCCTTCACCAGATTGCTTACAACTTGGTGCCCATAAGCGGTGAGAGCGGCTTCCGTTTTCCCGCTGGCCGAACCGGCAATCTGAACACGGCGGGCGAAAAGGGGCAATGGTGGTGTCGCGGAACTGGCCGGTGGGGGCATCATCCGTTTCCCACCACGGGGGAGGGACACACTTCTTTCGCTGCGGCAATCAAGTCATCTTCGGTCAGGGCCCGGCTCGGAAACGCCCGGCAAAGCGCGTCCGGCAAAAGCTTGGAACGCAGATCCGAAAAAGTGAGGCCGGGCCGCCCATCGCGCGGGCCGGTGAGCCGCACCAATTCACGCATCGTCTCGTTCTTAATATTCAGGCCGTCCAGATCCATGCGGAACAAATCATCCCGCTCCCGATCGGTGGGACGGTCGAACTGCTCCGTCATCGCCGCCCGTCGCACAATGGCGGGGTCAAGCGCCCCTGCCCTGTTGGTGCAGAGAAAGACGAGAATGCGGCCGGAATGGCGGCGAAGGTCATCGATTTTCTGGATGATGGTGTTAACGGCCACTTTATCTTCGTGGTGACTTTGCACCGTGTCGCGCGTGGAAGCAAGCGAGTCGCCTTCGTCGATAATAAGGAAAGCCTGCCGGGTCTTTCCGGCTTGCTTAACTATAACTTCAAATGCCTGGTTGAGAAGGGTGCTCATCTGACCGACCTTACCTGAACCGCGGACGCGGGTGCTGAGCTTGAATAGCATCGCTTCCTTGCGCCCCGCCTCGCGCGCGAGTCTATCGCACGCGGCTTCGGCAGTGACCGTTTTTCCGGTGCCGACATCCCCCACGAAAATCACGAGGGGATACCTGTCAGATACCGCGTTGCAGATGGCGAGTTCCTTGTGATGAAATTTCCGGCTCCACGCGTGGAGTTCTTCCGGGTCGGCTAACAAACGAAGGCCGCGGTGAAGCCTCTGGTAGCGGT
>Ga0207416_1004776_pt1 | contig 11353 bp, 13 predicted proteins | sample PaiPotPPM11metaG_FD_184107 | JGI IMG/M metagenome (GOLD analysis project Ga0207416, IMG submission 184107) | Iron sulfur acid spring bacterial and archeal communities from Banff, Canada, to study Microbial Dark Matter (Phase II) - Paint Pots PPM... ...
GCGACGATCCGCCGAACGGTCTTGATGTCCAGCTCGAGGCGGCGCGCCATCTCCCGCAGGGCCATGCCCTGCCGATGCCACACCGCGATGGTTTGAAAGATCTCCAAACGAACCACCTCTCCCCCTGTGACCGTCGGCTTATGGCGGCCGCAGGGCCTCTATGGGGTCGGTGAGGTGGTCCCTTTTTCGTTCGTTTTAGCCGGTCCCATTTTCGTTCGCGTCTACAGCCGGTAGTACGTCGTGCTGCGTGGCACGCTCAAGATTCGGCGGACTCGTTGGCGCGCTCGGCGCGTCCGGGCGACCACACGCTGGACGTCTGATCGCCCGAAAGAAAAGGCCGCAACGCCTCTTGGCGGATCTCATCGTCGATGACCAGCTGCCCGATCTTGGCGCGCAGACGCTGGATCTCCGCGCGATACTTGGCGTCTTGATCTTTGCGGTTGGTCTTGAGCGCCTCGACGCCGCCACGATGATACTCCTCGGCCCACTTGCGGTACTCGCCTTGCGTGAAGCCGTACTTGCGCGACGCTTCGGGCACGGAGATCTGGCCCTTGAGCACCTCCAGAATGATCGTCGCTTTACGCTGCGCGGTCCACCGATCGAACTTCTCGGGTTCGGGAACAGGAGCTGACTTGCCGGTCGACATAGCTCACCTTCCTAGCGATGCGTTCGCTTAAGAGGTGTCTAGCTCCGGTGGGGGTCACTCCAAACACTTTGCGGGCGCAGAGTTCTGGCTGTTATGCGAGCTATCCTAATTTCTTGCGTTCTTGATTGGCGGCATCATCGTCGTAGCCGGTTGCGGCCCCCGTTCACCATATCTTAGAAGCCGACTTTTAAAACCATTAGCAACTGGGTTAGTGAACTCGCTACTAACACCTTGACGCGCCCCGTACACCGTGGTATGATCTGCGGGCTATGAGCAAACGCGCACGCCACCGTGGAGTGCCCAAGATTGGAAGAGCTGCGTCGGTCGAGTTACGGGACTCCGAGGCTATAGTAGCACTTCAGCGCATGCGGTCCCACGCACAGCGCGAACTCAGCGCGGTCGCCCGCGAACGCGATTTCCTTGCCGCGCATGAGGCCAAACTAGTAGCCAGGTTGCAGGCAGTCAGCGTGCTGCTTGACTCGCCGGTCGAATCTGGGTCTGCACGTACCGGCGCAGCGACGGGTATTGCGGAACTCCATGCCATAACGGAGGCACCTCTGACCAACCGGGTGTTGGTCGTCGTTGAACGCGTACTGCGTGATGCGGGTAAACCGTTGCACTATCGCGAGCTGGCCGAGCGAATCAGCCACGAAGTGCCGTTGCGCGGTCGCGATGCTGCCGCGACGCTCTTGGCATACATCTCAAAGTCCAAACGCCTTCAACGCACCGGCCGTGGGATCTATACTCTAGGCGACACGAACGCTGTGTCAGCACAAAAGCAGAAGAAAATCAAGCGTCGCCGGCGGCGTGGCAAGGCAAAAGCCGCGAAAGCCAATCGGACCCCGTTCATTACTACATCCACGCCGGACACTACCCCAACACCAAACGCAAATGGTGCGCCTGGTCAGGCCAATGAGTCCTCGACGGTCCGCGGCTAAGACCGGCAACGTATCCAAGCCACGCTCACCTTCGGCCGCGCGGCTCGTTGACGTATCTCAAAACGACATCGGCCTGATGGCGTTGCTGCTGCAAGGCGGTGACGCCCGGCTCATTCATCTTGAGCACGTCTCGGAGCAATGCTTTCGCCTAGCACCCGCACGATTTCGATGGCGTTACTTCAATTATCCATCCATGGAAGCAGCGCGCTTCGCCATGCGTCGCCTGAGCCATCACCACAAGCCCCCGCTCGCCATCGTCAAAATTCGATCTGATGGCCACGCCTATCAGCTCACCGAAGCCGGCATAGCAGCCGCGCTGGCTGCCGTGCGCCGTTTTTACGGTGTCACGAAGCGGCCGGCCGATACACCCAAGGCGGCGCGTCACATTCTCCGTAGCCATGCCGTTGATGATGGAGCGTCTGGCGCTGCTGACCAAGCTGCGAGAAGAGCGATTCTCGGCGCCCGACGTCACCCGCTATTTGCTGGCTGGCAACTCTCAGGACGACTCAAAGATGCGTCGCTATCAGCATTGGCTAGCGTCTTACAATGCCTGCCCGATGCCCCCGCATACGTGTGGCGCGAGCGACTCGAGCAACTAACCGCTCAGGCGATCGCGTGGCAAGACTCGGACGTCCGCGCATTTCTCGCTGCCGCGCGGGATCTGCTGGACAAGACAGTATTCATGCAGGAGAACCACTCATGACTCCCAGCGTTACTCACGCCGGCGGTGTGCCGGTTGAATTCAAATATGGAGCGCGCGCCCTTGATCAAGATGCAGCTCAGGCCATGGGCAACGACTACGTCCTTGGTGCCATCGAGGCGCTGACCAACGCTGACGATGCGACGCCGCCGGCGTCAGCGACGATCGTCATTGGATTCCGACGTGCAAAGCACTGGCAGATGTACGTGCGGGATTATGGATCCGGTATGAGCCGAGTGGACATGGAAGAGCGCCTAATGCAGATAGGAGAACGGCCGAACTCACGAGGGCGTACCGTTAAGCGTGGGAACCGCGGTCGAGGTGGTCGCGATCTCGTCGTGTTCGGCGAAGTGGTATGGGACTCAATCCGCGACAACGCATACGCCTGGCTATGGTTGCGCCGCGACAAAAATGAGCTGACACCACATAGTGAAACTATCACCGCCAAGCTGCGTTCGGCGCTCGGTATACCTCATGGGAACGGCACGCTTGTGACGATCACCTTCTCCCAATTGGGCTTTCCGCAGCTCGATACAGTCCTCAATGAACTTCAAAATGCAGTTCCGCTGCGAATTCTCATGCGCGATCCGCAGCGTGATGTCCAGCTTGAATACCGCAGCTCCACGCAGGTGATTCGGCGTCGCCTCGTTTATACACGACCGCCGGGATTGGTGAAAATCGACGAGCAAATCTTGGCGATTCCTGGTTACAATGCGCAGCCAGCGCACCTCACGCTGTACGAGTCACCCGACCCAATTCCGGAGCCCTCTGAGGAGCTGTACCGGCAGGATGGTATTTTGATCACATCTGGCCGCGCGGCGCATGAAGCGACCTTCTTCGGTCGCGACAACCCTTATTTGCGGACGCTTGTCGGCGAGCTGGACTGGCCCGTCATCGACCAACTCATCGATGACTATGACTACCTTCGAACCCAAAGGCTCGACGACCCAGCAAATCCAATGCCATTTATCCGTCGCGATCGCGCCGGATTGGATCATCGTCATCCCGCATACAAAGCGTTGCAAAACGTCGTTCGTGTGATCATTGATGATTACGCCAAGCGCAAGCAGGCTGAGCAAGCGCAGCAAGCTTTAGAGGCGCCGGAAGTGCGACGTGCCCTGGATCGAGTCGCGGCCGCACTTGGTAACTATTATCGTCAGCATCAAGAGGAGCTCGAGGAATCCCCACCACCCGGTGACGAGGAGGCAGAGGAAGAACTCGAAGGGTTGCGCGTTATTCCACCGGTTCGCAAGATGGCGCCTCAGACGGAAGCAACCCTAACGCTGCGGTATCGCCCGGTGGCTGGTCGACAGTATGATCGCCCGCCGGTTGCGACAATAACGCATGTCGGCATCGAGGCCGACAACATCGTGGCTGTCAGCGCAAAGCGAGTGGCGATGCCGGAGGTGCTCGATCAACCAGGACTATTCCGTGGTCAGCTGCACATCGCGTCGGGAACTCAGGTGGGCAGCGCGCTCATCGACGCGTCGGTCGACGGTGTGCGCGCGCCGACAGCTGAAATCCACGTTGTAATCGCGCCGACACCACCACCGTTGCCGCTTCCCCGCACACTCAGTTTCGAACGGCAATTCTATCAGGTCCGTGTCGGCAAGACCAAACGTTTACTGCTACGCGCTCCGGCGGCATTGGTGAAAAAGGTTGGAGCCGATGTGCAAATTATGCTCGATGCTGCGGGTGGGATCGAATTACTCGACCCGACCGTTCGCCTGCGCGCACGCGACGCTGCGGCGTACTACGATGCCGACGTACGAGTTCGCGTGAGCGCCGTTAACGCCGCCGGCACCGTGCGTGCGGTCTGCGGTCCGCAAATTGCGCTGGCACTCGTGCGCGCCGAGCAACCGCGCGGGGCCAACGTAAGAATCCTACCAGAAGAGCAACCGGACTCGATTTTGCGATCGCGTGTTGATAACGCTGATCCTTCAGTACTGCGTATTTTTTACAATGTGGCGCACCCAGCAAACAGCCCATTCCTCGGCGATCCGCCAGAGTATGACGGTCAACGCACGGCACTCGGCCGGCTTGCAATAGCCGAGTCAATCACGCAGGCTGTCGTTCGCGACCTTGTTCAACGCACGCAACGTGCCGAGCTGGACGCTTCTAAATTCTATTACTGGCACGTGCGCCACGAGAACAAGGTGCGTCCGCTGGTGCAAGATCTTCTCGCAACCACAACACCCGCACAACTCGAGCATGGCGTCGCGTTACCCTCTCGGCGTGCGGCGAGGTCGTCCGCATGAACCTCAGCGACCAAGTCGATAAAACGCTCAGACCATTGCTCGAGGTTACGCACGAGGCGAGCAAACGATTGGAAACGCTCGACAAGACCATCGTGCAAATCCAGACCGAAATCGATCAAATTGGGGCGACCGTTACAGCCAGACGCGAATACGAAGCCGCATGCGAGGATCTAGAGCGCTTGGAACAAGAGCTCGCGCAAACCAGCGCCCGCGTCGCCGAACTCCAACGTCGCCACGTCACACAGCAGGAGCGCTGCGGCGCACTGGAAGCCGCGCTCGTCGGCACGCGGCGCAACGATCGCGAAGCCGCGAGCCGGCTCCAGCAGCTAGCTGCACGCTCGCAGGAAGCCAGGTTAGAGTGTAGTCGGCTCGCGCAGGACCGAGCCGATGCCGAATCGCGCGCACCGCTCGTAGCAACGAACCTTTTGGATGAAGCGCTCACCATGGCACACAAAGCTCTGGTAGATTATCGCGTCGCAACTTCGTCCGCCCCGCATGCGCCGGAGTGGCATAGGCGGCGGCGGCAGGATCCGCACCTGCACTCGCTTCTTGACATGTATGAGCATGAACGAGCGGCATACCGGGCCGCCGAGCATCGCCACGATCACGACCGTGCGCGCCGCCACGCCCAACGAATGGACGACATCGCAACACAAGTCAACAGCGAATTCCCCGGCGCGCTGGATGCGCTGTACATGCCCGACGGCCTTGAAACATTCGTCCACAACCTCGAACTCTTTTACGCGCCGGCGCCCGACGGAGTAGGCATCGATATCGCCTTGCCAACGGCGCCAACGACGTGGACGAACCTCGCAGATCAGCCTAGCCTAACCGAGAGCAGCGAGGGTATTGTCGCTACGCATCTTTGCTGGGCCCTGGCTCGTACGCTCGATCTAAAACTCGTGGCCTGCACCCATGTCGTGGGCGAGAAATGTGTTCTTTTGCGTTGTCCAACAATTCGGTACGACGAAGTACCGTCGGGTGCATGCGTCGACTTGAGACTGCCAAGCGCGCCGCCGGTGCGTCTGGAAATCAAACCGCTGCCCGAGGAGCTGCTCGAGGCGCTTCGCAATGCGTGCGCAGCCTAATACGCGCGTTTCGTTCGTCGAGGCGGTCGCCCGGTTGCGCGCGCACCCATGCGATCTTGCGATTGCGATGGCCGACCTGGGCGTTGAGCCGCGAGATTGGTTCCCAACAGTTGCTTTGAGTTGGGTCGAGGCAGCGCGCGCGATGTACCCGCGCCGCTTCTCGCCGGACGCAGCCGCAGCGCACCGGCAGGTCCAGCCGGAAAAGCTTTCGGCGATCGATGGTCGCGCAGGTGCGTGGAGTAAGGATGCTCGCAAGGTGGTCGCGGCGCTATTGGGACGCAGCATGTGGGGCAGACACGGGCTCCCGCGGCGATCACTCAACAAAGTCTGCCATGGCTTAGCGAACGTTGATCGCGCGATACGAGAACTCGAACGCGGGGATATTTTGTTGCACCATTCCAAGGGTGACACCGTCAGTCTTGATCCTGCGGCAAAGATAAGGATTGAGGCAATGCAAGCGAAGCTATTGCGATAGATCGTCGATTGGGCACATAAGCCGTCGCAACCGCGCGAAAAGTCGACCCGTGCAACAAAAAGTCGCAATAAGGTACATCGTTTAGGTCGGTGTGTGTGTAGTATCCGTCGCTGGCTCGGGACATAATTATAAAGCGCACGTTGTTGCTTACGCTACGCAGCTTGGCGACGAAATCGGATACGCAACCTCGAACGACCTCTTCCCCGCTTAGCGATGCGACTGCGCGAGCAAGCTGCGGGTGCAACTCTGAGCAGCACCAACATGAGCACCCAACCGACCACGATGATGACGCCGACGATCGTCACGAAGATCACAGTCGCAGGCAACGGTTCGTCGCGGCTTCCTTTCAACAGCGCCACCTCAGCATAGGGCGCGCACTTTTCCGGATGAGCGAGGAATCCTTGAGATTGGTTGTCGCATAGCGCAACGTGCGTTTTTCGGCAGCCTTCACAGCATCTTCACAAGTTGAGCGGCTCGTAGTGACACACTGATATACGGAGGTATCGACATGAGAAGCTTTGGATTTCTTGGCGCGATTGCGCTGATTTCTCTGAGCCTAGTTGGCTCCGCACCGCAGGCTGCGGCCGCGCACCCGACCATGGACATCGCCGCGTCTAACTGGCAGTTCACTCCGGCCAAGATCACCGTTCCCCTGGGTGAATCGGCCACGCTGCGGCTGACATCGACCGGCGGTGTGCACAGCATCAAGTCCGATGAGCTCGGCATTCCCGACACGGTGATAACCCCCGGAAAATTCGTCACCGTAACGTTCACGCCGAAGAAGGCCGGCACGTACAAATTGAATTGCGCTACGTTCTGCGGGCCAGGCCATGCCGACATGGTGCTTGTCGTAGAGGTGAAGTAGGGTCAGGGACAACGTGAAGCAATACCGTGGCGTTGCGGTTATCTTCGCGCTCTTTGCGCTGGCAACGTTCATCGTTGAGGATATGAGGCCCACTCAGGCAATGCCGCCATTCGCCCAGGCGTACGGCGAGAATTGCAATATGTGCCACTCGACCGTGCCGGCGCTCAACGCTTACGGTCGCTACGTCCAACGGACGGGGTACGCGTCGCTCGACGCATCCACTATCCATCGCGTGAATCCGTTCTGGGTGGGCGAACAGGTGACGTACAATACCGGAGACGCGAACTTCCCCAACAAAATCGTGCTCAGCAACGTTTCGCTCCACGCTGCCGGCCTGCTGGGAAACGATTTCACGTTTCACTTGCACGAATGGTTCGTGAATGACGGTGAGCCTGGCTTTACCGACACGCTCTGGATCGGCTACAACAATCTTTTCCATCGCGATGGCCACATCGTCGTCGGAAAGATCGAGCCGCCCGGGCCGTCGCCGTTTTCTCAATGGTTCGACTTATCGGGATTCGCGACGCCGGAGATCGTCGTCGGGGAGCATGCATACGCGCTCGACGGGAATCGATGGGGCACGAAACTCACCTATGTCCACGATTGGCTCGTGGCGGACGTCGCATACTTGGGTCCTAACGGCGATCTCAACGCCGCGACCACGTTCAACGCTTATACCGACCGGACGTTCCAATGGCGTGCCGCATACGCTCGACCCGACCGCCCGATCGAAGCGGGCTTCTACGGCTCGACGGGATCGTTCCCGATCTCGGACGGCACGTTCGATCGTTACAACTCCGCCGCGGCATACGTTCAGATCGATCCCAAAAACTATGTTCCAGGGCTGCTCACCATATATCAAGTTGCCTACGATCCGCATCCAGCTGCCGGAGCTCCGGCGACCAGAAGCAAGGCGTTTACAAGCGAGATCTATGAGCCGCTTTTCGACAACCGCGGCATGCTCGGTTTGCGCGATGAAGTCACGGATGACGGAATGGGAACCGTCACGCACAGCGGCAACGTCGACCTTGAGCTCGTGATCATGCGTCGTATCACGCAGCGCGGCGCGCACGGTCTCTTTCTCAACGGCGAGGAAGGGTTGACGCAAGGCTCGACGCCGGGTTGGAAAGCGCAACTAGGCTACTACACGACGTTTGGGCAATGAAACGCGTTTTGCGCCCGCTCCCGATGGCGGGCGCAACGTTGACCGGGAGGTGATGGCGTGCGCGTTGAAACCGCGAAAGGACGATGGTCCCACGCCCGAATCGCAAAAAAATCCTGATCGTCGACGACGAACCCCAGATCGTCGACGTTCTCGAACGATACCTTACTGACGACGGATTCGATGTGGTGAGAGCGCACGATGGCGGCGCCGCGGTCGCGACAGCCGAGTCTGAGAAGCCGGACCTGCTTATTCTCGATCTCAAACTGCCCGTGATGTCCGGCCTCGACGCTTTCAAGATGATCCGCTCGACGTCCAGCCTACCAACGATCATGCTGACCTCGCGCGTCGACGAGGTCGACCGCATTGTCGGATTGGAGCTCGGCGCCGATGATTACATCACCAAACCGTTCTCCCCACGCGAGGTCGTCGCTCGCGTGCACGCCGTGCTGCGGCGCGTCGCTGTTCTCGAGGTTGCGAAAGCGGCGCCGCAGGCTTCGACGCCGATCTCCACCGCTCCGATTCTTATCGGATCACTCGAGATCAATACGGCGGAGCACGAGGCGCGCGTCGACGGCCGGACAGTGAGCTTGACGCCGACGGAATTCAAACTCCTCGAGGCGCTCGCCGCGAATGCTGGCCACACCTTCACGCGCAACCAGCTACTCGATCGGATCAAGGGCGACGACCTTGAGATCTACGACCGAACGCTGGACCGTCACGTCGCAAACTTGCGTCACAAGATCGAGCAAGACCCCGGCAACCCGCGCTTCGTTGTGACGGTGTTCGGGGTGGGTTACAAGATGCGAAAGAACCCATGAGCTCGGCGGGCGATCCGAAACCAGAGCCGACGGCGTCCTTTTCGGCGGTGATGCACGAGATTCGCAATCAGCTCGCGGTGGCCAAAGCCAACCTCGAGGCGTTCATCGATGGAAAAATCCCGGTGACGCCCGAGCGCCTCACCGCGCTCGCGCAGACGATCGACCAGCTGGCGCGCCTCACGCTGGATTTGCGCGAGGTCCCCGGCGATGTTCATGCCTCCGCCGAACCTCGGCGCATCAACGTCTGCGTGCTGCTGCAAGGCGAGTTTCGCGCGATCGAGGCGGTCGCGGCGGCAAAACGGATTTCGATGTCAGTAACGCAGTGCGCGCATCGCGCGCGCGAGTGCGAGAATTTTTATGGCGATCCTGCACGCATCGGTCAGATCATCAAGAACGTGCTGCTCAACGCGGTGCGCTACACGCCCGAAGGCGGGTCCATCGCGGTGGATTGCAGCCGCGTCGCCGATGAGGTGCAGGTGACCATAAGCGACACGGGACCCGGCATTCCGAGTGCCGAGATACCTCGGGTCTTCGAGCCAGGATACCGCGGATCATCGAGGGCTACTGCCGAGGGCACCGGCCAGGGGCTGGCCATCGTCAAGCACCTCGTCGAAGAGCTTGGCGGTGAAGTGCGCGTGCTGGAGGGGGACGGTGGCGGCGCGACGTTCGTCGTGCGGCTGCCTGGAGAATCATCTTCGTTTGCCCGCCAACCTCAATAGTCGCACTACGTTCCTCGATCTTCACAGTTTCTTCGCGGACGCGATGGACGCTCGCCGTAAAGTATAGGTATGTCGAGCTTGCGCGGGTCGATCTCGGTGGATTATCTGGTCGGGAAGGCGGATTGAAAATGTTTGACAACATCCTCGTTGCGACTGACGGATCGAAGACCTCGCGAGAGGCTGAACGATTAGCGCTTCGGTTGGCGAAGGCACACGGGGCATCCGTGCTCTTCATCCACGTTGTTGAAACGCCAAAGTTCGCAGTATCGCATCCTCCTTTTTCCGTTAGCATCGCTCTACACTACGCGCGCGAGGAGGGTAACCGAGTACTCGACCGTGTGAGGGAACTCGCACGTCGTATCGGCGTGGGTGCGGATCGCGAGTTGCTTGAAGGGCCATGCGTAGGCAGCATCTTGAAAGCGGCGCGGCGCCGTAAGATAGACCTCATTGTAATGGGCAGCCATGGTGAGAGCGGGCTGCGGCGAGTGCTTCCCGGTTCCATAGCGGAGGGCGTGCTCCGCGGCGCCACGCAGCCGGTCTTGATCACTCGGGGCAGAGAACCTATTGCGGTTATCGATCTATCCGGCGGAACCGGCTGGCGTGCAGAGCAATTTCGCATCATGAAGGCCCGGCCCCCGGCGGAAGCTCGTACGTGACAAGAACTGCAATGCCGAAAATCGTCGAATCAGTCTTTGTCAAAAGCGCGTATTCGTTAGCGCCGCAGTTCCTTCAAGATTATTGGAAGAAGATCGAAAGCGAGCATGATGGCAAGGTGATCCTCGATCTCGAGGCGTCATTGCCCGACGTCGGGGTTCCAGCAGACGTCAAGCTCGCCAAGAGAGCAGTTGCCGATTTCGCGCCGATTCCGGATGAGAATCACCTTGAATACCACCTGGCGGTCAAATGGGTGCCAGAAGGCAGCGGACCCCATCCTACCTTCGTGGGTCTTTTCATCATCGGCGAGGATGAGGACTATGGTTCATGCCGGTTGTCTGTTGTTGGGGAATATAAGCCCCCGCTTGGTGCTGTCGGAATATTATTTGATGCAGCGGTTGGGCGACAAATAGCCCGTGCCACTGTTCGCAAATTGCTATACCAGTTGCGTGACTTTTTAGAGAGTCGATATGTTCTCGAGGCTCGCCATGGCGGCTAAGCGTGCGATCGAACTTGGAAACCCTCTAGCTGTCTGTAACCGACCGGCGAGTTTCTTTGCAGTTCCCACCCTGGCGCTATACCCCGTGCCCTCAGCTGAGGGGTGGCTGCATCTTGTCTCGTCGATCGCAACCAACCGAACCAGAGAAGCGCTGTACAACTCGTGGGACAAAAACGATCCCTACGCACCGCTGAAGGCGCATCCGACCTTTTATATCGGCGCCACATTACGTCGGATGAGTTCGGCAGCATGGACATGGATTGCCCCCGCTGGAGCTGGACACCAATTCGCGAACGCACGTTCACCTCGTCGCGGAACGGATATCCTAACTCGATCGCCAGGGAGAGGAGCAAGCCGATTATAGTGGTAACGTAAAGGCCTGCCGGTCGGCCGAGCCACCGTCGAGGAGCCGAACCGGCTGTTACTTTCCGGAAGGAGCTAGAGCAATGCGAACATTGGCTACGCTCGCTGCGGCCGGTACACTCTTTGTTTTGGGAGCCGCCCCGGCTGCGGCGATTTCGTTCACCC
>Ga0207416_1004777_pt1 | contig 11351 bp, 12 predicted proteins | sample PaiPotPPM11metaG_FD_184107 | JGI IMG/M metagenome (GOLD analysis project Ga0207416, IMG submission 184107) | Iron sulfur acid spring bacterial and archeal communities from Banff, Canada, to study Microbial Dark Matter (Phase II) - Paint Pots PPM... ...
ACCCTCGCCTTGAAGGCCGGTGTGTGGTTCCGGCGTGGTCGTTTGCTCATTGTCTCTCCTGATTCGTTGGGCACAGCGTGCCCGCTGTCAGGCAGAAACTCCACTTATCGTCCTGTGCAGATTTCCGGGACCGGCTCTAACTTCGCGCCGCAGCATCACCCCAGCCGAGCCCTGTTGGTGCCTCATTCGGGCATCATAATTCAAATGGGGAATGGGAGTGTCGGGAAAGACCTAGAGAAACTTTGTTAGTTGCGCTCCTCGGCGAGCCCCGGTGATCGCGCTTCATCTTGCGCGGACTGCGGGCTTACTTTTTTTATAGCAAGATCAATCGATGCGACTGAGCGGTCGGCGAGAAACCTTCTGCTCGGCGCTGAGCTATTATTCCAAGACATAATTAGAAGCTTCGCATCACTTTGGCTTCCCGGCACGCCCGTGTACGCATTCGTACGTTGTGAAGGCCGAAGCCGCGCTAGCCTGCGATGCCCGACCCAGCAGCCCTCACTGATGGCGTCGGGGAAGGCCCCATCGGGCTTGAGCGTGTGGGTTCGGTGACTTGAGGCCAGAGCTAGTCAGGGGATTAGCTCTGGCCTCTCTTATTGAAAGGCGTGTGATGCCAGAACCGTCCCGCTTCGACTGCCCAAACTGCCGTGCCGAGTACAAGCTTGTCTGCGCCGAGGCAGGCCCGCTGCCTGATCGCCAGATCGCATGCCGCCGATGCGATGCCCCGCTCCAAGGACGCGAAGGCAAGTTCATCCTCAAATACTTCCTCGTGGGTCGTCCAAGGACCTACGCCAAAGCGCCGCGTAGTAGATGAAGGCCGCCGACTGCTGCGGCCACCGAGTTTTCCTCCTTTGATTTTTGTCAAGCCAGTTGGGGGCAGACGGCGCTAGGGTTTTGATTGGCTCTAGTGTTCACCGGTGACTAGGGTCGGGGTGGCCGGGACCGAACCTTATGGCTCCGGTCTTGGCCACCTCAGTTCGCGGCCTACGGTTGGCACTTTTGATCCGGCGTTTGGCCTATCGGCGCGCGGCGGCGAAGTGCGCCAACCTGTGCTAACCTATGCCGTTGCCCCCGCCCACGGCCCTCAACGTTTGGGCGTCGGGGAGCCTCCATCGAGTTGAGTGAAGCCTGTAGCTCGGTGGGGCAACTTGAGGCCAGAGCTGGAGAGGGACTTGCTCTGGCCCCCCTTACCAACAGATGCGTGATTGCCCGCTGGCATTGGCGAAGTGGAAGGCTGTCGTCATTTCTTCACAAACGGTGGGCTAGGTTGTTTGGGCGGGACGGCTCCCCGCATCGCGTTGTCGATCCTCCCTTGCCTCGGCCCCCCTGGCGTCGAGGCATTTTCTTTTTTGGCTCGGGGCCGACGCCCCCCTCCATTCACTTGGGGGCTCTTGCTGCCTGTGGTTGGGCAGCGGTGCCGATCTCGGCTTCGTACCTTTTCCGGTGGATAAGATGACGCTCCGTCACTAATCATAAAGTCACGGTGCGGTAAGCTCGAACGGGTAACCGAAGATGGGAGGAGCTTGAAAATGGAGACCCGGCTCCGGACGCACATGGATGCATTGCGCGTCCTGGCGAGATTGAATGATCTTAATCAGGTCATCTTGGTCGAAAGGAATATCGATGAGTTCCTCCAGACCAACGCCGACCAACTAGCTCATGCGCTTGAGCGACTTAGCAACGCTATCCGCGCGGAGGAGCGGGCAAATCGTTCACGCGAGGACTGGAGCATAGCTAGAGACTATGTTCGGCGATTGCTCCATAGGATGCGTTAGCCAAATCGGGGCGACCAAACAAACCGGCGCGCCGATCTTGGTTTCCTGCCTATTCCGGCGGAAAAGACGGCAAAGGACCAAATGCCGTGAATGAGAAGACCATCGACCAGATTGAAGAGGTCGTCATCTGCGAAATCTCCAACGAGGCAGTGGAGGCGGCTGGGAGGACTGAGATCGCGGGGGTGTGGACGTTTGTTTGCACCGGCATTCAGTGCGGTCACCTGTTTGCACTCAAGCAATGAATGTCCATGAAACTCGTCGCGGGCGCCGGAAAGTCCTCTGAGCCTCATTCGCTCGAAGCCATGGTGGATTTTGAGATGCGCAAAACGCATCTCAATGATGGTTCGGAACCACGTGCCCCTCGCATAGCCCCCGCGGACACACCGGCCAGGGTAGCTTATCAGCCAACCGGTCAAAACCTCTGTGCAGAGGTACTAGAAATTACCCACTCGATTGCGCGATGAGGCCAAATTCCTTGACAGCGAAAGCGTCGCCGTCGAAGCGGTCAAGGTGTGGCCTGGCAAAGGCGGAGCATACCGCAAGGTTGGTGGCAACGGCCAACCTTGACCGCGCGTCGACCAGGGCGAAGTGCGGGTCGAGCGAGGAAACCGTCTTTGAGATCGAACAAAAAAGTGACGAAGGACAAAAGATTTGCTGCCTAGCAAATTCCTTGATAACGAAAGCTCCATACAAGGGCCTTGGTGCCGATTCCGAAGAGAAGCACGAGCCCGTGAGTGACATCGACACCGCAGCCGGCGGATAGTCTGAAAGCGCTTGACCTCGAATGGCCGATTAGATTCTTTGATTACGATCAAGCCTTCTAAAGTGTCGCGCGAGACGCCGAACCGCTCAGCGCTGCGGTCAATCCACACCCGCCACTCTCCGGGCGCGAGATTGGCCAGCCGCGTTGCTTCGGCCATCACGAGTCCAGCTTTCTCCTGAGCAGCGATTTCCGAAGCGTCATCAGAACCCCATTTTGAGCCCCTCCAGCGGGGTGTCTCGTCGACCGCGTAGGGTGGCGGGACGCGGCGATTAGGGCGAGCTGGCGGCCACGGAACCTGTAGGTCTGAAAGTTAGCTAATATTCAAGTGTCGAAAGACGATCAGGTCATGCTGGATTCCAGAATAGGTGTTCGATAGGTGTTCAAATGCGAGTCCGCCACCACCAGCTAGGCTTTTCTTCCTTCCCGCCGCCGCACACGCGTGGCGCGAGGAAGTGGACTGCACAACCGCCAGTCTCGGGGTCCAACACCTATCCAACGCCTATTTTAGGAAATCGCTCGAAGAAGTCTCGTCGTGAGCTTGGCTGCGATGAACCCATTGTCTGGGTCAGAGGCCGTGGACGAGCTTTGGGGCTATCGCGCCACTGACCTTGCAAGCCGGAGCGCAGCTTTTGCCCGTGTCGCCTACGAGCCTGTTTGTGACGCCAACTCGTCGAGCAGCGCTTTGGCCTCTTTCAGATCGAGCGTGTCGAAACCCTCGACCGGCGCTTCATGTCGCGTTCGATTTCGGCTCGGAGATTTTCAAGCGCCCTTTCAACGCCGGCCTGACCCGCGGCCGCCAGAGCATACAGGTAAAATTTCCCTCCCGAACACGCCTTCGCGCCCACAGAAAGGGCTTTCAGAACGTGGGTGCCACGGGTGATGCCGCCGTCGCAAACTACATCTATTCTGTCGCCGACAGCATCGACGATCTCGGCGAACGGATTGTCGATGGTCTGCAAGGTCCTCTGCTCCAGGTCGATATAGCCATCCTGGCCGCTCTGACGGTGAACGTCTTGGCCATGATCCTCTTCATGACGGCCGGCTCGGCGGCCGCGCTAATCCTTGCGCGAGCCATGCAGGGATTCGCGACCGGCTTGGCGATCACGACCTTGCCGCGGCAATCCTCGATACCGACAAGGAACGTGCGCCCGTCCTCAACAGCTTCACGGCTTTCGCCGGACTCTCGGCCGGCACTGTGGGTGCCGGCGCTCACGCTCGTGCGGGGCCGGCGCGCCTAGTCAGCTGCAGCGGTGGTTCACTGATGGCCCACCCGGCGAACCGTCGCGTCGTCTACCGAACAAGAGTGTCCGAAGTGTTCGGAAGCTGCGCGTCTTTATCGCGAGGCTTGCCGTCATCACAATCACCCAAACCGAGAGGTCGTTATGTCACGCACTATCAAGTTTGCGAAGGCCGGGGGACCGGAAGTTCTCGAATTCCTCGAGACGGAGGTCCCGGCCCCCGGCCCAACCGAGGTTCGCATCAAGGTCAAAGCGATCGGCATCAATCGCGCCGAGTCGATGTGGCGCACCGACGCGTACATCGAGCCGGTGGCGAAATTCCCGGCGGGTCTGGGGTATGAGGCCGCAGGCCTCGTTGACTCGGTCGGCAGGGACGTCGGCGGCGTCGCGCTAGGTGACGAGGTCAACGTGATCCCGTCCTTTTCGATGAACCAGTACCACACCTACGGCGAGGTCATCCTCGTGCCGGACTACGCCGTCGTGAAGCACCCGAAATCGCTTTCGTTCGCCGAGGCCGCGTCGGTCTGGATGATGTTCGTGACTGCGTATGGCGCGCTCATCGAAGATGCCAAGGTGAACAAGGGCGATTTCGTCCTCGTGCCCGCGGCTTCCAGCAGCGTCGGACTGGCGGCGATCCAGATCGCCAACTACGCCGGCGCGACGTCCATCGCGCTGACCCGCACTTCGGCAAAGCGGAAGCAGTTGATCAAAGCCGGCGCCGCGCATGTGATCGCCACGGAAGAGTTCGACCTGGTCGAAGAAGTGATGCGGATCACCGATGGCAAGGGTGCGCGCGTCGTGTTCGATCCGGTCGGCGGCCCGAACTTCCCGAAGCTGATTTCCGCACTGGCCTTCCGGGGCACGGTCTACATCTACGGCGCGCTCGCCGAGGGCGACACCCCGATGCCGGTGCTCGCGATGATCGCCAAGATGCCGGTCATCAAGGGGTACAACATCTGGCTCACGACCGGCGACGAAACACGCCGGAAGGCCGCGGTGGAATTTGTCCTCAAAGGCCTGGAGAGCAGCGCGCTCAAGCCGGTCATCGATCGAGCATTCAAGTTCGACGACATGGTGGAGGTCCATCGCTATCTGGAGAACAACGGCCAGTTCGGAAAGATCGTCGTTACTGTGTGAAGTGCACGCGATGATTTGCTTTGCGGCTGCCGCATACCTTCTATGTGCTTGCGGCCTTGGTGAACGTCATGGAAAGTCATGCGTCCAGGAGTTTGGGCGTCGCCAAAGTGGACCTGTAGAGATCGATGCTCTCGGCAACCCAATGCCAACGCCCGGTCAATTCCACGACAGCACACTGGCCGAAGCCTTAGAGGACGGTCTTCATCCCCGGCCGTGTGATCGCTGATCAGGCTTAAAACACCAACCAATGCAGAGTCTTTCTCGGTTTCCGCGCCGAGGTCCTAATTCTCTCCCTGGGTTCGCGAAAGGACCCGACCCCTATGACAAGCATCGCTACAAGAACGTCGTCTCGTCGAATGCCTCATCAACAAAATCAGGCATTTTCGCCGCGTTACGACGCGCTACAACAAAATTGTCGCTTCGTTCCTCGGCTTCGTCGCAATCGCCGCCTTCATCGCCGAGGCGATAGCAGACCTGCTGGCAGTCGGGAAGAGATTCGCAGGATCAATGCGGCCTTCTCGCCTCGCGTAAACGCTCCCAGCGATCAACTGGCCCCAGACGGTCGGCTCCCTGGAACGGCAGCACCCACCCCGGATACTCAGGGGCAAGAGCGCTGACCTCATCCAACTGCCTAAGCTCGTCTTGGGTGAGTGTCAGTTCGACCGCCGCGAGATTGTCCTGAAGCTGGTCGAGCCTTTTCGCGCCAATGATAACCGAGGTTACCACAGGCTTTGCCAAGAGCCATGCGAGCGAGAGACGTGCATGAGTACATCCATGTGCTTTCGCGATCGGAGCCATCACGTCGAGGATCTTCCAGGTCCGCTCTTTGTCCACGACAGGAAAGTCGTAGTCAGTGCGGCGCGAGTCCGCGGGCTTCTGGTTCGTGCGGCTGAACTTGCCGGAAAGCAAGCCGCCGGCAAGCGGACTCCAGACGAGCAGGCCGACCTTTTCGGATTCCAGCATGGGAACGATTTCCCGTTCGAGATCGCGGCCGGCGATCGAGTAGTAAGCCTGAAGCGTGTCGAGTCGGGCCAGGTTCCGGAAATCGGAGATGCCGAGGGCTTTGGCGATCTTCCATGCCTGCCAGTTGGAGCAGCCGAGGTAGCGGACCTTTCCCTGCTGCACCAGGTTGTCGAGAGCGCGAATCGTCTCTTCGACAGGGGTCACGGAATCGCTGGCATGGATCTGGTACAGGTCGATATGGTATCTGTAAACGGCGGAGACTGGCCTCCACACCGTCCATAATGTGGCCGCGAGAAGCGCCGATGTCATTCCGCCCCGGGCCGACGCGGCTATAGACCTTCGTCGCGATCACGACATCCTGCCGCGCGATTTTAAGGTTTTTCAGTGATTGCCCGAGAATCTTTTCGCTCTCACCCTCCGTGTAGTTGTCCGCCGTATCAAAGAAGTTGATGCCACCGTCAATCGACGTCTTGACCAGTTCATCGGCCCCGGCCTGGCCAACGGCGCTGATCGCCTTGAAGAGCCCTCTGCCGTCCCCGAATGTCATGGTTCTGTTTCGAAACCAGGAGACCTGTATTGCCCAGCGTTGCAAATTCCATGGCGTTTCCCTTTCCTCGCTTGAACGTTACACGCGTGACATGAGTCCGATGTTGTGTGTAATCCCCGGGTTTCCCTCCCGAGCGCGTGACTGCTCCGCACGCTCGCGAACACCAACAGTTGCGAGATCGTCGGGCTGGAGCATTTCATTGATCCGGAAATCTGAGAGTGCACCGTGCGCCAGATCGACGTTCCACCGTGAAGCTTCCATTAAGCCGTTCTGCCAGCATCGCTACCAAGCAGAGACCTGACGAACGCCCTTGGATCTCATCAAAGTCGAATCCGGGTCCGCGGTCTTGCACGTAAAGTTCGATCTCTCCCGAACGCTGGCTCAGCCCGACATTGATCGTAACTCCGCCACAATCGTTGGTATTTGCGGCATTTGTGAGCAGTTCATTCAAAGCGAGCGCGAGCGGCACCGCCGTCTTCTTCGGCAGAAACCCGGCGGCCGCTTCATAGTCGATCGACACCTCCTTGCTGAAGAAGGCTCCGGCATTGGTACAGACAGCTTCGACGAATCTTTGCCCGCTTACATCGGTTGAATCACGGACAGAGTAAAAGACTTGTTGCGCAGTCCCCATCGCCCCGATACGCCTGCTCGTGTCAGACAGCACTTCGCGCGCTTCCGAGTTGTTCGTGTTGCGACGCGCGAGTTCGAGAAAGCCATACAGCATCTGCACATTATTCTTGAGCCTGTGATTCAACTCATCCAGCAATTGTTCGCGCAGCTCGATAATCTCGGCGCGCGGGCCCATAGAAGTCTGAGGCGCACTCTGCGATTTGCTCAATCGAGCCCCATCATACAAAGTAGTTTTTGGGTGCGCTTCATCTACCCCAAGACAAGGAGAAATTGGCTTCGCCTTCCAATTGTACGATTCCATCCGGGGTCCAGTTGCCCCCAGCAGCCGCCCTGAGGCGAAGCCACACCCGCGGCCGATTCCGCGCGATTCATGCGTTAGTTGGCATGCGGTCAACCTTCGCAGTGCCGCATCTAGCGCAATCATCCGAACATCCGAACACTTTCACATCATCATCAATCGGATGGCCGAGAAGCGCCCGATCGCCGGCCTGCTGGCGGCGTTCGGCGCCAACGCCAGCGGCGTCTCCGACAGCGTGCGCGTGTTTGTCGGCGGGCCGGTCGAGCCTGCCGCCGGTTTCGTCCTGCACAGCGCCGAGTATCACCGTCTGGCTTGCTTCGCCGGCATCGTCGCGCTCCTTTTCCTCATGCCAGATTGGGCTGACGATATTCGCGACCGGGCAATCGAGCTTCGGAAAGGCGACAGCCGGCGTGCCCGGTTCCGCCAGGAAGTCCTGTGCAGAGACTGACGTCATGAACCCGGCGGCAAAGACGACGGCAATCGTCATTCGCCGAGCCAAAGATGGCCTTTGGGCGATTCGGCGTCCGCTCAACGTGCTCTGGAAATAGATCATCGCTTTTGCAGAACGGTTCAATTCGAGTAGAAGATTAGCGCAGAGTTCGCTGTCGGGGGGAGATGCAGCGAGACATGAGCGTGGATAATGCGATGTCGATTGACGGTTTGACGACGATTCCAAGCAATCTCGGTCCAAAAGAAACGATGGACCACCTCGAGGCCGAGGTACGGGCCATGGGAATGAGGGTGTTTGCGCGCATCAATCATGCCGCGGGGGCCGCTGCAGCAGGGCTGTCGCTGCGTCCAACCGAGGTCCTGATCTTCGGCAATGCTAAAGCTGGCACTCCGCTGATGCAGTCGGTGCAGACCATCGGCATCGATCTGCCGCTGAAGGCATTGGTTTGGCAGGACGCATCGGGTGTAACATGGCTTTCGTATAACGATCCGAGTTGGCTCGCGAAACGGCACGGGCACGGTCACGAGTTCGACGAGGCGGTGAATGCCATGACTAGGGCGCTGGCCGCGGTCGCGAAAGCGGTAACTGCATCTCCATAGCGGGCCGGTTTGATCGCTCATGGCAGCGTCATGGAGGCGAGGTGCTCGACCGCCTGAGCACCGAACGGCAGAGATTTATTTTCAGGTGATGGTAAAGCTCATACGGGTTCGGATGCTCGGCGAACCGAACGACTTCGACCGGCGGCGCAATCGACAAGGAAGTATTGCAACGCTTGGAGGATGTCGAGCGACTGAAGCACCTAACCAATGGCGCGTGAGGCAGCAAACAGCACGACCTTGAACTCGTCGCTCGCTGTCGAGGCACAAGAACATCGATAAAAATCGCCCCCGCCCGTATCGATGCGAACGCATTAAAAATGTCCGTAAATTGGGCACTCCTAGCGTTACCGGTCGACATCGACGTCACCACTTAGCCCGGCACTAAGTGCGAGAAAGCCCCCATTTTGCATGCTGTTTTTCGCGCCGAGCCTTTTGCGTGGCACGAAACCTGCTGATCTGCCGGTCGAGCAGCCCGACCAAATTCGAACTGGTGATCAACCTCAAGACTGCTAAGGCGATGGGCGTAACGATTCCAGAGGCACTATTGACGCGAGCTGACAAGGTGAACTAGACGCCGCGATTACGGCCAGCTCGCATATCTCGTATCGTGATCGTGTTGCAGCCATTGGTCTCGGTCGCTCACAGTGATCTGCGACGCATTCGATGGCTGGCCCCCACGCTAGGCCTTGTTGTATTCAATGAGGCGGTCTTTTTTTCCGCCGCAGCGGCGGCGCGCGCCTCGTCTACCTCGCTCTGCAGAGTACCGATCTTTGTGAGCATACAGCGGGAACGTTAGCATCTCGCGCGCTCGTTGCGGCGGCCACGAAGTTGTGGCTGGCTGTTCCCAGTCAGGTAACCGCAGATCCTGAGTGAACGATGGCGTGTCACGCGTGAAGCGGGTCAGCCCTTTCGCATGCAGCTCCGGCCCAAGCAGGCGACGCCGCTCGCCCGAAGGCGCAGTGCTCGCTATGCGCTCGCACTCGCGCTCGCAACAGGTCACACGGTTGAGCAGACCTACGAGCTTCGCGACGATCTGTGGGTACATCTCAGCAAGCTCGGCCGCCAACTGGTCCCGCTCGGCCTTTACGCGCCCGTAGTCAGCCTCCCACCTCGCGGTGCGTTCGGCCGCAGCGACTTGTTGATGGCGGGCCTCGAGCCGGGACAGCAGAGCACCGAGCCGGTCGTAGGCAAACTCTGCCGCTTTCACCCTCTCCCGCGCCAGAACAGGATCGGGACTGAGCACGGGATCGATGCCTTCGCGCCGAGTCTCTTCGGCGATCACATCGGCGGCGGTGAGCGCGCTTTCCACTTCGCAGATCAACTCGGTGAGTTCGGTCAACCATACGCCGTCATTTCTGAGCGCAGCCACGGCGCGCTGTTCCAGATTGTCGTTGTTCATGAAGACGCTCCTTTGCTACTTGCCGCATCGCCACTCGTTTTCCAGCTCGCGGTGGCCCGCAGGACCGGTTTGTCGCCGAGTCGGCCCATGAGACCTCCTCGTGTCCTCACCACAAAACGATGCGGCCACCACTTGATACATACGCAAACTCGCGCAACCTTCTCCAGCCCTCGGTGCCGTTGCGGTCCGAGTTGTCGTCACTGGTCCCGTTGAATCTCCGGCAAAACTCCAAATAAGCTGCGCCCCGATCGGTGGTGAGAGCGGCCGCGACGCCCGCCACCGCGTTGGCGACGTCGTCATGCCCGCCGGGCGGATGGTCGACGCTGTCGCGACCACTGCGCGCGGTGCGCCGCTCGAGCGCGCAGAGCTGGCTGACAAGCTTCGGGTTGTCGAGCAGATCGACACGGCGGCTGTTCAGCGAGGCCAACAAGTCGACATAGAGGTCACTCTTCGGCCTCGCCACCTGCTCGAAACGGATGTTGAAACGGCGGAACATATCGACGGGCCACTCGCCCGCATAGCGGTCACCGACGACCTTATTACAATTGTAGGAGCGCAGGAGAGATGAGAACTGCTCGACGACCTGCTCCGGCGAGAACGGCGGCGCCACCTCGCGCAACGCATCCACCACCGCGACCCGGCGGGCGTGGTCCTGGTGGCCGACCGCGAGCGCCATGGCGTCGCCAGCGCCGCCCGACGGGTCTACAAAGGCACTGTAGATCACGCCGCGCTCCGGCGCCCGCTCGTAGACGCCGCGGCTGACGCAAGCGATCACGGCCTCGATGCTGACGAACGACTCAATGTCGCGCCTGAACTCCCCACCGTACTCCGCCGACGCCGCCGCGGGGTCGCGCTCCATGGCGTGGTCAACTACGCTCTGCGGGAGCGTCGCATTGAAGTCGCGGCTCGAACCTTTCGCGACCATGATCAGCGGATCGCCGGTGCCACCATAATGCTTCTGGAAGACGCGCCACAGCTCGCCGCGCCGCGCGTACGGGCTACTGATCATAAACAGCGGCCCGCCGGTCGTCGCCAGGCCGGGTCGCACCGCGTTCAAAATTTCGTCGTCCGGGTTCGCGCTGTAATCGGTGGACCAGAAGGCGACTTCGTCGGCGATCACGGCGATGAAGGTGAGCCCGCGAAGGCGGCGGTAGTCAGCGGCACGGACCTCAATGTCAATACCATTGCTGAGACGAAGCTCTCGCTGAGTGCGTGCCTCGATGAGCTGCGAGAGGACTGGGCTCGCGCGGAATGAGGCGTCAGCGTAGTCGAGGATGACGTCCGCCTGGCGCTGATCGGCAGCGACACAAAGCAGGACGCCACGCTCGCCGCGGACCAGCGACGGGTGCTGGCACAGGCCGGCAAGGTACGGGATTACGACTTTGCCCCCGGCATACGAGCCGCCGGCCCGCCGGCCCTTGATGGTAAGAGGGGCAAAACCAGCGGCGGTATGATTTTACGATTCTCAGGAGGACGCGAGTCAGATTCATTCTGGGAATGGCGCCGCCCGGGGATCTTGACGGTCTGTCGCACGCCGAGCTGAAGGGCTTG
>Ga0207416_1004778_pt1 | contig 11348 bp, 7 predicted proteins | sample PaiPotPPM11metaG_FD_184107 | JGI IMG/M metagenome (GOLD analysis project Ga0207416, IMG submission 184107) | Iron sulfur acid spring bacterial and archeal communities from Banff, Canada, to study Microbial Dark Matter (Phase II) - Paint Pots PPM... ...
GCCTGGAACTTGCTGCCGAACCCGCCGCCCATGTACTGGCAGATAATTTCCACATTGCTGGCCGGGATGTTGAGAGCTTCGGCGTACTGCCCCGGCAGGCTCGAAACCCCTTGTGTGGAGGCATAAACCTTCAGGTTCTGATCGCCTGTCCACTCCACCACTTGACCGTGCGATTCCAAGCAGCAGTGGGTGATGACCGGAATACCATAGGAACCCTCGTGGACCACCACATCCGAACCGACAAATGCCTTGTCCGGATCACCTACCTTTACTTCCGCGGCGGGCTTGGTGCGGCCTACCTTCTTGGCCACTTCAAAGTCCGCTTCGTTGACCAAGAATGGTAGCTGCTCATATTCAATTTTGACCTTGTCGGCCGCCTCTTCAGCGACTTCTTCAGAAACGGCCGCCAATTCCACAACCTCGTCGCCCGCCCATTGAATTTCAGCGCCCGGCTTTTGAACAATCACAATGCCCTTGACGCCGGGAAGCTTTTCCGCTTCTGAGGTATCGATCGACTTGACGCGGGCGTGGGCGTAAGGGCAGCGAACACTCTTGCCATAGAGCATCCCCGGCAAATTGATATCATAAGAATACTTGGCGCGACCGCTCGACTTGGCGGGGCCATCGATGCGCGAGATGCTCTTGCCAATCAGTTGTCTCTGGCCTGCCGGCGGCCAATCATATTTGCATTCAGCCATAAATTTCCTCCTTTGCCTGCGCCTTCAGAGTCTTCGAAGCCTCGAGCACGGCGTGACGGATTCCGTGATAGGTTCCACAGCGGCAGATGTTGCCGCCCAAACCTTTCTTGACGTCATCAAGAGTCGGGTTTGGATTCTTCTTGAGGAAGGCGACGCAGGCCATGACAAACCCTGATGTGCAAAAGCCACACTGCTGCCCGTCATGATTAACGAACGCTGCGCTCACAGGGTGAATTTGGTCGGCTGGCGCGATGCCCTCGATGGTTGTAATGTCGTGCCCTTCTGCTTCAATCGCCAGCACCGTACAGGCGTAAACCGGCTTGCCGTCTAAGTGCATGGTGCAAGCCCCGCAGGTGCCGCGGTCGCACACCTTCTTTGAACCGGTGACGTCAAGGCGGTTCCGCAGAGCGTCGAGCAAGGTTACCCTGGGCTCAGCCTTTAACTGCCGGGGCTTGCCATTGACGCGCAGAGTGATGGGAACTTCTCCCGGACCAACAATCCCATTCTTGCTCCCGGCGGGCGGATCGGCCAGGGCCAATTGCCCCGCGATCAAGCTACCGGAGACTGTGACCCCCGCTCCCTTCAGAAAATCCCGCCGGCTTCGATTTTTGAGGTGTTTGACTTCTTCTTGCGGTTTATCCTTTGTACTCATGGTGAGCTCCTGGCGATAGAATCCACAATCAGGACTGCTTGGCAATGCACCGAAGACTACTGAAATATGCACACGGTCGTAAGCCGACGACGCTCGGTTCTGTAGCGCCGGTCTGTGACCGGCGGATTTCGCCGCTCCCTGTCAGGGCAAGCTCCGAGCAGCGCTACAGCAAATGCCCATTGCCGGCTTATGTCCTCATGTACAGTTCAACCCATCCGTCACCGGACCGCACAAAGTGGCGGACACCAATTAGAAGACCGTTATTATAGCACTGTTCAAAATTCGCCAAATGGGTTTGATTTTTTCTTTCAGTGTAAAGATTTATTTGCAATCCCTTTAATAGAATTCCACTCTGATTGGCTACAGGTCATCGAGATTAAAAAGTCGGTCAGGTTGGATCCAGTCCTTGCCAAACTGCGTTTGGGTGCCGCACGATACAACAATAAAGGTCCGGCGACGTGAGTGCCTCGAAAGGCTCAATACCTAGCCTTCGTCATCCGGCCTTGGCTCTCACCTCGCAGCCAAACAAAAACCGGTGCATTCGGAGCCGGTGGTGGCCACGGCAATTCGATCTTCAGGGTTTGCAGGCTGGAATCTCCCGAGACGGGCGTGGGAATGTCCGTAATGAGGTAGCCGGTTTTTATGTTCCAACCAGCTTTGTCAATGATTTGCAGGTCCTGTCCGGTCAAGACACCCTCGTAAAACGGGCCGCTGAGCCTTTGGTTGGTGAGGACGAACTTGGTGATCCTGGGAAGCCGCACGACCTTGCCAAGACTGAACGGGTTCGAGGCGCCATCAGATTCCGTGGTTATCGCCGCTTGCAGCAGGCAACCCGATTGTCCAATCGCGCCGGGACTGACCGAGAGGAAGAACAAGCCTGGACCGGCTTCGTCCAATTGCCCAACGCTAGTCTGATTATCACCGGGGTGAAGGCTGATGGGTTGGCGGGTATCTGCAGGGTTCTCACAGCCGAGTTGTATGGTGGGGCGGGAATCCACATTTTCAGTGGTGATAACGAAGCTGGCGTTAGAACCGGCGGGAATCTCGCCTGGGTCCAACGCCACGTCCTGCCCATCCGGGAAGGAGACTTTGACGCCGGTGATCTTCGGCCTTGGTCCGGCAACGCGCAAGGCTCCAGGCACTTGGACGGGCACATTCATACCCTGAATGGTCATGCTGGCAGTGAGCAGCGCGCCTTTGCGAATGGCAGGAGCTAGCACCACGGTTGCCTCGCGCTCAGTCAAATCGCTGCTATCAGGCGGAACCGGGGCGAGTTTCCAAACCGCGCCGTCGCTTTGCAGGCTAACGATCCGGTTGAGACCCGAACCCTTTAACAAGACCCTTTGCTTGGGCTCGCCAAAGTTCACCCGCAAGGGAAGATTCTGAATCTTTGGAGTGGGAGGGAGGACCTGGACGGGAACGCTTCCGGCCGATCCGTTCAATTGCCTGAGGGTAAGGAGGTACTTGCCTGCGTGCATGGAAGCGGTGTCAAGCTGGGTCTTCAAGATGGCGGCGCCTTGTTCCGTTTTTTCGATCTTGAACGGAAGTTCCTTGGGCGCTCCTGCAAAATCGCCCGGTTCCACCATGGCGAGCTTGTCCACGAATTCAAAGTCCGCTCCTTTCAACTCCACCGGCACCGGCCCGATTCCAGCGATGAGCCGGTCTTGCGAGCTTGGTGTCAACTTGACTGTCTTAAGGTCGGCAAAATGCACGAGCTGGAGCGCCCCTTCCACCGGCAGTGGGGACCAGTCCCAATCCGTAACCAAGTGATACGTGCCAGCGGAAAGCTTGGCATTGCTCAGATTCAGGGCCAGCGTGTCATCGGAATTGCCCACCGTCACCTTCACCGGGACCGGGGTATTCTGCGATCCGGAAACCAACCGCCAGTCCCGGGCTCGCGGCAGCAGCCGAAGTTGTGCCGAAGTCTTGCATGTTACCTTCACTTCCGAATTCCAACCCACAGGAAGACGCCCGGATTTGGTGATGGTAATGGATGGGGGATCGGCGTCCGGAACGCGCAGCATCCACAAATAGGCGGTGTGGGAATGCGGTTTCGGAGCTTGATCCTTGGAGCAGAGCGCCAGGCCATTCTCACCGGCGGGCTGAGTGAAAGCGGGATGGAAGTCCGTGTTGGGGAAAACCATGGAGTGCAAATCCTGAAAGAGCGCCGCGCCCCCTGCCGCCAAGCCCACCGGGCTGCCAAAAAACATCGCTGCCACTGAGGTAGCGAGGGTCATTGATTGAGCAACCGGGGAGGCCGTAGCCGCGCCTGGGGACGTGGATGACAAAGTTGGCAGGACCGCCTGCAACAGAGTAGAGGCCTGCTGGCTGGCGGGCGCCGAAGGATCGAGCTTGGGCAGGGCCATGCCATATTGCGCAGAAAATCCGCTGAGCATGGCATTCAAATCTTTGGTTCCGGGGGGCGCTTGCTCGTATTCGGAGAGCGTCTGTACCAAGCCTTCCATGGTGGCTGTTTGTTGCGCATAGTCCTCAAGTTGCGCCAGAAGCTCCGGATTACGCGCCACCAGCGAGCTGATCTTCTTCACGTCCAGGCCGTGCGGCCCGAAAACCAGCCCCACCGCTGAGGCTCGAATGGGAATCACCCATTCGGCGGGTCCTTTTGCGGACTTTGCGTCCAGAATCACCACTGACTTCTTGGGATCGTGAGAATCCGGAGTCAGGATGATGGCAATTTTCGCGGACTTCTGTATGCCCGGCGGCAGGTGAATCGGCTCATAGCGCAGGATTTCTCCTGGCTGGATGACGTTGACCTTGTCCACCAGGAGACTCGAACCGCCCTTGGGCGGCTCGATCAGCAAGCGGAATTTGCTGACCGGGGCCGTTCCCAAGCAAGGCGAGGAAATTGCCGGAACCGTATCAGCGCGCAAAAGGCAGGGCACAAAAGCCAACGCCAAGGCTAAGCTTGTAAGCTGGATGAAGACCTGGGGTTTGCAATTTAGGTACTTTCTCATTGCCCTCAATAAGAACTTATCGCTTTAATGGATAGCAATGCAACAAGTTAAAACTATTGGTGGTGTCTCAGTTTGTTTGCTGTAGCGGCGCTCTATGAGCGCCGAACTTGGACCCTCAACGGTTTCCGGCGCTCATAGAGCGCCGCTACAGCAAACTACGCCACTACCAAATTATTCAGTGATTGTGATGCAAAATTCTGAAATGCTGCTGCCTGGGGCGCGAAGCAACAGCAATATGCCGGGCCGCTCGAACGGCTCGCTTGAAACCATGCCCTGAGGGGCATTCAAAGCAAGTTCGAGAATAAAATCGAGGTTAGAAAGCCAGCGCCTGATCCAGGTCAGCAATCAAATCCTCGGCCGCCTCGATACCGATGGAAAGGCGTACCAGACCGTCCGTGATGCCAATTGCCTGGCGCTGCTCCGGTGGCACGGCCCGATGGCTCGTAGACGCCGAATGCACGATCAGGGAACGCGTATCTCCAAGGCTCGCGGCGCGGGCGAAAAGCTTGGAGCGATCCATCACTTTCTTGCCCGCTTCGTAACCGCCTTTCGCTTCAAAACTGATCATGGCGCCAAATGCCTTCATCTGCTTGCGCGCCACATCGTGCCCAGGGTGCTGCGGAAGGCCAGGATAATTGACATGGTCCACCTTGGGATGCACCGCCAAAAATTCCGCGATCTTTTGGGCGTTCGAGCAATGCACGGGCATACGGACGTGGAGCGTGTGGACACCACGCAAGATGAGCCAGGCGTTGAAAGGACTGATGACGCCCCCGAAATCGCGGATCACTTCGTGAACCAGAAACGAGATGTATTCCTTCGGCCCCACGATAACTCCCGCCATGGCGTCTCCGTGACCGCAAAGATACTTGGTGGCAGAATGCACAACCACGGTCACACCCAACTTCAGCGGTTGCTGCAAGGCCGGCGAGGCAAACGTATTATCAATCATCAGCGGGACCTGGCGCGATTTGGCAAGCGTCGCCAGTGCTTCAATATCGATAATCTCCAGCACCGGATTCGAGGGTGTCTCGAAATAGATCAGACGGGTATTGGGGCGGATAGCGCGGTCAAACTCCTCGATGCGCGACCCCGGCACGAACGTGGCGGAGGCGCCGATGCGCGGCAGCTTCTTGTTCAAGAAATTATAGGCCGCGCCATAGATGGAGCGAGACGCAACCACATGATCGCCCACCTTGACGTAGCCGAGAATCGCTGTGGAGATCGCCGCCATTCCTGTGGCCGCGGCCAGCGCCGCTTCTCCACCCTCGATCGCTGCAATTTTCTCCTCCAGCGCATGAATCGTGGGATTCCCATAGCGCGTGTACATGTACCCGGCTTTTTCCTCGCCATACAGCGCCGCCATTTCCCCCGCGTCGCGCGAAGCAAAGGTGGTGGACTGGTAAATGGGCGTATCAAGGGCGCCTGTTACAGGACAAGGCTGCTCACCGGCATGAACTGCGAGGGTTTCAAATCGAAATCCATTGTTCATAAGTCACCTCTTGGTCTGCTGTGGCGGTGGGCGCCCGCCGCCGGCTTCTTCTTTACCGTCATTTCACCGTCAAGCCATCGTCGAATAGCACCCGTTCCATTTCCGAGCCAGACGGGCCTCTCAAACTGTTCAGGACGGCATACGGAACGGGTTCCCTCTGACCGCCCGGGAAAACGGATTTTTCCTGATTCAAGACTGATTTCTTAGATTATCCTCCGGCAACAAACTTGGGAAGTGTAAAAGGTGAGTTTTGAACTCAAAGCGATACAAGAGCGATTACCGAAAAGGCGTTTCTTAACTCTCCGCACCTATTCGCCAGGGATTCATTCGAATACCCTATGATGTACCCCCAGTCACATCCGATTCACGGTAAGTTAAGGTTATCATGCAACCCGCTGATTACTCATATCGGAGGGCCACCATTGGGTCCACCTTCGTCGCCCGGCGCGCGGGAATATAGCACGCCAAAACGGCCACCCCACTCAACACCAGCGAGACGGCGACAAACGTTGCCGGATCGCTCGCCCGAACTCCGTAGAGCAGGTGCGAGAAGCTCGAGAGCAGCCGGGTGAGAATTAGCGCGGCGGCTACCCCAATCGCGAGGCCCGCCAGCACCAACCGAAGACCCTGTCCAATCACCATCCGAAAAACGTCTCGTTTTTGCGCACCGAGCGCCATGCGTATCCCAATCTCATGGGTGCGCTGCTTGACGGAATACGCCATTAATCCGTAGACGCCAATCGCGGCGAGCAGCAGAGCAGACCCTCCGAAGATGCTCATCAGCAGCATATTGAAGTCCTGACGAGCGGTGGATTGCGCCATGACTTCTTCCATGGAACGGAGGGGTGGGACCGGCACACCGGTCGCTTGGCGGAGTTCGTTCTGAATCGCCGAATTGAGCGATGGCGACGGCGCACGCGTACGGATAACCCAAGTCACGGGAATGCCTGCCGTACGAGCGTCCGAAAGTTGCGCCGCGGGGACAAACACCGCGGGTTGGGGATTCTCGCCGAGCGCGTTGTCGTGAACGTCGCCTACCACGCCGATGATCTGGCGCGCAGGCTCATCAAGCCATGGAAGCCCCTTTCCAATGAAAATCTGGGAATCCAGTGGATCGCCCTTGGGCCAAAACTGGCGGGCCATGGCTTCATTGATGATGGCTACGCCCGGCGCACCAAGCCGGTCAGCGTCCACAAATAAACGCCCGCGAATAAGGGGAATCTTGAGCACCTCGAAATAGCTGGCCGAGACAACCATGCGGCGGGCTGATCCGTGAGACGGGCCATTCAGCGGCCGGCCAACTACAATGATTGGAACGCTATTGAAGTCCCCTGCCAATGGTAACAGTCTGGTGAAGCCTGCACTCTCCACTCCCGGCAAAACGCTCAGCCGCCTAAAAACATTGTGAACTATTTGATCCACTCCTGATACTTTCGCAAGTGGCGGGTCCAGCGGCGTTCGCGTCGTCACGACATTGCGTGGATCGAACCCAGGGTTCACGGAACGCAGAGCAATCAACGTGCGCATGAGCAAACCAGCCCCAATCAGCAGCAGAAGCGCGAGGCTGATTTCGCTGATCACGAGCAGCGAGCGAGTCTTGTTCTGGCGAAATCCGCTGCCGGTACCCGCGCCGCCTTCTTTCAGGCCGGAGTTCAGGTCGGTACGGGAAGCGTGGAGTGCTGGGATAAGACCAAATAAAAGGCCGGTGATCAGCGCGACAAGGAGCGTGAGCGAAAGAACTCGCCAGTCCATTGTTACGTTTGAGCCCCTGGGTCCAATACGAGGGATATGGGAAGGATTCAGAGCGAGAAGAGTATGGATACCAGCAACTCCCAGTCCCAGTCCGAACACTCCGCCCGCCGTGGAGAGCAACACGCTTTCCGTAAGTAACTGCAGGATGATTCTCCCGCGCGAAGCGCCCACGGCAATGCGGATGGCGATCTCGCGCCTCCTCCCCGCACCCTTCACCAGCAAAAGGTTTGCGACATTGGCGCAAGCAATGAGCAGGACGAAACTGACAGCACCCGTGAGAATCAGGAGAGACGAGCGCACATCCTTCCCTAGAACATCCTGCATCGGCTGGACGATAAAGGTTTCTCTTCGGCTCGTAGAGAGCGCGTGGGGAAACTTGCGACGAAATTCTTGGGTGGTGCGCTGCAGTTGCGCGTTCGCCATGTCAATCGTAACACGAGGTTTGAGCCGTCCCACAGCCTGAAAGTAATGGACTTGATTATTGCTGTTGGGATCTATTGGAAAGGGCATCCATATGTCAGGAGGTTCGAGGGTCTCTGTTTGGACGCCACCCGCCATGACACCGATGACCTCATAGGAGCTGCCGCTGAGGGAAATGATCTTGCCGACGATCTGGGAATCGGCTCCAAAGGCTCTCTTCCAAAATGCGTCGCTAAGGATAACGACACTACCGCCGTTGGGATGTTCTTCCTCGGCCGTAAAGGTGCGGCCCTGAGCGATGGGCAGGCCGAAGAGACGAAAGTAATCTGCGGTAACGAAGATGGCGCGGGCTTGCTGTGGCTGGTCGTCACCTGTCAAGATAAGTGAATCAAGCCGATAACCTGACACGTCCTGGAAGACGCTGGTCTGCTCGCGCCATAAATTGAACTTGATTTCCGAAGCGTTGGGAAACTTAAAACTTGAGCTTGAACCTCGCCTGCTTGTGGTGATGAATGCGACCACACGATTGGGTTCCGGGGCGTGCACCGGCGTCAACAAGACTGTGTTTACGACCGAGAAGATGGCCGTGTTTGTCCCTATGCCGAGCGCCAGCGTGATGACGGCCACGGCCGTGAACCCGGGACTGCGGCGCAATTGGCGCAATCCGTAGCGCACATCTACGATAAGTTCTCCGAACAAGCGCGTGCCCAGCGCTTCGTGGCACTCTTCCTTATACCGTTGATAGCCTCCGAACTCCACTTGTGCCTGCCGCTCCGCTTCCGCGCGTGAAAGTCCCTGCTGTTCCAGATCGTCCGCGCGCCTTTGCAAATGCAAACGAAGCTCATCTTCCATTTCCCGCTCGACGCGCGGCCGGCGGAACACAAAGGCCAGAAAGGTGCGAACCGTCGATAAAATTCTCATATTTCCTCCGGCTGAGTACCGAGTACAGTGCCTATTGCGGCCACGAGCCGGTTCCACCCTTCCGTTTCCTTATGGAGACGCCTGCGGCCCGCCGCCGTAAGTTGGTAGAACTTTGCCCGCCGATTGTTCTCCGAAGCGCCCCAGCTAGCCTTCAGCAACCCTTGGCGAACCAATCGAAACAGAGCCGGATAGAGCGCCCCTTGCTCAATAGCCAGAGCCCCTTTGGAAATCTGCCCAATCCGCAGGAGAATCCCGTAGCCGTGCAGAGGTCCGAGAGAGACCGCCTTGAGAATCAGAAGATCAAGCGTGCCGGGAAGAACGTCCGCGTGAGCGCGTATGCCATTCCCTAACATAGTTAGGAGTATGGCGCACGGGCGATTAGCCTGTCAAGCAGGTCACCCAAAAAGGTCACCCCGGGTCTTAAGCCGCTTGACCCTGCCTGCCGCTCATGCCTGCGCCCTCGGGACGCATGTTTGGTATGCAGCTTCGCTCAGGGGGTGGTGAAAGAAAAATTCTAACTAAAGACATTTGAAATTTGGCTAGCTTTCGCGTCAGACCTGCCCATCGTTGTCACCCCCGCGCAGGCGGGGGTCCACATCACCCTGCGCAGGGGCCGAATTCCCGCTTCCCGCTTTCGCCTGGACAAGCTTGGCGGGAATGACGGCGATATTGGGTTCGAGATCACGTGACGTTACCTCACGTACCGTTGTAATCACCACGATGGGAGTTCTCGAACACGGTCTGCACAGACTCGTCACGAAAAAGCTAAGCCGCAAGCTAATACTCCCCTCCCCGCACCGCCAGGGTCTCTGGAAGCCGCAGGCTGCCTATGACATCCGAAAGATTCTGCCGGTGGTGGCGGCAATATTCGCGGATGCCCTCGGCAACCCGGAGGGCAGTGTCCGGAGAGAAAAAGTTGGCTGTCCCAATCTGCACGGCCTTAGCTCCGGCAATCAGAAATTCCAGGGCGTCTTCCGCCGATACAATGCCCCCCATGCCGATTACGGGAATCTTGACGGCACGAACGGCTTGATAGACCATTCTCAAGGCAATCGGCTTGATGGCCGGTCCGGAAAGCCCTGCCGTAACGTTCGAAACGCGCGGCATTCGCGTCTCCGGATCAATGGCCATGCCCACAAAGGTGTTCACTAATGACAGCGCATCCGCGCCGCCGGCTTCTGCGGCCCGCGCGAACAGGCCGATGTCCGATACATTGGGCGAAAGCTTCACCATCAGCGGGAAATGCGCGACCCGCTTCGATGCGGTCACCACCTCTTCCGTCAAATTTGGGTCACTGCCATAGACGATCCCGCCTTGGCGCGTATTCGGGCAGGAGATGTTCAGTTCGTAGGCGTCAATTCCTTCTCCAGCGTTGAGAATTTCGATGCAACGGACGTAGTCCTCTGTCGAGTAACCGAAGACGTTCACCACGCAGCGAGTTTTCAGACCGCGAAGGAAAGGAAGTTTCTCCTCCAGGAATTTTTGCGCGCCCACGTTCTGCAAGCCGATGGCGTTCAGCATTCCGGAATCCGTCTCGTAAATGCGCGGCGGTGGATTCCCCGGCATCGGGTCCGCAGAGATGCCTTTCACCACGATGCCACCCAGTTGATTCAGGTCGATGAGCTGGTCAAATTCCTTGCCGTATCCAAAAGTTCCGCTCGCGGTCAGGACGGGATTCTGAAAGTGAACTCCCGCAACCGTGGTTTCGAGATTGGGTTCGAACGGGGTTTCGGCGGAAAGGTTCGCCATGATGCCTTGATGATCCTCCACAGAAAATCGCAGATCAAGGATTGGAGCCTTGGAATGTACGCGGGATGCCTGCACCGCGGGTGGACGGCGCCGGCCCTTGGAAGTTACTAGCTAATATTACTTTGTTAGGTTGAATCAAGCACTGTCAGGGCATGGCTTCAGCCATGCCAAATCCCAAAGCAAGAAGAAGCGGCTTTAGCCGCTGAGGGCCTCAGGGGCTAAAGCCCGAATCTCGGGACCACCGCCAACGGCTTGGCTGAAGCCATGCCCTGACGTTGCGCCCAACGACCTAACATAGTAATACTAACTAAGATGTTGGAAAAAGCCCATATGCCTATCATCCTGAGCCCTTCGCTCTGCATGACAAAATCAACTCTTCCAGCAACCTGTTAGGTTTTCGGAATTGCTTCCGCTTCCCACACGACCTGGTCCGACCAAAACACCGGGCCTTCGGTGCAAACGCGCTGATAACTTCCGTGGCCTTCACCGTTAACCTGGATTGAGCAGCCCAGGCAAACACCCAATCCGCAACCCATGCGATTCTCCATGGAGACCAGGCAGCGGCGGCCAAAGCGGCCGGAAAGCCGCGCGGCAGCACGCAACATCCCCCACGGACCGCAAACCATCATCATCCGGCTTCGCGGCCGCGATTGCTCCAGATAAGCCTCCAGCGGCGCGGTCACGTAGCCCTT
>Ga0207416_1004780_pt1 | contig 11345 bp, 12 predicted proteins | sample PaiPotPPM11metaG_FD_184107 | JGI IMG/M metagenome (GOLD analysis project Ga0207416, IMG submission 184107) | Iron sulfur acid spring bacterial and archeal communities from Banff, Canada, to study Microbial Dark Matter (Phase II) - Paint Pots PPM... ...
GCGTGGCGGCCCGCCCCGCCCCCGGTCGTCCTCGAGCGCATCTGCTGCTTCAAGTACCAGCGCACCGTCAGCCACGATAACACGCTCCAACTGGGCGCCCGCGCCCTGCAACTCCACCCCGGCCCCGGCGGCCGCAGCTACGCCGGCGCCCGCGTCGACATCCACGCCCACCTGGATGGCCGGCTCACGGTCTTTTACCACGGCCACCGGCTCCGCGCCACGCGGCTGGGAGCAGACCACCGCCCCGTCTGGCACTTTCAGCCGCGCTCGGCACCGCCGTCCCGGGTTCTGCCCATCGACACCCCGCCACGCAGCAAGGGGCATATCCCTCCGGCGGACCATCCGTGGCGACGCGCGGCGGCTGAGGGCAGACGACGCAGGCAGCTCAAAGCCCAGGGGTGACATTTTCATAAACCCATTAGGGTGACAGGATCACTGGCCTACGACAGCGAGACGCCGCGCGGGTAGTGGGGCAGTACTACCCGCAGGTTATCACCGGCCATGCACCGGTCGCAGGCAATCCGAGTCTCGAAAAGCGCGGGCCTAGCGCTTCTTCGGTGCGGCTGCCTTCGCCTTCTCGCGCTGGGCGACTTCCTTCGCGCGGAACTTCGCGATGCGTCCGATCAACCTCACGGGGACGGGCTGGGAGAGCGGGAAGCGGATTGTGCCCTTGCTGATCTCGTACGGCGCCAGCTCGTCCTTGAACGCCGCGACGACGCGCTCCGTGACGGGGTAGAGCGAGTAGTCTGCCTCCACCCAGCGAAATAGAGCACGGGGCGACTGTGCAGTTTGTACGTGGGGATCTTGTACGAGATCACTTCCTCGGCTCCGGGCACGGCCTCGCGGATGGTGCTCCGCACGCGCCCGAGTATGCGCTGCACGGCCTCGGGTTGCGAGGCAATGTACTCGTCCACGGACTTGAAGTCGGTCTTGGCCATCGTGGATTCCAGCCTTCTGGCTTGGCTTCAGTGCCCAGCAATCTTATTTTGACGGAAAGCGCCCATTGGTTCCGCCGCGCTTGGCTTAGGTCTTCTGAACCACGCAGAAGAGGTTGCCATCGGGATCTTCCAACACGACAAAGTCAGCATCCGGGGGATACTTCCAGGGATAGCGAGCCGCCCCGATCTTGATGAGCCGCTCCACCTCGCCCTCTTGGTTGTTTGTGTAGAGGTCGAGGTGCAATCTGCTCCTTTTGCCTGAGCGCTTTTCCGGAATTTGGTCCAAAGACACGTTGGGCCCTCTTCCCTCAGGATCACGAAGAACCACCCAGCCGCCCGTCGCAGGCTCTCTGGGGACGTAGTGGAGCGCTTCCTGCCAGAATGCCACCATTTTGCTGAACTCATAACAGCGGATAACAATCGAACCGATTTTCATTTTTCCCACCTCTGTACCTCACACTAACCCACGACCGTCGCGCGCGCGACGGTACGGCGCCGAAGGGAGACGCGATGGGAAGCGCGGCTAGAGCCTCAGCAGCGCGGACGCGGTCTGGACCAGACGCAGGAACGGCCCCGGGTAGATGCCCAACACGACGGTCCCCGCCACCGTGATCGCGAGCAGGGTGCGGGTGAGCCCGCTCTCGGCAAGCGGCGCCGCGCCGTCCGGCGCCGCCTGCTGGTACATCGCGCGGATCACGCCCATATAATACGCGAGCGAGATCACGCTGTTGAGAATCCCCACGACGGCCAGCCAGAGAAACCCGCTCTGGATCGCGGCGCCAAAGAGCAAGAGCTTGCCGAAGAAGAGCGCGGTGAATGGGATGCCGGTGAGGGAGAGCATGAAGATCGCCATGGCCGCGGCGGCGAACGGCGCCCGCTGGGACAGCCCGGCGTAGTCGGCGATCGCGTCCGATCCCAGCGTCCGCTCGACCGCGATGGCCACGGCAAACGCGCCGATGTTCGTGAACATGTACGCCAGTAGGTAGTACAACAGCGCGTCGACGCCGGACCCGAGGGGGGTCGAACTGCCGGCGAGCGCCACGACGCCGATCAGCATGTAGCCCGCGTGCGCGATCGAGCTGTAGGCCAGCATCCGCTTGATGTTCTGCTGGGAGAGGGCGACCAGGTTGCCGACGCTCATCGAGATCGCCGCCAGCACCGCGAGCACCGTCACCCACGTCTCCGGCGGGAGCGCGACGTACAGCACGCGCAGGAGCGCCGCGAACCCCGCCGCCTTGCTCCCGACCGACAGGAACGCGGTGACCGGTGTGGGCGCGCCTTCGTAGACGTCCGGGGTCCACTGGTGGAACGGCACGAGCGAGATCTTGAACCCCAGCCCGGCCAGGACGAACACGGTCGCGACGAGGAGGAGCCCGGCGTTCGCCGCGGCGAGGGGGCGGGCGAGATGGTAGAGGTTGGTCGTCCCGCCGGCCCCGTACAGGTAGGTGAACCCGTAGAGCATCACCGCCGAGGCGGCGGCGCCGTAGAAGAAGTACTTCACTCCTGCTTCGTTGCTCTTCCGGTCGCTCTTGAGCGAGCCCGCCAGGACGTAGGACACGAGCGAGACGTACTCGACCGCGAGGAACAGGAGGATCAGATCGGCGGCCGCGGCCATGATCACCAGGCCGAGGACCATGAAGGCGATGAGGACGTACACGTCGCCTTCGTGCTGGGTCGTGCGGCCCTTGAAGAATTCCATCGCGGCGAGGAGGACGAGGACGCCGCTCAGGATCGCGATGATCTTGAAGAACGCGGAGAACGGCTCGACCGCATACGTGTCGAAGAACACCAGGCGCGGCGTGGCGCCGAGCTGGAGCGCCGAGGGCACGAGGGTCGCGAGCAGCCCGATCACGGCGATCCAGGCGACGAACCGCTTCTCCGCGGGACCGGTCGCCAGGTCGAGGACCAGGAGCCCGAGGGCGAGGACTCCCAGCATCAGTTCCGGCGTGATCGCCTGTACGTCCACGCGTCGCCTCCCGGATCAGTGCACGAGGCTCAGGATGTTGATCATGGCCAGATTGATGATGGCGATGAGCGGCCCGGGGTAAAAACCCACCAGCACCATCAGCGCGGCGAGGGGCGCCAGCGCCCACCGCTCGCGGGCGTCGACGTCCGGCAGCGCCGCCCACCGGGGATTCAGCGGGCCGAGGAAGATACGCTGAATCGCCCAGAGGAAGTACGCCACCGTGATCACGACGCCGACCATCGCCACTCCCGTGAGCTGCGGGTAGATCTGGAACGCGCCGAGGAAGATCAGGAACTCCGCGACGAATCCCATGAGGAGCGGCAGCCCGAGCGAGGCCAGCATCGCCAGCATCATCAGCCCCGTATAGACGGGCAGCCGGGTGGCGAGGCCCCCGAAGTCCCCGACCCCGCGCGTGTGCGCCCGGTAGTCGTAGAGGACCCCGACCAGGAAGAACAGCGCGCCGGTGATCACCCCGTGGGCGAGCATCTGCATCGTGGCGCCGTCGAGGGCCTGCGCCGCCGCGCCCTGCATGGCGCCCCGGTTCCCGACGGCCGCCGCCGCGGCGATGGCGAGCATGACGTAGCCCATGTGATTCACGCTCGAGTAGGCGATCAGTTTTTTCAGGTCCGTCTGGGCCATCGCCACCATCGCGCCGTACACGGCGCCGATCACGGCGAGCACGGCGACGAACCAGGCCATGTGCTGGAACGCGTCCGGCAGCAGCGGGAGCGCGATCCGCACGAACCCGTACGTGCCGAGCTTCAGGAGGATCGCCGCCAGGAGCACGCTCCCGGCGGTCGGCGCCTCGACGTGGGCATCCGGCAACCACGTGTGGAACGGGAACATTGGGACCTTGATGGCGAAGCTCAAGAAGAACCCCCAGAACGCCAGGATCGCGAGCGGCAGGTCGTGCGCCAGCGGCTTCTGCTGGATCAGGGCGAGAATGTCCAGCGTCCTGGGCGAGGACTGGAAGTAGAGAATCAGGATCGCGAGCAGCATGGCGAGCGATCCGACCAGCGTGTACAGGAAGAACTTGATCGCCGCATAGGTCCGGCGCGCGCCGCCCCAGATGCCGATGATAAAGAACATCGGCACGAGCGAGATCTCCCAGAACAGGTAGAAGAGGAAGAAGTCGAGGGAGAGGAACACACCCACCATGCCGGTCTCGAGGAGGAGGAACAGGATCATGTATTCCTTCGGCCGGAGGTCTACCCGCCAGGAGTAAATCACGCACAGCATGGTGAGGAGCGTCGTCAGGATGACCAGCGGCAGGCTCAGCCCGTCCACGCCCAGGTGGTACGTGACGCCGATCGAGGGGATCCAGCGCACCTGCTCGAGGAGCTGCAGCGTCCCCGCGCGCGCGCGATCGAACGCCGCCCCCGCCCAGACCGACGCGGCGAGGTCGAGGACCGTCGTGACGAGGGCCACGATCCGAATCGTCCGCGCCCGGTCCCGGGGCACAGCGAGGAGGACGAGCGTCCCGGCGACCGGGAGCCACAGCACGAGGCTCAGCAGGCCGCTCACCAGGCCACCCGCACCAGCACGATGATCAGCACCCCGAGGAACACGAGCAGGAGGTAGGTCTCTTCGCGCCCCGTTTGCGCGTACCGGAGGCCGAGCCCGAGCTGCCGGGCGAGCCAGCCGGCGAGGTTCACGAGACCGTCCACGACGTAGCGGTCGAACGCGCCCGCGAGCCGGATCACGAGGCCGCCGATCCCCAGGAACAGCCACCCGTAGAAGTCGTCGACATAATACTTGTGGACGACCAGCGTGTACAGCCCGTGGAAGCGCCGCCGGAGCTCCTCCGACGGGACGATCCGCCAGACGTACACCGCGCCCGCCGCGAGCCATCCGGCCACGGCGATGAGGATCGAACCGACCAGGAGGCCGGTGTTTCCGGGCGGCGGCGCCACGCGTTCGAAGTGGATGAACCGCTCAAACGGGTTCCCGAGGATGTCCGCGCCCGCCCAGCCGAGGAACACCGCGAACACCGCCAGAATGGCGAGCGGAATCGTCATCACGGCCGGGCTCTCGTGGAGGCCCGCGCCGTGGCCGCTTCCCGCCGCGCCGTGCCCGGCGGCGCCGGGGTCGCCCCCGCGGTACTCCCCGGCAAACGTGTACCAGCACAGCCGGCCCATGTAAAAGGCCGTCAGAAACGCCCCCGCCGCCCCGAGCAGCCACAGCGCCTTGTCGTGGGCGTACGCGGCCAGCAGGATCGCGTCTTTGCTGAAGAAGCCGGCGAACGGCGGAATCCCGGTGAGCGCCAGGGTCGCGGCCAGGAACGTCCAGAACGTCACGGGCATCGCCTTGGCGAGGCCGCCCATCTGTTTCATGTTGTTGGTGGCGACGATGTGGATCACGCTGCCCGCCCCGAGGAAGAGGAGGGCCTTGAAGAACGCGTGTGTGATCAGGTGGAACATGCCGGCCGTATACCCCAGCACACCCAGGCCCATCATCATGTAGCCGAGCTGGCTGACCGTCGAGTACGCCAGCACGCGCTTGATGTCGTTCTCAACCACGCCCATCGTCGCGGCAAACAGCGCGGTGATACCGCCGATGTACGCGACGACCGTCAGCGCCGTGTGCCCGGGCGAGAACAGGAACAGCGGGTAGACGCGGGCGACCAGGTACACGCCGGCGGCGACCATCGTCGCCGCGTGGATCAGCGCGCTCACCGGCGTCGGGCCCTCCATCGCGTCCGGGAGCCAGACGTGCAGCGGGACCTGCGCGGACTTCCCCACCGCGCCGCCGAACACGAGGACCGCCGCCAGCGTCAGCGCCGGGCCGCCGAACCCGCCGAGGTCGATCGCGCGGAAGATCTCATCGAACCGCAGCGAGCCGACCCCCAGGAACAGGAGCAGGATGCCGATCATCATCGAGAAATCCCCGACCCGGGTCGTGATGAACGCCTTGAGGGCCGCCCGGGCGGCCGCGGGGCGCTCGAACCAGAACCCGATCAGGAGGTACGAGCACAGGCCGACCAGCTCCCACCCCATGTAGATGAACAGGAAGTTGTCGGCCAGGATCAGGAAGAGCATCGAGAACTGGAACAGCGAGAGGTACGCGAAGAAGCGGGGGAATCGCGGATCGCCCGTCATGTAGCCGACCGAGTAGACCGTGATCAGCGTGGCGACGACGCCGACCATCGCGAGCATGATCGCGCTCAGCGGGTCGACGACGAACCCGACCACCAGCGGCCGGCTGCCGACGACCGCCCAGGTGTACGTCACGTCGGCGCGCGCGCCGCCGATCACCTCGGCCAGCACTTTGAGGGCGGCGGCGCCGGCCAGGACGATGCCGGCGATCGAGACGACGGCCCCCCGCCCCGGCAGGCGCTCGCCCCAGAGGATCACGAGGATGAACGCCGCGAGCGGCGCGAGCGGAATGAGCCAGGCGACGTGGCTGATCACGGTTCGGCTACCACTTCATCACGTTGATCTCGTCGACGTAGATCGTCTCGAGGCTGCGGTAGGCGGCCAGGACGAGGGCAAGCCCCACGGCGGCCTCGCACGCCGCCAGCGTGATGACGATCAGCGCAAAGATCTGGCCCTGCAGCTCCCCGGGCGCCGCGAACCGGTTGAACGCGGCCAGGTTGACGTTGGCGGCGTTCAGCATCAGTTCGATGCCCATCAGGATCGCGACGCTGTTGCGCCGCGTGACGACCGCGAAGAGGCCCAAGGCGAACAGCAGGGCGCTCAGCACCAGGTAGTGGGTCAGGGTCGGCATCCCTACTCCTCTTTCCGCGCGATGATGATCGCCCCGATCAGGGACACCAGCAGCACGATCGACGTGCCCTCGAACACCAGGATGTTCGCCCCGAGAAAACTCCGGCCGATCGCCGCGGTGGTGTACGCCGGCAGCGTGCCGGCGCCGCGCGGCCAGGCGGTATGCGTCGCGACGGTGATCAGGAGCACCGCCATCGCCGCGGCCACGGCCGCGCCGATCGGCCCCTGCTCGTTCCGCTGGCGGGCCCGCATCCCGGTCCCGCCCTCGGTGAGCATGATCACGAACAGGATCAGCACCGTGATGGCCCCCGCGTAGATCAGGATCTGGATGCCGGCCAGGAACTCCGCGTTGAGCAGCACGTAGAGTCCGGTCACGCCCAGGAACGACGGAACGAGAGCGACGGCACTGTGGACGATGTTGGGCGAGGTGACGACGACGAGCCCGCTCGCGAGCGTGAGGGCGGCCAGGACGTAAAAGGCCAGCGCCTCGCCGGTCATCGGTGGGCGACCACCACGAAGAACGCCGTCACGACCAGATTGAGCAGGGCGACCGGGATCAGGACTTTCCACGAGAACCCGAGGAGCTGATCGATGCGGAACCGGGGGAACGTCCACCGCACCCACATGAACACGAAGATCAGCGCGTACAGCTTGATCACGAACCAGAGGACCGGGGGCAGGATCGGGCCCCGCCAGCCGCCGAGGAACAGCGTGACCGCCATCGCGGCCATCGCGAACATCTCGCCGTACTCGCCGAGCTGGAACAGCGCAAACCGCATGCCGGTGTATTCGGAGAAGTACCCGGCCACGAGCTCGCTCTCCGCCTCGACGAGGTCAAACGGGGTCCGGTTCACCTCCGCGGTGGCCGCCACGAGGAAAATGAGGAACGCCACGGGCTGCGAGACGATGTTCCAGAGGCCGGCCTGGGCGTTGACGATCGTGACCGTCGAGAGCGAGCCGGCGAGCAGCGCGACCGTGATCAGCGCGAGTCCCATCGGAATCTCGTAGCTCACCATCTGCGCGGCCGACCGCAGCCCGCCGAGGAGCGCGTACTTGTTGTTCGACCCCCAACCCGCCATCAGGATCCCCACGACGACGAGCGCGGACGTCGCGGCGAAGTACAGGACGCCGATGTTGAGATCCCGGAAGATCAGCGGGCCCGCCCGGGTGGTGCCGAATGGGATCACCACGTAGTCCAGCAGCGCCGCGAGCGGCACGACGATGACGGCGCTCGCGAAGATCACCGGGTCGGCGCGCCGGGGAACGATGTTCTCTTTCTGCAACAGCTTCAGCGTGTCGGCCAGGGTTTGCAGCAGGCCCTGGGGGCCGACGTGCTTCGGACCGAGCCGGCTCTGAATCCACGCGCTGATCTTGCGCTCGAGCAGCACGCCGAACATCGCCGCGATGACGGCGACGCCGCTGAAGATGAGGATCGTCCCGGCGACCGCGCGGAGCAGTTCCAGATACCACGGCATCGCGGATGAAGCCTCCTACGCCGCCGGGACGCTTGCGCGGCGACCCTCGTGCACTAGACCCACTCCAGGGCCCCCTTGCGCCAGGCGTACACGAGGCCGAGGGTGAGAATCACGAGGAAGACCAGGAGCTCGTAGAACGCGAGCGCGCCCTGGCTCCGGGCGGCCACCGCCCAGGGATACAGGTAGATGATCTCCACGTCAAACACGACGAAGATAAGCGAGAAGAGGTAGTAGCGGACGTTGAACTGGGACCACGCCTGGCCGATCGCCGGCACCCCGGATTCGTACGTCTCGAACTTCTGCGGGTAGGAGCTGCGCGGCGAGATCAGCCAGATGATGAGCAGGGGGAGGGCCACCATCCCGGCTCCCACAATGGCGAACACCGCCACGTATCCCCAGTCGAGCAGCACACTCGTCCCTCCTCGGCGGCAACACGGCGAACGGCGGAGCTAGCGCGCGCGGGCTCGTCTTCCTGACAGACGGCCGTGATCGTCATACTGTTCGCGGCCGCGTGTCAAGATTCCTACAGTGCGGCGACGCTGCGGCGGCCCTCGGGGGAGACGGTCGCCAGGAGCTGCAGCAGGACCGTGCCGATCTTCCGGGGATCGTGGCGGACCAGTTCTTCCTCGCTGACTAGATCCTCCGCGATCGGACGCAGCCCGAGCGCCCGGATCCCGTCCACGTCGGGCTCGACCGGCTCGGCGCCCTCCTGGCCGTACCGGGCCAGCAGCGCCTGGTTGCGGGGACGCCGGGTGTTCACGAGGACGTACTCGAAGAGACCGCGGCCGCCCTGTTCGAGCAGGACGCGGACGTGGTCGGACGCGCGGAAGCCCCGCGTCTCGCCGTGCTGGGTCATCACGTTGCAGACGTACACCTTGAGGCCCGGCGCGCGCCGGAGCGCGCCCACGACGCCGTCAACCAGCAGGTTGGGGATCACGCTCGTATAGAGACTGCCGGGCCCCAGGATGATGAGGTCCGCGTCCGCGATCGCATCGAGGACATCCTGCAGCGCCGGCGCGGGAGCGGGCTTGAGGAACACCCGGCGGATCGTCTTTCCGGCCCCCGTGATCGCGGACTCCCCCTCGACCACCGTGCCGTCGGTAAACTCGGCGCACAGCGTGACGTCGTGGAGCGTTGTGGGGAGCACGCGGCCGCGGATCGCGAGGACCTTGCTGCACTCTTTGACCGCGGTCTCCAGATCGCCGGTCACCTGGACCATGCTGGCGATGAAGAGGTTGCCAAAGCTGTGGCCGTCCAGGTCCCCGCCCTTGAACCGGTGCTCGAACAGCTGCGTGAGGAGCGGTTCGGCCTCGGCCAGGGCGACCAGGCAGTTGCGGATGTCCCCGGGCGGCAGGATCCCCTGCTCCCGCCGCAGCCGCCCAGAGGATCCGCCGTCGTCGAAGACGGTCACGACCGCGGTCAGATTGGTGGATGTCTTCTTGAGTCCCCGCAACAGCGTGCTGAGCCCGGTCCCGCCGCCGAGCACCACGATCTTCGGTCCGCGCTGCAGCTGGCGCTGCTGGACCAGCATCTCGACCAGACGGGGGTCGCCCCGCGGCAAGAACACGTCGACGATCGACCGGATCGTCATGCGGAGCCCGTAGACGATCACGGCGATCCCGAGCAGCAGCAGGACGGCGCCGCCGGCGACCGGCGAGAGCACGTGACCGGTCACCGCGTAGGCGACGTCGGCCGCGCGGATCACCGCCAGCTCCAGCACGCCGAGGAGCTTCACGTTCACGATGAGCGCGACGCCGGTGCTCACCAGGAACACCCCGATGGCCATCAGCGCGACCCACCGCTTGATGCCGAGGCCGGGCTCAAACCAGCGGCCCAACGCGCGGAGCCGATCCCACGCCTGCCCTCCGCGCTTGCCGTTCAGGCTCATTCTTTTCTCACGTCCCGGTGCTTTACCCGCACCCCATAGCCCGCCCCGCGCAGGAAGCCCGCCAGGTCCTCCCCGAGCACGACGGAGCGGTGCTTCCCGCCCGTGCACCCGATCGCGATCGTCAGGTGAGTCTTCCCTTCCGCGGTATACTGCGGCAGCAGGTAGCCGAGGAGGTCGTGCAGCCGGCGCTGGAACTCCCGCGTCTGGTCCCACCGGAGCACGAACTCCCGCACCTCCGGGCTGTTCCCCGGGAGCGCCCGCAGCGTCTCGACGTAGTGCGGGTTAGGCAGGAACCGAACGTCGAAGACCAGATCGGCGTCGAGCGGGATCCCGTGTTTGTATCCGAACGTCACGACGTTGACCGTCAGCGTCCGTTCGTGGCCCTGTTTCAGGAATGCGCCGGCGAGCTCTTCTCTGAGATCCCGCACGCTCAACGTGCTCGTGTCGATGATCTTGTCCGCCCGCTCCTTGACCGGCTGCAAGCGGCGCCGCTCGCTCCGGATCCCGTCGAGGACATGCGCGCCCAGCGGGTGCTTCCGGCGCGTCTCCTCGAACCGGCGGACCAGAACCTCGTCGGATGCGTCCAGGAACAGGATTTGGGAGCGGATCCCCATCCCCTCGAGCGCGGCGAGCGCGGTGTCCAGGGCGTCGAAAAACTCGCCCCCGCGCACATCGATCACCAGCGCGACCCGGCGGATGCGTCCCTGCGACTCCCGGACGAACTCGGCAAACTTGGGAACGAGGACCGGCGGCAGGTTGTCGACGCAGAAAAACCCGAGGTCCTCCAGGGAGTGCGTCGCGAGGGATTTTCCCGCCCCGCTGAGCCCCGTGACGATCAGGAACTCGACGTCGCTGGCCGCCGCTCCGGTGGGAGCGCCCGGCGCGGGCTGCGTCCGCCCCATCTCACTCCCTCACGAGCTGGGAGAGGATGAAACTGATGACGCTCAGCACGATCGCGCCCAGGAGCGCTGCCAGGAAGCTGTCGATCCGCACGCGGTGGGTCAGGCCGGCGACGATGTAGAGCATGAGCGCGTTCACGACGAACGTGAAGATCCCGAGGGTGAGGATGTTGAGCGGCAGCGTCAGGAGCAGGACGATGGGGCGGATCACCGCGTTCACGATCCCCAGGACCAGGGCGGCCACGACGGCCCCGCCGAAGTCGGTGACCCGGATCCCCGGGACGATAAGAGTGGTCAGGTAGAGCGCCACCGCGTTGATGGCCCAGCGGATCAGCAGTCCGATCATCGTGCTTCATTATAACACGTGCTTCATTATAACACGTGCTTCATTATGACACGTGCTTCATCATAACACGGCAGTTCTGAGGAACAGGTGGTCGGCGGGGGCGGGTGG
>Ga0207416_1004783_pt1 | contig 11338 bp, 3 predicted proteins | sample PaiPotPPM11metaG_FD_184107 | JGI IMG/M metagenome (GOLD analysis project Ga0207416, IMG submission 184107) | Iron sulfur acid spring bacterial and archeal communities from Banff, Canada, to study Microbial Dark Matter (Phase II) - Paint Pots PPM... ...
GGCTCGTTCCTCCTCAGAGTTCACCCTGGGCAGGACCTCGCCGATTGCAGCCAGCGCAGCGGCGAAGCTGGGAAATGTAGTGCCCGGTTGCCCGTCGAAGTCCTGCTCGCTGAAATACTGCACCCGCCATCCGTTCGTTACCGGCATAATCGTTGCCGCCACACCATGCTGAAGCGCCTCGAGCTGCTCAGCCGAAAGAAATAACTCCCCGCTGTCCAGCGGTTCACCGGTGGTGTCGCCCTGGGCCATCGCTCCCCCCGAACTCGATGCGGAACTGAGCGTCAGATTGAGGTACGCTCATAAGACGCACTGTGGCAGGAACGCGAATGAATGTCAAGAGCGTTCCGTTCCTGTTGGGTTACGGAAATGGCGGCCCATTGGGTCAGGCGGACTGGATACGAGCCGCACGCCGGCGCGAAGCCCGGCACCGAGTCCTGAGATCCGGATATGCTGGCGGCGCCAGTGAGGTATTGCGGAGTGGACCTGCGCCCGCTGGCGCTGTAAACTGTCAGGCATGGATTGACGCGTAGCTCGACACCCGCACCCGTCGACGGTGGTGAGAAGGGCGGGAATATGAAACGACAGATCGTGGCTCGGATCGGCGGGCGCTTTCGACCAAATGTGCACACGCTCAGGCAGATCGTCATGTTGCAGGCGTTGGACTGGGAAACGCTGGCAGAGCTGTCAGGAATCTCCAGCTGTGAACGATACGCGGCGGGCGCGGAGATAGACCAACCGCCTGAGGGAGAGTGCGAAGCCCTCCTTGTCATGGCGGGTGAGGTGTGCGCGTCGCTTGCCTCGACTGATGGCCGGGAACTGCTCATTTCCGTGCTGCGGGGCGGTGAGGCCTTCAAGTTTGGCAACGATGTCGAGACCGTCCTGGACGCGATTGTGGTGCGGTCAGTCACTCCGAACACGGTTGTGTGCCGAACTCCATGGCCGGCGTTCATATACAGGGTCAGCACCTCCCCGGGTTCCGCTGCCCTGCTGCTAGAGCAGCTGGACCGACGCTTCGAGGAAGTAGTAGCAGCCGCCAGCGACCGGATGCATCCCATTGAGGCCCGGCTAAGGCGGGTGCTGTGGCGTGAGGCCCGACATGCCGATGGACACGCCGTCTTTTTTACTCATGAGCAATTGGCTAGAAGGATCGGCACAACGCGCGCTCGCGTGACAGGCTTGCTGGGCAGATTAGCCGAGCTCGGTCTGATCGAGTGCGAAGCGCACTCCCACCGCATTACCGTCCTGGACGGCAAAGGACTCGTTTCGGACTAACCGGCGTAGGCGGGCGTCGTCGATCAAGAGCGCGAAGGGGAGCCCCAAGAGACGCACCCCTCTTTACCCATGACGCCCAGATCGTGCGGTGCGTGCGGCGATCGCCGAGGGTACGTGGGCGCCCTCCTTCCCGGAGGCGATAATACGGAATCCGGGAAGGTTAGGTCCTGTATGACCGATAGTATGCGCTTGTGCAAGCCAATTCCCGGGACCGAACGAGACCTACTGTGCCAGGATTCCGTATAAGGGACGCCGGCAGCACCGAGACCTGTCCCTGACCATTGTTGTTCTGCAGCGTGTCTTCATCGACGCCGATGACGCCACACGATGCAAGCGACACGTCGTGTGTATCAAAAGGGACAGACAGGGGGGAGTATCGTGGTCAGCATAGGACTGGCGGCAAAGCGCGGCATGCAGGGGTTGTGCTTGCGCCATAGGCATCACGAGGGAAGAAGAGGAGTCTGGAGCGATGGCAGGATCAGCTCGCGTCGGAAGATTGTTGCTACTTTGGAGCCTCGTATTCTTTGCGCCGCTACTCCGTCCTCATCTTGCAACCGCTCTTGCGGCCGGCAAGGCAATGAATTGGGCGCGTGTCTACGCGAAGGAAGCGCACCAGGCGATCATCGAAAACTCCCCTCAGTCGTCCCGCTCGGTATCTCTGCGGTCCAGGCAAAATGGCTCGCATGCAAGAAGGCTCCGGAGACTTGCTCCCTGGGTTCAGATTGGATCCCGTGTTGGCATAGACGCAGAGGGCCGGAGTGCGGCAGACTTGCTGCGCGCCTCCGGAGGTGGCCATACAAGGAGTCACGTCTCGATCACGGCCAGTGGCGACCCATGCATCACCGGCTGGACCTGCACTGATGTCGACAATGCCACACCGACCGGGAGCGCCACGGACAACGGTGGGGGCAGCTGGACCCTCTCTGGCGGCGGGAGCGCCGGGATCTACGGTACCTACGACCAGTTCTTCTACATGTGGAAGAGTGTAACTGCTACAACCACCATCTCTGCCCGCATCGCCAGCTTCACCCAGGCTCCTGGAGGGTCCCAGGCCGGTATCATGTTGCGGCAGAGTACGGACCAGTCGGCACCCTACTACTGCGTGTTTGTCATACCGGGAAGCGGGGTCTACGTGCGCTACCGGCTCTACCAGGGCGCTACTCATACGCAGATAACGGGACCTGCCGGGGGGAGTGTGCCCATCTACCTGCGGATCCAGCGCTCCGGCTTCACCTTCACGGCTTACACCTCCGGTGATGGGACCACCTACACCGCCATCGCCGGCTCGACGCTGGTGATCAACATGGCGCCCACCACCGCAGGATTGGAGCTCGACGGCGGGGGCGTCAACCCGGCGATCGCAACCTTCGACAGCGTGAGCGTCAGCACATCGGGAAATGACGCGACGCCTGGCTGCGCCAGTGGCTGGAGCTGTGCCGACATCGGGAGCACAGGAGCGGTCGGTGGCGAGTCGTGGGTCAACCAGCAAACCTTCGCGGTGAGCGGTGCCGGCTATGTGAACGCCTCGGCCGACGCCTTCCACTACGACTGGCAGACGCTCGCAGCGAGTGGCACCATCAGCGCCCAGGTCATGTCGCTGGCGGCAACGCAGAGCGGCACGCAGGCCGGACTGATGATGCGCCAATCCACCTCCCCGGGCTCACCCTACTACTTTGCCTACGAATCGACCGACGGCAAGGTCTATGTGAAGTATCGACCGGTGCAAGGGTATACGGGCATCATCGCGGTGTCGACACCCACCAGCGGGAATCCCTTCATCGAGGTGGCGCGGACCGGCGTGACCTTCAGGACCTACACCTCAACCGACGGGCAGTCCTGGACCGAGCTTGCCGGAGCAGCCGTGCCGGTCCCGATGAATGGCAGCGTCCTGGTCGGGATGGCGGTCGGCTCCTCCTGGGGCGGCAGCCTGAGCACCGCCGAGTTCGACTCGGTCAGCCTCACTCCGACGGACCAGACCGGCATCGATCATTGCGCCGGCGGGTGGACCTGCCAGGATATCGGGACGGCCGGCTGGGCAGGGGATCAGTCCTCGGTGGGCGGCGCATCCTGGGCGGTCGCTGGTGGTGGTGACGACATCGGCGGCACCATCGACCTCTTCCACTACGTCTACCAATCTGCCGGCGCCCTTGGTACTGTCAGCGCCCGCGTCTTCTGGCACCACAATGATGGCTACTCATACACCAAAGCAGGGGTCATGCTGCGCAAGAGCATCGATCGCGAGGATCTGTACTACTATGCCTTCGTCGATCAGAACAACAACATCAACGTGCAGTGGCGAGACACCTACGGCAAGTATCCCAATGGGATCAGCAGCCCGATCACGGCGACCCTACCCGTGTATCTGAAGGTGCAGCAGGCGGGAGACAGCTTCACGGCCTCTTACAAGACCAGCGATGGAGGGGGGTGGCAAGCGGTTCCGGGGTCGAACGCCACGGTCAAGATCGGAGCGGCGCTGGGCGGCCTGGCCGTGACCGCCGGCAACAATGGAACGATTGGCACTGCGGGCTTCGACCACGTGAACCTGGTCCGCGGCGGACCGGGCAGCTCCGATGTCGGCAGCCTGAGCGAAAACATTGTGACGTGCCCGGGCGGTGATCCGGTGGACTGCGCCACCGGGATCTTCTCTGAGAGCTTCGGCGATCTCGCGATCCCGGGTCGAGGCATCGCGCTCAGCCTCAGCCACACGTATCGATCGGCCAACGCGGGTCAGAACGGGCCACTGGGTTACGGCTGGACCGACAGCTACAACCTGTACCTGACCACAGACATGAACGGGGACATCGCAGTCCACGAGGAAACCGGGACCGCCGTCACCTTCATTCAGGATGGCTCGGGGTATGTGGGACCCAGCCGAGTCCTCGCGTCGCTGGTCTCGAATGGCGATGGCACATTCACTTTCACCCGGTACCGTACACAAGAGAAGTTCGTCTTCAGCGCTCCGACACTGTCGGCTGCCGGCATGCTCCTGCGGCAAACCGATCTGAATGGTTACACCACGACCCTGAGCTATGCCAACGGCGCCTTGAGCTCGGTGACCGATGCGGAAGGACGCTCTCTCACGTTTTCCTATAACACCAGTGGCCGGCTGGCGAGCGTGACCGACCCCGCGAGTCGCAGCGTGTCCTTCAGCTATGACACCTCCGGCAATCTGACCGATGTGATCGACATTGGCGGCGGCCACAGCCATTTCACCTACGACACCAATCACCTGCTGCTCACCATGCAGAGCCCACGGCAGTATCCGGTGGGGTCGGTCACCACCAACGTCTACGATGCGAATGGCCGGGTAACGCTGCAGACCGATCCCCTCAACCGGGTCACCAGAATCTCGTACACGGCAAACAGCGACGGCACCCAGACCACGACCGTCACCTCGCCCACCGGGAACGTATCAACTCAGCTCTACAGCAGCGACAACCTCCTGCAGTCCCTGACGCTGGGCTCGGGGACGCCCCAGGCTGCGACCTGGAGCTTCCAGTACGACCCGACCACGCTGGGGGTGACCCAGGCAACAGACCCGAACGGCCACACGGTCAAGCGTCAGTGGGATGCGCAGGGCAACCTGCTGCAGACAACAGACGGCGTCTTGCGCACCATGAAGTACACCTACAATGCGCTGAACGAGCTGCTCTCGGTCCAGGACCCGGAGAACATCCTCACCCAGCTCCAGTACGACGCCAGTGGGAACCTGCTGACCGTGGCACGTCCCCTCACCGGCTCCACCTACACCGGCATGAGCCCCTACCAGACGAGTGTGCTCTCCCACTCGCCCTACCTCTACTGGACCTTCGACGAGCTGCCCGGGGCAACCACCGCGGCCGACGCATCCGGCAACGGGCGGACCGGAACATACCAGGCGGGCGCCACGCTGGGACAACCGGGCAACCTGCCCTACGGCAACGACTATTCCATCACCGTCAACGGCACCGGTGTGACCTCGAGCGCTATTATGCCCTCGGGCGGTTCGGCCAGGAGCGTGGAGTGGTGGTGGAAGGGGACCACCCAGTCCAACGGGGCCGGGGCGATGCTCGGCTGGGGCTCGACCGCGGGCAACGGCCTCTTCGACCTGCAGGTGTACAGCGGCTACATCCTGATCCACGGCTGGGGTTCCGGGAATGACGCTCCCACCAACACCCTGAACGCGCCGAACGACCTGGATGGCAACTGGCACCACTACGCCCTGATCTACGACGGGACAACCTTTACCCTGGTCTACGACGGCACGGTCCAGGGGACCTGGTCCCACACCTACAACACCGTCGCCACCGGGCTGCGGGTGGGAGCCGGCTATGACGGCACCGGGGTCGCGGGCACCATCAATGAGGTTGCGGTCTTCAACACGGCGCTGACCGTGGCCCAGGTCCAGGCCGACTACAACGCCGCCATCGGCAACGGCCCGGTCTCCGGGCCCGGCACCGTCACCTCCACCTGCTCGTCGTCCCCTCCCTCCGGTACAGCGGTGGTTTCCTTGTGCTACGACGACTCGAGCCATCCGGGGGACGTCAGCCGGGTGGTCGACCCCAACGGCCACGCCAGCTCCTTCGCGTACAGCACCAACGGTGATCTCATCAAGGTGACCGATGCGGCCGGTGACATCACCACGTCCAGCTTCGATGCCGTGGGCCGGCCCCTAACCGAGGTCAGCCCCAAGGGCAATGTCACCGGAGGAAACCCCTCCCAGTACACCACGACCCTCGCCACCAACGCCTTTGGGGACGTCACCTCGGTGACCGATCCCCTCCAGCACCAGACCGTTTACGGCTACGATGCTGAGCGCAACCTCACCTCGATCAAAGACCCCCGGCTCAACACCACCAGCTACACCTTCGATGCCGATAACGAGCTGAGCGGGATCGGGTATGCCGATGGCACCTCGCGGGGCTTCGCCTACGACCCCGACGGCAACGTCCTCTCCCAGGCCAACGGGCTCAACCAAACCACCTCGTACACGTACGATCCGCTTGACCGCGCCATCACCATGACCGATCCGCTCCTTCGCAAGTTCACGTATGGGCACGACGGGGCGGGCAACGTCACCTCGCTTCAGGATGCCCTGAGCCGGACCACATCGTATGGCTACGATGCTGCCAACCAGCTCCGCTCCATCAGCTACAACGATGGCACGACTCCCAAGGCGAGCTTCACCTACAGCGGAAACGGCGAGCGCGCCGGCATGATCGATGGAACCGGGACCAGCAGCTATGGCTACGACTCGCTGAACCGCCTGATCCAGTCTGCCAATGGGGCGGGCCAGGCGCTGGCCTACGGCTATGACCTCACCGGGAATCTCACCTCCCTGACCTACCCCGGCAATCTGCAGGTGACCCGCAGCTATGACGCCGCCAATCGGCTCACCGGGGTCTCGGACTGGCTGCAGCACACCATCTCCTTCGGGTATGACGCCAACAGCAGTCTCGTTAGCCAGAGCTACCCCAATACCACGGCTGCCAGCTTTGCCAACGATGCCGCCGATCAGCTGACCGGCATCACCGATTCCAAGGGCGGTATACCCTTCTGGAGCTTTGGCTACGGCCGGGACGCCAACGGCCAGCTCAGCTCCTCAACTGATCCAGTGGAGAATGCCAATCACACTTATGGCTACGACACCCTCAACCGGCTCAGCAGCGACCTCAAGGGGACAGCCCCCACCGCGTACACCTATGACCCGGCAGATGAGCTCAAGACCATCACCAATACCGTAGCCACCAGCACTAGCACGTTCAGTTATGACACCGCCGATGAGCTGACCAGCCTGCAGAAGATCGTGGGGACATCGACCATCCAGAACCTGACGCTCTCATATAACGCCAACGGAGATCGGACCGGGCAGACGGATAGCATCTCAGGGAATCAGGTCACGTATGGCTACGACCAGGCAGATCGGCTCACCCGGTGGGTGAGTGGAAGCACCACCGCCCAGTACAGCCATGACGGGGATGGGCTGCGACAGAGCAAGACGGTGGGCAGCACCACGACCAACCAGCTGTGGGATGTGGCAGAGGGGATGCCGCTCCTGGTCCAGGATGGAAGCACCAGGTACATTACCGGACTCGGCGGGCTGCCGATTGAGCAAGTTGACGGGAGCGGAAACGTCCTCTACTACTATCAGGACCAACTGGGAAGCACCAGGGGCTTGCTGGATGGCTCGGGGAATACCCAGGCCACCTATACCTTCGATCCGTACGGAAACGTTGCCGCGAAGACCGGCAGCGCCTCGACGCCCTTCCAGTATGCGGGACAGTACACCGACTCCGAGTCGGGCCTGCAGTACCTGCGGGCGCGCTACTACGATCCACTAACGGCGCAGTTCCTCACAGTGGATCCGCTCGCAGGTACGACTATTGACCCGTACGCGTACACGGTTAATGATCCGCTGAACATCGTGGATCCAGCTGGCACGTGCCCTACCAACGCTAAAAGTGAACCGATAATTTGGGGGCCTGTCAACATCGGTAAATGCAACGCGGAAATCACGGGACCGGGTCCGACTGAAGGGACGGGCCCCCCGCACTACAGCCTGCGCATCTTCAAGGGGCGCACTCAAAGTCCGGATAAAGAGATCTTCAACTATCACATCTATTTCGCTGGAGGGACCCCGCCCGGACTGATGTGGTGGAGAGTGGAGGTCTGGATAGAGCGCAATCAGAGACGCCGCTACGAGGGCAGGGCGGGCAGTAACGCGACGCAGCAGTCCATAGTGGCAGCGACGAAGATGGCGAACGCCGTTCCGCTCGACATACAGAAGGACTGCGGAAAGACGAATATACGCAGACTCCTGTTGCAGAAGACGACTCAGTATGGCATCGGTGTCCTACCGAACACCTTCTTCTCTGTATACAGCATCAAGACCGGCAACGGCGTTGTCGAGCCTGGATGGTGTCCCCTGCCACCCCCCTTCCATTGTGACTAGCGCGCGAAATCTGTGGGAGCAGCGGGTATGCCCTATGAGTGAAGAAGGGTGGCTAGACGCCAACGGCGAGTGGATCGAACCTAGCGAGCTGGGCCCCCTCGACGAGGTTATGGCTCGCCTCCGGGGCTACGAAGGTGGTGAGCTACAGGCCTTCCTGGAGTCTCCTGCACGGAGGGAGCAGGGCCTGCAGCCCGAAGTGCTGCCAGCGCAGGACCAGCGGTTGGCCAGGGAGCTGCTAGCCCTGCCGCCTGATCGGCCCGTGGTAGAGCAGGCCCTGCGTAGTGTGGGCCCGGAGCGGGCACGCAGCATCCTGCGGCAGGTGGTCGCCCAGTGGTCCGAGCCGAAGCGGATGCAGCAGGAGGTGTGGCTGTATCTGCAGCGACGGCAGGGGGAAGTGCTGTGGCTGCTGGAGGAGGTGGGAATCGGGGTCACCGGGGTGCGGGTCCAGATATCCGCCTCGGGCCCCTTGCCTAACGAGATCGCGCACCAGGTGTTTTTTCCCACTCCAGACCTCAAGCCGTTCCCCCTTGAGCCGTGGTGGAGCGAGTTTGAAACCCAGCCCCAGCCCCTTCGCCTCAGCGACGACCTCGGGACCGGCTACAAGGTGGAAAGTTCCCAAGTGGAGCGGATCTTTCCTCTGCGGGTGATCGCGGCGGGCCGGGGGGAGGCTCGGATGGCCGAGCGATACATCTTTACGTTCGTACCCGGCGTACCCGCTGCTGCGCGGAGCCTAAGCCTGAGCGGTACGATCAACCTGGTCATCGAGGAGCCGGTGACCGAGTCGCCACCCTGGCCCACCAAGGAGTTCTCGCTGGGTGACTTCACATACACTATCGATCTGCAGGGATGGTGGCCGGACGTGATCCGCGAGGACGGGGAATTGGAGTAAGGTCGTCGGCTTGGGTCTCGGCGTCTGCGTTCCCCGTTCCCTACGCGCCAACTCTTCGACTGCGTCACGACAGATCAGGAGCTGGGGTTCGTCATTGCTACCGCACAAACCCGCAGCCACCGTGACGCGACGACATACGGCTGCACCCCTTGCAGCGCATCATGTCCCCACCAGCCCGCTCAACCGCAGGGGCGTACCACAACGACGCGGCAGTGCGGTCTGGTCCTTCGATCGGTATGCTGCCATTTCGAGCAACGATATCCTTTGTGCTGGCTCGCTGGATTCTCAGTTCTGCCACCGAGCGTTGGCCCTTGCCCGTTTCTGTGCAACGGCTGATTCACTTGGTCGACAGCGAGTGGGCCTTTCGTGCGCAAGGAGGAGCTTGGCGAGACTGTGCTTTGAAGGCGCCCTTTGCATCACTCGTGTAGTGTGACTTTGCACTTGGGGTAGCGTCTCGCGCCCTCCCGGCGTCGGCCATGTCGCCTGGTCAGGAACTCTTTGCAGCCTACCTTTGCACTGAGGAACAAAACGGGGCGTCATCACTGCACTGAGGAGCGGCTCACACCCCGCCGCCATGCCTGTGCGTTACCCTGCTTCCGAGGCCACAGCGGGGGCGATGAGCGCGATTGACGCGTCCTGCTGAGACGGCCGGGGCCACACGAGCCTTGGCCCGACGCTCGGTTGGAACCCATCCCCCCTCCTGAGGCCATCGCAGGACATCGCACAGCATGGAGCATGGCGGAAGGAGAGCACAGTGTTGAATGCAAGCGAGTGGGAGGCATGGGCACATCGTCTCGGCTTATCGGCCGAAGCCCGGCGGGTCGTCGCCGCGATCCGCTCGGCGCCACCGAGCCGCCTCGTGCGGAGTGGCGCCGGCAACGTCCCCTGTCGCTACCCGAGCAGCAAGATGGGGCAGACGATTCAGGCGGAGAGCCACACGGTCGAGCTGGCGTTCGTCCATGCGATGGAACAGGACCGGACCGTCCTCGAGTATTGGGACCAGCCGGGGACGATCCGGCTGGTCTACCGCTCCAAGCACGGCCGGCGTGTCGTCACCGGGCACACCCCGGACTACTTCGAGGTGCGCATCGACTCAGCGGGCTGGGTGGAGTGCAAGCCGGAGGAGCGCCTGAACCATCTCGCCGACCAGGCCCCCAATCGCTATCGTCGCGACGCGAGCGGGCGGTGGACCTGCCCGCCAGGCGAGGAGTATGCGGCGCAGTATGGCCTCACCTACCGCGTCTTCTCCTCAGCTGAGATCAACTGGATCGCGCAGCGGAACTGGGCCTTCCTCGCCGACTACTTCCGTGCGGACTGCCCGACCGTCGACCAGGCCGCGCTCGCCGCGATCCTGGCGATTGTCGAAAGAGATCCGGGTGTGACGGTTGCACGGTTACAGGAGCGGGTAGCGACTATCGCAACGGCCGACGACATCAATATCCTCATCGCCACCGCGCGGATCTACGTGGACCTGCAGACGTACGCGCTTGCCGAGCCGGAGTATGCTCCCGTGTTCCGGGACGAAGAGATGGCACAGGCCTATGCCATCGTCTCCACGACGCCATCTGTCAGCGCGATCGGCTCCCCCCAGCTGATCGACGTCGAACCCGGACAGCCCGTCGTGTGGGACGGTCGCCCGTGGACGATCGGCAATCCGACCGACACGCATACGCCGCTCATCTCGCCCAAGGGTGCGCCCGTCGAGTTGTTGACGAGCATCTTCGAGCGCTATGTACAGCAGGGGCGGATCGCGGGCGTACCAATGCGGCGGGCGGAGGGCGTGACCGCGGAGGGACGCGCCTTGGTGTCCCGCGCGAGTGCGGCGGACCTCGTCGTCGCCAACCGCCGCTACGCCATACTCAGACCGCACCTGGAGGACGACGTGCCGCTCTCGGCCTGCGCTCCAGGTATCCCACGACGGACGAAGTTCGCGTGGGCCAGGAAGTGGCGGGAGGCGGAGGCGACCTACGGGAACGGCTATCTCGGCCTCCTCCCCCTGGCGAGGGGGAGACCACACAGGCGGCAGCTGGTCACCGACGCCCACATCGCGGTACTGCACACGATCCTCGACGAACACTATGCGACCTATCGCCACAAGAAGCTGCGCCGCGCCTACAGTCCCTTCCTCACGGCCTGTGCCGCCGAGGGGCTGTACGACGTCAGCCAGCGCACCTTCTACACCGAGGCCCACCGGTACCTCACGGCGTACGAAGAGAGAGTGGCACGCGCGGGGCACCGCGCCGCCT
>Ga0207416_1004786_pt1 | contig 11325 bp, 10 predicted proteins | sample PaiPotPPM11metaG_FD_184107 | JGI IMG/M metagenome (GOLD analysis project Ga0207416, IMG submission 184107) | Iron sulfur acid spring bacterial and archeal communities from Banff, Canada, to study Microbial Dark Matter (Phase II) - Paint Pots PPM... ...
TACCATCTGCTCGTGCTCGACGGCGTCTTCGCGCGCGATGCGCAAGGCGCGTCGTGTTCCATCCGGCGGCGCCGCCGACACCCGCCGACCTCGACGCGATCATCGAGCGCACGGCGCGCCGAACGATCGTGTGGCTGCGCCGCCACGGCTGCGTGGACGACGCGCCGATCGAAGCTCGCTCGAACGAACCGCCCGCGCAGACCGCGCTCCGACGCGTGCGCCGCCATCGCGATGGGCCGCGGCACCGTGGCGACACTGCCGCGCCACGCGGCCGAGCAGGACGACGCGCACGGTGAGCCCGACGATCGACCCGACAAGCCGGCGCTCGCCGTCGAACGCGACGGCTTCAACCTGCACGCCGACGTGCGCATCGAGGCCGGCGACGACCTCGGTCGCGAGCGGCTCGCGCGATACGGCGCGCGGACCGCCGCTGTCGCTCGAGCGGCTGCGCCGCCTGCCCGGTGGGCGCATCGCCTACCGCCTCAAGTACGTCGGTCGCGGCAAGCGCGGCAAGCACCGCGTGATGACGGTCTTGAGTTCATGGCCAGGCTCGCGGCGATCATTTGCCCCCCACGGTATCCGTTGACCAGATTTGCGGGGGTGCTGTCACCGCGCTCGAAATGGCGGCGCGAGGTCGTGCCGAGACCGCGCGAGAAACGCGACCGCTACGAGGTCGCCCGCGACGACGGAGAGCCCGACTCGACTGCGCGCGCAAAGCCCGACGGCGGCAAGGGTGGCGAAGGGGCCGTGGGGCGTGCGCAGCGAGCCGCGAACTCCGAGCGCATTGAACGCGGCGACGAACCCGCGCTCGCGAGCGCGCTCGTGTCGATCGCACCGCCGCCGCGCGGCGACGTCCTCCCGCTCGCGCCGAACATCGTCTCCGCGAAGCACTGGGACCGGCTGCTCGGTGGTCTTTTGTACGCGACCTCGCCGCGCGTGGATTGGGCGACTCTTCTGCGGCGGTCGTTCGCCGTGGACGTCCTCGAATGCCCGAAGTGCCACGCCCGGCTGCGCGTCGTCGCGGTCATCACCGAGCGCGAGCCGATCCAGCGCATCCTCGCGCATCTGGGGCTTCCGACCGACGCGCCAACCGTCTCCCGCGCACGTGACCCGACCGACGACGCGCCCGACAAGGAGTCGTCGGCGCAACTCGCGCGCTCCGCATCGCGGAGGCGGGCCGGCGCGAGACGCAAGTTGCGAGCCCCCTGGACGGTTTGGGCGGCGGGCTGACGTGCGCCTTGGAAATGCTCAATCTGGTCGCCAGGTTGTCACGTACCCACCGGCCCCACCGGCTCGTAACACGCGAGGCGCGTTGCGGCACCGCTTGACCCGCGAAAGCCGCTAGCATCGGCTACACGCTCCACCGCTCGCGGCCTCGGCCGACTCGAAGGGCGCCGGCGGGAGGGCCGGCCGCTCCCGACTCGCGGCCACGAAGCCGGGTCCACACGCCCGTCGCGTCATCGTGAAGGCGCACCTGATGAAGCCCAAGGCGAGCGGTGCGAAGGCTGCCGCTCTGCAGCTCCGGTATAATCGAGCCGCGACGGCGTAGAGAAGGACGGCAGCAAGGGCGTACTCTGCGGGCCCGACGCCCCAGAGCGGGCCGCGCTTTTTCGAACGGCCACGCCCCGGCGAACGCCGCAGGGCGCGCGCTGTCGGGCGCATCGTGCTCCAGAGGACGGACATCGGCGAGCCGGGCTTCATCGCGATCTTCGCGGATACGGAGGGGAATCACGTCGCGCTCCACGAGGAGCGGTGACGGCCGATTCGTTTGCCCTCGGGGCCGGGGGTGGCAGATTGGGGGGAGCATGGCTTGGCGAACTTGCTTGGTTGCCGTCGCGCGGCTGGCATGGCTGGCGGCCATTGCGGCGCTGACGCTCGAGGCGAACGGATGCGGCTCGCGCGCGTGCGCTGCCTACGAGCAGGAGACGTGCAACACCAACGACATCCTAGTGAGTGTCCCCGAGGCGCCGCAGGCGCAGAGCCTCGATTGTCGCCTCACGCTGTCCACCCCTACCCTCGCCGCGGTGTACGCTTTCCCGTCCCCTAGCGACGCGGGCCCTGGTCAGTCCTGCGCCACGCTTTCGGGCCCTACCCCTTCCGATTGCGCACGATCGACCGGAGGCTTCGTTGTCGAATTCACCGGGGCACAGGCAACGGCGTTCGTGCAGGATCTGCATGTCGCGGGCATCGTTGACGAAACCTTCACCATCTCGCTCGTATGCGGCGACCTAGCCGCACAGGTCTCGACTCAGGCCCTTTGCAAGCCTGCTACCAGTTGCTGACAGCGGTCGCCGGGCACCCTTGCAGCACCGTCCGATCGAGCGTAGCGTCCAATCCGCAGGCGTTGGCGTCGCTTACAACGCCCCTCGGGGAGGTGTCAGCATGGTCGCGTACTACCGCAGCACGCGGTGCATTGCGCTTGTGTTGTTCGGGGTCTCTCTTTGGGACTGCAGCTCGGGTCCACTCACGAAAGAGAACGCCGATCAACCGGTCGGCACCGCCCGCGAATCGATCTCACAGGGCCAGCCGCCGCCCCCAGGGGATCCGAACGCTCCTTCGATGGTTCTGCTCACCGGCGGAACTGGCGGCGGGCGCTGCTCTGGCACCCTAATCAGCTCGCGCCTAGTCCTGACTGCTGCCCATTGCTTCGGCTTTGGCCCAGTCACGGGCGGAAACCGAGCGCTCTCCGGCGGGGACACGGCGTGCCGCATCGTCGACGTATCCCAAAACCCGCCGGCGGTGATCGCCGGAGCAGACAAGAGCGGCTGCGGGACCGTGCACTTCACCGCCAACCTTCTCCAGCCAGACGGCGGCGCCAACCCCGATAGAGACACGATCAACATTGCCCGGGTTTGGGTCAATGGGGTGCACGGTCCGAGCACCGCCTTCGAGACAGCCAACCCGGGCGCGAAGACCTCCGACATGGCGATTGCCCTCCTGGGCACGCGCCAGAATCCCTCCTCTGGCACGGGCGCGTCCCTCCCCGGCGCGCCTCTTCGAGCCAGCCGTCTCACCATCGCACAGTCGCCGTCCCTCAGACCGTGGCGACTCTCGGTCTTCGGTGACGGGCAGATCTGGAACGACCGCCCTGTCGAATACTACGGCTGGGGCGCCGTCGACCCCATCACCAATTGCGCCGGTTTCTTGGCCCCGAGTCAGTCCGCAACGACGTTGAACTTCGTAGGGCGGCGCGCGCTCGATGCTGTGAACCCCATACTGGTCCCCGACAACGTGTTCGAAGTCGTTTTCAACCCGGAGAATGCGTCCGAGAGTGCGGACGTTCCTCTCCCAGGAGACAGCGGCGGCAGTCTTCTGGCGCAGACGCCGACGACGAACGAGACCCGGATCATCGGAGTCTTCCACGGTTGGGCCTGCATCGATGGTTTGGCCGGAATCGGCGGCGAGGCCGACGCTTACTGGGCACGCACCATGTCCGGGTTCAACGACGCCTTCCTCACCCAAAACGTGTATTCGTCGGAGGTCAGCGATACACCGCTTGCAGAGGATCTTCCCGCCTCCGCTTGCGGCACCGACCTGGATCCCGACTGCGACGGCGTGAACAACCTGGGCGGTGGCACGCAATGGGTCAGTGAGCGGGACAACTGCCCATTGGACTACAATCCCGACCAGGCCGACACGGACGGCGACGGGCTCGGCGACGCGTGCGACACCTGCCCCAATACGCCGGATGACGGGACCAACACAAACCTCGAGGCTGAGCTGCTCTGGACGGAGAAACAATCCCTGCCGAGCTTTCAGCACGTGACGGCTGCAAACACTGCTGCGGAAGCGGCTACCATCATACAAAACAATCAGGTCAACTTCGCGGCCGATGCCTGCGACTTGTTCGCCATCAACGCACCCGCAAACGCTTCTCAGACGCTCAACCAGGTCCAGATCTCCAACGCACAGCTCCCCCCAGTCGAGTTGACGCAGTTGGCCGAGGTGCCAGAAGCACAGGGAGGACCGCCAGCCCTCTGCGCCAGTCGCCCTTGCACCGCACTCAGCACGAACGGCATCGTGTACGCACCGTTTTCCTCGGGGCCGAGCTCATGGATTCCCACGAAGGAAGGCTGGAGGCGGTGCCAGTGCGCGAACCCCGCGGCTGGTGGGGATTTCTGCGAGACGCGTGGCTGTCCTCGAGACGCGGGGCACTTTGATCAATTTGGAGACCCGTCCTGGTTTCCCATGATCATCAGCGGCACGGACAGCATGAACGAGGCCTCTCAACCCGCCGCCCAAGCGCCTCAGAACGAGTCCAGCGGCGTGGCAGCCGGCGTCCCGCAGTACGCCGCTCAGTGGCTGTGGTGGGAAGACTTTGCTGGCCTCCCCTGCCTCACCAGTCTTCCGCAACCTACCTTGGGACATCCGAACGCGGATGTGTGCAACGCCACGGGAAGGCTATGGTGGTTCATTCCACAAGGCGGCATTTTCGACAGTGGAGGTCGGCTTTCCAGTCCGGGGCAGGTCTGGATAAAAGACTCAGTATTCACAATGTTGACAGTGTCGCAGTTCTCGTCGGAGGTCCAGATTCCCATCGCCGGCGGAGCCTCGCTCGTCGGCATACTCGAGAACTCCTGTCCCACTTGCACGATGTCGTCGCCAGTGGTCAGCGTCGCGGTGAACCCCGGCGACCCGGAGGGCGCTGCCATTGCTGCCCTCTCGCCGACGGGCCCCGCGATCGATGTGAGCAACGAATTCACGAGCGGCGTACGAATCGCCCTGAATTCGACGACGGCCAAGCTGGTGAGCGCAGGCGAGCCATCGTTCCGGCTCTCGGGGAGCGATGCTGCGGCCGTACTCCTCGATGGGAACAACGCGATCACGAGCGTCCTGAGCCGCGACCCGAATACCGGCACAATTTCACTCTCCGGGTCGCCGGGAGAGCCTGCCGATCCACCCATCGGCCCCGATATTGCGCTTGCGCTGTCGGGCACCAACAACCTCCTGGCTGCCGCCGGCGTTGTCGCGGGAGAAATAGCAGGAAGCCTGTGGTTCAGCTCGGTGAGCGACGGGCAATGGGCTCGCGTCGCCAAGGTGATCGGAGACGCGCCGGGACCGGCGCTATCGATGACGAGCGCCACGAGGACGGGGGTGTTCTATCTGCTCGATGAGCCGCTCGCCGCCGACAATAGCGGGTCGGGATCCGGCCACCGTGCGTCCCGCGAGGTTCGCCTGTTGCGCATCGAACGGAACGGTACCTCGACGGCGCTCGCGACGTGGAAGCGCCGCGAACGCGCCAACTACTATATTGCCTCGGCCTACGGCGAAGGGGTACTCCTTGCATGTGCGTCCGAGCACGAACACGAGTTCGAGTTCGTCGCCACGACGGGGGACTCGATTGCGCCCACCACGCGGATCCGTGAGCGCGGGGAGTTGGCACTTCCGCCCCGAGCTCTGCGTACGGGCATCGTCTGGGCAGAGCCCGACAAGCACACGCCGAGTGGTGTCAAAACGCACTTCACCTCTTACGGCGACCTTCGACCGGTACCCGTCGGGGATCGGGATCGAGACGAGAGGGAACGGCACAGGTGTTTCTTCTGAGGCGACACACCGCACTGGGCTTCGTGGCTCCATGTATGGCCGCTGCACTGATCGCCATCGTCGATTCGTGCGGACGCGAGACCCCGGCCGAGCCATCGTCCTCCTGTTTGGATTCGCGCTGCATGGAAGGCGGGCGGTCCTCCGTCGACGCCGGCATCTCCGACGTCACGACGTCGACCGACGGACTCGGTGAACCCCAGCCCAATGACGCCGCTGGCACCGGCTTCACCCAGGGCTGGGTGCGGGTGCCCTGGGCGCCCAAGTGTCCGCTTTACCAGCCCGGCTCTCCTTCCGTCCTGGCCAGCGTGTCGGCGCTTCGCTGGCAGCCGTGCAGCACCGGCCGCCTCGGATGTCAGGAGCTCGCCATCGACTGGGGAACGCCAGCGGCCGCCCAGGCGCTGGCGCTCTCGGCCACGAACTCACCCGGCGGAGGCGCGCGGATCGCCGTGCAGCAGGACTTCTCGACGTCTGGTTCGCAGTATCAGTCTCAATACGCCATCTGGGATAGCGACAAGGGTTTCGTCGCCGCATGGCGCCACGATGGTGATATGAGCTGCTTGGAAGTGCCGCTCGGTGACGTGAGCCTCGGTGAGACTGCCGTGACTCTGGCTGTTTTCCCGAACCAGTCCGTCCCCACCACGGTCAGCCAGTACCTTCAGGTCGTAGGACCGGCCGAATCCCTCACCAGTCGCCTGCATCCCGATTTCACGTTCTGCAACGACCTGGGGTTCGGCCCCTGCCCCTCCTCTCTCCTCATGGCGGCTGTGCAGGCAAATGACAGCATCGTCGCCATGTATTTCGACCAGATCAACGCCATGGCCGTGCGAAACCGCGGGACCGGGGCCGACAACTCGCTCCGTGCAAGCGACGGCGGCGCTCGGACGGTATGGGGCGACCGGTCCCTCGTTGGCGGCTCCGTCTTCTATTCTGACGGATCTGTCGTCTACGTGTGGAGCGCGAGCGCGGGCGAGCGTGTCCTCGTTGCACCTACGACGGCGATGTACGAGCACGACGTGGCCACCGACGGCACTTGGCTAGCCTGGGTCGAGTCCAGCAATCCCGACGCAAACGGACAGTTTCAGAACAGCACGCTTTTCGTGAGCCCGTACGCCGGGACCGCAGCGCAGGTAACTCGGCGTGTCCTTCTCAATGGGGTGTGCCCTACGCGGTGGTGTGACGTTCGCGTGGGCAACGGATTCGCGCTCGTCAAAGTATGGAAGTCTTCTCAGCCATCGTGGAACTCGCCCGGCAACGGGATGCGGATCATTCGAATCGCAGACGGCGCTAGTTGGCTGTTGGCGCCAACGGGACCGCATGAACTATGGTCCACCGGTTACGCAATCGCGGGCCAGATTTGGGTGCCGTCCAATCTCCCCGCGAGCAATGGGCAGGTCCAGACCCTCCAGCAGATATCGATCGACTCCCTGGGTGCGGCCGATTTTCAGTGACGGTCGCTATCCTGTTCGTGCGCCGCGAAGTAGCTGTGGGGCACGTACCGCGAGGCGCTGTCGATCTGCGAGAGCATGTACGCCTTGCCCACGCGCCCCTCGGGGAAACGCACCGGCCGGTGCACGTGCAGCGTATCCCATCGGCGACCGACGGAGTTGACGGTATCCCATCGGCGACCGACGGAGTTGACGCGCCCGGCGCACCGTGATCGTTGCGCGGGCGTTCACCCACCGGTGGCCGCAGGCAGCGCCTTGGGGGGCTGCTCGGTCGCCTCGCTCACGTCCTCGCGGATGACCCTCTCGGTCAGTTCGTTGAGGTGGGCATGGAGCTCCTCGGACAAGGTGAGGAACTCGGGCCACAGGGTACCGTGCTGAAACTCCTTGGGCGCACGGACGATGACGGTGCTGTGGCGCCGCCCGCGCTCGCGGTAGGGCTTGAGCCCGTAGCGCCTGCAAAGGGCGACGAACAGCTTGCGCTTCCAGGGGTCGTGTAGCGAGTAGAACACCTCCTCGTCCTGCTCGCGGCCACGCAGCTCGGCGAGGCGGCCGCGAATGCGCTCGGCGGCGCGGCGTGCGGCCTCGCGTTCGCCGTCGACGAGGCTCCCCAGTTGCTCGTCGTCGCTCTCGCCGACGCCGCGCTGCTCGCCGTCGAACGCGCCCTCGATTCCGCCCATCCCATCCTGGCCGCCACCAAGCGCCTCGACGGCCCACCCCCCATCCTGATCACCACCGAGCACCTCGCCGTGCAGATCCTCGATGCAGCGTAAGCCATCGGCCAGTGATCCTGCTCCGCCGCGTGGACAGTCTCGTTACGCTGCCTCGTTCTCGTACTCTCTATTCTTCTTCTCTTCAATGAACTTCTTTTCGAACTCCATGGGACTGACGTAACCAAGGGTCGAGTGGCGACGCTGCCCGTTGTAGAAGACCTCGATGAAGTGGAAGATCGCCTCTCTCGCCTCCGCCCTGGTCGCGAAGCGACGCGAGTAGACGCACTCGGTCTTCAGGGTGGCGAAGAAGCTCTCAGCGACGGCGTTGTCCCAGCAGTTGCCCTTGCGGCTCATCGAGCAGGTGATGCCGCGTTCGGACAGAGCGGCCTGGTAGTCGCCACTGGCGTACTGGGTGGATTCAACTCGTCGTCGCAACGCCTGGAACAAAGGGAGTTGCGATGCGAGAACGAAGAGGAAGGCGCTCGGACTTGGCGGATCGACCGCTCATGCGATCGCCTGGTCGCCCGACGGCCGGTCGGCGGGAGCATAGACAGCAATTCTGGAAGGAAATCGCGCGCGGGCTGTCGACGGAGGATGCCGCCGCGTCGTGTGGCGTATCGCCGGCAGTGGGCGGGCGGTGGTTCCGCCATGCTGGCGGCATGCCCTCGCTTAGCTTGGCTCCGCAGTCGGGTCGCTACCTGTCCTTCGAGGAGCGAGAGGAGATCGCGATCCTCAAGTCGGGGGGCGCGGGGGTGCGCGAGATCGCTCGCAAGGTACGAAGATGCCCGTCGACGATTTCACGAGAGCTGCGACGAAACGCTGCTACCCGGTGCGGGCGCCTGGACTACCGCGCGTCGACAGCTCAGTGGCACGCCGATCGACGCGCGGGGCGGCCGAAGACCGCCAAGCTCGCCGGTAACGAGCTGCTGAGGCGGTACGTGCAAGACCGGCTTGCGGGCAAGGTGCGCGCCAGTACCGGGGTCAGCGCGCGCGGCCCGAAGACCCGGTGGCTTGGTCGGCGACACGGCCGGCGGCAGGACCGACGCTGGGCAACGTCTTGGAGCCCGCAGCAGATCTCGCACCGACTTCCGATCGACTACCCCGATGATGGGTCGATGCGGATCTCGCATGAGGCGATCTACCAATCGCTGTACGTCCAAGGGCGAGGAGCGCTTCGAAGGGAGCTGACCGCCTGTCTGCGCACCGGACGCGTGTTGCGCGTACCTCGGTCACGCGCCGGCAGCCGCGGCAAGGGCTTTGTCAGCCCTGAGATCATGATCAGCGAGCGCCCCGCCGAGGCCCTGGACCGAGCCGTGCCTGGGCACTGGGAGGGCGATCTCATTCTCGGAACGGAGAGCTCGGCGATCGGCACCTTGGTCGAGCGCTCCAGCCGATTCACGATGCTGCTCCACTTGCCTCGGATGGGGGAACGCGGCGAGCCCAGGATCAAGAACGGACCCGCTCTCGCCGGCCACGGCGCGGAGGCGGTCAGGCGTGCGATCGCCTCGACGATCAGGACGTTACCCGCCCAGTTGCGTAGGTCGCTGACGTGGGACCAAGGCGCGGAGATGGCCCAGCACGCCCGGCTGCGGATCGAGGCCGACCTGCCGGTGTACTTCTGCGATCCACGGAGTCCATGGCAGCGCGGTACGAACGAGAATACCAACGGCTTACTGCGCCAGTATTTTCCCAAGGGCACCGACCTAAGCCGATACGACACCAAGGACCTCGCGGCCGTTGCCGCCGCCCTAAATAGCCGACCGCGGAAGACCCTCGACTGGAGAACTCCCGCCGAAGTGCTCAACGGTCATCTGCTATCCCTGAGCAAATGAGATGTTGCGACGACCGCTTGAACCTGGGCGGGCTGCCTCGGTCGGTGTGATGTAGCAAGCCCGTCTCAGGCCGACGATGCTTCAATGCGTGGTCGAGGGCATCCAGGGCGAGCGCTCGGTCGTTGGTCGCGCTCGTTGCCCAGCCGACGACGCGGCGAGAGAACAGGTCGAGCAGCACCGCGAGATACAGCCATCCCTCGTCCGTCGCGATGTACGTGACGTCCCCAACCCAGACCCGATTGGGTGCATCGGCGTGGAAGCGGCGGTCGAGGACGTTGGGTGCGATCGGGAGCGCGTGCTTGGAGTCCGTCGTGCAGCAGAACCGGCGCTTGCGTCGGCCTCGCAGGCCGCTCTCGCGCATCAACCGCTCGATGCGCTTCTTGCCGACTTGAATGCCGCGAGCCTTGAGGTCTCGATGCACGCGAGGGCTGCCGTAGATGCCGCGGCTGCGTTTGTGCGCAACCGCAATCTCCGCGGCGAGCTGCGCGTCCTGGGTGCTCCTGCTCGGCTCCGGACGCTTCTTCCACGCGTAGTAGCCGCTGCGAGACACGGCCAGCACCCGGCACATCGTGTTGACGGGGAAGGCAACCTCCTTCGAGGCAACGAAGGCGAACTTCATTCGCTCTCCTTCGCGAAGAAGGTGGCCGCCGCTTTTAGGATGTCGCGCTCCATTTGCAACCGCTTGTTGTCACGCCGCAGCCGCGTCAGCTCCTCGCGCTCGGCGCTGGTGAGCGTCTCCGGAGAGCCCTTGCCGGCATCCGCGTCGGCTCTCTTGACCCACGCGCGGAGGGCCGTCTCGGTGAGATCCAGATCGACCGCGACCTGCGCAATCGTGCGGCCGCCGACGCGTGTCAGACGCACCGCCTCCGCCTTGAACTCCGGGGTGAACTGCCTTCGTTTCCTGCGTGCCATGAACAGCTCCTGGCGCATCTTCGCGCTCTTGGGGGTGTCCACGGAAGCGGGGGAGGATCAAATCCATCGACGCGGCCGCTAACGACGCAGCGATTACGCTACAACAAGCGCCTATGGCTATCGCACCTGCTTGCCCCTGTATCCAGGTTGGAGCAAGCACTCGAGAGGGGTAGCAGAGGCCGCTAAACCAACCGCATCTCGGACCAGCGGTGGCCCTGCGTCGTGCGCCTTGAACGAAGTGTGGTCGTGTTGAACCATAGGAGGACAGTGCTGATCTTCCCCCGTTTGCCCATGGCTCTTCTCCTCTTTCTCGCGGTCCAGGCGCTGGCGACGAGCGCTCTTGCCGCGATCACGCTGACCGTAGACTCGCCTACGCCGAATCATGTGGAAGGCCCGTCCCTGAGCGTGAGCGTTTCCGTCAGCTCTACGTATGCAATCCAGAGCATGTCTGCTCAGACCGGCAGTGTGTCCGCCAGTCTTAGCGTTCCCCCCGGGCAGGGGCAGCCTTGGATCGGCACGCTGGCGATCGGCAGCCTCCCGTACGGCTCGCAGATCCTCACGATCACGGCGACCGACGCGCTCAACAATACGGGCGCGGCCACCGTTGCCTACTTCCACCACAATCCGCCGTCCATCCAGGTGGCTTCACCCATCTGGTCGGTGGCTCGCCTGTTAACGCGCGCGCTCGCTGGAGCCTGCTTCACCGGGCTGGATGATGGCGTCGGGGGGGGCGGGGGGACGCTGAGCGCGGTCGCGTCAAAGGCAACCGCCTCGCCGACGATGGCCGGCGAGGCGGGTCGTGTTCGAGGCGAGGGCTTGATCAGAACGGGTCGAGATCGTGATCGTCGAGGTCGTCGATGTCGAACCGTACGGAGTCAGAGT
>Ga0207416_1004792_pt1 | contig 11314 bp, 7 predicted proteins | sample PaiPotPPM11metaG_FD_184107 | JGI IMG/M metagenome (GOLD analysis project Ga0207416, IMG submission 184107) | Iron sulfur acid spring bacterial and archeal communities from Banff, Canada, to study Microbial Dark Matter (Phase II) - Paint Pots PPM... ...
GAAGAAGAGGCCCACGAAGCGCACGGCCACTCCGAGCGCGACGGCGGCGATCGCCGCCGTCGCGCTCGGAGTGGCCGTGCGCTTCGTGGGCCTCTTCTTCGGCGGCGTGGCGCGCGGCGAGACCCAGGTCTCGTGGCTCCCGCGCGACCTGGCGGGTCCGACCAGCGTCATCGTGCGCGCGGGCATCGTGCTCGTCTCGATCGTCCTGGCGGCGCCGCTGATCACGGGAACGGATGACGGCGCCCTCTCGCGCGCCGGCGTCGTTGCGCTCGCGGCGATCGGGATCGCGTGCACTCCAGTCCTCGCGTGCGCCGCTGCAGGGCTCCCGGCGGTGTTCTTGCGCCGACTGCATCCGGGCGACTTCGTCGAGGCGGGCGGGAGAGCCGGCGTCGTTCGCGAAGTGACGTTGCTCGAGCTCGTGCTCGAAGACTCGGTTGGCTGCGAGGTGCATGTCCCCCAGCTGCTGGGCCTGTGGCACCCGACCCGCATCGTGGGGAGGGCAGCGCTAACGACGATAGAGATCGCCATCGATCCGAACGAGCGCCCGGCCAAAGTGGAGGAGGCCCTCGTCGGCGCAGCGGTGGCGACCTGCGACCGGGCGCGCGTGGATCTCGTATCGCTCGACGCGGAGGGTGCGCGGTGGCGTGTGGCCGGTGTCCCGAAGCACGGGAAGGGCGCGGCCAGCCTGGCGGACGCCGTCGCGCAAGCGATCGAGGAGCAGGGCATCGCGCTGGGACGCGGTTCCGGGCGGCAGAGGACGCACTAGGTGAACGCGATTCTGCTTTTGATGGGGTTGCTTGTCCTGTCGTATCTCGGCAGCTTCCTGGTGACCGGCCGCGCCGTTCGCGGCACGGGGCTGCCGTCGGGGGTCGAGTACGTCGCCCTGGGCTTCGTGCTCGGACCGCAGGTGCTCGATTGGGTGGGCCACGACACGCTCGAGGCGTTCGAGCCGGTGGTGCAAGTCGCCCTCGGATGGCTGGCCTTCGCCGTCGGAATGGACTTCGGCTACGCCGGGGACAAGCGAGTCCGCGCTGGAAGCCTGGCGCTCGGGACGTTCGGCGCGCTCGCGACAGGCAGTGCGGTCGCAGCGGCGGCGTGGTTCACGATGCGCCGTTTGCACGCGCCGGGCAGCTTTTCGGAGCACATCCTCGTGGCGGGCGGCGTCGGCGCGGCGTGCTCCGAGACGACGCGCCACGCAGTGCGCTGGATCGTCGAGCGGAACAGCGCGCGCGGGCCGCTCGCCGACCGCCTGAACGAGCTCGCGCACGCCGACGATCTCTTTCCGCTGCTCGCCGTGGCGTTCCTCTTCGCGCTCGAACCGACGCGAAATGTCGCCGTGCGCGTACCGCTGCGCGACTGGCCTGCCCTGACCGTAGCTCTCGGCCTGGTGCTCGGCGCGGGCGCCGCGCTGCTCGTTCGGAGCGACCTTCCGCAGGACGACACGTGGGCCGTGCTCTTCGGCGTCTCACTGATCGCGATCGGAACGAGCGCGCGCCTGGCCATGTCGACGCTCACCGCGAGCTTCTTCATGGGGATCGCCGTGTCGTTGCTCTCGCGGCATCGTCGCGAGCTCCGCGCCATGGTCGCGCCGACGGAGCGACCGGTGCTGCTTCCGGCGCTGCTCCTGGCGGGCGCGCGACTGGACTTCCGCGCGAGCTCCGCCCTCCCGTGGATTGCGGCGGCGGCCATCGCAGCGCGACTCGCCGCGAAGGTCGTCGTGGGATGGACGCTCGCGCTCGTTTCGCGGCCCGCGCGGCGCGCGGGACCCCTGGTCGGGCTTTCCCTCATGTCCTCGGGCGCGCTCGCGATGAGCATCGGGCTCGCGTTCGCGCTGCGGTTTCCGGGCTTGGTCGGGGACACGGTGCTGGTCGTCGCCGCCGTGACGGCGACCGCTGGCGAGTTCGTCGGACCGGCCCGGTTGCGCGGAGCGCTCCAAGCCGCGGGCGAGATCGACGCCCCCATCGCGGGATCGGCGTCCCCGGGAACCGCCCTATGAGTCGAGTGGTCACGGGAGGCAAACGAGACATCGTGCGACGCCTCGTGCATGCGCCCCTCCTGGCCGCGTTCGGGGGGCTGCTGTTCTTCGTGACTCGCTCCGTGCCGGAGGTCCACGGAGGCCTCTGGACCATCACGGCCATCGGCTTCCTGCTGCTGGCGGGGACCCTCACGAGCGAGCTGATCGAACCGCTCGGCCTACCGCACCTGACCGCGTACCTGATCGCCGGCGTGGCCGCCGGCCCGCACATGCTCCGCCTCGTCGACGAGCACACGGTGACTCTTCTGTCGCCCGTCAATACGCTCGCGCTCGCGCTCATCGCCCTCGCCGGCGGCGCCGAGCTCGACTTCGCCGACATGCGCCGATCGGCGCGCAGTCTGGGCTGGGCCATGGTGGTACAGTCGGTGAGCGTCCTCGTCGTGCTCAGCGGCGTCTTCGTCGCGATGCATTCGATGCTGCCCTTCACGCGCGGGCTCCCGGTGGGAGCGCTCGTCGGAGTCGCCCTGCTCTGGGGGGCTCTCGCCGTCTCGCGCAGCCCGTCGGCCACGCTCGGCATTCTGTCGCAGACGCGCGCAAGCGGGCCTCTCACGTCGTTCACTCTGGCGTTCGTCATGACGTCGGACCTGGTCGTCGTCGTCCTGCTCACGACCATCCTCGGCTGCGTCCGCCCGTTCATGGATTCGTCCGCGAGCTTCTCGCTCACGGCGTTCGCCGCGCTCGGCCACGAGCTCTTCGGCAGCGTGGCACTCGGGACGACGCTCGGGCTCGTCATCGCGGCCTACCTGCGACTCGTCAACAGACAGATGCTCGTCGTGCTCCTCGTACTCGGCTTCGGCGTGAGCACCGTTCTCGATTACCTGCAGTTCGACTCCCTGCTGACGTTCATGGTCGCCGGCTTCGTCGTGCGAAACATGTCCAATCAGGGGCGGAAGTTCGTCTCGTACATCGAGCAGACAGGCACGGTCGTCTACGTCGTCTTCTTCGCCACGGCGGGAGCCGACCTGAATGTGCCGCTCCTAAGGCAGCTCTGGCCCGTGGCGCTCATCCTCGCGGGCTCGCGTCTGGCCGTGACGTGGGCGGCCGCTCGCCTTGCCGGCAGGCTCGCGAACGATCCCCCCCTGCTTCGAAGGTGGAGCTGGTCGGGGCTGGTTTCCCAGGCGGGGCTCACGATCGGGCTCTCGGTCGTCATCGCACGCGAATTCCCGGGGTTCGGCGCCTCCCTTCGCTCGCTGGCGGTTGCGACGGTCGCCATCAACGAGATGCTGGGCCCCGTCCTGTTCAAGCTGGCGCTCGACCGCGCGGGGGAGACCTCGCGCGTGCAAGCGCCGAGCTTTCCGTCCATCCGCCCGCCCCCTCTCGAGAGCTGACGACGATCGCCGCTACTCGCTCCCGATGACGACGGGCATGTAGTGCGTGACCCCGTTCATCGTCGAGTGGAAGACGAGGAGCTCGCCCTTCAGCGACCCGAGCGAGGTGACGGTGATCGACGCGTGCGCCTTCTCGCCGTTTTGACCGCTCGTGCGGTCGAGCGCGACGTTCAGGTACGTCTGCTTCTTCTGAGAGATCGGACTGCCGAGGCTGTAGCTCAACGTCCAGGGACCGGCGGTCGGAGCGTCGCTGTAGAAGCCGAGGTCGAGCATCGCCGTTGCGCCGCTGGCGATGTGCAGGCCCTTCGTCTGGATGTTCTGGGTGGCGCCGTTGCTCGAGAGCTGCGCGGGCAACGTGAGCGTCACCATGTCTAGGTTCAGCGGCGTCACGTTGAAGTACGGCGTCGACGGGGCGGGCTGGCAGGGGTCGTGACCTTCGGGGCCCGCCTTGTTCGACCACGTGCGCTGCACCCAATAGTCGAACGCAACGGGGCTCGTCTCCTGGTCTTCGAAGAACGACTGCTTGAAGAGCTCGCAAGCGTCGCCCACCTCGTCGCTGAACTCTTGGAACCAGTCGAAGCTGAAGTGCGCGTCGTCGAACCCGATGTAGCCGGGCATCGCCTGTTGCGGATCCGGATCGGTGACCGCCTCGATGAGCTCGTGGCTCATCGACATCGTCGTCTGCTGAGCGGCGGTGTTTCCGCCCGGGAACGTGCAACTCGGCACGACCGCGTACGACGTCGTGACGCCGCCCACGGTCACTTGATCGTGGTAACCGCCGATCCCCGCCGAGCACGCGTCCATCGTGCCGCTTCCCGGCCCGGCCTGGATCTGGAGGCTGGTCCCCGGCGCGAGAAAGAACGCGTAGATCGTGTCTTGCGTAGGCGCAGGCCAAGCGGGAGCCGCCGCCCCCGCCTCTGCGACGGCGCCGCCGCCGGCGTCGGCGACCGCGGCCATGCCGCCTGCGTTGGCAATGACCATGTTCTGGATGTCCTGATCGGTGACCTGCATTGGCGCGGTGGTCGACAAGTGAACGTGATTCGCGCCGCCGCACGCTGCAGGGCCGACGCCGTACTCGCCGGTCGCCGCATTCCAGTAGTTCGTCTGGCCGATCGTGTCGGCGAACGTGTCGAAGGAGGCCTGGGAGGTATCGATGTCCCAGGTGATCGCCACGAGGGTCGCGTGGCTCATGACGTGGCCGCCGTTGTTGACCACCTGGCCGAAGTCCGGCGGGAAGGCCGGGTACGTCTTGCTGGGCGCCCCCGGGTCCGCCGGAGGGCCGCCGTCCCCATCGGGCGCCGACGACGCGTCTTCACCGCTCGCGGCGCCCGCGTCGACGTTGGCGGCGCCGCTGTCGGGTGCCCCCGTTGTGGTGCTGGACGCGCCCGTGGAACCGGACCCGCCGCACGCCACGAACGCGCCGCAGGCGAAGGCCGCGGCGATGGAAGAAAGCTGCGCGTTCATCAAAATTCCTCCCCGAGCGGGTGAGCCGTTCTGTCGGCGCGCGGGCCTAAGCAAAGCGCGGACCGGCGAAATTGCGCACGGAGGACGCTCAATTGCGCCGAGCGTGAACGTGTCGTGCATCCTCTGCCAGCACATGCGTGCGAAGGATGACGGCGACGGCGAGAGCAGCGGCGGCGGCAACGGCAAGAGGACCGTTGGACCGTCGAGAGCAGCCGCGAGCGCAGCCGTCCGCCCGCGCGAGCCCCGTGGAGAGGGAGGCCCCACCGATGCACTATCCTGCACGTGAAGCGGCCCTCACGCGTGCCATCTGGGCACGACTGCGTTGCCGATCGGTCGCTCACGAGGCCACGAGAACACGAGAACAAAAGGCGCCCTGCGCGCGTCGTCGCCAGCGGCCTGGCGTCACCGCATTCGGCGGGCGCTCGTCTCGAACATCCAATTAGTTTTCATCGTGCATACGTTAAAAATGGCGCGCCGGAGAGAGTGCGTTCTTGACGAATGTAGAAATGGGCGCTAACTCAACAATCATGACGTTCGGCCTCTCCGTTCGCGCGCATCGCGCCCGTTCCCTCGGTCGCTGCTGGTGGCTCAGCAGCCCGCGAACGCGCTCGTCCGCGATTTGGTACGAGCGGCCGCTGCCCTAGGCAAACTCACGACGCGCGCAACGCGCAGCGGAGGCCGCCCGGGGCAACCCGAGGCGGCCTTCGACGTTTCTGGACTCCGAAATAGGGCCCGCGCACGCGGTGCGCGAGCGCACCCCGCGTGCGGTCTCGTTGGCTCGCATGCTCTCGAGGGCGCTCTCGAACGAGGACTAACGATCATGGAAGAATTGGACAGGCCCGTCTATCGAGTGATCTCGGCGATTTGCCTCTGTCATTTGATAAACGACATGCTGCAGTCTCTCCTCGTGGCACTCTATCCATCCATCAAAAGCGAGTTCCACCTTACTTTCGCACAGATCGGCACGGTGACGCTTTCTTATCAAATCACGGCGTCCCTCCTGCAGCCCGCGGTGGGGCTCGTCGCCGATCGGAGACCGATGCCTTTCTCGCTCCCCGGCGGCACGCTCTTCACGTTCGTCGGGCTGAGCATCATGTCGGCTGCGCCGAGCTACGAGGTGCTCCTCGCCGGGGCGTGCATCCTCGGTGTGGGCTCGTCCGTCTTCCACCCCGAATCCTCGCGCGTCGCGCGCATGGCCTCGGGCGGTCGCCCGGGGATGGCGCAGTCGCTGTTCCAGGTGGGCGGGCAGGTGGGTTCGGCGCTCGGGCCGGTGGCTGCCGCTGCCGTCGTCGTGCGTTGGGGGAGGCACGGCATGGGCCCCTTCGCTCTCGTCGCTCTGGTCTCGACGGCCGTCCTGACGGGGGTCGGCGTCTGGTACCGGAACCACGGCATTCCGCGCCTGGCCGCCCTTCATCGCAGTCGAGGTGAGCCCGAGGGGAGGACACGGCCCCCGAGGGCGCGCGTCAAGGCGTCAATCGCGGTGTTGCTCGTCCTCCTCTTCTCGAAGTTCATCTACCTGGCAGCGTTCACCAGCTATTTCACGTTCTACCTCATCCAGAGGTTCGGCCTGTCCGTCCGCTCGGCGCAGGTTCACCTCTTCGCCTTTCTGGCCTCCGCCGCAGCCGGCACGCTGGCGGGCGGCGGGCTTGGCGATCGCTTCGGACGAAAGCGCGTCATCTGGTTTTCGATCCTCGGCGTTCTCCCGTTCACGCTCGCGCTGCCTTACGTGGATCTCTTCTGGACGACGACCCTCAGCGTCGCGATCGGTTTCGTCCTAGCCTCGGCGTTTCCGGCGATCGTCGTGTACGGTCAGGAGCTCGCTCCGGGACGGGTCGGAACGATCGCGGGGCTCTTCTTCGGCCTGTCGTTCGGAGCAGCGGGTGTGGGCGCGGCGCTTCTCGGCAAGCTCGCGGATGCCGCAGGAATCGAGCAAGTGTACCGGTGGTGCTCCCTCCTCCCTGCAGTCGGAGTCCTCGCGGCGCTCCTGCCGGAGGTCGGGCAGCCACTTCGCCGTGCAACGCAGCCTCAGACGCTCTGAGTCCGCGCGACCGCCGGCGCATCGCCGTCGCGAGGAAGAAGAGAGCGCCGATCCACGCGACCGGGCTCGCTGCGGAAGCTGCACCCCGGGCGGTCGTGGAGCAACCCCCGCGAACGCTCGCAGGATAACCCGCGTTCCAGACGTCCGTCGCGATGGGAATGGACTTCGGGGACACAATATCGCTGCCGTCGAACCGAGCGCCCACCGTGAGCCGCGACCCGCCCAGGCCCGCCGGGAGCTGCACAGTCGCGAGCCAGACGCCGGGACCGCGGCGCACGAACGAGGAGACCGCGCCCTCGTACGGCGTCGCGTCGACGAGCGCATACGGGACCAGTCTTCCTTCGGCGAAGCCGTCGGCCGGTAGAGCGGGCTCTTGCCCCTGGGGGGCCGCGCGCAGCTCGACGACGGCCTGCAGCGGCGTCGATCCGTCCGCGAGGTACGTGTCGGCGCCCAGCGTGATCCAGCTCGCGGACGGATCGGGCAACGCGCTCTGCGGAGTACGGAGCCGATCCGCCGCAGCCACGGCCCCGAGGACATCCACCTCCCCGACCCCGGCCTGATCCTCGAACGAGGCTGCGCCGCGAAGCGGATGCGCGCCGCCCTGAAGCGCGGCGAGAATCTCGTCCTGCGTCAGCGTCGGATCGTGCTGGAGAAGCACGGCCACGGTGCCCGAGACGAGCGGCGCCGAGAACGACGTCCCGAAGGAGGCAGCGTGCACGCCGTCGATCTCCTGGCAGGTCGGATCGGTCCCCGTGCCGTCCTTGTTGGGGCACCCCGGGTTGGTGAAGATGCTCGACGTCGCAGGGGGGATGGCTTGCTGCGACATCGCTCCGACGATGGCCGCGCCCGGCGCCATGATCTCGGGCTTCTGAATGCCGGTAAGCGTAGGCCCCGCGCTCGAGAACCAGCAGGGCTCACCGGCGACCGCGTCGCGCGTCAGCCGCGGGTTGACCATTCCGCCCGCAGCGTCGAGCACGGGCACGATGAGGCCGAGGCGGACGCCGTGCTCGTTTCGCCAGCTCGGCTTGTTGATCGTGCAACCGACGCCGATGATCGACGGCGACGTCGCGGGCAGATTGATCGTGCTCTCGCGCACTCCGAACGCGAAGCCCACGTCACGAATGCCCGGGATGGAGGCGTCGCCCGTCGCCTGGATGTACAGTTCTGCGGTGCCGCTCCCCTCGAGCGTGACGAAATACGTTCCGCTCGGCCAGTGGCGCTGCCACACGACGACCGCTCCGTGGGACTGCGCGGGCACCGGGCTGCTGTTTGGCTGGCTGCCGTTGTAGACCGCCGCGTCGTAGTCGCTCGTGTTCTTCCCCGCCGAATCGCCCGCCGCTACAGGCGATATCCACGTGCCATCGGGTCCGTCCAGCCCCACGCGCAGGCCACTGCCCCCGTGCATGGCGACCCACACCTCTACGCCTCCATTCGTCGCTCCGCTGGTAGGCACCGGGACCCTCATCGTCGTCCCGCTGCTCGCGTGCACGCTCTGGTGGACCGTCGTCTCGGCGATCGACCCGCTGTTGCCCGCAGCCGCCACGAGCGCCCGCCCCGGGTGCTGAGGACCGACGTAGCTCGCAAGGACCTGTTCCCAGGCCATCGTCCCGTCGTGTGGCCCGAAATCGGTGCCGATGGAGAGATTCACGACGACAGGACGATTCAGCGCGGAGGCGCGACCGAAGAGGAACGCGACGCCCCGGAGGAGGTCGTCGTTGCCGATGGAAGCGTCCGCGGCGCCCGTGATGCGCGCAACGAGGAGGGTCGCCTTCGGCGCGACCCCGACGTACGGGGAGTGGCCGCCGAGCCCGTTGCCAGCCGCACACGACGCGACCAGAGTCCCGTGGCCGACCTCGTCCTGGGGTATCTGGGCCCCGCGCTGCGCGACCATCGCGTCGATGTCCGCTGCCGCCCAGACCGCGCCGACAGGGTGGCCGTTCGCATCGGTCGAGCCGAATTCTTGCTCCAGATCCGGGTGGAGGCCGAGCGGCGTCGCGGAAACATCGAGGAGCCACGCGACGCGCGTGTGCCCTTGCTCGTCGAGGAAGTCCGGGTGCGTGACGTCGAGGCCCGTATCGGCGATGCCGACGAGGACACCGGTACCGTCGAGCCCCGATTCGTTCGCGATGGTGGAGCCGATGCTGCCGGTCGCCGTGTCGAGCAGCGTGCGAAGGGGCGGAGCGACTTCGATCGACCAGCCGGGATGTGCGTCCGCGAACGCGACGATGCGCGACGGGGGCCCCCAGAGGCGGGCGAATCCCGGGGCGACCTCGCGAAGCCCGACATCGCTCGCGCGCGCACCCGCCGGCAGTCGGACGAGCGCGCCCATGCCGCCCGCCCAACGTGGCGCGAAGGCGTCCTTCGCACTTGGGCCCAGAAGCCGCACGAGCGCAGCGCCGTCCACGTCGTGCGCGAGCGCAAGGGAGGGTGCGGCCAGCAGCGAGGCGAAACTCAGGAGGAACGGAATTCGACGCGATCGCATCGATGCTCGAAGGATACTGCGTCAGCGGAGCGCGAGGGCAGCGACAAGCGCAAAGATCAACGCGAGGGCCGCCGCCGCAGCCCAGAGCAGGTTCGCCTGCGGAGCCGCGCGCACGGGACTCGCCTCCGAAGGGTGCCGACGAGGAGGAGCAGCGGCCGCCAGCGGCAAGGTCCCGCGAAGAGGAGAGGCCCGGTCCGCGCGACGATTCTGCGCCGTCGTGGATGGTGCGGCCACCGGCGCGGCAACGACGACGGGCGGCGAGGCAAGCCGCTCGAGAGCCTTGCGATCGAAGAACTGGGGAGCGTCTTCCTCGTAGTCGCTCTCTGCCACGCCCGACGTATCGCGTACCCCCGACGCGGAGAGGCTGCCGCTCGAGGGACGCCTGGACGATGAAGGCGGCGCCGGTACGGGCGGCGGGGCGTCGACGTCGACGGCCATCGAGTCGTCGAGCGGCAGGTCGCTCATGACCGTCGTTTCCGAGCGCGGGTCGGTCTCGGCGAACGCCATGCGCTCACCGCTCGGGTCCGTCCCCGCCAGGTGCGGCGCCAGCAGCGCGACGTCCGCGAAGGTATCCGCGACCTCGGCGGCAGCCACGATCGACGACCGCATGTTCGTGAGCGGGTGTGCCTCGAGAAGGCGCTTCATGAGCTCGACGCAATTCGGGATCCGCGCGTCGATGTCGTGCACGAGCGATTGATGAACGACCCGAGCCAGGGCCTCGGGCACCCACGGGGCGACCTCGCCGAGCGGCTCCGGAGGCGTCGACACGAGGTGGATGATGAACTGCTCGTACGTGGGAAGCTCGGGATACGCGGGTCGCCCCGCGAGCATCTCGTAGAGCACGAGACCGAGAGCCCAGACGTCCGTGCGTACGTCGACCGAGGACCCGCGCGCTTGCTCGGGCGACATGTACTGCGGCGTGCCGACCACGGTGCCCGCGCGCGTCAGTTTCAGCTTGGATTCCGCCCTCGAGGCGTCGATCACCTTCGAGATGCCGAAGTCGAGGATCTTGACGAAGGGCTCGTCGTCCTCCCGGTCGCAGAGAAAAATGTTCGCCGGCTTGAGGTCGCGGTGGACGACTCCCGCCTCGTGCGCCTTCGCGAGCCCGCGAGCGACCTGCACCGCGATGCGGACGGCGGCCTCGCTCTCCAGACGTCCGTCGCGGGCGAGCATCGCAGCGAGGTCGCGACCGTTGAGGTACTCCATCACGAGATACAGCCCGAGCTTCTCGTCGGCGCCCACGTCGAACACCTGGACGATGTGCTGGCTCTCGACGAGGCTCGCCGCGCGCGCCTCCTGCCGGAAGCGCATCGCGATGTCGCGCATTCCGGCGAGCGAAGCGTCGATGAGCTTGATGGCGAGCCGCTTGCCGATCTCGAGGTGTTCCGCCTCGCAGACGACGCCCATCGAGCCGGCGCCGATGACGCGTCGAATGCGGTACTTGCCGACCACGACGGCGCCGACGATCCGCTCCTCCTGGGCCCTCTCCACTAGAGTGAACCATACCAGAGGTGCGGCGCCCCGGTTAGCGTCACACGGGCGGCACGAGGTGCTTTTTGCGCCGAGCGTCCGCGGGCCCACCCCTCCCGGCGCTCGAGGGGAATCGTTTTCGTTCGACGCAATCTTCGTAGCGAGCGAAGCGCGCCGACAGCTCGCAGCGCAAGCGATCGCCGGGGACGACGGCGTCGACCACCAGCTCGCCCGCGAGCTTCATGACGTCGATGTCGGCCCGGTACTCGTCCCGCAGGCGCGCGACGTACTGGTCGCGCTCGGGACCCGCCGGTATCTCCTGAATCTTGTTGTAATAGACGGCGTTCACGGCGGCCTGCGGCCCCATGACGGCAATGGACGCCGTCGGCAGCGCTGCTCCAGATGTTGCCGTCCTCATCCACGCGCATACCGTCGCAGTAGCCCGGCTCGATCTTGTGAAAAATGTCGCCGCCGGAGAGCGTCGAGCCGCCGCCGAG
>Ga0207416_1004797_pt1 | contig 11307 bp, 8 predicted proteins | sample PaiPotPPM11metaG_FD_184107 | JGI IMG/M metagenome (GOLD analysis project Ga0207416, IMG submission 184107) | Iron sulfur acid spring bacterial and archeal communities from Banff, Canada, to study Microbial Dark Matter (Phase II) - Paint Pots PPM... ...
GAACGCGGCGGCGGAATTCGTCGATGATCTCGAGATATCGTTCGCCGTTGCTCGGCCGCAACATCGCCCGCAGCACGTCCGGATGCGCGTGTTGCAACGGCATATCCATGTATTTACAGACCTTCGGCAAGCGAGCGATCGCCTCGATCAGTTCGCTGTCCACCGTCGCCGGGTAGAGATAGAGCAAGCGGATCCAGTCGATGCCGTCGACTTCGTGCAAGCTTTCGAGCAGTTGCGCGAGGCCGCCGCGGCGCATCCCCCGGTCGCGTCCCCACATCGACGTATCCTGCGCGATGAGTACCAGTTCGCGCGTACCCCCTGCAGCGAGCGCCCGCGCTTCCTTTAGAATCGATTCCTCGCTCCGGCTGCGGAACGCGCCGCGCAATTTGGGAATGATGCAAAAAGTGCACGGATGGTCGCATCCCTCGGCAATTTTCAGATATGCGGTGGCCCGCGGCGTCGTAATCAGACGCGGCAGAAAATCGTGCTCGGGTTCGGCCTCGAAATCCAATCGAACCGGACGCTTCCCGGCTTGAACGTCCTCGAGCAATTCTACGATCCCGGCGTACGAGCCCGTGCCGACCACGCCGTCGATTTCCGGAATCAACGCTTGCAATTGTTCGCCGTATCGCTGGGCCAAGCAACCTGCAACCACGAGTTGCTGCCCGGCGCGCTTCTGCTGCGCGTGCTCCAAAATGACTTCGGTCGACTCCGCCTTGGCGGGATCGATAAACGCGCAGGTGTTGATGATGACGGTATCGGCCTGCGAGGCGTCGGCTTCAAGCTGCCACCCGGCCGCGCCGAGCTTAGCGATCATGACTTCGGTATCGACCAAGTTTTTGGCGCATCCGAGGCTGACAAACGAAACGGAGGGCAACGTGCTACCTGTAATTCACAAATTGGAGAGGAAGTTCGAAGTTCATCGCTTTTAGTGCGGCGATCACCGCCTGCAACGCATCACGATCCTTGCCGGAGACGCGCAATTGCTCGTCTTGGTATTGGGCATTGACCTTGAGCTTGAGCGACTTGATTTTCTCCGTGAGCTCCTTGCTCTTCTCTTTCGGGATCCCGCTCCGGAGCGTAATGATCTGGCGAACGGTGCCGCCCGCGGCCGGCTCGACGGCGCCCAAATCGAAGGCCTTGATATCGATGCCGCGCTTGATTGCTTTGCCCTGCAGGATGTCGATGACGTTCTTCATCTTGAGTTCGTCGTCGGAGACGACGGTGATTTTTTTGCCATCGCTTTCGATGCTCGTTTTGGAGTTCTTGAAATCGAAACGCCCTTCGACTTCTTTGCGCGCTTGATTGAGCGCGTTATCGAGTTCTTGCTGGTCGATGCGCGACACGACGTCGAACGATGATTCGCTCGCCACGGTTTCTCCTCCGGATGATGCAGTCGGCTGACGTCTTGCGACGCTATAACGAAAACGTACGTTCGACGACGCTTCCGTCGGCGCCCAGCTTTCCCAGGCCCTTACCATCGACGTAGACGCTCACGCCGCCCGCATTTCCGATGCGTAGGCGAGCCGTCTTGCCGTGGAAGAGCCGGGACGTCCCGGCCGGAAACGTACCCTCCATGCTAACATTTCCGTCAACCGTCACCCGCACCCACGAAGGAGCCGAGAGGACGACCTGGACGGTATTAAGGCCTCCGCTCCCCGGGCTCGACGAGGGGATGGGGCTCGACGACGGCCCGGGGCTCGGCGTGCCGCTCGCCTGCGAAGCAACCGGGGCTTCCGAAGCGACCGGGCTCGGCAAAGCAATCGGCAGGCTGGAAGCCGCGGAGCTCGGGGCTGCCGACGATAGAGCGGTCACTGCGCCCGAGCTCTTGGTCCCGATCGTTAACTCGTTGTAGACGACGAAGGCGATCAGTGCTACGGCGACCAACGCGGCCAGCCAGAGAACCGGGGTCAAGTTCCGCGGGGCTGGTGCGGCCTCGGCCGGGGGCGGCGAGGTTTGGCGGGAAGGACGGCTCGGCGGTTCGTGCGATTCGACGGCCGGCGGAATCGGCCGATCGGTGAAACTCGCGACGATCTCGTCGGCGTCCAGGCCTAAGAACCGCGCGTAGGTTTTGAGGAAGCCGCGGATGTATACGGGGGCGCCGATCGCCGACCAGTTCTCGTCCTCAATGGCAGCAAGATAGACCGAGCGAATACGAATCTGCTCGGAGACATCGGAAAGGGAGAGGCCTCGAGCCTCACGTGCGGCGCGAAACCGCTCGCCCAACGCTGGCATTGGGGCTTTGTGTTAGTTCCTTTCTCCTGTTATCCTGTGAACTTAGGAATCCAACGAGCATGCAGAAACCCCGCGTGATCGCCGCAATGAGCGGCGGCGTCGATTCAGCGGTTGCGGCCGGCCTTCTGGTTGAAGCCGGCTACGACGTGATCGGCGTAACGATGAAGATGTACTCACCCACTCGAGCGCCGCATGCGAAAAGCTGCTGCGGGATCGATGACTTCGACGACGCTCGGCGCACCGCCGCGACGCTGGACATCCCGCACTACGTCCTGAATTTCGAGGAGACGTTCCGCCGGAACGTCATCGAGCGTTTCGCCGACGATTACGCGCAGGGACGCACGCCCAACCCATGCGTCTCGTGCAACAACTTCGTCAAACTGGGGACGCTGGGGGCGTATGCCGACAAGCTCGGTGCGACGTACATCGCAACCGGACACTACGCACGGGTCGAGCATCGCGAAGACGGCACGCATCTGTTTCGCAATCCGCATGCGAAAGACCAAGCCTACGCTTTAGCGCAACTGACGCCCGCGCAACTCTCGCGGCTCCTTCTCCCACTTTGCGATTGGGACAAGGCGACGACCCGTTCGCACGCGCAGCGGCTCGGGCTCGCGATCCACGATAAGACCGAATCGCAGGACATCTGTTTTGTCGAAGGCGGCGATTACCGCGCGGTCCTGGAGCGCGTTCGCCCGGGTATCAATGCACCCGGAACGATTGTCGCGTCCGATGGGACCGTCCGAGGCACGCATGCCGGGATCGCACAGTATACGGTCGGGCAGCGAGCCAAACTCCCTGCGAGCAACGCCGGGCCGCGATACGTCACCCGTATCGACGCTGCGACGAACACCATCACCATCGGGACCCACGACGAGCTTTTGACGGATGGGTTGGAGGCGACGGAAGTCAATCTCATACGCCCGGATCTCCTGGGCGAGCTGCCCAGGCCGGTCGACGTGATGGTTCGCTATCGGGCGGTGCCGGCTCCGGCACTCGCCAGCGTCGATCGAGGCGGGAACCTTCAGGTGCGATTCGATAAGCCGGTCCGCGCGGCGACCCCCGGGCAATTGGTGGCACTTTTCGAACGGGACGGCGACGAAGTCTTGGGGGCTGCGACGATCGCGCATACGACCTAGCGGCTGCCCCGTCGCTTTTGGAAACAGGCCGGGGCGGGTATAGGAAGGGTTCGACGGGAGCACAGCACTATCGATATGACTTCCTCTTTCGCGACTCAACGAACGCCCCCCGAGCCTCCCAGCGCCGATGCGACGGATGCTTTGCTGACGCTCCTCACCGCTCGGGCGGACGTCCCGGCCGCCACGGTGATCTTCTGGAAAGCGGGCAATCCGTGGCTTGCCCACAGCATCGGGTTGTACGACGCGGTGAGGTTCGATCTCAGAAGTCTCGCCGTCCCGGCGATCAGGATCGTGAACGATCCCGAGCACGACGACACATTTTCTACGTCATCGCTCGTGCATGGTCCGGAACGGCTTCGCTTTATCGCGACCTCCCCGATTTGCTCTCCAGATGGCGCCGTGCTCGGAACGCTCGCTCTGCTCGATCGTATCGCACGCGAGGATGGGGCGCAGATCGAGTCGATTCTTCGCGACGGGGCCGCGATCGCTGCCGTTATCGCCCAGCAGCGCGGCACTCCGGAAGGCCGAAGCGAGCAGATCGAGATCCTCGAGCGTGCGGTCGATGCGGCCCAGAGCGGCATCGCGGTCTGTAGCCTCAGCTCCGATGGAAGTACGCCGCGTTATCTCTATGTCAACAATGCAATCGTCGGGCGATCCGGCATGTCGCGCGGACAATTCCTCAGCGGCTTTCCCGGTGTATTCGATCGAGAGCCCAACCTCGAATTCTCCCGTCGTATCGCCCGACATATGCTGGATAACGACGAGACGCCGTTTGAAGCCGAGTATCAAGGCGCGAACGGCGTGACGTACTTGTTGAACGTTTGCTGCTCGCGCCTGGATAGTCGCCCCGGTGAAGAGCCACACTATATCGTTGTGACCGAAGATATTACGGAGCGGCGAGACCGCACTCAAATCACCCGTTTGTTCGAATCGGTGATTGCCGATACGTCCGATCTCGTGTTAATCACCGATGCTACACGCCCGAGCGAAGGCGGCCCATTCATTCGCTATCTCAACGGGTCTATGAGCGCCTTTTTACAGCGACCCAGCGATGGATTGATCGGGCAGCCGACCCACCGTCTCGTGAGTGAATTTACCGAACTGCGCACCCTGCGCTCGATGGACCACAAGCTCGAACACTACCTTCCGATCGCAAACGAAGTGGCCTTCAGCCGAGGCGACGGCGAACGGATCTGGAGTAGCTTTACCGCCAGGGCACTGCGAGACGAGCGCGGCGAGCCGACGTACTGGCTCTTCACCGGTCGCGACATCACTGCGCGCAAACAAGAGTATCGGCAGAGCGCCCAATTCGCGCAAGCGCTAGATTCGGCGGACGAACCGGTTGTGATCTATGAAGTCGTCGAGCCGTACGAACTCGAGATCAGCTACCAAAATCGCGCGGCGACGGAACAGGGCAGGTATCTGACGACGACCCTTCTAGGCGCGGGCAACCCCTCGCATGAAATGCTCGTGCTATGGCATCGCCTGGAACAGGGCGTGTCGGTCCAGCGAATGCTCTTCGTCCAGACCGAAGCGGAACCGGGTGCGTGGGTATCCTTAGAGCTGCGTCCCACCCTCGACGATACCGGTGCGCTGGCGTCGGTCACCGCAATCCAGCATGTGCCCGGTGTGCGCACGCGCGTGGCCGGCACGAATCATCCCATGCTCTTCGCGATCGCGCTCGCCGACGAACTGCTCGGATACCATGCCCTAGCCGATCGGATGGACGCGCTTGCAACGATCCTCGAAGCGGAGTGGCGCGCGCAAGTCTCCTTCGAATATGTCGATCTCATGCCGTTCGGATCCGACGTCGTCATAGGCGCGGAGCACCAGGTGGCAGAGTTCCTTAGCGCCGGCGGCGTACTCGTACCGGGGGGCACGATCCGCATTCGCGTCATGTGGGACCTCCCGCTCTCGACCGACATGACGACCGCGTTACGGCTCTTTCTCGAAGCGATCGCGAAGCGTAATTTGATAGCCTAGGAGGCCTGCCGGGATCCTAGGCCGTCGCTAAAGCCATGTCGGTCCGCAAGTTCCAATACGTATCGCGGATCACGGGCCGGAAGCCGGCTCCGATAACCGCATTTTCCAGATCGCTACGCGTCGCGACGTTGGTGGAGCCCGCGTCGTGAACGACCTGCTCCTCGAGAATCGTGCCGCCCATGTCGTCGCAGCCGTAGAATAGGGCGAGTTGGCCCATCTTCAAGCCAGGCGTCAACCACGAGGCCTGCAAATGCGGAAAATTATCCATGTAGAGTCGAGACAAGGCCAGGACCCGCAAATACTCCAAGCCCGTCGATTCCTTGCCGCGCAGCGGCGTCTTAAACGGCACGTAGTACCAGGGGATGAATGCGGTGAAGCCGCGGGTCTCATCCTGTAAGTCACGCAACACCTGCATGTGTTCGATACGCTCTTCGTTGGTTTCGATCGAGCCGAACATCATCGTCGCCGTCGTCGGCATGCCAAGCAGTTGCGCTTCCCGCATGACGCCGAGCCATTCGTCCGGCTTCACCTTGCGGGCGGAGATGCGCTTGCGAACGCGTTCGACCAGAATCTCGGCGCCCGCGCCCGGTAGCGATTTCATCCCGGCATCTTTGAGGCGTAGCAGAATTTCGCGAACCGGCAGATTCTCCACGCGCGAAAGCCCGATCACTTCCGAAACGGAGAGCGAGTGGATATCGACGTTCGGATACTCGCTTCGCACGCGATTGAAGAGCCGTTCGAACCACGCGACGCCCAACTCCGGGTTCACGCCGCCCTGGATCATGATTTGCGTCGCGCCCTGATCGGCTGCGAACTTGACCCGGCCGATCACGTCGTCGTGAGACATCGTGTAGCCTTCGGCATGTTTCTCCGGCCGAAAGAACGCGCAAAACGTGCAATGCACGTTGCAGACGTTGGTGTAGTTGATCGTCGTATCGATCACATACGTGACGACGTCGGTCGGGTGCAACTGCATCCTGCGAGCGTGAGCGGCCATTCCAAGATCGTGCAGATCCGCCTCGTTATACAGACGAACGCCTTCATCGTATGAGAGGCGTCCGCCCCCGGCGGCTTTGTCGAGCAGGCTAACGAGAGACGACACCGATGACCTCCGGAAGTGTTGACGGCACGCGCGGAATCGCGCCGATCGCAAAAAGCTCGCGACAATAGGCCGCTAGGCCGCTCTGCGCGGCCGAGTGAAACGTGAAATTGAGTTTCCCGTAGTACCTCTCATAAAAGCCCTCGGGACGAGCGAACGTCCGCTGCGCTTCGCGGACGACATACTCCATGTTCGCGCGCGACCACGTGTAGGCGTCCGTCAGCGCGTGCATGCAGGCACGCACCGCTTCGGGATCGCGCTCGTAGGCGTCGCGCCGCGCAGCCCATACGGCAAAGACCGTCTGCTGCGAGGTCCATTCGTGCCATAACGTGCCGAGATCGTACACGTGCTCCGGCTGAAACCGCAAGAGCGCGTCGATAGCCGTATCGCCGATCAGCAGCGCCGGACGGCCCTGATCCGCACACGCAATCGGCTCGGCGTGGTCGAGGTATTTCGGCTGCACGCCGTACCGCCGCTCCAGCAACACGCGCAGGAGATTGCGGCCACTCTCGGATTCCTTCGTGACCGCGATGTCGACGCCGTCGAGCAAGGCCGGTGGCGTCTGCGATACCAGTACGACCGAGACGACTTCGTCCCGAGCGCCGATGCAGAGGTCCGGTAACAGCACGAGTTCCTCCGCGTACTTCGCCCAAGCGAAGGCGCTGATCGGGCTCAGATCGAGCTCGCCGCCCAGAAGCATCGCGTTAAGACGCGCCGGAACGTCCGCATGTAGCGTGCCGGGATAGGCGATCGCCCCGGCGTCAAAGGCCGCATAGATCGGGAGGTCGTTGGTGTAGCGGATGCGCCCGCATCGCAAGCTCACGCTCCACCGCAAGGGGGGAGACTGCCGTCGTTACGCATGGATCAGTTCTTGCTCGACGGGCGACCAATCGTGGGGAAACTCGTCGTACGTGGAATTGCGCCGTACCGGCGTGTAGCCGACCGCTTCGATCAGGCGGCGAAACTCGCGATCGTCGACGTATTGGCCGGACTGCGTCCCGGCGGAATGATAGATCATCTCTTCATCCGTCGATCCGTGCGTCCCGTCCATATCGTCGGCGCCGAACTCCAACGCCACCTGACAGATCTTGATGCCTTGAATCATCCAGTAAGCTTTGATGTGATCGAAGTTATCGAGCATCAGCCGGGCTACGGCGAAGGTGCGAATATCGTCCAAGCCGCCGGTCCACCCGCAATCGTTGAGCTCGTTGCCGTCGGGATGGAACGCCAGCGGGATGAACGCGTTGAAACCCGGTGAGCGTTCCTGCGACGCGCGCAAACGCAGCAGGTGATCGACGCGATCTTCGAGCGATTCGATATGTCCGTAGAGCATCGTCGCGTTACTGGCCACACCCTGTCGATGGAGCTCTTCGTGAATTTCGAGCCAGTTCTCGCTATTGACTTTGTTCGCGCAGATTTTAGCACGCGTCTCTTCGGCGAAGATCTCGGCTCCGCCGCCGTTCACGTTGTCCAGGCCCGCCTCTTTGAGTTGAGCGACGATCTGCGCATAATTCATCCGATGGCGCTTGGCCATATAGTCGATTTCGGCAGCGGTGAACAGCGAAAGCTGTACGTGCGGCAGCGCATCTTTAAATCGCCGCATGAGGGGGAGCCAATAGTCGAGCGAAAGCTGCCGCGGATCGTGGCCGCCGACGATATGGAGCTGGTTGAAGTTCGTCCCCGTCTCCAGCGCCTTTTCGAAAACTTGGTCCGCGGTCATGCGAAAGACGCGGTCTTTTTCTTTGAACTCATCGGCCGCGAACGAACAGAACTTGCAATTCGCGTAGCAGACGTTCGTCGAGTTGATGTATCGGTTGAGGACATAAAAGACGTTTTTCCCGCTCTTGCGTTCCTTCTGCGCTCGCGCCATGCGCCCGAGGTTATGCAAATCGGCCGTCCGATACAGCGCTAGCCCGTCGTCCATTCCGAGCGAAACGCCCGCCTCGACTTTGCGCTCGATCTCGACGAGTGCCGGATCCATCGCATATCCCACAGCTTTCTCTTCGCCTTCCTTAAAAACAACCGCGGTATACGGTTCCCCTTACTCTACGGTGCTGCGGTAGGGGAGCCAAAGACCTTTATCGGCACCGCCGCGACCCCTGCCGATACGAGCGCAACCGCCAGAAACCCACCGGCGACCAAATCCGTCACGTAGTGCGCCCCTAACGCAAGCCGGGACCAATAGATGGCCACAACGACGGCCGCGAGCAACGCGCTCAGAATGGCCCGGCCCGGCAGGCGGCTTTTGGCGACGAACGCCGACCACAAGCCGTAGAAGCCAAGCGAGATGGCCGCATGGGAGCTTGGAAACGAGAACGAGGTCTCGTGATGGATCACCCAATCTAAACGGCGCGGCCGTGCGTAGAGATGTTGCAAGAGATCGGCGCCCCGCCAGCAGAGCAGCAGCAGGATCAGGCTAAAGACCACGCGCGCTCGCCATTCCGGGAAACGCCAGGCAATCGCGAGCAGCGCGACGCCGAGCGGGCCCAGCACGTAGGGGTAGCAGAGTTGCGTCACGGCCCAGGCCGCTTGCGCGCCATGCCCGACGACCGCCCGTTCGAACCCTACCATCCATAGCGGTTCGCCGTAAGCGGTGACGTACGATCCGAGGCTCAGCACCAGCGAGAACGACCCGAGCGCGAGCGCTGTCGCACCGAGCCGCCGGCTACGAGGCGTCGTCGAAGAGGGACTGCTGCTCATCCTCGCCTTTCCCTAGACGCGGCGCGATGATCTCGAGCTCCGATAGGCCGATGATAATCTTGCGCGGCTTGGTGCCTTCGTGGGGCCCGACGACTTTAAAGTCTTCCAATTGCTTCATCACGCGCACCGCGCGAGGGTGGCCGATCGAGAACTGCGATTGCAATGCGGCCGTCGATGCGTAATTGCTCTCGATGATGAACTTCGCCGCCTCGTAGCACAGGGGATCGGCATCTTTACGACCCTTTTCGTCGTCGTCGCTCACCGGCACGACATCGACGTCGAGCAGGTTCTCCGGCCGGGCCTGACGCGCCCAGAACTCCACGAGGCGATTGACCTCGCTTCCGGTGATGAGCGCGCCTTGCGATCGGACGGGTTTGGGAGCATCGATCGGCAGATAGAGCATGTCGCCTCGGCCGAGCAGTCGCTCCGCACCGGCCATGTCGAGAATCGTGCGCGAATCCACCTGCGAACTCACTGCGAATGCGATCCGCGACGGAATGTTCGCTTTTATCAAACCGGTGATAACGTCGACCGATGGACGCTGGGTGGCCACGATCAGATGGATGCCGGTCGCGCGCGCGAGTTGCGCGAGTCGCATGATCGTGGTCTCGACCTTCGCCGGAGCAACCAACATCAAGTCCGCGAGCTCATCGATGACGATGACGACGTAAGGGAGTTTTTCATCGGGAAACTTCGCGTTGTACTCTTCAATCTTACGCACGCCGGCCTTGGCAAAGCGTTCGTAACGGGAATCCATCTCCTTGGTCATCTCGAAGAGCGCGCCGGCCGCCATGCGCGGATCGGTAATGACGTCCTTGATCAGATGCGGGATGCCGTTATAGACGGTAAGTTCCACGCGCTTCGGATCGATCATGAGCATTTGCACTTGGTCGGGTGTCGCGCTCACGAGCAACGAGGCGATAATCGTGTTCAAACACACCGATTTCCCGGAGCCGGTTGCGCCGGCGACAAGCAGATGCGGCATCTTGCCGAGATCGCCGAATACGGGGCGGCCGGTAATATCCTTGCCCAGCGCCATCCATAGCGGCGGAACGACGCCGCGGTTGGGCAGCGCCTCGAGAATTTCGCGGATCGCGACTACCGAAACAGTGGTATTGGGCACCTCGATCCCGACCGCCGACTTCCCGGGGATCGGCGCTTCGATCCGCACGCTGGTGGCGGCGAGCGCGAGCGCCAGGTCGTCGGCCAACGACGCGATTTTGGAGATTTTGACGCCGCGTTCGGGTTTGAGTTCGTAACGCGTGATCGAGGGGCCGCGCTCGATGTGCGCGACCCGCGCACCCACGCCGAAGCTCGCCAGCGTGTCTTCGAGGACGTGCGCGCGATTGGAGTCGTCTACGACCTGCGCCTGGGGCGGGTCGAAGAGCGCGAGGTCCGGCAGCCGGTAGACCCGCTCGTGCTGGGCTGGCTCGTAATCGCCGCTAACGATCGGCGGCCGCGCGGGCGGCGCCGCCACTGCCCGAACGGCCACCGAGGCGCGGACGACCGAGGTCGCGACGACCGGCTCATCCTCGTAGTCGTCCTCATCGTCCAACTCCGACTCGGTTAGATTTTGAACGTCGAAAACCGGGGGCTTGGTTTTCTTGGGCTCCGGCTTGGGAAGGGCGAAGGCGTCGCGGAGCGTCTGGTGCCCTCCGGGCATCGCGATCGTGAACTTGGGGAGCTTGGGCATCGAGGGCGGCTTGACGCGACCGATCAGCAGCAAGACCCAGCCGATAGCCTTCTTCAAACTGGCATTCGTCAAGTACAGGGTGAGGCTGAGCGCCGCCACCGCGAGCACGACCCAGCCGCCAGTCGGGCCCACCAGCGAGACCAGGGTCCACCAGATCTCCCCGCCCACTACGCCGCCGCGCGTCGCGCCGGCCGCCGCCAGCCCCGCTTCGAGCATGAGGAAATATGCGAGCGCGGCGCTGCCCAGCCCCACGATCATCTTGGGAACGTTGATTTCGAGGAAGACGATCGTCCCAAAGAGTGCGGCCAGCACCGGGAAAAGCGGAGCTCCCCCTCCAAACAAGTGGCGCAACGCCCACGCCGTCGCGTGGCCGACGTTGCCCGCATGCTGCGGCACCGCTAGAGCGATACCGAGGAGAACCGCTAGTCCGATCGCGGTAATGCCGACGATCTCAAGGT
>Ga0207416_1004798_pt1 | contig 11305 bp, 10 predicted proteins | sample PaiPotPPM11metaG_FD_184107 | JGI IMG/M metagenome (GOLD analysis project Ga0207416, IMG submission 184107) | Iron sulfur acid spring bacterial and archeal communities from Banff, Canada, to study Microbial Dark Matter (Phase II) - Paint Pots PPM... ...
CGGAGGATGCTGAGACACTGGATCGCATCCTGCCACGCTTCCAGTCCGACGTTGAGGAAGCCCTCGATCGCCCAGGCGTAGGAATAGATGGAGTTGGTTCCGTAGCGGTCGGTCCGCTCGCGAACGATCACCAGGTTCCGCCGGCAATCGTCGCTATGGCCCAGGCCCGCTTCCAGCCGGGCGAGGCAGGCGTGGAAGAAGGTGCTCGAGCTGAGCTGACCGGTTTCGGTCGCCAGCTCGACCGCCTCGGTGGCGTCGGCGTAGCCCTCGATCCAGCGTCCGGTGCGGAACTCGAGCTCTGACATGACCGCCAGCGGGTAGGGGAGGAGGGCGGCGGCGCCGGCCTTCCTGTGGTCGCGGATAGCGGCTTCGAGGATCGGCCTGGCGGTCTCGAAATCCTCCACATGAACCAGGCAATAAGCCGCGAAGAGAACCTCGATCGGGTGGGTGACATCGGGTCGCACCGTGGCGGCCGCCGCCAGCGCCCTGCGAATCATGTCGACGCCAGCCGCAACGCCGTGAAGCACGAGGGCCTCACCCATGGCAAGCTCGGCGGCGGAGATGATGGCGGGCAGACCTGAGCGTCGCGCTTGCGCCACCGCCCGCGACGCCGTGCGCTCGGCCTCGGCGATCTGGGACGCCATGAAGGTGGCGCCACAGGCGTAGGTGAGGAGCGCCGCGGCGCGCCCCGGGTCATCCGCCTCGACCCGATTCGCCTCCTCGACCAGGGCCGCATGCGCGGCCATCGGCCGGTCCACCCACATGGCGATCTGCTCGCGCATCATTACGAAGTCGGCGTGCGGTCCGGGCGCCGTGACCAGTGGAAGGGCTCGGTCCAGCAGCGCCATACTGCGGTCGCCGCGACCGGCCAGCAGTGCGCTGACCGCCGCCTCCGAGAGCCGGCGGACCTGGTCGCCAAGCTGTGGTGACAGCTGTGCCGCCCGCTCAAACGCTCGTAGGGCCGAGGCGTACCCGCCCCGCGCCCGATGCTCGGCGCCGACCTGTTCCAGCTCGAGCGCGACCGCTTCATCCGGTTCCAGGGAAGCTGCCGCCAGGTGCCAGGCCCGCACGCCGGCGGACTCTCCCGGCGAGGCGCCGGCCAGGGCGCGATGGGCCTGCCGCCGCTCATCGGCCGACGCGCCTTCGTAGACCGCCGAGCGAATCAGCGGATGCCTGAACTGGACCCTCTCGCGGACCTCAACCAGTCCCACCTGCTCCGCCGGCGCGAGCGCACGATCAACATTGATCCCCATCGCGCGGGCGGCAGACAGAACCGTCCCCAGTTCCGCCTCCGGTGCAACAGCTGCGAGCAACAACAGTGTGCGGGTTTCCGCCGACAGCCTTGCCAGTCGGGAGTCAAAGGCCGACACCAGTCGTGCCCCGACCGGAAGTGGATCCGGCAACGGCTCTCGCCCGGAACGTTGCCGCTCGCTCAACAACCTTGAGATTTCTATGAGGGCGAGCGGATTGCCACCGCTGGCCGCGTAGATGGCCTCGGCGACCGAAGGCGCCATCGATCCCGCCGAGCGGTCGAGCAGTTCCAATGAGACCTCCCGCTCGAGGCCTCCGATCTGCAGCACGGGCACCCCGCTGGGATCGGCCGGCAGCTCGACGCTATCGCGCGCGCTGAAGAGGACGACCACTCCCTCGGCTATGAGCCGGCGGCAGACGAAGAAGAGGGCCTCCGCCGACGCGGGATCGAGCCACTGAACGTCATCGACCGTGATCAGGATCGGGCCCTCCTCGGCCGCCGCCGCGATCAGGCTGAGGGCGCCCGCGTAGCTGTTGAAGCGGTCGCCGGGGGCTGGGGGACCAATCGCCATCGCAGCTCCGAGGCAAGTCGCCTGCACCTGCGGAATCCGGTCGAAAAATCGGAACAGCGGCCGAAGCACATCGCTCAGTCCGGAGTAGGGGAGGGTCGACTCGGCCTGGAGACCGCGGGCCGCCAGCAGCGTCAGTCCGCCGGCCCGTTCACGCGCATATTCGAGCAGGGTCGTTTTACCCGCTCCCGGCTGGCCGGTCAATAGGAGCCCGGCGCTCACCCCGGCCCTCGCCCCTTCGATCAGGCTGTCGATGCTGCCGCGCTCGCTTCCCCTTCCAAGAAGCACCCTGCAAGCCTAGCGCCGGGATCACCCACCGTCCAGCGCCAGTCTTCGGGAGCGCCAGCCAGAGACCAAAGAAGATCTGCGCCACGAGCAGCCCGTAGTGCTGCGCGGCCCGGGTGTCAAGGTGGACGACGTGACTGTGATCTCCGCATCGCGAAATAGCGCCGGCCGACGTGCGGCTGAAAAATCCCAGGGGCATGGGGCGATGCGGGACCTGATGAAGAACCCGGGCCCCTAGACACCGCAAAGACCCGTGACCTGATGAAAGCTGGCGAGGAAGCAGACACCGAACGGATTCGGCCTCGGCGGAACCTGGCAGTGGTGGGAGTTCGACCAGGGCGGGACCGGCGATGCCACGGTGACCTTCTGCGGCCACAACCAGGGTCTTGGTCCGGCGGCCGGCGCTCAACACATCAACGTCAACATCAACAACTGGGCGTTTGGCCCGGCGCAGCCCGGCGACGTGGACTTTCCCGGTGGTCTCAACTTCTACGTGAACAGTGCCGACCTGACGATTACCGGCCGCCAGGATGGCTCGCCGCCGGTGACGATTCCCGGCGTCCCCTTCGGCGACACCGGGATACCGATTGTTCCCGGCCACTACTCCTTCCATCCGGTGCCAGGAGTCGCCGGCGAGGTGACCGTCGTTGCCATGAACCCGACCAGCTAGCCGGGACCACGAGAAAAAAAGGCCGCGCCCCGTGGCGCGGCCTTTCCAACGGGGTTGGCTAAGCGCCCACGGTGACCTCGGCCTTCGATAACTCGTCTGCTAGCTGTAACGGTTAGCGGAGGGTCAGGCCTTAAGCGGCGCCGAAGGCTGGGGTCGAAAGAAGATGCGGACGTCGTTGGGAAATCGGGATAGGACTTCATCCGGCACTTCCAGCTGAACGTCGACCGAGCGCTGCATCACCAGCCGGTCGAGTGCTATCCGGATCAGCTCGCGGCAGGCGTCCTCGGGTAGGTGAATTTCCTCGAGCATCGCCCTCCTGCGCCGCAATAGAGCGTCAATACGCGATCCGAGCCGCTGAGTCGCCGCCTGGAGCCAGCCTGTCTCGAACGCCGGGTCCTTGCCTGCCCTGATCAGTTCGAGCTGCCTCCGTTTGCCCTGCCACAGCTGGTCGACGAATGGTGCCGTCACATGAGCCAGTTCCCGGCGTAGCTGCTCGATCTTTCTGAGCCGCTCGCTGCCCAGAACCGCCGCCCAATTGGGTGACGTCGCGGGACGTGGTGTAAAAACCGGTGTGCGGTTCCATGAACAATTATGCGGTCTGTAGCTCGAGCAGTGCTTGCACCACCTCCTCCTGGGTCGGCTCGGTCAGCTTGTTCATCGACTCCTGGCTGAAGTAGCGGCGGCCGACCGCCCACTCGTCGTTCTGCTCCTCCAGCACGGCGCCCACCAGCCGGAGCAGCGACGGCCGGTTGGGGAAAATGCCGACCACCTCGCAGCGGCGGCCGACCTCACGGTTGAGTCGCTCCAGGGCATTCGTCGACCAGATCTGGCGGCGATGCTCCAGCGGAAAACTGTGGAAGGCGAGGATGTCGACCTCGGCCTCTTGCAGCACCGCGACCAGCTTGGGGAAGCGCCGCTCGAAGAGTCGCGAGATCCGCGCGATGGTTTCCTGGGCGCCGGCGCGATCGGGCTGGGCGAAGATGGTGCGCAGTGTCGCGGCGACCATTTGCTGGGCGGCCTTGGGCACCGTCGACAGGGCGTTGCGCATGAAGTGCACCCGGCACCGTTGCCAGGTGGCGCCGGTCAGCACCTGGGCGACGGCCTGCTTGAGGCCGAGGTGCGAGTCCGAGGTCACCAGCCTGACGCCACGCAACCCGCGGCTGACCAGCTGCCGAAGGAAGGCGAGCCAGAATTCCAGATCTTCAGCGGGTCCGACGTCGGTGCCGAGTACCTCGCGCTCTCCCGTCGTCCGCACCCCCACCGCGATCACCACCGCCATCGAGACGACGCGGCCGTTCTCCCGCACCTTCTCGAAGGTGGCATCCAACATCAGATAGGGATAGTCGCCGCTCAGCGGTCGGGTGCGAAAGGCGTGCACCTGGCCATCGAGCTCCTTGCAGATCCGGCTCACCTGGTCCTTGCTGATTCCGTTCAAGCCGAGCGCCTGGGCGAGCGCATCGACGTTGCGGGTGCTGACCCCCTGCACGTAGGCTTCCTGCACGACGGCGAGGAGCGCCCGCTCGTGCCGCCGGCGCGGTTCCAGCAGCGACGGGAAATAGCTGCCCTGACGAAGTTTGGGAATGGCCAGCTCGATTGTGCCCACCCGGGTGTCCCATTCCCGCTCGCGAACCCCGTTGCGCGAGGTGACGCGCTTGTCGGTCCGCTCGTACGGCGCCGCGCCAATCGCCTCCGTGACCTCCGCGTCCATCAGCTCCTGGGCCAGCAGCCGGAGCCCGTCCCGAAGAAACTGCGGATCGCTGCCCTGCTCATCCTTGCGCAGCAGATCCAAGAGTGCCATCCTGAAGTTGGTCATCGTTGTGGTCCTCCATGTGTTGATTCAGCAACTCACTTGGAACCACACGGTGGCCCTTCTTGTCAACGGGCCCCCGGAATTTACACCACTACTTGCTACTCAACTCCCAATTGGTGCGATCTTCGGCACTGCCGACCACACACGAGGCGTACCAACGGTGATCCGACGAATGTCGCTGTGGCACCAGGTGGCGGCAGCTCCACATCCGGCCCAGCGGCCGAAAGCCGATGTCGAGCGTCATCATTTCCATCGGCTGGTAGGCGGGGCAGCTGGTGAAGTCCTCTGGAAAGGGCCGGGAAAAGGGGCACTCGTCCACCGGGCGCACCGCAAGGGTCGGTTGCCGATCGTGGAGCCAGGCTGCCACGACGCCGGAACGGCTGTGCACCTGGTAGTCGGTGAAGAGACGCTCGAAGTGGGTGCGCACAGTTCGATGAGAGATGGTCAGCCGGTGGCCGATCTCCTTATCGGAGAGTCCCGAGGCGGCCAGCTCCAGGATCTGCGCCTGCCGGGCAGTAACGCTACGCGCGGTCGTACGGGCCGTCTTTTCGCTTACCCTCCCAACTCGGTCGGAACGACTGTCGGTGATTTTACCGAATTGACTATCAGTATTCCTAACAGCCACTCTTTAGAGAGTCGCCAGCCTCGGTGGATTGGTAGGAGAAACCCATGCGTAAGAGACTGTTCCGCCCTAAATGGATCGTTCCTATCGCTGTCGCCGTCGTCGCCCTCTTCGCGCCGACCGCCGCACTCGCCGGAACGCTAACGCTGCACCCGGCCGGCTTTGGCCCCCAGTCGTACGCCTCCTGGAAGGCGAACCAGGGTCTGCCCGACTCCAACCCGCTGACCAACCAGGCGCTCTACTTCCAGAAGGACACGCCGACCTCGACCAACGCGGCTGGCGTGGTCCTGATCCATGGGCTGGCGGGGACGAAGGTCTCTGATCTGACCGGGCTTTCCTGGGACCGACGAACCGACGGTCATTGCGGCGGCGGCGCGCCACGCTGGGACATCTTCGTGACGGGGTCCAGTGGCACCAGATACACGCTCTTCCTGGGATGCGATGCGGCCGCGCATACTCCTGTCACCGCAACCGACCCTGGCAACCACACGTGGTGTATGGATTCATTCGCCGGTAACAACAACATCCTTGACGTGGGTACGGTCAGTGCTGGCCTCACGGGGAGCTTCAGTGACATCCAGGCCGGGACCATTCGGGATCTCGCGATCGTCTTCGATGTCGGCAACGATTCACCGCCAACCCCCACCCAGCCGCCCTGCGCTGGCGAGGGCCTTCCTGGCTTCGTCTATCTGGACAACGTAACGGTGGCGGCGAACGGGGTTACGCAGACGTGGACCTCGGCGGCTGATAACGGCACCACCGCTGCACGTTCCTTCGGGACAACAGCCGCCTACGCCGACGACCTGCTGTTGAGCCCGGATCAGATTCTCGCCGAGCTGACCGATCTCTTCCCCGGTGTCGCACTCACTGACTGGATCCTCTATCCGAATGTAATGCCCTAGCTGGTAGGCCATAAGCCCGACAGTTAAGCGGCGCGGGTTCCGCGGCAGGCTGGGAACGTCGAGCAGCCCCAGAACGCGGAGCCCGCAGCCGTCCCTTTCCGAGCAACGCGCACCATCGGCTTCGCGCAGATCGGACAGGCCGGGGCCGCGGGAACCAGGTCTACCTGGTCTGGGGCCGATGTTTGCCTCTTCAGCTTGAGAAGGCCTTCAGCGTCGACCAGGTCGAGGGGCTTGCCCTGGGCGAACTCTCGCGCGGCGCGAGTGAAGCCGCCGGGCGCCACCAGGACGCCTCGAACCGCGCCTTCGCCCGTGACCACGCCAAGGAGTTCACGGACCCTCTCAACCGGGACCGGACGTTTCCACTGTTTGCATTGGACGATAACCCGCTCGCCGGCGCGCCACAGGTCAAGATCGATGCCGCCGTCCGGCTGCGCGCCGCCCCGCTCGGTGACCACATACTGCTGGGTTCGGTAAACCTGACCCACGACCAGCTCCAGTTGCGGCCAGGTCAGCTTGCGAACCGCTTCGAGATCTCCGGTGCGAGACAGTACGATGCGCCGATAGCCCCGTTTGACCACGCCAATCAGACCGGCCAGCAAACATGCACCCAGAAGCCACGGGGCAAAGCTCGGAAGAACCCTGGCGAAGATGGCCCCGGTCATGGAGCTGCCCGCCAAGAGGGGAGGGAGGTAGGTCAGGGAAAGGAAGAAAAACGCGCCGACGACCGGGGACGCCCACAGGGGCAGGTCAGTAAGACCCACGAGGATCTCGACCAGCGGCCCATCATCACGGCGGCTCACAGGGCGAATAACGGCAGCCCGTCAGTATCCCGGCAGACGCTTCAATCGAGAGTGAGTGGGATCGCCTGTGGCTAAAAGTACCGGGAAGCAGCCGGACCGAAGCGGGGGGCTTGCCAGGCCCGGCCGCACCCCTTGGCACGATTGTACTGCGCCGAGCGGTGGCTTAACTGCTAAACAGTGCCTTCAGCCGAGCGTGATAGAGGCACACATATATATAGGTATACGGAGCGGGTCTAGGTATTCACCAAATCTAAATACGATCGCGCTCGGTGTTCTTGACATCAAGGAGTAATCCTGTAGGATTCCGTCCAAGGCTTGGGAGGGTCGGCGTTCCGTTCGGGGGAAGGGCTACGCGCGAAGGGACCTGGTTACCTAATTCGGACCGTCAGTAATTCCATAGCCACTGGCCGACATATTGGGGGAAGCCAATGGCGACGATCCTGGCGGTTGACAAAGATCCACTTCAACTCGACCTGCTGAGTCATCTGCTGCAGGGCCAGGGGCATAAGGTCCACGCGACCCCCGAACCGGAGCAGGCGCTCGACCTGCTCCAGTCGCAGCTGATCGACCTGGTGATCCTCGAAACCGTGCTCCCGCGGCACGACGGTTTCCGGGTTTGCCAGCAGATGCGGCAGCTCAACCCCTATACACCGCTGATGATCCTCTCGGAGCGCGCCGACGAGGACCAGATCGTACGCGGCCTGACAGCCGCCGCCGACGCTTACGTGCTCAAGTCGGTCTCACCCCGACAGTTGCTGGCCCAGATCGCCGCCCTCCTGCGGCGTGGCAACCTGACCCGGTCGGGGCGCTGGGGCGACGACAACCTCTCAATCGGTGAGATCACACTCAATCTTCCCCAGGGGCTGGCACTCGTGAATGGAACGCGTGTTTCCTTAACTAAGGCGGAACTGTCGCTGCTTCACGCGCTGATGGAAAACGCGGGCCGGGTGCTGAGCCGGGAGCAGTTGATGGAGATGGCCTGGGGTGATGGCTACGCTCGGCTTCCCAAGATGGTTGATGTGTACATTCGCCAGTTGCGCATCAAAATCCAGCCCCACCTTAAAGGCGGCGACTACCTTCAGGCGCTTCGAGGCTTCGGATACAAATTCGAGCTGCCTCGGCCCCAGTCAGCTTTCGTCAACTGACCGGTGTCTAGACTAGACGGATGACTGCGGCCGATCGCCGAGACCAGCGTGCCGCGGACAAGGAGGTTGATCCCGATCGGCTCCTGGAGGGCGAAGATCCCAAGACGCCTCACCCGGAGGATGCGCGGCACTGGGTGCAAACCTACCGAGAGCTCCTAGCGTTCAAAAAGCGGATGTTGAGCGTTGCCGGGGAGGCGGCAAAGCAACCATGGAAGGAGTCCGCCGCCCGCGAAGTGGCGTCAACCGATCTGGTCACCCTGAAAGCCGAGCAGGCGCGCTTCAAGCGGCGCCTCGATTTCTGGAAGCGGCGGCTGGACGAACTGCCACCGAAGGGACAGCGCCGAGGCTAGCCCGCGGCCCCTGATCGGGCTCGCCACGGAAGGTAAAAGCCAACCGTGCTGTCCTCCCCGGACCGCCACACCAGCGATCCGCCATGGGCGGTCACGATCGCCGTGACCAGCGACAGGCCCAAACCGATCCCCTCCTTCGCGTCGGGCCCCTGCACGAACGGAGTGAAGAGTTCGCCGGCCCGCGCGCCCAAACCCGGCCCCTCGTCGACGACGTCGAACTCCATCAGGTCGCCGAGCCGCTGGGTGCGGAGCTGCACCCGGCCACCCGGCTTGCCGTATTTGGCAGCATTGTCGATCAGGTTCAAGAGACAGATCTTCAGGTAAAAGGGGTCGCCGATCACGTAGCCCTCGACGGCAGCCCCCTCGGCCTCCAACCTGACGTTTCGCTGCCGGCAGAGAGGGATTGCGGCCTGAACGACCTCGTCTATCAGCGAATGAATCGACACCTCCTCGTGTCGGATCGGGAGGGATCCCTCCGCCGCCCGGCGGGCCTCCATCAGCTCCGAGGTCAGGCGGTTGAGCTCGCGCAAGCACGACCGGACCTCTTCCAGGATCGCATCGATTCGATCCGGCGCAGCCTGGACCTCTCGGTCAGCGAGCATTTCGAGGTGGCCCGCAATGAGCGAGATCGGACCTCGGAGCTGATGCGCGACCAGGCTCAGGACCTGGGGCCAGTCGCTGCCCGGGCTGCTGGGTGGCTGGCCCGTCAACCTATCAGTGATAGTGGAACACCCATGCTTTATTAGCGTACCACCCGGCGCTTTGTTGCTCCGCATAGACGCTGTTGTTGCTGCATGTTGCTCCATCCGCCTGTATGTTGCTCATGCGAGTGAATACGCGCCGCGGCGTTGCCCATAAACCCGCCCTCCGGTTCCAGGCGCTCGTCATCGAGGGCGACCCGGATTACCGGTCGGTCATTGCTCACGTCGTGGAGCTGGCAGGGGGGCGAGCAGAGACGGTGGCTGACCTCGGGCAAGGGCGGAGACGGCTCCGTGGCAAGAGGGTAGACCTTGTGATTCTCGGGTTGAGCGCGGAAGAGAACGTCCAACTGGATTCGATCAGCGACCTCCGCGCCGAGGCGCCGTGTCCGGTCATCCTGCTCCACGAATCGTTCGAGGAAGCTCGCCTGATCTACGAGGCGGGGGTGGATCACATTCTGCCCAAGCCGTTTGTTCCGGGGGCGCTGGTGGGGGCCATCAAGGCCGAGCTACGCGGACCCTCCCTGACCTCGGTGGTACCGGCGGCGACCATGATCCAGATCGGAGGGGTCACATTCGACTCCCAGGTGCGTGAGGTCCGCCACGGCGAGCGCGAGGCGTCGTTCAGCCGGCGGGAATGGGAACTGCTGACCTTTTTCCTTGCCAACACCAATCGCTATTACGAGGCCAAGGGACTCCTGGGCCAGGTCTGGGAGGGGGCAGTATCTGCGGAGCAGTTCCGTACTTACGTCGGGCGCATCCGGCACAAGCTCATCCCGCTCGACCTCCCTGTCCAGCTCGTGAACCACCCGGGCGTCGGCTACTGCCTGGTCTTCGAGCAGGTTGAGCAGGCGTAAGCCCTGGATCGCCCGGAGGGGGTGATGGCACGGCGGCGCCTGCAGGAACTGTTGAAGAGCATCGACATCCTGACGCGGCCGATGCCTGTGGCCGATTTACTCCAGGCGATAGCCGAGCGGGCGCAGGGCCTCGTGTCCGATGTCGAGACGGCGGTTGCATACGTCCCGGCCGAGCGGCAGGACATCTTCCGGGTGATGGGGGCGGCCGGCCCCTGGGCGGTGCGCTTCCAGGGGGCCGAAACCAGGCAGGAGCGGGCGCTCTCGGCGTTGCGTGCGATTGTCGATCGCCGTCCCGTCGAAACGACCCCCACCGAACATCCCGACAGCGCCGGCTCGGAGGAGGCCAGGCAGGCCGGGTTCAGCGTCATCCGGCTGGTACCGATGGTTCTCGGCGACAACCTTCCCGACGGCCGCACGTCCCTCGGCGTGCTCTGCTTCTTCCGCAGAGAGCCAGCCACGTATTCGGATGAGGAGCGCCGCGCCACGGACGAGTTCAGCAAACACGCGGCGTTCATCCTGCACCGGGCCGAGCTGCTCGAGGTGGCCGATCGGACCACCCGCCGACTGCGGGTTGGTATCGATGTCGCGCTCAGCGTTGCCACCACCCATGACGTGCGCGAAGTCATCCGGCGCCTGCTCGAGCGCACCGTCGACGCTATCGATGCCGATCGAGCCACGATGAGCACGGTTGACGGTGAGGAAGTGGTGATCGAGGGTGCGTACGACGTAGCGGGACCTGTTGCTGCGGTGGGGAGCCGCTGGAAGATAACCGCCCCCGAATTTCGCCAGATGCTGGTCGACCACAAACCGGCGACAAGCCGCTATGACCCCGAGCGTCTGCCCTCGCCCTTCCGCGAGCAGCTGGCTGAGGTCCGTCACCTCCTCACGCTCCCCCTCGTGATCGCCGGAGAGGTTCGAGCCACCCTCGCGGTCAGCCGGCGGCGCGACCAGCCGTTCAGCTTCAACGACCTTGCCACGCTCCAGGAAATCGGGACGGTCGCCGCCCTCGCCCTGCGCAACGCGCGCCTATTCCACGAGGTCGAAATGGCGCGCGACGATGCGACCCGGCTCGCCCGGCGGCTGAGGGACGCCGTCGACATCGCCCTCGACCTGGCCGCTGAGCTCGATCCTGCGATTCAGATTCGCGGCCTGCTGCGCCGGGCCGTCGAGTCGGTCGATGCCGACCGGGGCACCCTGCTCCGGGTGGAGGGCGCAGATGCCGTCGTGGACGACTCCTACGCAAGGTCGGGTGCCCCGGTGCCAGTTGGCAGCCGCTGGGCAATCGAGGACTTCCCCATCCTGCGGCGGGCGCTGGTCGAACGTCTGCCGGCTCAGGAGAACCGTGG
>Ga0207416_1004799_pt1 | contig 11301 bp, 9 predicted proteins | sample PaiPotPPM11metaG_FD_184107 | JGI IMG/M metagenome (GOLD analysis project Ga0207416, IMG submission 184107) | Iron sulfur acid spring bacterial and archeal communities from Banff, Canada, to study Microbial Dark Matter (Phase II) - Paint Pots PPM... ...
CCCCCACCACAGGCCCCGCCCTGGGGTTGACTTTAGGCCCGCCCGCCCGCGCGCTCGATGGGGCCCCCTCGGTGCGATGTACCATTCTGCAAGTGGCAAAACCACCCGGCGCTCGTTCGAGCGTTCTGCAAGAAGCCCCCCGCGGAGTGCACGCCGATGGAAAGTGTGTGTAAATGCGGTTGCGTGACCATCGCGATAGCATGCATTGAGATATCCGAGCGGTATACTCCCTTCTATGGCCGAGGTCGACTGGCACAGGTGCAAATTCCTAGAGAGCGCCGAAAATCTCAAACCGCTTGTGAAAATGCGTTTTGGTCGAGAGCCCTCCACTTCAATCGCGCGGGAGATTGCATCATGCCTGCTGCAAGGGCGACTGTTTTATCAGGCCGCCGCGTCTTCGCCCCTAGAAATCCGACCTCTTCAACAGTTCTATGGCATCGTAAACTTCGCGAAAGCATTAGTCGTGGCAAGTAGGCTCAGCACCCTTGCGACACTACGCCCCTCGCATGGATTGACAGATATATCGGCCGGAAATTCGCGCATTGCCGATCTTCGATTGAGGATCGATAAAGTTGGAACATTTCAAGAGTTCAATGATGTCGTAGCCCCCTTCTCGCGCCTCTGCTACATCGATAACGCGACGAGATGGCGTACCGTTGCTCTGCCTTCTAGCACTTCCGCCCCACTCAGCAGCGTGGAACTATCGCTGACCGATATTCTTAGTCGCATTCCTCGATTGGAATCATTATTCCAACTGACTTTCGGCGAGGAGGCGCGAACGGGCATCATCAATCTGGAGACCCCTTACCAAGACGATCAGGGTTTTCAGATTCGGATTGGTGACCCACAACTGTTCTCTGATCGGGATACTCTTAAGCTGATCGTTGACAGATGGCGCTCTCGATTTCCCTTCTTGAACATCTGGAGATTGCAGGCCGCTCAACATGGTTGGGGCAATTCGATCATCTACTTTCGAAACATGCACAAAAACAACATTGACGAGTTTTCCGATGCCTATCTGGGATATCAGAATGGAACGTTCCAGGAATTACCGGTGCCAGGTGACACGAACTCGCGATTTGCACTTGAGAACGGTTTCTATTCGCTGGCAGGGGGGTGGCTGGGAGGGCCAATTTATGCGGTATCTCCCATCGCGAATTTGTATATTTCCGAATTCTCAATTCAATACATGGGTTTATTCCTGCTTAGTTCGTTGGTGCGGTATCGACCTCAAACATGGGTTCACGCTATTTCTCGGTCTTCATCTCAAACGGAACCGGCAGACGATAGGTCGCTCAGTCTCATTGAGCGTTTCTTAGATCTTAATCAAGCGGAGATCCCAGACATGGTTGTCACAATTCTTAACCCCCATGAAGACGATTTCGCCTAGACCCAATTCTTGAGGAGAACGAATCCGTGATCTCGTATCTTTTTTCACGCGCGAATATTTTCGACGTCTTAGAACATCAGAAGCAGATGCTGAAAGCAGACGTTAGTCGACTGGACTCAAGTGTTTTTCGGGACATGCCCGAAGAACAACTGGTCCATGACTTCGCGGCAAAGTACAAGTTGGAAGTTCCAGTGCTCGAAGAGGATAAGGCATACATGTCATATCGGGAAATGGATGTGGATGTGAGCCGCGACCCGATGAGGATAATTTTTGATAGGAGTAATCCCTTTTACATCAAAGGCACGGAGATTACAGTGAGAGTCCCATTCAAGGGAGATGCCAATATGTTTCAGGTACGACCCTCGACTTTCCACATGAATCCACCAAGAGGCATCGTGCATGCCAATGAGATTCATCTCATTTATGTGAGAACAGATAACAACGCCTCAGCCGTGAAGTCCGAATATCAGAGCGCAATTTCAGACATAAAGCAGCACTTGGGCTGGTTGGAATCCTCGATCTCGCAGTTCAACGGCAATATTGGTCAACAAGTACAAAGCTTGATCGGACAACGACTGCAGCAACTAAGTGCCGCTTCCGATATGGTTGCAGCTATCGGACTCCCTGTGCGGCAGACAGCGACGGGGGCAGAAGACGAATCGCGTCCCCGAACGACAAATCTAGACAGAAGCACCAGCAGTCCTAAGAAGTGGGATGTTTTCATCTCGCATAGCAGCGAAGACAAGGACGAATTGGTCCGCCCACTCGCGATAGCACTTAGGCAGGCAGGGGTTTCGGTTTGGTATGACGAATTTTCGCTTAAATTAGGGGACAGCTTAAGAGCATCTATCGACTATGGTCTGGCAAATTCTCGTTTTGGTGTCGTGGTGCTGAGCAAGAGCTTCTTCGCGAAACACTGGCCCGTACAGGAATTAAACGGACTCGCGACACGGGAGGTAAAGGGAAACAAGGTCATACTTCCTGTTTGGCACAGAGTGAATTTTGAGGAAGTACTAGAATTCTCGCCGATGTTGGCTGACAAACTCGCAGTTTCCTCCCACGCGGGAGTAGAGCAACTGACGGACAAGATCATTTCCGCTTTGGAAGATAAGTAAGACGAAGCGTTCAGGTCGTCAAACGCGACACCAATGCCTCAAGCAATTTCTGATTCCTGTCATGAGGTCTTCGCCGCCCAGTTCTTGCATCTACCAACATCCTGCGGGATAGGCCTGTCTCCCTTTGTAAGACGGACAGGGCAACTTGCCTCAGCAAGGGTCGCGTTTTGGTTTCCCATTCGTCACGTCTTGGGTCCGGATATTCTGTGTAGACGTTCTGCTCAGAATGGGCCAAGCCGGATTCGACGCTTTCCAGACTGTTAGATTCCTTCCCGATGTACTTGATCTGCTCGATTCGAACATGCCGACGTTGCAGCAGACCAATAGTCTGCTTGTTGCAAGGCTCGCCGGTTGCGTCTGCGCACTTGGATTCCGGATGGAATTCGTATTCCCGGATCACGTCGCCGTAAGTCTTTACGCGCGCTGTCCCTCGGGTGCCGTGATGTCCGGCCGTGGTGATGCGATAGCGTTTGCCTGAATACTGGTCGATCCAAAGCATCTCAAGCCACTGTTTTGGGATCGAGGTGTACGGCGCAATAAGGTGGAAGCGTTCAGGGTCTGCGCCTAGAGGATAGCCAAACTGTTTGACATGACACGTCAACAGAAAGTTGAACGGTTTGAGCTGGTTGCAGTAGTTTTTCCCTGCGTTGAAGTCTGCCAGTGGTCGCCAGATGCCGGGACTGCTAACGGTTACTCGCCCTACGGCTGGTGAATTCTCAAAGCTTCGAGGTTGAGTAGGTAGACCGAGAACGCGACGCACCATATCGACCCACACCGTGGCGGTCCATTTGCGATCCTCACTTTCCGGATCAGTGGGATTCAGGAGATGTCCCAGGCCATGCTGGGACCAACGGTCTGATTTGTTATTTATTCCCTTCCGAAGTAGAACCGGATTCCCATCGGCATCTGGTAAGAAGGGCACATATCGCTTTGCCGAAATCGCAAAACAGTAGAGCTGGCGCTGAATGCCGGTCTGGGAAATGAAATTGTCGTCTTCGATCTTAAGGATCGAGCCCGGCACGGCATCGCGCTCGTAAGGGTTCAATGCCGCAAACCGTTCGGATATTGTTCTGACCTCTTGCCAGGACAGCGCCCGAATCGCCGCGCGCCCGTCCTGCATTCGAAGCGAACCTCCGGGACAGGGAACCAATCCTCCGTGCTCGGTGGCACCAATCGCCATCGAGTCCGTGTCTTCCATCGCGTACGTCCCGCCAAGTTTTACGACGGAATGTTCCAGTAAAGCCAACATGAGGCGCGCGGCCCCCGTGATGAGCGATGCGAGTGGTGGAAAGCAATATTCACCCGGCACATCGGGATGCGCAACCCGGCAAGTGAAAGGATCGCCATCAATACCGTAACAAGTCACCTTAACCGGACCGTCTGCTTCTTGACGATTCATCTCAGCGTAAATGCCGTAACTCGCGGCATTGGCCAGAACTTTTAATGCCTTGTCGAGCCGTTCCTTTTCGACTTCGGAAAGGTCCGAGCGGGATCGCAACCCCTTACGTTCTTCGATAACGACCTTAAAGAAATCTTGGCGTCTGGGATCAATCTCGATTGCTCCACGGAGCTTCGTCAGTTCCAGCTCTGAGAGTGTGCCGATGGCTTCTATCCGAAACGCATCGATAATTTTGGGAATACGGCCAGTCAGAAGGACGGATACGACTACGTCCGGTATTGAGAACCAAAGCGCATGACTCGGGTTATCCAAACTGCCATAGAGATGATTCACTGCGACTTGCCAGTCATTGGTTTCAACGCTGTACTTCCCCCGAGTCGGCAAGATGTCGCCATCTGGGATTATCTTGACGAACCCAGTTAGATGCTTCCAGGTTTCAGGCTTGAAGAGATTGTCTGCGCTCACCCAGCTAAGGAGGGCTTGAATCTCTGCGCCGCAATGCTCAACGACCCGGATTTCCTCGGCTATGACGAATTGCCACAAGCCCATGAGGCTGTTAACAGTGGGATACATAGAAAGAAAATCGGTGTAGACAATGGGAACTGGCACTTTTCGAATATGCGCGCTGGTGCGACCTCCAAAAAATGCTGATTCAGCGTACCCCAGGTATTCTTTGGGAAACTCTGGCTGTCGCACTAGGACTGGCTTAATTCCCATCGCGTGCAGATACGCCTTACCGATGGATGCCGGGGAATATGCCTTCGTGGCCTGGAGTGTTATCGGATGCTTGTCATATTCCTCAAGCAACTTGACCGCTAGCTCCCGCGTCGCCAGCACATCGCGCCTGTTGTAGTCGATGTATTCCTCGGTGACGATTCCGTGGCGAGACACACTCTGCTTCCCATGTTCAACGCCAAACGCTTCGCATGCTGTTTCCAAGGAGTACCCTCTGTCAGTAAGCGCAAAAGCGAGTGTTCGGAGGTCGAGGAAGTGACCGCGAAACTTGTAGCCCTTTTCGGGTTTCCCGTTCGTAGATTCTTCAGGAATCAGATCCGTTTTATCGGGATCGTTCCGACCTGTAAAACCTTTCAGCGCACGTTTGCTGTCGATGTGTTTGATTCCAATTCTGGGCCTGTACTGGTTTGCACACTCGTTGCCCGACTTGTCGAAGTACGACCACAAGCCAAGAGAAAAGCCGCCAGCGAACCGCCCCCGAGCGTCCGTGACATCGTAGGCAATCCGAGACAGGTCGAAAGGGAGATTGAAACCGACGAGGAGGCAGCGACCCTTGTAGACAGCCTGATAGAACTTTGCGAGGAACTGCCGACGTGTCAGCAGGTATAACTGTCGAACTCCTCCGTTTGCCGTCTGCGCACCATGTTTCGCGACGTACGCTTGAAGAACTTGCAGGTCTGGCTGTGGCAAGTCATCACCGTAGAACAGACCCTCTTCCAAACAGCGTCCGGCCAGGACGAAACGGTAGCTCCCAAAGGTCATGCTCTGGGTTGCGTCTGTGCGAGTCTCAGTGTCGAATACGAGCGTCGCGTCCGGACATTGCCATGATTTCCGCGAACGAGTTTTTGCCGGAGCATCCTTCCCTTGCGGATAGACACGAACAGCAATTCGGAGTGATTGGGGTCCTTCTGGCATGGTATTAGCGCTTTGGCGCAAAACGCTCTAGTGGCGTGTTGACCCACCAGTGTGGCCCGAATCTCTCGGTAAGGAAAGTATCCAAAGTTTCACAGAATTCAGCATCCGGAACTAGAAGCTTGTCGGCGAGATAGGCCTGAGTATCGAGGTATCCGCGAGAACGCGCCGCATGCGCCAGGAGTGGACTGCCCAGCGGATTCTCGCGGGTCTGCTTCGGCCAATCGTACTGAGCAACATTCAGCACGGCGCGATGGTCATTAACTGGTGTTGGTACGGTCGTCGGGTCATTTGCTTTTCCAGCAGGGTGATGATCATCATAGATCGACTTCCCTTCATTCCTACGTTGGCACTCCGCACAGATGGCGGGATCGCTGTTGGGTAACAGTGCCCACAGGCGCGCCTCACCGCACGCACATTGCCGCTGCCCGACGATCCGAGCGGCATTCGCCTCGCGCGTGTATGCGGCGATGGGATCGCGTTGTGGAAGTTTCTGCGGCATTCATGCAGCCTTCGCATACATCGATTCGAACGACAGAACACCGGCAGAACCGAGACGCTCCAACTCACTGGCATCTTTGAGAAGTCGGAATCGTTTGCCGCTCGCGTCATTAATCGTTTTACGGCGAATTTTTCGAAGTGCCGACCCATCTCCTGTTTCGAGATGCTTCTGCACCGCAGCCCAGTATTCCCCCAGCTGACTTGCTTGCCGCGAGTCACGAAGTCCGATTTCCCGTAAGCCGTCGGTCGTGGGAATTACAAGTACGCGCAAAAGAGAATCCTTTGCTCGGGCTGCATAGCGCCCATTCGCGCCTTTCTTCAGCGCAGGCCGGACCAAGCGGGCTACGGTGCGTGGATTAATCCCATACTCTCGTGCTGCCTCGGGTAGAGAGGCGTTATCTGACCTCATTTTCGCTACGACGTGAGTCGCGCGAGTCCACGTGTCTTGGGCGCGCTCAGACATCGCGAAGAAATCTTCGATACTCCGAGGTGCACGATTTCCGGCTCGTTTGGGCTGTCCACTCCGTTTGCGTTTCATGTTTCCTCCACTTGGGAGATTTGCAATATGGAGACCAACAAGCGACGCCAAGTGACTGATGGAAAAGGCTGTTATCTATTTCCTGGCGAAGCATAGAGGACGGAGGGGAGGTTTTCTGGCAATGAGCTATTTTGGATAAATAGTTTCCTGGTGGTAGTTTCGTAAGTTGTTAACTATGCTAAGGCTATCATCGAGGCTGGGTGACGAAATTCTTGCACAAGGAGAGTAAATTTGGGGGCGACCGAGGGGAACGATGGCTAGCATAATCTCCAACTACTTTCCACAAAGCTCCCGCCGTCCGCCCGGTCGTCCAACCTCAGACGACGACACTCTAGCAGGCATCCGCAACGATCTCGTACATCTTCTTTCTGTCTGGTGGGCTGAGATCGGATGGCAACTGTGTCACGCTAACTCACGCGAGGAGCTCCGGCGAGCTTTTGAACCGTTGCGGGGGAAAAACAACGAACACTTGGTTGCGTTGTTTCTGAAAACCACTCCATTGGCGACAACGGGCAAGGAGGTGCGACGAAGTAGAAAGTCTTTGGGAAAGGCGGTGAAGCGCAGATACGAGGCCCAAGCCAATTGCAATGATCCGGTGAGGATGTATTGCGAGGCTGAAACAGCGGTGATGCAGGCGCAGCCGGAACAGCTGTGGAAAGTTCGCGGTGAGCTTCTGAAACGTCAGTCAACACTGCTAACCGCCCGGAAGGAGCTACGTTCGGGAGAGGAATTGGAACAAACTCTTCAGAAACAGTTGACTGAACAAGAAGCGAGCTTCGCTCAGGAAGAGCTTGTTCGAATTCTGGTAGAACGCCGATGTGCTCGCAACCCACTAAAACTGGCTAACGCCATGGCGGGCCTCCCGTATCTGACGGCTCGGGTTTCCTATGATCGGTGTTCGAAAATAAAGTGCGGTGTGTGGCCTAAATTTGACTTTCAGGTGTTCCAGAAAATCGAGTCGATCTGGAATTCGCGTGACCGCTACCGTGGGCTTTCAATCGTGGAGTTGTATCGGCAAGAGATCAAGAAACTACCAAGGACTCTCAGACGAAACAAAGCAGAAAACTATTTGCGAAAGCGTCTCGCTGAAGATTTTGGATGTCTAAAGTTGGCCATTGAGAGAGGCTTGGAGTTAGGCGTCGATCCTGCAGAGATGCCGTTCGTTATCACTTCCAACTTTGACAAAAATCGTGGCGCACCCACGACCGCTCTGAGTCGTACCCTAGCTGCCAGCGAAAGAATCGACTAGCTACGCAGTGCATTATTATGGTCTTCGTCCGGGTTTCCGCATCGTTCGAGCGCGTGCGAATCTTGCGCATCTGCTTGATATAAAATGAGATAATAATGACGCGAGCCTGCCGACTGTTAGAGCAGCCGACAGGCCCTAACCACCATCGGAGGAGTGCTCCAATGGCAGCTATGAAAACCGTACCGCAACTCCCGCTGTCCCACAATCGCTCCGCTGAACTGCTGATTCCCCGACATGGCGTAGTGACTCTCTACGGATACGGCATTCAGGTCCGCGTGGATCGTGGACATCTGCTGATTGAGGACGGGATCGGCGCTGATCGCCGTCATGTTCGTTTCCCGCGTATCGGACATGGTCTCCGCCGTTTGGTCGTAATCGGCTCGGAGGGAATGGTCTCTCTTGGCGCGCTTCGATGGCTGGCGGATCAAGACGCGGCATTCGTAATGCTTGATCGGGACGGCTCCGTTCTTGCGACAACTGGCCCGGTGCGGTCCTCTGATGCCAAGCTCCGACGGGCTCAAGCTGTCGCGCATCAATCGGGAGCTGCGCTGCGGGTCACGCGGGAGCTCATCAGCCGGAAGCTCGCGGGTCAGGAGCAAGTCGCTCGTAACAAATTGCTGGATTCCAGAACGGCAGACACAATCGCTCAGTTTCGCTCCGAAGTTCCAACCGCCGACACTATTTCTACAGTACGGCTCATCGAATCACAGGGAGCAGCCGCTTACTGGTGCGCATGGCACGATCTTCCAATCAATTTCCCAAAAAACAACCTTCGCCGAGTGCCCGACCACTGGCGCGTGTTTGGAACCCGTAAATCGCCGTTAACGGGATCACCTCGGCTCGCGGCCAATCCGCCAAACGCAATTCTTAATTATCTTTATGCACTGCTCGAATCCGAGGCTCGGCTCGCCGCCGCTGCTCTAGGACTCGATCCCGGCTTAGGTGTCTTGCACGTGGACACAACCGCTCGTGACAGCTTGGCGTGCGATCTTATGGAACCTCTACGCCCTCAAGTTGATGCCTATCTCCTGGACTGGATTACGCGCCAGCCATTGCATCGGGAATGGTTCTTTGAGGAGCGCGATGGTAACTGCCGCTTGATGGCACTCTTCGCGTCTCAACTCTCTGAAACAACTCCGACCTGGGGTCGTGCCGTCGCACCGATTGCAGAGTGGGTTGCTCGTGCGTTCTGGTCAACCATTCACAAAACCGATGCTCCGCTAGCGACGCGACTGACTCAGACCAACAAGCGCGAAGCAAAAGGCAAAACAATTTTGCTTTCCACGCCCGCGCCTCGTCCGGATAACATTTGTCTTGGCTGCGGGAAGACCGTGGCTGCTGGCAGCACTCGTTGTGCTACCTGTGCCGTCGAAGTCTCAAGAGAAAAGATGCTCGAATTGGCGCGGCGCGGACGCATTGCCTCAAAGTCCCCCAAGGCCAGGGCACGAGTCGCTGCGACACAGCGCCGTCACGCGGCAGCTTGGGGAGATTGGTTGCCCTCCAACCAACCTGATTGGCTGACAGAAAAGACATACGCGACTCAGATCAAACCACTCCTGATTCAAAATTCAATTTCCAAAATCGCAACTACTCTTAGCGTATCTGTTCCGTATGCAGCCAACATTCGTTTGGGAAGACGCCGTCCGCATCCGAGGCATTGGCAGCTGCTCGCGAAACTGGTTGGTGTCACGAGTTGATCTTCAAAATCGCAGATGCTCCGACGACACTTGGTAGGCATTGACACGAATGAATCATTCAGCAGACAATCGTCAGTTCCCTCGGCTAGATCCCCCCTGGCCTTCGGTAAAGTCCTTCATCCCAGAGGAGGGCGCGCAAATGAAATCTCTGTCGGTTTTCGTGAAGTTACCCACCATCATATTTGTAATCGCGACCTGCAATGGATGCAGTCCCGCAGCGAGGAACAATATCGGCGCTGCTATTAGCGCAACGACGGCGAGCAGTGCGCCTCCATCAAAACTTATGATCTTCGGCGGTGAAGGGCATAAGACTTACTTGGGATGCCTTAGCTGCTCCGAATATGCGACGGACTCGATTTTCAATAACTACGGCGATCACGGCAGCCGTTACTCGAACGAAAGCGTCTGGAATCATTACAGCGATTATGGTTCTCGCTACTCAGATGAAGGAGCATGCAACCCTTACGCTTACGATCCTCCGGTGATTGTTGATTCAGACGGGAGGTTTTATGGACGACTGACGCTGAACGTTTATCACGCACAAATTGGAGGAGGTACGCGATACCACGACTGGCTTGCGAATACGGTTTGTGAGCAATGATTAAATTCAGACCAAGCTACCTGCGCGGGAGCGGACAAATGCTGCGCGCCTACATCCTTGCCCTTTCGCTTTTCGTTTCGCTTCAACCGCAGATATCTTCTCAGTCCCAGTCCACATCACGGCCCAGTACCACTAGTACTGCTGCGGATACTAAACCGAAGCAGAGTGAGCCGAATTGCACAAATAACGGAACCTACGTCAATAGCAAGGGCCAGACGGTTCCACGGCCCGAAAACTGTTCAGCGGTTCCAAAGGGAGCAACCGCCCAGTGTCGAGACGGCAGTTACAGCTTCAGCCGGAGCAGGCGTGGAACGTGTTCACATCATGGGGGTGTAAGAAAATGGTTTTAAGGATTTCGCTCGCGATCACATTGTGCTGCGTGTCCGTGAATGTTTATTGCCAAACAAGAACACCGGTGGTCAGCTCTTCTCCAACTAACGTGCAGTTGCAAAAACAGCTTGCGGAGTTGCGAACAGAGATTACGCGCCTGGGGCAAAGAGCGGACTCTTTGGAAGCGATGCAAAAACTGCATGGATATCAGATAAATAGCAAACAGGACCGACAGGATTCCATTGCATTAGACCTTACCGACCATTCATTTCAGCGATTGGACACTGATACGGGATATTTTCTGATCAGCGTTATAGAAGTCGTTCCATACCTCAACGGCTTCAAGATTCGGCTTAGCATCGGCAATCCGTCGTACGCGAGCTATTCGGCAGCGAAGATAAAGGTCGCCTGGAAAACGAGGTATGACTTCGACAAATACACGCAAACGTCATTTGAGGAATGGAACAAGATCACCGCCCAGGAAAAGGAAACTGTACTGACAGATACGCTTGATGCTGGCAGTTGGAATAAAGAAGAACTTATATTGGCACCTGCGACAACAGAACAACTTGGTATCGTCACCTTGTCAATGAGTGCAAATACGGTCAGGCTGACCGTGAAGTAGCTAGATACATCGGATGGGATTGCAACAGTCGCATGTGATGAGGACGGATTCAAGCAATTCGGGCTTAAGACACTCTTCCCAGTGACCCAGCCCCCGAAAAGTGGACCACGTAGAATGTGAGTTCTCCCAAACCCATGAGAGGAGAACCGCAATGAAGGGCACGCGACACAGCGAAGAGCAGATCATCGCAATCCTGAAGCAAGGTGAGG
>Ga0207416_1004801_pt1 | contig 11298 bp, 9 predicted proteins | sample PaiPotPPM11metaG_FD_184107 | JGI IMG/M metagenome (GOLD analysis project Ga0207416, IMG submission 184107) | Iron sulfur acid spring bacterial and archeal communities from Banff, Canada, to study Microbial Dark Matter (Phase II) - Paint Pots PPM... ...
CCCTTTTCCTGGAGCTTGCCGACGAGCCGCTGCAACTCGCGGGCATGCAGGAGCAGCTTGCGATCGCGGCGCGGCTCGTGCTGTGAAAAGAATGTCCCCTGCTCGTACGGCGGGATGTGAACGTTCGCAAGCCACGCTTCGCCTCCGCGCAAACGCACGTATCCTTCAACAAGCGAGCACCCCTGACTGCGTAGGCTCTTAACCTCGGTGCCTGTCAGGACCAAACCTGCCTCGTATTTGTCTAGGATCGAGTATTCGTGGAAGGCTTTGCGATTTGACGCGATCGTCTTCGTGCCGGCCCGCGCGTCAGCGCCCGCCTGCGTCATCGGCGACAAACCTCCCTTGCCCTTCCGCATAGAGCGTGCCATCGTCACCTGTGACCGTCGCCGAGATATTGAGCACGCGACCCCGTTTGCTCTCGAGGCGTCCAGCCGCGATGAGCGTGGCGGCCATGGGCGCCGCTTTACGAAAACGGATCTCCAATCTGCCGGTGACGGCGCGTATTCCAGCGGCGATGGCGGCGTGTGCCATCGCTTCGTCAAGCAGGGTCGCGACGATGCCCCCGTGCAGGATCGTGATCCATCCGGCGAATCGCTGTTGGGGAATAAAGACTGCTTTCGCTTCGCCGTCGCCATATTCGAATCGCAGCTGCATGCCTTCTGGATTTTCCGGGCCGCACGCGAAGCAACACCGGTCGTCCTGCAGCGTCGCGGTCGAACGCGCGTCGCGCGAACGAGTCGACCTTTCTTCGACCGAATTCGTCGTCTTCGCGCCATCCGAATCGGAGTCGCCCATCAATATCCCACCGAGAGGCGGTCGCGGAGCGGCGCCGGCAAGTTCGCCTGCTCCATGCGCTCTCGCACGCGCATGACGTCGTAGGTAACGCGACGCACCTCGATAATGCGAGTCGCGTCGTCGAAATAGGCAAATGACGCTTGCGGATTATGATCGCGCGGCTGCCCGACGCTTCCGGGATTGATGATGTACCGGTATTGCGGTGCGACCTCGATGCGCCCCCCGCCCGAGAGCTTCTGATGGAACGTGCGCCGTTGCTCATCCTGGTAGAATACTTCGGCCACGTGCGTATGCCCGACGAATGTGACGGGTGCAGTGATGCGCTCGAACGCGGATTGGGCATCGATGACGCTCTGGATGTACTGGAAGTGGAAGGTCGGTGCACCGTGCACGATGACAAACGAGTCAAAACGATGTTCGCGTGGGAGCGACCGGAGATACTCGCGGTTGGTTTCCGACAACTCGTTGCGCGTCCAGGCAATGGCCGTCCGTGCAAGTGCGTTAAAGCTTTCCGCTTCGCCGGGCGATACTGCCGCTTCGTCGTGGTTGCCCGCGATCGCGATACAATCGCGCGCTCGAAGTAGATCGCAGCACTCATTGGGGCTTGGACCGTAACCGACGATGTCGCCGAGGCACACGAGCGAATCCATTCCCAGTCCGTCGAGTTCTGCAACGACGGCGGTCAGGGCGTCAAAATTCGAATGAATGTCTGACAGGATTCCGTAGCGCATCGCGTTATGGGCGCTCGAGTCGCAAATGATCGATGACGCGACGGACGCCCTGCACGCCGCGCGTGGTTTCGATAACCACCTGGTGAATCGCAGTGCTCGGCACAGTACCGTCAAGCAGCACGACGCCGCCATGTGCGCTCACTTGTACCTTCAGCGCATTAATGCCGGTCTGTGCCGTCAGCGCTGCCTTTACTCTTGCCTGGAGCGCCAGATCGTTGGTTATCTCTTCGGCGGTTGGAGCTTTTGGATTGACGGTGATCCGATCGTCAAACCTCGTAATACCCGAAACGCTACGGGCAGTTGTATCGACTTTGATGCGCTCGGCGAGCGAGTGTACCTGACCTGTAAGGGTGACCGCGCCGTGGTTGACGTCGACGTTGACGAGCGAGAGCGTGGCTGTGTCCACCGCGGCAATTTTCGCTTTAATTTGCGCGGCAATCACCGCATCGTTTACATCAATTTTGGCTCGCTGTTGTTGCGATGCAGTGCAACCTGCAAGCAACACAATACAGAGCATCATCGCATGTGGTCGGCTCATGATAACGTCCTCGTGCGGGAAAATGGCAGCGCGTCGACCCAGATTCCTCGTTCGAATCCGCCCGAGCCCTCCGGTACGACGATGAACGCATCAGCGTACGCCAAGATATGCAGCTGCGAGGATGAGCCAAGCAGCGGGCGCGCTGTCAAACCCTCGGCGCTATGCTGGAGCTGAACTGGGATCCGATGTTCCAAACCGGCATCAACGTTGAGCGGGCTTTCAAGCCGCGCGCGGATCGGCAACGGATTGTCGGTCTTCTCGAACATCCGCAGCAGGATAGGTTTCACAAGCGTCTCGAGCATGATCAACGCGGAGACGGGGTTCCCCGGTAAACCGATAACCGGCTGGTCGCCGATCATCGCGAGCAGCACCGGGCGGCCCGGCTTCGCGCGGACGCCGTGCACGATGACGCCCGGTTCGCCAGCGTCAGCGACGACCGCCGGCGTGTGATCGCGCAGGCCGACGCTCGATCCTCCGGAGATGATAACTGCGTCGCACTCGCCCAGCGCGCGGTCAAGAGCTTCCGCCAGTTCCTCACGTTCATCCGCAACGGGTCCATACTGGAGCGGGCTAAAGCCCATCGCGGAAAGCGCAGCACAGACCGTCAGCCCGTTGCTTTCGCGAATCTGCCCGGCATGCACCGGTTTGCCCGCCGCGACAAGTTCGTCGCCTGTGACCACGACGCCGACGGCGGGTTTGCAATAGACAGACGCGTCTGCGAAGCCCGCGGCGGCAAGAAGGCCGACCGCAGCCGGACTGAGCACCACGCCCGGTTCGAATAGCCGCTGTCCGCGACGGACGTCACTCGCCGCGTCTGTGATACGATCGGCGCTATCTTCGCCGTCAAAAACGATGATGCGGTCTCCCTCGCTTGCGGTGTCCTCGATCTTGACGACCCCTGTCGTCCCCTCGGGCAATGCGCCGCCGGTTGGCACAGCAGCAGCTTGTCCGCGATGCAGCGTCAATCTTGTGGACATTCCCATGCTGACCTCACCGATACGCGTGAGATGCGCCGGGTTGGAACGGCTCGCTGACTGCACGTCGGCGGCGATAACCGCATACCCGTCCACCATCGATCGCCGAAATGACGGCACGTCTTCTACCGCCACAATCTCTTGTGCGAGAATCCGCCCCTCGGCGGCTGAAAGCCCGACGCGCTCGACGGCGGCCTTCCGCACCGCGAACTCGGCCAACGCGGCGAGAGCTTGCGTGATTGTCGTTCGCCGCAACGGCGTTCTAATGGTTGCTATCGGTGCCTCATTTCCGGCCTGTCCCGGTTAGGCAGGTCACATAGGGCTGGTTCGCAAGGAGCCGATATCTTCTTAGAGAGAGCTTCTAACGCCTCGATATTCGAGGCTTGGTAAATCAAAGGGTGGAGAACAGATGGCCTATCCGCACACACTTGACGATCTCCTGATCGCAACCGTCGAAAAAGGCGCTTCCGACTTGCATCTGGTTGTCGGCAGTCCTCCCATGATTCGACATAACGGCAACCTCGAGCCGGCTGCCGAGGAAAAGGTCTCGCCGGAAGACTGTCAAGCGCTCCTGACCGCGATCTTGACAAAAGACCAGGTGGATCTTCTCAACAGTAACCGTGAGATCGATTTTGCCTATGCGATGATCGGTGTCGCTCGCTTCCGCGTTAACGCCTGCTTCGAGCGTGGCAGCGTCAGCGCCACCTTCCGTAATATTCCGGACACGCCACCCTGGCTCGAGGAAATGGGATTTTCACCCGTCCTCAGTCAGATGACCCAAAAAGCCCGCGGACTCGTGCTGGTTACAGGCCCGACCGGTTCCGGTAAGTCGACGACGCTCGCGGCTATGATCAACTATATGAATCGCAATCGTAACTCGCGCGTCGTTACAATCGAAGATCCGATCGAGTTTCTCCATTCGAACATCCATTGCATCATCACGCAACGCGAAGTCGGCCGAGACACGCATACCTTTTCGGCTGCCTTGCGCTCTGCGCTTCGGCAAGACCCCGATGTCATACTCGTCGGCGAGATGCGCGACTTGGAAACCATCGCCCTCGCGTTGACCGCTGCAGAAACGGGCCACTTGGTGTTTGGCACGCTCCACGTTACGTCCGCCGCGGAATCAATCAACCGCATCATCGACGTCTTTCCACCCGAGCAGCAAGAACAGATTCGGCTGCAGCTTGCGGGCGTTCTAGAGGCCGTGTTCACGCAAACACTCGTTCCAAAAAAAGATGGCACCGGCCGTGTGTGCGCGATGGAAATTCTTATCGGCACGTCAGCCATTCGCAATCTCATCCGCGAGAATAAGCCGTCGCAAATTATGAGCATGATGCAAACGGGTCAAAACGTCGGAATGCAGACGCTCGACAAGCAATTGTCAAGATTTGTCAACGATGGCATGATTACGCTTGACGCGGCGATCGAGAAAGCAATCAATCCGGAGGACCTCAAGCGTTACGTAACAGGCAAGGACGAAGCCCCAACGCGCCGGGCGTCTTCCTTCTGATTGTAGCAACGCACCGTTTCTGAAATGTAGCAACGGACCTTTAGGTCCGTTCTGCATTTCGCCAGGTCACTTCGCGTGCCTCGGCCAACAGCGCGGACATGCTCGATAAGCATCTTATCCGAGAGCATCCCGACGTCGTTCGCCGTTCGCTGCGCCGCCGTGGTTTAGACGAGGCGCCAGTAGACGAAATCCTCAAACTCGACGCGCAATGGCGCTCTTTGGCGACCGCTGCCGATCGCCTCAAGGCCGAGCGCAACAAGATATCGGCACGGTTTTCTCGCGCAAAAGACAGCGGCGATGACGCGCTCCAAGCGCTGCGCGCCCAGTCAACGGAACTCGGCAAACAGATAGAGCTGCAGGAGCACAGCGCATCGCAGCTCGATCGGCGCATCGACGAGATCGTCAGCGGCATCCCCAATATTGTGGCGGACGACGTGCCCGATGGCGCCGATGCAAAAGCAAACGTTGAACTGCGCCGGTGGGGAGAGCCGCCGAAGTTCTCATTTCAACCGAAACCACACTGGGATATCGGCGAGACGCTTGGCATCATTGATTTTGAACGCGGCGTTCGTATTGCGCGCAGCCGCTTCGCGGTGCTCACCGGGTTGGGAGCCCAGCTTAACCGAGCGCTCATCGACTTTTTCCTCGAGCGCAACGTCGCGGCCGGCTTCACCGAAGTGATGCCGCCCATTTTGGTCAATCGCGAATCAGTTGAGGCAACCGGACACTTGAGCAAGTTCAGCGACGTGATGTTTGCGGTTGAGGATGGCTCGCTGTTCCTGTCGCCGACCGCTGAAGTGCAACTCGTCAACATGCACCGCGGCGAGATTCTCGCAGCGGATGAGTTGCCGAAACTTTATACGGCCTATACTCCCTGTTTCCGAGAAGAGGCAGGTGCGGCCGGCAAAGACACGCGCGGTCTCATCCGCCAACATCAATTTGAGAAGGTGGAACTTGTCGGCATCAGCCCGCCTGAGGGCGCGGCGCGCATCCACGAGCTCATCACAAAACAAGCAGAGAGCCTCTTGCAAGCGCTCGAGCTGCCATATCGGGTCGTCGTGCTCAGCTCTGGCGACACCGGATTTGCATCGCAAAAGACGTACGACCTGGAGGTGTGGCTGCCCGGCCAGGGCGCGTATCGTGAGATTTCGTCGTGCAGCACATGTGGGGATTTTCAGTCGCGCCGGGCAGGCATACGCTTTCGCCGGGAAGCGCGCGCCAAGCCCGAGTACGCCGTGACGCTCAACGGATCCGCGCTTGCGGTAGGACGCACCCTGCTGGCGATCCTAGAGAACTATCAGCAAGAAGATGGTTCGGTGAAAGTGCCGGCCGTGTTGCAGCCGCTCATGGGCGGACAAACAATCATTAAGTAATACAAACCGAATCTCGATAAATGCCCTGCGGATGGCTAGATCCAGGAGCGCAGTTTCCTCTTCGAAGCCTTTTTCCACGCTTTGCGCCAGGAGTTGCGCACTCGGTTTGCTGCTTGTGCTTCAATGGCGGCTAGGCCGCTCGCAACGAATGCGTGTGCTTCTCCTTTAATCTGACGGAGGCGCTCCTCGGCGACGACAGCGTCGTGCAGCTCTCCGAGCACGGTCTGCAGCATTTCCACGCGTTTTGCGAAACGCACCACGGGCTTCCCGAATACGGGAGCGATCGCTTCTGCCGCGTAGCGGCAGCGTTTCGCTTTAATACGAATTTTGTGGAGCGCGTCATCGTCGGCTCCGTTCGGAAGGCTGTCGACCGCTTTGCGTAGCTTCTTCCACGGCCTCGCGACGAGTTTGGGAAGGACGTCCGCTGCCGGTAGATCGGCCTGAGGCGAAAGTCGTGGGTTGGCAGCCCCCGCGACAAGTTCATCGAGCAGCTCGACGTAGCGTTTCTCGTGCATGAGCGCTTGCAGCCGTTGCCGGGCTGCAGTGGCTTGCGCATCGAACAGATCGATAACCTCTTCCGCGGCTTCTCTGTCTTCGTCCGGCAGCTGCGCTCCGTCTCGTCGCAATCGCGCGACAAGTACATCTGCATCACGCACCGATCCGAGCTCGTCACCGAGCCATTTCACGTGATCGCGCAGCGCCTCGGCCCAGTCTTCATCTAAGAGCGGCAACAGAGTGCGCAGATCCGAGCGCAATCTGCGCGTGGCAACGCGTGCCTTGTGGATGACTTCCGGATCCATGATGATACGCAATGCCACGTCGTGGTGCAGAAGGTCCTCAACAGAGGACGCCAATGCATAGCTCACGACGTCTGCGGGCGTGCTGTCTGCCGTCGGGCATTGAACCGTAAGCTCGGGTGGCAGCGTGGCTGCGTTGCCAAGGGCGCGGACGGCTTTGGATGTCTGATCGAATGAGCCAGCACCGGCATCCTGCAGCCATTTTGTGAGGTCTCCCAGGATGGACGCCGATGCCCCGTCGAGCAACTCGACCTCAAGCTCGCGGAAGCGATCGGCAACGTGACCGTCGCGCATAACGCGGACATCGTCGTCGACGACCTCCGCTATTTCTTCGCCGGCGGTGCCGTGTAAACGCAAACTCTTGCGCACCGTGCGCAGACGCGCAACCGGCACCACTTGCTTACCCCGCAGGAAGGCAGTAACAAGGTCAAGCGCTTGCGCTGGCGGCTTTGTGCCCTCCTCGGGAAAGTTATACTCCACGCGTTTGACAGCTGGAATCCCGTCGCCACTTCGGTTCTCATCCGCAACGGGCAGTTTCAGGGTCCAACCCTGTCCCTTCCGGTGACGCAAGGCGCTGCCCCAGCGAATCAAGCGCAGATCTTCGGTATCGTAATAAACCGTGAAGAGTTTATGCTCTTCAACCGGAGACGCACTGAAACCATTGACGCCCGACTCGAGCAGACGCAAATCAAAACGTCGCGGGACTTGGAGTTTGACTTCTTGTTCGACGTGCGTTTCCATATACAGAAAACTCGATTGTCGCTCAGAAATTTTGACTGTAAAAGGGCCTGCGGCCTTCGCTACGAGATTCGCGGCCCCTGCCCGAGCATGTCAGGCGTAATCAGGGTGATACCCTGATCTGTTCGATAGAAACGTTCGGCGTCATGTTGCGCATCCTCGCCGACGGTGAGACCCTCCGGCACCCGGCAACCTTTGTCAATGACCGCGCGCTTGATGTTGCAATGCCTTCCAATATCAACATTGGGCAAAATGACGGAGTCCTGGACGCGGCTAAACGAGTTGACGCGCACATTCGTGAAGACCAACGATGTTTCAACGTGAGCACCTGAAATAATGCAGCCGCCTGAGATGAGCGAATTGACGGCGCTGCCCCGCCGGTTGTCTTCGTCGAAAACGAACTTCGCAGACGGCACTTGCTCTTGATAGGTCCAAATCGGCCACGACGCATCGTAAAGATTGAGATGCGGCACGATGTGCGTCAGATCCATGTTGGCTTCCCAATATGCATCCACCGTTCCGACATCGCGCCAATAGACCTCGCCGCCCTGCCCGCCAAGGCTCGCCCGGCCAAAACGGTGCGCGTACACCTTGTGATGCGAGGCGATATACGGAATTACGTCCTTGCCGAAATCGTGGCTTGAGTCTGAAACGTCGGCATCACGTCTGAGCTGGTCGTAGAGAAAATTTGCATTGAAACAGTAAATGCCCATGCTTGCCAGCGCTTTGTCCGGCTGGCCGGGAACGGCGATCGGATTGGGACTTTTTTCTGTAAATGCAGTGATCCAACCATCCTCGCCCACGCTCAACGTTCCTAAATCAACTGCGTCGGCCATTGGCACTTCGATGCAGCCGACGGTTGCATCGGCGTGCTGTTCCACATGCTGCACGAGCATTTGACCGTAGTCCATCTTATAGATATGGTCGCCTGCGAGCACGAGAATGAACTCCGGATTGTGATCGCAGATGATATCGAGATTCTGGAGGATGGCGTTGGCGGTGCCCGTGTACCACATCTCTTCTTCAAGGCGCTGCGATGCGGGCATAAGCTCGACAAACTCGTTGAACTCGCCGCGCAAGTATCCCCAGCCGCGCTGGATGTGGCGCATGAGGCTGTGCGCTTTGTATTGCGTGACGACGCCGATGCGTCGAATGCCCGAGTTGATGCAGTTCGACAGCGGGAAATCGATGATACGAAACTTACCGCCGAATGGTACGGCTGGCTTGGCCCGCCACTGCGTCAGATGTTTTAAACGTGAACCGCGCCCGCCCGCGAGGATGAGCGCTAGCGTGCCCTTCGTCAGAAGGCTGACAAAACGCGGGGTCTCAGGTGTCTGCATACTAGCCGTCCTGCGCGCACCGACAGAGGGGACGCTCAGATTCTCTCAAAGTGCGCCCGTCACCGCTATGCTAAGCAAGAGCGACCTCCGGCTGTTCCACGCGGGCAAGATGCTTGACGTCTACGACAAGCTTGGCGCCCATTGTGTCTCCGTTGAAGGTCGACCCGGCGTGCACTTTGCAACGTGGGCACCCCGCGCGGCTCGGGTCAGCGTCGTCGGCGACTTCAACGCGTGGGATGGACGCTGCCATCCCATGATCAAGACCGACGCCGGCGGGGTCTGGGAACTCTTTATCCCCGAGGTCATTGTCGGCGCCCACTACAAATTTGAGATTACAAACGCTGAAACCGGGCAGCTTGTTATTAAGACCGACCCGTATGCCAGATCGTTTCCGCATCGTTCGAATCAAAACGCAGTGGTTATGGCGCCCAGCTTGTATCGTTTCGGCGATGCTCGCTGGCTTGACGAGCGGCGCGCCTCGCCCTGGAACAACCGGCCACTTAACATCTACGAAGTGCACCTCGGCTCATGGCGGCGAGCAAGCGACGACAGCTTCCTATCGTACGAGCTGCTCGCTGATGCGCTCTCGGCGCACGCTCGCGAAATGCACTTCACGCATCTTGAGCTGCTTCCGGTGTTCGAGCACCCGCTGGACGAATCGCTTGGCTATCAAGTAACGGGCTACTACGCGCCGACGAGCAGGTTCGGCCCTCCCGATGCGTTCCGAGCCTTCGTCGACCGCTGCCACCAAGCTGGTATCGGCGTCATCTTGGATTGGGTACCCCTTCACTTTCCAAAAGATTTTTGGGCGTTGGCTGAATTCGATGGAGAACCGCTGTACGAGCGCGATGACCCAGCCATGGCCGAGCATCCACAGTGGCATACGCTTATCTTTAACTACGGCCGGCCCGAAGTACAAAACTTTTTGCTTGGCAATGCGCTCTTTTGGTTGAAAGAATTTCACGTCGACGGCTTGCGCTTCGATGCGGTGTCATCGATGCTCTACCTTGACGATGCTCGCGGCGTGTATGGCTTCACACCCAATCCATTGGGCGGCCGGGAAAATCTTCCGGCCGTGAAGTTCTTGCGCGAAATGAATGCAACAATCGGTGAACTTCTCCCGGATGCCTTCACCATCGCCGAAGAGTCCACATCGTGGCCCGCGGTGTCGCAGCCGGCGCGCCGCGGCGGTCTTGGCTTTTCAATGCGCTGGAATATGGGATGGGTCCACGATACGCTGCACTACATGGCGTTGCCGTGGCCGGAGCGGCCTGCGCACCATCGCGACCTCACCTTCGAGCGCCTCTATGCGAAACGGGAACGGTTTGTTCTGGCTCTCTCCCATGATGAAGTAGCTCAGAGTCAAGGTTCTCTCTTTGACAAAATGTACGGCGGTGACAACGAGAAGTTCGCCTCGTTGCGGCTGCTGTTTACTTACCAGACGACATATCCGGGGAAAAAATTGAACTTCATGGGCAATGAGTTCGGACAACGTAGGGCCTGGGATCCGCGCGTTCAGCTCGATTGGGCAAACTTCACGCACGAGCTCCACCGGCAGGTGAGCGATGCGGTGCGCGATCTTGGCATCCTCTATGAGCGACATAGCGCCCTTCACGCCGATGACTCCGATCACACTGGTTTCCGCTGGCTCTATCCAGACGACGCGCAACACAGCGTGATCTCCTACATGCGATCGTCCGGCGAAGCTTTTGCTATCGTCCTATTGAATTTTTCGCCAGCGAGCTACGAGGAGTATCGTGTGGGAGTACCACGGCAAGGCGCGTATCGAATCCTCTTCGACAGTGACGCTTGCGCATATGGCGGGAGCGGGGGCGCACAATTACATAACGGTTGCACAGACGTTGCCTGCATGGGTCTCTCACATTCCATCAGCGTGCATCTGCCGGCGCTGACCGGCGTCGTCATCGGCCTGGGATGATCGTTTCACGATGAAATCGCTCTTTGTCGCGTCGGAGATCTATCCGATGGCGAAGACCGGCGGGCTCGGCGACGTGGCCGCGTCGCTGCCGGCCGCGCTTGCAAGCACCGGCGTCGATATCCGCCTGCTCATGCCCGCGTATCCCAGCGCGCTCGAGCAAGTGCGCGAGCTCGCGGTTGACAGGCATTTCGACGATCTTGCGGGTTTCGGGCAAGTCGATCTTCTCACCGGCCGCACGCTGAAGACCGATCTACGTATCTGGCTTGTTTTCTGCAGACGATTATTCGAGCGTCCTGGCGGACCGTATCAAGACGAATACGGTGCCCAGTGGCCGGACAACCTCGAACGCTTCGCGTTGCTATGCCAAGCCGCTGCCCGTGTCGCCGAAGGCTTTGCAGATTGGCGGCCCGATGTGCTGCACGCCAATGACTGGCACACGGGGCTTATCCCGAGTCTTTTGACGACCATAGCTGCAACCACTCCGACGCTCCTCACGATCCACAACGCTTCATTTCAAGGCGATGCGTCGCTCAAACAGCTTCGCTCCTTTGGCGTACCGC
>Ga0207416_1004803_pt1 | contig 11292 bp, 10 predicted proteins | sample PaiPotPPM11metaG_FD_184107 | JGI IMG/M metagenome (GOLD analysis project Ga0207416, IMG submission 184107) | Iron sulfur acid spring bacterial and archeal communities from Banff, Canada, to study Microbial Dark Matter (Phase II) - Paint Pots PPM... ...
GGTGGGGACCCTTGCGGTCGCCCTCGTACCTATCCAGTGGCCTTATCCCTACACATCATTATGTCTCACTACCTCAACGTAATCAAAACCATCCGCCTGTTTCCGTTCGCCCACCATTACAAAATCGAAACGGTCAACCCCTTTAATCAAGGCGATATCCTCAAATGGGAAATCTATATCGCCCTGTTTCATGAAGTCGAAGCGGCCCGATGCCTCCAAAAGCGTTAGATTTTCTGCTAACAACGCCGGTGCATTCTGTTGCTCTCGCAAAAGGGCTTCGAGGTAATCGGCGCAAACGGAATCTTCACCCAGATGTTGTAGGTGCTGGCTAGAACCCTCGGTGGGGAGAAGCGTTACCAATCCGCCGGTCGTACCGGCCAGTTCGCGCGCGTATGCGGCTGTGACACGCGCATTGGCAAGCGAGCAGATCAGCAGATGCGCGGCATTAATCGCTCCTGCCGCTCCCTGCGTGCCAGCGCCAGTGCGCTGGATAATGGTACGTCCCTGCACATTGGTAGCAGCCATGAGCGAAGGGGAGTTATTCAGATCAAAGCCGGGTATCAGGCGACCGCCGATTTCTCCGGCCAGCAATGCCTGCGGTTCTCGCTGGCGCAGAGCGAACGCCTCGTCAGTGGTGCGCACCAGCCAGAGACGACGCGCGCCGCCCGCGAAGGCATAGGCGGCGACGGTGAAGGCGCGAATCACGTCAATTACGATCACGACGCCGCGCGCTTCCGCGGCTTCCAGGCGATACACACGGCGAATATCTAAGTTGCTTGTCATTGCTCAATCTACGCCTTCTGAAGTTTGCCACATTTTTGTGCAACCGGCACACTAAAAAAAAGAGCCATATGCGTCTATCTTGAGAACCGGATTACACTGGCCAGAATAAAAAAGCAACACCAGTTTAAAAGGAAGGAGGCTACGATGCCTCAGACATTTGCTCCTGTAAAAGGGGCTACCATTGAGCGTTACGGACCAGGAGAGCGAGCCTCCAACCTGCAGGCGGGGGATTTCATCCTGACACACGGCAGCGATTTCTTCGGCAATTTGATCCGTCTCGGCCAGGCGCTTCGATTTCACGGTGAAGACCGCAAGTACACCTATTGGAACCATGCCGCTCTCATCGTAGACGAGCAGGGTTCATTGATCGAAGCGCTTTCGCAGGGGGTATGCGAGACAAACATCTCCCACTACACCCCGGCAGAGTATCACCTGGTGCGACTGGGATCGACTGCTACTGACGAGGATCGCGCCGAGGCAGTACGCTTTGCGCGAAGCGCGGTGGGCGATAAGTATGGCTGGCTAACCATCACGAACATTGGTTTGAGGCTGCTCACGGGCGGCAAGCTGGCGTTTGAGGTTGATGGACAATTCATCTGCTCCGGCCTGGTTGCGCGGGCAATGGAGCGAACCCGGGCCATTTTCAACCGCAACACCGAGGGTATCATGCCCGCCGACCTGGCAAAGTATTACCAGGTTGAACCGCCACCGCCAGGAACGCCGAAAGGTAAAGCCTTGCCAGCAATAGCGTGCTAACGCGCTTTCGCCGGGCTAGTTTCCAGGGCGGGGACAAGCCCGCGCCCCTACCCTACACGGGCAGGTATCCCACGTCGTACAGGGTAGGGGCGCGGGCTTGTCCCCGCCCTGGCTCTATCTACCTGGCCGGCTTTTCGATTAGAGAATGCTCTTGTTCAGCGTTGCCAGGAACTCGATGTTGTTGCTGGTCTTCGACATGTGCTGGAGCAGCGCCTCCATTGCTTCCATGCCGCGCTGATCGGCGAGGGTCGAGAACATGCGGCGCATGACAACGACGGCGCGCAGCGTCTTGTCGTCGAGCAGTAGTTCTTCGCGGCGCGTGCTGGACAGGCCAATGTCGATGGCGGGGAAGACACGGCGCTCGGCCAGCTTGCGGTTGAGCAGCAGTTCCATGTTGCCGGTCCCCTTAAATTCTTCGTAGATCACGTCGTCCATGCGGCTGCCGGTATCGACAAGCGCGGTGGCGATGATGGTCAGGCTGCCACCTTCTTCGATTTTACGCGCTGCGCCAAAGAAGCGTTTGGGCGGGAAAAGCGCGCTGGGGTCAAGACCGCCGGAGAGCGTGCGACCACTGGGCTGCACAGCCAGGTTATAAGCGCGGCTCAAGCGCGTGATGCTGTCGAGCAATACCACCACGTCGCGTCCACCTTCAACCAGTCGCTTGGCGCGTTCCAGCACCATCTCGGCCACACGGGTATGCGCTTCGGTTGGCTCGTCAAACGTCGAGCTAATCACTTCTGCCCGCACGGAGCGTTTCATGTCGGTCACTTCTTCTGGTCGCTCACCAATCAGGGCAATCATCAGATGGGTATCGGTGTAGTTTTCGGTGATCGAGTTGGCGATGGACTTGAGGAGCATGGTTTTGCCGGCTTTCGGCGGGGAAACGATCAGGCCGCGCTGTCCGCGACCAATGGGGGCCACCAGGTTGATGATGCGCCCCGAAATGTTCGAGGGGACTGTTTCCAGGTCAAACATCTCGCGCGGGAAAATGGGTGTCAAGAGATCGAAATGCGGGCGGCGTTTCGCGACTTCCGGGTCCATGCCGTTGATGGCTTCTACGCGCAATAGACCATAGTACTTTTCGTTATCTTTCGGTGGGCGCACCTGGCCGGAAACCATGTCGCCTGTGCGCAGACCGAAGCGGCGAATCTGCGATTGCGAGACATAGACATCCATATTGCCGGGCAGGAAACGCTCCTGTCGAAGGAAGCCGAACCCATCTTCAACGATTTCCAGCACCCCGGCGCTGAAAATGTTGCCTTGCTGTTCGGTATGGTTCTGAAGAAGTCGGAAAACGAGGTCCTGTTTTTTGAGGGTAGTATAACCGGAGAGTTCGAGGTCGCGAGCGATGTCGCGAAGCTCCGTTATAGTTTTGGTTTCTAATTCAGCGATGTTCACGTTGTTCTAGGGCGGAACAACTCCCTGCGAAGTAACACGCCCTTTCTCCTTTCTGAGTTAAACATGGGGTTGAGTGGGAAAATACTAGACGCGCGTTTTTCGGAAAAACCTGAAAAACAGGTGGCGACAATGCTTGTTTGATGGATGAATGAGGCATGAACCAATGTACCTAAAACAGTTTACAACGCAACAACATAACGGCATACACACAGATACCTGTGGGACTCAAAGCATGGCGTGGTATTTTCCTTAGGAGCTAGCAACACTATACCACACGTATCAACCTGTGTCAAGATTTCGATTCGGCAAATCTAGCGGTAAGACGTAAGTTCTCTCCGGTGGATGCCTCTATGCAACGCAAGATGCTGCATCCCTACCTGTGATGGTGAGTGGAGTGGGACGCGTGAGTAATTCCGACCCAACCAGCCTCACGCTGCATATCATAAAACGAGAACCACTGTTTGTCAATCCAATCATCACATCTACTGACTAATTCGCCTAATCCTCGCCTGATCAGCTCGCGCTGCACGATATTATTGGCGTGCGGGTGTTCAAAGATGCGCGGCAGCGGCGAACCGAAACCGTGCGCGTAATGCGTCAGTTCGTGCGCGATGGTTGTATACAATACATAATCCGGCACCTCTTGCAATTGCAGCAAGGTATTGATGCCGATAAACGACTTCGTGCTATCCAGCGACAACCGGATCAGCCCCAAACGCCTCTTCCAGGGCTGGCAATAAGCTATGTCTACCGCATTAAGGCGCGGAATATCCGAAAAATAATCCTGCCAGATAGAGTCAAGATAGCGAGCAAGTTGTTGCCGGGATAAAGCATATGGCAGTGATGGTGATCTATCGAACTCGGTTGTCGAGAGCATTTATGGACTCCTCAAGGCATTTTTTTATGCTTGTGAGTCCAGTATAACGATGGGGCTGAAATGGCAAATGAGGAACTTTTAGCCCATATATCTCATGCAGTGGTAAGACAACATAACTTATATGCACCAGAATATAACGAAGAGAACGGTATTAGCTGTCGCTCTTTTCAATCCCTTCAAGCAGGTATTGCTGCACTTCTTCGGTAGTCTGAGCCATGCTTATTTTGACAGTCACATCTTGCAGGCTGGCCGGGTCGTCGATGGCAGCAACCAGCTTTTTAGTCAGGCGAGCCATCTTTGGGAAACGCGCTTGCACAATCGCCAATAGCATTTCGCGCTGACCTTCTAATTTACCTTGTTGTACTCCTTCTTGAAGCCCTGCTTTGCGTCCTTTTTGCAATCCTTCTTCAAGCCCTTTAACAATGCCCTCTTCGCGACCCTCTTGCAAAATCTCCTGGTAGTATGGACTTTCTCTCAGTACATCGTGCATCTCGCGTAACCTCCTGTGCAACCATTCCAGGTCGGGTGAATGTTCCTTACTAAAGACTAATGACGCCAGTGTGCTTCCAATTGCTAACAGGTCTGTCTGTTCGCTAGCATTCAAGCTGGCGAACATGTGTTCCGTTACTTCTTTTTTAGTTCCACCCTTCGTCAATGGCAATAACGGTAATAACCCGGGCTGATCCATAGTGAGCAAATCGTCTGGAGAAAGTTCTCCTAACTCAATGCTCTCAAAGAAAAAGTGAATGACATCTCGCCCTATCGGGGCATCCCAGATCAATTGAGATGGCGGAGGTTATTATCGCTCTTCTCCATACCAGAACCACTACTACTTTCTCTTCTTTACGAAGTTTAACATAACGGAAATGTGCTGTCGAGCGCACGTTATGAGACGAGTGGTGAATTTAGTAATTTCCATCGAGGAAAGCCCAGCTAATAATGCCGCGTGGGTAGTAATGTCCGGGCCAGTCGCTGCCATTGTCGCGTATACCATCGCCGAAGTTCTGCAAAAGCGTTATGTCGTGGTTATAGACTGTCGTGGTCACATCCATGTGGCGGCATTGTTCGCAGCCGTGCTGCGTATATACCAGGTCGGCGATGATGCCGGAAAGCATGACCTTGCTGAACCATTCGTAGCGGTAACAGACATTGTTGTGAGGGCATTGAGAGCCGGTAGCAGGCGTAGACTCTAATGAAATCATTTGCGGCGAACTGATAATGTTAGCGGCCAGGTCCTCTGGATACTGGCGAGACAAGTCCTGTAACAAGGTGGGGTTCATACTTGTGTCCAGGCCGATCAGGTGCAGGTAGAACAGTCCTTCGCCCGTCGTCACTGTGCGCCCGCTGCAATTGTTGTAGGCTTCGTTGTTCTGCGCAAGTGGGATAAAGCCGTTACTATTATATTCACGCACCATAGCGGCTTCTATCTTGCCAGCGTCAGACAGCCAGTTGCCATTATTGTTATCCCCGGGAATCATGCCTTCGATGTAGGCGGCGGCGCGATAGGCGGTAGCCTCTTTCAGCCCCTGGTAATAGAGGTTGCCAGCATTGGCCGCCTGGTTGTGCAGGCAATCTTTCTGATCATCATAGGTGGTATTGGTGTCCTGGGAGTTGTAAGCAATGCCAGTTGCAGGATCACCCACAGCCTGGTTATGCAGCATACCGGCGTCGATCAAATTCAGGTTGGCGTTATTATTATCGGTCAGCAGCGAGGTGTCGCCGGTAATATATACGTAGTATGCTGCCAGCAACGCGACATTAGAATCTTCCTCTGTGGGCATGGGCGTGCCGATAGAGAAGAGCGGAGGCGCGTAGCAGGTTGCGCGAATAGTTGGTATGCCCAGGCCGGGATGTGTGCAGAGTCCCTGGGTGTTGGTATCGCCCCCCTGGTCATGCTGGAAATAGACGCCAAATGCATTGCGCCGGGCGTTTTTGAAGACGATTTGCAGCGCGGACTTGAAAAACCAGGGAACGCGGTTGATCTCGAAATAGCCATATTCGTGCAAAACATCAACCGTTGTGAGGAAGCCAAACGCGCCCTCGTAAACAGCTGCGTCGTAGCCTCCCCCGGCGCAGTCCTGCCGCTCGACCAGCCAGCTCGCCGCCTTGTAGCTGCGCAGCGAGTCAGCAATTACCCAGCGTTGTTGTGGAGAAAGCGTGCTATTGCGAATGAAAATATCTTCCATCGCCTGCGCGCGGCCAAGCAGGTTGTCACCCGTCGCAAGATTGTCGATGCTATAGTCCACTACGTCATTTTCGGATGACCACTCGCGCGCCGGGTAGAGCAACTCCTGCTGGCAGCCTGCCTGTAACTGGGTATTGATGAAGAGATTGCGGCTGGAATTCCACCCACCGATCAGCATATAGCTGGTCTGGCTTTGCGCTGCCCCGATGTCATAGGCCCATGCCAGTCCCGCGCGGTCGCTGACGGATGTATTACAGCGCCACTGCGCCTGCGCCCCCGCCATGAAAAGCGTGCCGCCGGTTGCATCGGCCTCCGCACTGTAAGAGAGTACGTTGACGGCTGCGCCAGCCGCTGTCGTATGCTGGACACAGGCATTGCCGGGAGGGAGACTGCGCTTACTGCCAAAGAGAAATTTGCCCGTTAGCTCTTTGCTTCCACTATTTTGCAGCGTGACGCCAACCAGGAAGACTGGCACTATATCAGCGCGTACCTCGTCGGCGCAATCGGGGACGGCCACGCAGCCCGGCTCGCCCAAAAAGGTGTCGATGATGTCCACCGTGATATGCAGGGAAGAATCGTCAGCGGCGTCGCCCAGCCAGCGCGATGTGTCCAGGCCCTGAATCAATTGTTCGTGTTGAACGTAGGTATCTCCTTGCGCCGGGTCTGGCGTCCCCATGTGAAAAATAGAACTGGTGTGGCTGCCTGTTGGAACAACGCCAACGATATAACTGGCGGTATTATCGTGATAAACGCCATCGGTGCCACTATATACCTGGCTCTGTGTTGGAGAAATCACGAAATCGAAGCGCGAGCCAAATTTTGCATTGACGTTATTCGCGATATTGATGCCATTGATGGACTGCACGGGTAAATGGCTATCCAGTTGTAACTTGCCTGTTGGCGAAGCCGGAACGAACACAGGAGTTTGCGTATGCGCTGACGCATTGATCGCCTGGAGCGAGAAAAGAAGCAGGGACATCACGACAATACCGCAGAAAAATAGAAAAACGAGTGGACGCCAGGTTCGCACGGTTCTACCTCTTCCTGTTGAAATATCTACTGTGTTCAAACGTATGATGGCGGCACAGGCTGGTTGAAAAGGACTTTTGGTTGTCAAAGTGAAACGAATGTGCAGATAGAGAGACTAAATTTTAAGTAGCGCAGCGTCTATGACGATGAGCATATAGAGGGCCAGAGAACGCGCAATAACATGTGACATTTGCCCCATGTGCCTCAACATCGTTTCCGCTATGCTTCTTGATAGAAAGAATTACATAGCAGGAGGGTACAGCAATATGAACGGTACGCTAACAGTAGCCAGGGCGACCGCGAGGGTCGCCCCTACCATACACGATGATCTCGCCATGCCGCCTGCTACCGGGTATGGTAGGGGCGACCCTCGCGGTCGCCCTGGTCTCACATGGGATTGCTCTGTTTCTTTGTTTCACGTAACAACTGAAACGCCTGCTCCACGCGACCTCTTTGCGACCGCGCCCATGAAGGCGATGCGGCAAGAGTTTGACTGGCAGCGCGAAGAGGAGGCGTATACGTCGTTTGAAGCTGCCATCAGCAATCGTGTGCTGGCCTTGAAAGAGCGACACATCAGCGCGTACACGGAAACGAGCGCGGGTGGGAGCGTTACGTCTGCTATGCATATAGTAGCCAGTGCGGCTGCCATCATCTTGCATAAAGTATACTCCAGAAAAGTATGGCAACGCGGTCTATTGCTCGCGAGCCTGGCGCTGATGTTGCTGCTGGCCGGATTTGACCTGATGGGACTACTGGTCCTGTACGTGCGTTGAATGCTTCCCCTGTCTGAAAGCGGCAGCTTCGCGCCGCCGTGCCTACAAAAATGTGGTCGAATGATGAAAAGCAAACCGCCTATGTGGGCGGGTGAAACGGCGACTTCCTATTTTCCCGTGGGGCTACCCCCAAAGTATCATCGGGGCTGAAGAGCTTAACTGCCGTGTTCGGGATGGGAACGGGTGTACCCTCTTCGCAATCGTCACCGGTTCACCTGCACAGACAGGCGGTTCCTCTTGACAGGTTGTATAATACTACAGAGAAGAACAGTTGTCAATAGCTAATTCAGGGAATTCAGAGAGTAGCAAAAAGAGGTGGACGTATGCCGGAATATCAAACGCGACCGTCTTTCCCTTCGCGTCCCGGGAGAAGCAGCCCGTATATCACATCGGCAATCGGCATAGAAGAGACGCAGGGACGCGCGCGCGCCAGGCGCAGTTCGCTCTTCACACGCACCATCATCTGGGTGACGGGCCTGGTCTGCCTGGCTTTTCTGCTGGGATCGCTGGCACAAGCCTGGACGAATAGCCAGTTGATACAGCAACTTCATGCGACCCAGGCGCAAACACAGCAGGCGCAGAGCTATCACGATCATCTAGTGCAGCAGGCCAGCCACTATCAGGACCCGGCGGTCATCGCAAAAGAGGCGCGCGAACAACTGGGCTACGTGCGACCCGGCGAACACCCCGTCGTCATCGTGGGGAGCAATCAAACACCATCACAGGGAACACCGCCCACCCAAAAGACCGCGTCGCCCCAAAATTTCTGGCAAGCATGGTGGAGTATCTTTTTTGGAAGCTGAGCAGTGCGACACTTGACAGCAAGGCGTATGATAAAAATGTGATGATTTTGTGACATTTGGCCGACAGAAGGGCATACAAAGTGAACGAAAACGCGCAACATGTTATGCAACCTCTCGTGATTACCCGGCTCCAGTACTGGCTGGAGCTTACGGTGTTTGAGCGCGGGTTGGTGCGTTTCGTTTTCTAAAGCAATCTTTTTCCGGGTGGAACGCATCAAGGGCGTTCCACTTTTTTATTTTGGATTTAAGCAAAGAGCCGTTCAAACGTCCAAATTATATGCATCACTTGATATCATTTTGTTAAAGGAGAACCTGGAATGCGTCCACTTATCGGCATACCTTGCCACGCAGACTACCTTGATGGGTCAAGGCGTCCCGTTTATTGCAATAACCGGGCCTACGTTCATGCTATAGAATACGCCGGCGGCGTTCCTATCCTTATTCCAATCCTTCACGATTTTAGTATGCTTGATACGCTGCTTCCTCGCCTGGATGGTCTACTGCTCTCCGGCGGCGTCGATATTGATCCCGTTCTTTTTGGAGAGGCGCCACATACGCTCTCCGACCAGCCCGACAAAGAGCTTGATGAAATCGAATTGAAGCTGGCATCCTGGGCCTTGCAGGAGGACGTACCCATGCTGGGAGTCTGTCGCGGAATGCAGGTCTTGAACGTCGCGCTCGGCGGCACGCTCTACCAGGATATCGACGCTCTTTGCCCGGGCAGCCTGCACCATTCGCAGCGCCAGCACCCGCGTGATTTCCTGGCACATCGCGTCAATGTCCTGCCCGGCAGCCGCGTAGAGCAATTACTCGGCCCAGGCTCCTTTATGGCAAACAGTCTCCATCACCAGGCGGTACATGAGCCTGGTCGGGACGTGGTGATAAGCGGGACGGCTGATGACGGCATCCCCGAATTGCTCGAAGTGAGCGGTCGCCGCTTCGTTGTAGCCGCGCAATTCCATCCCGAAGAAATCTACCTGAAGGAATCCGCCAGCGCCCGTCTCTTCGCCGGATTCGTGCAGGCGTGCAGCATCGATTCTATCGTTGAAGAAGCTGTTCCGCAGCACGAGCTGGCATCGCATAGCGCTAGATAATACTATGCGCGCTGTTATACAATATCCCTATGGAAACTCAACCCGAAACGCCTGCTATCGACGAAACAACGACGCTACACGATCAACCGGAAGCGGCTTCACCGTCGCGCTTGAACCGCGATGTGGCGATTCTGTCTGTCATCGCGGGACATCTGAACCGTAAAATCGATGTGCATGAGGCGTTGCAGGAGGTGCTTGTCCACGTGACCCGGCTGCTTGGTTTGCAGACGGGCTGGGTCTGGCTGCTGGACGAACACGATAAGCCCTACCTGGCGGCTGCCCAGTCTTTACCACCCTACCTGCGAGACTATCCAGAACGTATGACGGGCAGTTGCCTCTGCCTGGATACGTTCCTGCAGGGCGACCTGGCGGGAGCGGCCAACATCAATGTGCTGCGCTGCAGCCGCTTGAAGAATGCCGAACGCGACAAAGACCCCACCTCGCTTGGCCTGCGCTTTCATGCCAGCGTGCCTATCTATGCCGGAGAAACACCCATCGGCGTGCTGAACGTCGCCAGCGAAGATTGGCGCGAGCTTGCCGAGGAAGAATTGCAACTACTGCGCATTATCGGCGACCAGATCGGCCTCGCCATTCAACGCGCCCGCCTTTCAGCCGAGCATACACGTGCGGCGGCGCGTCTGGCTACCATTGAAGAACGCAACCGGCTGGCGCGCGAAATCCACGATACCCTTTCGCAGGGCCTGGCGGCCATTACGCTGCAACTGGAAACGGCGGATGCCCTGGTCATGACACGCCCGGAGCGCGCACAGAATGCCGTGCGCCGCGCCCTCAGCCTGGCGCGTGCCAACCTTGAAGAGGCGCGTCGCTCGATGGTGGATCTGCGCGCGGCCTACCTGCACAATCGCACGCTGCCCGAAGCCCTGGCTACTCTCGCGCGCGATATGGCCCAGGAAACGATTGCGATCGAATTTCATTACGCACCCACTGCGAATTTCCCTATGTTGCAACAACGCGTGGAAACAGCCATCTACCGTATCGCGCAGGAGGCCCTGGCGAACGCCTGCAAACATGCTGACCCTGCGCATATCGCGCTCACGCTCGAAATCGAGGATAACGAACTCTGTCTCACCGTGCAGGACGACGGCAGCGGTTTTCAGGCCGACGAGGTCGCAAAGGAAGCAGCGGGAGCGTTTGGCTCAGGTCATTTTGGCCTGATAGGCATCAGCGAGCGCGTCAAGTTGCTGGGCGGCGAATTGTGTATCCAGAGCGAACCAGGCGCCGGTACCTGTCTTTACGTCTGCATTCCCCTGGAAGAAAGGGGAGCCAACGTATGATCCGCATCTTACTGGCCGACGATCACCCCATCGTGCGCGAAGGGCTGCGAGCCGTGCTAGAAACCCAGCCCGATTTTGAAGTGGTCGGCACGCCACAGCAGGCCGCCGACGGGAATGAAGCCCTGCGACTGGCCCTGCAGTTGCAGCCGGATATCCTCTTGCTCGACCTGGAAATGCCCGTTATGGACGGAGTCGAAACGATTCGTCACCTGCGCCAGCAGCCTCAGCCGGGCGCATCACGAGACAGGCAGCCCCGCATTATCGTGTTCACCGCTTTCGATAACGACGAACGCATTATC
>Ga0207416_1004804_pt1 | contig 11291 bp, 9 predicted proteins | sample PaiPotPPM11metaG_FD_184107 | JGI IMG/M metagenome (GOLD analysis project Ga0207416, IMG submission 184107) | Iron sulfur acid spring bacterial and archeal communities from Banff, Canada, to study Microbial Dark Matter (Phase II) - Paint Pots PPM... ...
CCCCGACCTGGCGGAACTGGCGCCCTACGCGCTGCCGGAACGCGCCGACGGCACCAGGTACCAGCGCTACAGCGAAGTAGTCGCCGCGCTCGCCGCGCCCGCGGTCTTCGAGAACCGGCCCACCTACCGGCTCATCGACGCGGATCTCGGAAGCACGGGCCTCGCAAACACGGGCCTCGGAACCACGGGGGGCCCGCGGCTCGCCTTCTCCCGCGGGCGGTTCTTCGACGGGGTCGACGCCAGCGGCCCGGCCGGCCTGGAGTACGCCGCCCAACAAGGCACGGCGCCGGGGCGCGGCGGCCCCTACCGGACCGCGCTCGGCGGTCCCACGGGTCTCGCCAGGCGCTCCGCGACGATGGCGACGAGCGCGCTGACGCTGCGCTACGACCGGCAAGCGGGCACCGCGACGTTCCCGCTGCACCACCGGCACCCGGCCAAGGTCAGCCACGCGGGCGGCATGTACCAGGTGATCCCCGTCGGCGTCTTCCAGCCGTCCGGCGAGGCGCCGTGGAACGAGGCCAACGACTTCAGCCTGTGGCGCGGCCTGCTGCGCGAGTACGCCGAAGAACTCCTCGGCGCGGACGAAGATCACGGCAGCGAGCGCGCCCCCATCGACTACGCCGCCTGGCCCCTCGCGAAGTCGATGACCGACGGCCTCGCCGACGGCCGCGTCGGCGCCTGGTGCCTCGGTCTCGGCGCGGACCCGCTCACGTTCGCGCTCGATCTCCTGGCCGTCGTGGTCATCGACGCTCCGCTCTACGACGACCTCTTCGGCGACCTGGTCGACGCCAACGCCGAGGGCCGCGTGATCAAGCCCCGCCCCTTCGACGAGCCAACGGTGACCGAACTCATCGCGAACACCCCGCTGCAGGCCGCCGCGGCGGCGCTGCTGACGCTGGCGCTAACCCACCGCGACTCGCTCCTAGCCTGATAACAGCAAGAAGCCAGAGAAACGAGGGCCAGGTCAATGCCCGGCCAGCTCGGCGACGACAGGAGCGAGCGCATCAGCGGCGTTGGCGCCGACAACGAAGTAGGAGAAGCCGCCGTCCTCTCGCCGCCTCAAGATCTCCTCGGTGGCCGCCGCCGGGTCGCTCGGCAGTATCAGGAGCGAGTCCGCCGCGCGTAGCGCGGCCGGGTCCGTGTCGGGGGGTGTCATGAACGGGGCGACGGCGTCGCCGACCACCGGCACGTGGAGCGCGAGTTCCACGTCTCGGGTTGCGCGGAAGCCGGCCGCCCGCCGCATCATCTCGGCCCGGGAGTCACCCGGCATCGCGGCGAACGTGACCGTATCCGCCAGGTCGGCCGCCAGCGCCTGGGACTTCGGGCCACGCACGGCCATCACCACCGGCGTATGGAGGTCCGGGCCATCGAGTTCCCTGAGCGACGTGACCGTGTCACGCACCTGCGACAGCCGCTCGCCCGGGGGCGCCACCGGAAGGCCCAGTTCGCGCAGTTCGTCCGCGATCCCGGGTCTCCCGGTGCCGATGCCCATCTCGAAGCGGCCCTCGGTGAGCACCGACAGTGAATGCGCCTCCCACGCCATAATCCACGGCGCGCGCAGCGGGGAGGCATACACCCACGTACCCACCCGCAGGTTGGCGAGAGTCGCCGCGACCGCCAACGTGGGCCCGGGCGCCGGCTGCCACCGCGGAACGTCGGGCATCAGAAGGGTCGAAAAACCGCTGTCGGCGACACGGCGCACCTGGTCTCGCCACGCCGGTAGATCAGTTCTGAGGGGGGCCACGACCCCGAATCGAAACGGTCTTGTTCCGCCGGTCGCCTGATTGTCGGCCATGGTCGCTGTCCTTTCGCTGCCGCCCGAGCCTTGTGCCGGGGCTTTACATCGCAACGAACGGAGCCAGGCCGATCCTACAAACCCGGGTCCTACAAACACGGGCGCGATGCCCGGCGGTGAGGCTTACCAGCCCCGGGCGCGCCATTCCGCGAGGTGCGGCCGCTCGGCCCCGAGCGTGGTGTCGCTGCCGTGCCCCGGGTAGACCCAGGTCTCGTCGGGCAGCCGGTCGAAGATCTTGGTGACCACCCCGCGGTACAGCGAGTCGAACCGCGCCGGGTCCTTCTGCGTGTTCCCGACCCCGCCGGGGAAGAGGCAGTCGCCGGTGAACAGCTGCGGCCGCGGCCCCGCGGCGTCGAGCGTCAGCGCGATCGACCCGGGCGTGTGCCCCACGAGGTGCGTCACGGAAAGCACCGTCGAGCCGAACTCGATCGTCCCGCCGTCCTCGACGAGCTCGTCGGTGGGCACCGGGATGCCCGGCGCGTCGGCGGGGTGCGCCACGGTCGCCGCGCCCGTCGCGGCCTTCACCTCGGCGAGGGCCTGCCAGTGATCGGGGTGCCGGTGCGTGGTGACGATCTTCGCCACCGGCGTGCCGCCGATCATCTCAAGCAGCCGCCGCGGCTCGGCGGCGGCGTCGATCAGCAGCCCCTGCCCGCCCTCGTCGACCAGCAGGTAGGCGTTGTTGTTCATCTCGCCCACGGCGATCTTCGTCAGCGTCACGCCGCCGATCTGCCGGGTATCCGCCGGCCCGCCGACACGCACGTCTCCCGTATAGCTCACGCCAGAAATCTATCCCCAGAACGGAGTCATGTCTTCGCCGCCCCCGAGTCATGACCGTCGCGGCGGACCAGTCGCGGCGGCCGCCGGTCCCCGGGGGCCCGAGACGTGCCCCAGCGCGAACGAAGCCGGCTAGCCCAGCAGGCTGCCCCGCCCCGCGGCCGTGGACTCCGCGAGCGCACCGGGATAGAAGCCGCGCGCCGTGCGGAGCACCTCGTCGAGCGGCGGCCACCAGGGCCCGGGCCGCAGCGAGCCGAGCTCGCTCAGCAGCGCGTCCGCCTGCGCCTCGGGCGAGGCGCCGGCGGCGACCGACACACGGTTCGGCCGGACGGCGCGCAGCGGCCCCAGGTAAAAGTCGGCCGGCTGTTCGCCCGCTGCGGTCTCCTCGGCGAGCACGAGGTAGTAATCAGGCAGCTCGAACTGCTTCGCCCGCCAGGAGGCCAGGGCCTCAGCCGCCCGCAGCTCGAACTCGTCGCTCCCGCGCGCCTCGCCGGTGATCGCCCACATCCCCTGCCAGGCCGCGGCAACCCCGCCCAGCGGGTCGGCGGCAACCACTACATACGACGCGGAGATCCCCGAGGCCCGCCGCAGCGCCCAAGCCGCCGCCTCCACCCCGGCCGCGCCCTCGGCGGACCTGGCCGCGTCCGGCGGCGTTTCCGGCCGGACGAGCACCACATTCAGCGAACTTCCCAGCGCAGCGAGGACCCGTTCATTCAACTGGCCAGCAAGAACGACAACGGTAGACGGATTGCGGCGCACGACCCGATCATAACGCGTTGGAAGGGAGCCGCTCCCTCAGCCGCTGGCACGGGCGGCCCGTAGTGATAAGAGCACGCGGCGATAAGAACAGCAGTATCCCGAACGTAATCGGCCGCCTGTCTCTTCGAAGATATTTTCACGTCCGCTTAGCCGGCGTCGCGGCGGTGCCGTACGCTGAAACGGACGGACGGCCCGAGGCGGAGCGGCCAGGGGACCCGGGCATAAGAAGTACTCGCGCAGCGCTATGAAGGTGGCGGTTCCGCCCGGGGTAGAAATGTCAGACCCCCTCGTTACGATGCCCGTGGCCCGGTATCGGCGCCTGGCCCGTCCCTATGAACCGCAGGACGTACAACTACTGACTGAAGAGAAGAGCGCGCAGTGGCTGACCGGCTTGTCGTTCGCGGCGCACGCGAGCACAACCTCAAGGATGTCTCGCTTGACCTCCCGCGCGACGCCATGATCGTGTTCACCGGCCTTTCCGGATCCGGCAAGTCCAGCCTGGCGTTCGACACGATCTTCGCGGAAGGTCAGCGGCGCTACGTCGAGTCCCTGTCGGCGTACGCCAGGCAGTTCCTCGGGCAGATGGACAAGCCGGACGTGGACTTCATCGACGGCCTGTCGCCGGCGGTGTCGATCGACCAGAAGTCCGCGAGCCGCAACCCGAGGTCCACCGTCGGCACGGTCACCGAGGTGTACGACTACCTGCGGCTCCTGTTCGCGCGGGTCGGCAAGCCGCACTGCCCGGTCTGCGGCCGGCCGATCGCGCGGCAGACGCCGCAGCAGATCGTGGACCGTGTCCTCGAGCTCGAGGAAGGCACCAGGTTCCAGGTCCTCGCCCCGGTCGTCCGCGGCCGCAAGGGCGAGTACACCGAGCTGCTCAAGGAACTGCAGTCCAAGGGCTACTCCAGGGCCAGGGTCGACGGCACGGTCATCCGGCTCGACGAGGTCGCGAACGACGCGACCGTCCTTCCCGTGCTGAAGAAGTACGAGAAGCACGACATCGAGGTCATCATCGACCGGCTCGCCGTCAAGGACACGGCCCGGCGCCGGCTTACTGACTCCGTCGAGACGGCGCTCGGCCTGGCCGGGGGCGTCGTCATCCTCGACTTCGTCGACCTGCCCGAGGACGACCCGCACCGCGAGCGGATGTACTCGGAGCACCTGGCCTGCCTGTACGACGACCTGTCCTTCGACGAGCTCGAGCCCCGGTCGTTCAGCTTCAACTCCCCGTGGGGCGCCTGCCCGGAGTGCACCGGGCTCGGCACGCGGATGGAGGTCGACCCCGAGCTCATCGTCCCCGACCCGGCCAAGTCATTGGACGAGGGCGCGATCGCCCCGTGGGCGGGCGGGCACGTGAGCGACTACTTCGACCGGCTCATCGAGGCCCTGGCGGAGACCGTCGGCTTCCGCACCGACACCCCGTGGGAGCGGCTGCCCGCCAAGGCGAAGAAGGCGCTGCTGTACGGCCTGGACCAGCAGGTCCACGTGCGGTACAAGAACCGCTACGGCCGCGAGCGCTCGTACTACACGAACTTCGAGGGCGCGATCACCTACGTGGAGCGCCGCCACGCCGAGGCCGAGTCCGACTCGAGCAGGGAGAAGTTCGCGGGCTTCATGCGCGAGGTCCCCTGCCCGTCTTGCCACGGGGCGCGGCTCAAGCCGGTGTCCCTCGCCGTGACGATCGACGACAAGTCGATCGCGCACTACACCGGAGAGCCGATCGGCGAGCTGGCCAAGAACCTGCTCAACCTGGAGCTGTCCGAGCGGGACATGACGATCGCCCGGCTCATACTCAAGGAGGTCAACGCCCGCCTCGGCTTCCTGCTCGACGTGGGCCTCGACTACCTGACGCTCGACCGCGCGTCCGCGACCCTCGCCGGCGGCGAGGCGCAGCGGATCAGGCTGGCCACCCAGATCGGGTCGGGCCTGGTCGGCGTGCTCTACGTGCTCGACGAGCCGTCGATCGGACTGCACCAGCGGGACAACCAGAAGCTGCTCGACACGCTGCTGCGGCTGCGTGACCTCGGCAACACGCTCATCGTCGTCGAGCACGACGAGGACACGATCAGGTCCGCCGACTGGGTGGTCGACATCGGGCCGGGCGCGGGCGAGCACGGCGGTCACGTCGTGGTCAGCGGCACGGTCGACGAACTGGTCAAGAACGAGAACTCGATGACCGGCGCGTACCTGTCGGGCCGCAAGGCGATCGAGGTGCCGCACAAGCGCCGCAAGCCGACGAAGGGCCGGGAGGTCACCGTCAAGGGCGCCGCGGCGAACAACCTCAAGAACGTGGACGTCTCGTTCCCGCTCGGCCTCTTCGTCGCGGTCACCGGGGTCAGCGGCTCGGGCAAGTCAACCCTGGTCAACGACATCCTCTACCGTGCCCTGGCGAAGGAACTGCACGGCGCGCGCACCGTGCCGGGCAAGCACGTGCGGGTCACCGGCATGGACCAGCTCGACAAGGTGGTGCACGTCGACCAGGGCCCGATCGGCCGCACCCCGAGGTCCAACCCGGCGACCTACACCGGCGTGTTCGACCACATCAGGAAGCTGTTCGCCGCGACCACCGAGGCGAAGGTCCGCGGCTACCAGCCGGGCCGCTTCTCGTTCAACGTCAAGGGCGGCCGCTGCGAGGCCTGCGCGGGCGACGGCACGATCAAGATCGAGATGCAGTTCCTGCCGGACGTGTACGTGCCGTGCGAGGTATGCCACGGCGCCCGGTACAACACCGACACCCTGCAGGTGCATTACAAGGGCAAGTCGATCGCCGAGGTCCTCGACATGCCGATCGAGGAGGCCGCGACGTTCTTCGAGGCGGTCCCGGCGATCCACCGGCACCTGAAGACGCTCAACGACGTCGGCCTCGGCTACGTCCGGCTCGGCCAGCCCGCCACCACGCTGTCCGGCGGCGAGGCGCAGCGCGTCAAGCTCTCCACGGAGCTGCAGCGCCGCTCGACGGGCCGCACGATCTACGTGCTCGACGAGCCGACGACGGGCCTGCACTTCGAGGACATCCGCAAGCTCCTCGGCGTCCTCACCAAACTGGTCGAGGCCGGCAACACGGTCCTGGTCATCGAGCACAACCTCGACGTGATCAAGACCGCCGACTGGGTCATCGACATGGGGCCGGAAGGCGGCACCGGCGGCGGCACGGTCATCGCCACGGGCTCGCCCGAGGACGTGGCCGCCAACGACAAGAGCTACACGGGCCAGTTCCTGAAGCCTCTCCTAGCCAAGTAGGGGCTTCACGGTCCTCACCCCATGATGCGGGACACTCCGGGCTCCCGGAGCCGGTGGGGCCCTCGGTATCCCGCATCACGCCCTGCCCGGCGTGTGGCTAGGCGACGGAAGGCCACAGCCGGGCCGCCTCGAGGCGGGTCGACGGGTCGAAGCGGAGCGGGGCGTAGCCCGTGTACGTCTCCGCGAGCACGGCGGCCGCGGTGCGGGACGCCACCAGGTGACGGAGCTGTGCGAGTTGCAGCTCCGACTCGAATCGGTCCTGTCCCGGCGCGATGTGCAGCATCGACGTCATCCACCACGACAAGTGGGTGGATCGCCAGATCCGCTCGAGGCAGTAGTCGGAGTACGCCGCCGCGAGTTCCGGGTCGCCGTCGCGGAGGAGCCGGATCAGCGCCGTGGCGAGCGCCGCCACGTCGGCGACCGCCAGGTTGAGGCCCTTCGCCCCGGTGGGCGGCACGATGTGCGCCGCGTCGCCGGCCAGGAAGAGGCGGCCGTACCGCATGGGCGCCGCGACGAACGAGCGCATCGGCGTGATGGACTTCTGCAACACGGGACCCTCGGTCAGCGTCCAGCCAGGGACCGCGAACCGGGTCGCGAGCTCCGCCCAGATCCGCTCGTCCGGCCAGCGGTCGATGTCTTCGTCGGCTGGCACCTGCAGGTACAGCCGGCCGACCTGCGGCGTGCGCATGCTGTGCAGCGCGAACCCGTTGTCGTGGCGGCAGTAGATGACCTCGTCGGTGGACGGCGGGGCCGCCGCCAGGATGCCGAGCCAGGCGTACGGGTAGCTGCGCTCCGCGAGCATCGTGAGCCCGCCCACCGGGATCGACGGGCGGGTGATGCCGTGAAACCCGTCGCAGCCGGCGATGACGTCGCAGGTCACGACGTGGCGCTCACCGCGGGCGTCGGTATATGACAGCACAGGCCGGCCGGAGTCAAGCCCGCTCACCGTGGTGTCGCTGACCTCGAACTCGAGGGCCGCCCCGGCCGCCGTCCGGGCGGCGATCAGGTCTTTCACGATTTCGGTCTGCGCGTAGATCGTGATCCACCGCCCGCCCGTCAGCGCGCGGAAGTTCAGGTGGTGGCGTTCACCGTCGAACTGCACGTAGATGCCGTTGTGCTCAAGCCCTTCCGCGTCCAGTCGGTCCCCAAGCCCGACCGCGCGCAGCAGCTCAACCGTGGTCGACTCCAGCATGCCGGCTCGCTGCCGCGCCTCGCAGTAGGCACGGCTGCGGGCCTCGACGCACACCGAGTCGATGCCGCCAAGGGCCAGCAGGTGCGAAAGGAGCAGGCCCGCCGGCCCCGCGCCGACGATCCCGACCTGCGTGCGCTCATGCACGGTCATGTCGCACATCCTTCCCGTATCGACCACATCACCTTATGTAGTCATCTTGTTCCATATCGTAGTCGCACGAAAAGTAATTGCTAGATAACTGAACGTAAATAATGTTGCACTGCAAAGTGCAGTACTACCTGCGGGGGGACGACCCCCTGCATCCCGCGGGTAGTACTGTGCCGGGGTGGAGGAGATCATGACCGCGGCCGGGCCGGCTCACGTGGTGCTTGACCAGCCGACTCGTCCGGCATTGCTCGTCGTGCTCACCCACGGCGCGGGCGGCCGCCCGGACACCGCCGACGTCCTCGCGGTCCGCGACGCCGCCCGTGGGCTTGGGGCGGCGACCGCGCTCGTCACCCAGCCCTACCGGGTCAACGGCGCCCGCGCGCCCGGGTCCGCGCCCAAGCAGGACGCCGCCTGGGCGGAACTCGTCGGCGCGCTGCGCCGGGAGACCGCGGTGGACGTCCCCCTGCCGCTCGTCCAGTGCGGCCGCTCGAACGGCGCGCGGGTCGCCTGCCGCACCGCGCATCAGCTTGGCGCGGCCGGCGTTATCGCACTCGCGTTCCCGCTGCACCCGCCGGGGCAGCCGGGCAAGTCGCGTGACGCGGAACTGCGCGGTGCCGGGACCAGCGTGCTTGTCATCAACGGCGACCGTGACCCGTTCGGCATCCCGCAACCGGATGAAAAGACGAACGTCATCGTGCTTCCCGGGGAAACCCACGCCCTGTCGAAGCATCCCGCGGCGATCGGCGCGGCCGTTACCGACTGGCTAGAGACGTTGCTGTCGCGGTGAAGCGGGTTCTCACTCGTTTCCGGAAAACGACCCCTGTGGTTTCCGGAACCCGGCCGCGCGGCTGGCCGCGAGGGAGGCGGTCGCGCCCGCGCGGCGCCGGGTTACTCTTGGCTGCTTAGGCGGCTGGCGCCTGATGGTCGGTGGGCCGGTGCGGGGCGATCGTGGCCCCGTCCGGCAGCAGCTCACCTGTGTCTTCGAAGATAACGACCCCGTTGCAGAGCAGCGACCAGCCTTGCTCCGGGTGGCTTGCAATCGTGTGCGCAGCCTCGCGATCGGGTGCCGATGCGTCCGGACAGGGCGGTAGGTGCGGGCACATATCAGTGCCTCCTGGCTTTCTCACAGTCCACGGTCTCACGCCATCTGGCCCTACGGTCACCGCTGTGCTTCCCAGGAACATCCTGAGCAGCAAGTTGCGCCCGTAACCCCTACCAAATGGCCTAGACCACTTAAGTTAACTTTGCCCCGCCGCGCCGGCTAGCGCAAGCGACTTGCCGACGCGTTAAGCAAGGATTTCCCAATTGTTGATACGTTCACGCTCGCCGAATGGTTCAGACCTTCCGCAAGCTGACGCAGTTGTCGGGGTTGCCAAGGATCATACCGAACGATTGCACCAGATACTCCGCAACGACATGCCGGTTGCCACCGGAGCGTCTGGCCCGGTCGCCAACGAACAACGCCAGGCACCGTCGCACGAACGGCAGCGCCTGGCGTTACGCGGAAACTAGGGGAAGGCCTCAGACGGCCGGGACGCGCGGGACCTCGGGAATCCGGTTCAGCCGGTGGTTCTCGCGGAGCGTCAGGAGGCGCTCGGCCTCGGCGGTGAGCGCGTGGACTTCGGGCTTGGCCTTGGCCTTGCGATGGTAGATCCGGTCCTCGTAGCCGCGCGGCCCGATCTCGGCGCGCTCCGCGGCGTACGCGGCGCGCATGGCGGCGGTCAGCGCCGCGTCGAGTTCCATGGCCAGCCGGTGCGCCTCGGTCACGGGGGCGCGGGAGGCCTCGGCCTCGCGCAGCGCCGCGTCCGCGGCCCGCGCGGCGTCGAGCAGCTTGCCGCGCTCCGCCGCCTCGGCGACGTCCGCCGCGTGCAGGTTCAGTGCGTCCTGGCTCGGCTTGTACATCCGGATCCCGTCTCCGTCCTCAGTCTTCGGCCCGCACGTAGATTACGCCACCCCGGGCCCGGCTCGGCCGCCGGCTCCCCGGATGTGCCGCGGGCGGATCTCTCCGGGGTCAGCGCGGCCAGCCCGCGAATGCTTCCCGCAGCGCGGCCACGTCTTTCTTGTCCAAACCGTAACGGGCGAATAGCCCCTCTGGCATCCGGTCGAGTTCACGGCCGGCCTCCGCGAAGTCCCGGTACTCAAGTCCGGGATCGCGGCGTCGGGCCAGCTCGATCAGCTCGGCGGCGGTGTACCGCTGGAGTGCCGCGGCCGTGTCGATGTAGTCGCGCGGCTCGATCCGGCTGGCCAGCGCGCACACCTTCTGGCCGATCAGGTCCTCAAGATCGAGAACGGGGCCGACCGGCATCCGCACGGGCTCGTGCTCGCGATTGAAGTAGGACATCTGGAGCATGGTCTGACGGCCGTCCGGTGCGGTGACGACCCACTCGGCGAGACCTTCGCCCATTCCCTCAAAGATGTCGGCGAGACTCGCGGTCTCGTCTTGCCGTTCCGTCGCGTACCCGGCTCGCCGCAGGGCGGACTCCACCGCGTCGGCGGCCGCCTCCACGCCCGACTCCTTGTCCGTGAATAGGTCGACGTCCTCTGTCTCCCGGTCGATGAACTCGTGTGCCAGCAGGGCGTTCCCGCCTGCGAGCGCGAATCCGTGCTTCGCCCCGGCGCGCAGCGCGATCGCCGCTATCTGTTCGTGCAACTCGCTGACTGGCATCTACGCCTCCACGAAGGCTCGGAGCGACGGGTGGTGCTCGTCCCACGCACGCTGGACTCCCTTGGGTAGCCGAAGGTCCGGCCACAGGGTGACCAGGGTGTCACCGTTCAGGTAACTGGTGAGGTCATCCGGTCGGCTCGCCTCGCGGAGCACGATCTGGTACAGCCACCGCATGATGCCCGGCTCCTCCAGGTTGAATGTGCGATCCGGGTACCAGAACAGCCGGAGAGGCAGCTCGACCGCGCCGGTCGTCGGGCCGTGCAGGTCGGCGAGGTTGTCGATGACCAGGACGCGGCGGCCAGGACGCGCCTGGTAGGGCGCGAGGTGCGCGGCGGCGGGCCTGTCCGGCCGCCCGTGCGCGAAGTCGTCAAGTTCAACGGTGGGCTGGCCTGACGCCCCCGTGTGGATGACGTCCGGCAGGTACTTGTAGATGGTGGACCGGCTGACGCCCATCCGCCGGGCGACGCCGGAGACGGTGTTCTCCGGCCGGAGTAGCAGGTTACGTACCTCGCGGAGCTGTTCGGGCGTGAGCGCGGGCGGCCGTCCGAGCCGCTTGCCCCGGGCGCGGGCCGCGGCGAGTCCTTCGCTGGTCCCCGCGGAGATGGCGGCCCGGCCGAGCCCGGCGAGCCCGTCGAACACCCGGAAGATCGCCTCGCCTCCCGGGGCGGTGGTGTCGAGGTCTTCGCGCAGCGACCGCAGCCCCGCCCCCCGCCGCCTGA